>Ga0126381_100004122_pt1 | contig 15786 bp, 4 predicted proteins | sample PanSoiMetPlot_28_FD_96465 | JGI IMG/M metagenome (GOLD analysis project Ga0126381, IMG submission 96465) | Tropical forest soil microbial communities from Panama - MetaG Plot_28 | ecosystem: Environmental > Terrestrial > Soil > Tropical forest > Bulk soil | place: Panama | collected 2016-02-17 | reverse complement strand
CTGCTCCGGAAGCCCCGCCGCACTGCGCGTCGGCGCAGGGGCAATCTCGCGCTTATCATCATTGGGCAGATAGCAGTGCGGCAACCGCACGACACTCTCGCTGAAGTGCCGCTCCTCGCCCTCAGGGATCACCACACCATCGGCTACGAGGTAATCCATGTACGGCGCACCGAGTGTCCCCGCATACCCGAGATACGTCGTCTGCACCGGCGCCACGCGGTGGGCAAAAATCGAGAGTCGCTGCCCGAGGGTGTATCCCATCAGGTCGACGGCGATATCGATGCCCATTTCACGGAGCCGTCGCGTTGCTTCGCCATCGCTGTCATTCGCCACGTCGATGAAGCGATCGCACGCCGCGCGCACGCGCTGTCCGAAACTCCCATCGCTCCGAGCCCGCAGCGAAACGCCGATCAGCTCGAATCGCTCGCGGTCGTGGTGCTCGAGCACGCCAACCAGGAGGTGCGACACCGGGTGCTCGCCAAAATCCGCCGACAGGTATGCCACGCTCAGCCGCCCGCGCGAGCTGCCCGGCCGCGGTGGCGCACTGACGTGGACGGCGCGCGGGGCGTGCGCGCGACTGCAGCGCAGCTGCTCATCCGGATCCTCGCACACGCTCAGCGCCAGGAAGGGATACAAAGCTTCCAGTCCCGACGGCATGATCCGCAGCTGCTGCAACGCCTGCGCGGCGAGCTCCCACTCGCACATCCTCACGCACGCGCTCGCCAACCCCGCGACGTTGCTCGCATCATCCGGAGCGAGCGCCACGGCCTTCCGGTAGTTCTCGAGCGACTCCGGGAGTCTCTGCAGCGCTTCGAGCGCCCGCGCACGGTCGCGCCAGGTGGCCGCGCCGCCCGGGCGCAGGCTGAGTGCCCGCTCATAGGAGGCGAGTGCGGGATCGAGCCGCCCGGTGCGATGCAGGATCACACCGTGTGCGTGGTGAACTTCGGCCGATCGGGGATTCGCGGCGGTCGAGTCGGCGAGCACGGCGATGGCTTCGTCAGTTCTACCCATCCGCTCGAGAGCCGCCGAGAGCTCCAGCGCCGCCTCGACGCTGTGGCGGTCGATATCGAGGGCTCGCCGGTAGTGGGCCACCGCCGCCCCGGGGTTGCCTTCTGCCCGCGCGAGGTCTCCGAGGTTGCAGTGCGCCTCGAGGCAGGCCGGATCGGCGGAGATCGCGGCCTCGAACTCCGTGCGTGCCTCGCTTTGGCGGCCGGCGCGGCGGTGCGCCGCACCCAGGCCGTTGCGAGCCGCCGCGAAGCGCGGGTCCCGTGCCAGCGCCGCCCTGAAGCTGCCGATCGCGCCCTCGACATCGCCGAGGGCGAGGAGCGAGTTACCGAGGTTGTAATGCATGGTCGGGTGCGAGGCATCGAGCGCCACGGCCGCGCGCAGGCGCTCCACAGCCGGGGCGTGTTTCCCCTGCCGGGACAGTACGACGCCGAGATTGCTCAAGGTGGCGAAATCCCGCGGCCGCCGCTCGAGCACCTGCTGCCACTGCGCGATCGCCGCATCGGGCTCACTCCCGAGCGCATGCGCCAGGCCGAGCAGATAACGGGCATCCACGCTATCGCGATCCAGGGCGAGAATTTCGCGGGCAAGCAGTGCCGCCTGCCCGAGGTCGCCTCGCGAGAGCGCCAGTTGCACCCGCCGCAACGGGTCATCGTTGGTAGCTGACATGGGAGTTTCATGGATGCAGCGAAGACCGCTGCGGCCGCCGGATGATACGAGGCTTCCGGAGCCATGCCAAAGCCGACCTGGACGCCTCGCGCGTCACGCCGCAGCAATGATCTCGCGTCAGCATGAAGCGGATGCGTGTGTCATCTCATGCGATGCGGAAATGTCTGGCGCGGGCTCCGCGCTGGATCGCGCTGCTGCTCGGTGCGCTGATCATCGTGGACGCCGCGGACTTCTTTCTCGTCCTCGCCGCGGAGACCCGCAGCGTCGCGGCCTCCCACGGTGTCGCGCCGGATTCGGCAAACGGGCAGACCACGAGGCTCGGCCCGCGGCAGATCGCTGCTGCGCACCTGTTCGGAATCAATCCCGCGGCAGCACGCGGTGAGGGCAGGAGCACAGAGACCGAGCTGCACCTTGCATTGAGCGGCGTGATCGCCACCGCCGATCCGAACGACGGTTACGCCATCCTCGGGGAGTCCGGGCAGACGACGCGGCTCTACCGCACAGGCTCCGCGCTCGCGAACACGGACTCCGCGACGCTCTACCAGGTCTTCACGGACCATGTGGTGTTGGATTTCGGAGGACGCCAGGAAACGCTCAGTCTGCCGCGCCAGGTGCTCAATAGGTCCGCCACGGTGCGCCTGGCAGCGCTCCCACGGCCCGCGGCGGAAGCGGCCGTTGCCCTGCCGATTTCCATGCGGGATGAGCCGCCGAGCGCGGCCGAGGGCTGGTTCAGCTACCTCAATGCGGAACGCTACACGGCGGATGGCCGGATGGGACTGCGGCTGCACCCCGCCAAGCACCTCCAGCGCCGGTACGGCCTGCGTGATGGCGACACGCTCATGGCCGTCAACGGCGTCCCGGTCGCCGACGAAGATGCGGTGGAGAAACTCCTGCACGCCGGCGGCAAGACGATCGCCCTGACGGTCACGCGGGATGGCGTGGAGGAGGAGTTGAAGTTCCCTGTCGAATAGCGGTTCGCCGTATGCAGATGTCTGACACTCGTCGGCGAGTGCGGCGCACGCGCGTCGAGAGTCGGCGCGCGTGGCTGCAGTGATACAGAAGCTTCACGATAGCGTCACGACCGTCGCTGACTCTATGCGGCGCGTGATCACAGGGTGCGGCGGTTCAACGGTCTCCTCTGTGTCAACGCCTCTGCCGGCGCCAGGGGGCGCGGCACCCTACGTTTACTCAGGGATCAGCATCCAAAGAGGAGTCTCTCGTTTATGAAGAACCTAATCCGATTCGGTGTAGCGGGCGCGCTCATGGCCGGCTACGTGACGGCACAGGCGCAGGTGCCTCTGCCCTCATCCGGCAACTCCGACCTGTGGCTGTTCGTCTCCGACCAGAAAGCCGGCACCACGTTCGCCGAAGATACCGGCATGTCGATCTCGAGCCTCGTGCCAAAGGCAAGTCTCGCGGCAGGCGGTTCGACTCCACCCGCGGCCGTGCTCGCCACGACCATCCAGGCCAACTTCACCCTCAACCCGACGACAGCGCTCAGCGGCTACATCACTGCGGCGGGGACCGACACGCTCACCTGGGCCGTCGAGGCGCTGCAGATGCCTGGCTCACCGACCGGCGCCGGCTCCAGGCAGCCCGGCGGCATCATTGGCATTACCGATAACCCGGCGTCCCAGGCGACCAACACATCCAACATGGCTCTCTCTCCAAACGTCCAGAACTGGGCTTCGGGGTTCCAGCAGGATGTTGCGTACCTGGCGGCGAGCTACGTTGCCGGCGGCAAGTCGTATGCGTTCACGGCCGGCAGCACCACCGGACAGGTCTGGGGCGGCACCGGCGCCGGCAACCAGGCGGGCAGCACGGACCTCTATGGCCAGGGCCCGGACACGGCGGGCATCGGCCTCGGACAGGCGGTCAACCTCTATGCCCTCACCGGCAACGGTAATCTCCTGCAGGCGCAGTCCTATCTCCTCGGCAACAATCTGACGTTGTCGAGCAACGGCACGCTGTCGGTGGGCGCTGTACCCCTGCCGGCTGCCGTGTGGCTGTTTGGCAGCGGGCTCCTCGGCCTAATTGGAGTAGGCCGTCGGCGTGTGGCAGCGGCCTGAGCGTGGCTCAGGCCCCGAAGCACTAACGTCAACTCAAGGAAACTTCATCATGACTCACAAATATCCATTGATTGCCGCCGGAGTCGCGGCAGCGTTAGCGGCCGGCCTCGCGCAGGCCACGCCGCCGACCATCTCAGCGGCCGCAGGAGCGGCTGACACGCTGGTCATTGCCGGCTCATCGGCGGCGAAGAACGCCATCATCGCCGGCATCGAGAAAGACGTGTGTGGCGACCCAGGCGGCGCGGCCAATACCCTGCTCGTGAGCTCGACCGGCGGCACTAAGAACTTCTTCGCGCTCTCCTGCAACACTGTCGGCACCATCGGCACCATCGCATCCGGCACGCTGGTGACGATCTACTACCGCACCGAGGGCGGTTCGGTGGTGGGCGCACTGCCGATCGCCAACGGCGGCCACCAGATCAAGCGTCTGAACCTCTCCGACGGCAGCTGCACGGGCAGCGGAATCACGGCGACATGCTCCGTTACCGGCACCACCACGACCAACGGCCCGAACGATAGTTGGGGCACCGCTGTCATCGCCGACAACGTGGATCTGGGCGTAACGGACGTGGAGCCGGGGCAGCTGACCGGTTCCGATTACCCGACCGGCTACGCGAGCAGTGCCTTCGGCAGCGCGACCACCGCGCAGATGAAGGCGCTGACCAACTCCAAGTTGTACCAGCAGGTCTTCGGTCTCGCGGTGAACGTTTCGGGCCGCTCCTTCAGCACGGTCAATCTCAGCCGCGAGTCCGCTGCCAATATTCTGAGCGGTAGCTACAGCGACTGGCACAATGTTCCGGATGCCCTGACCGGCAACCCGATCTCCTCGGTGACCACCGGCGATCCGATCCTCCTCGTCAATCGCGAGCCGGGGTCGGGCACGCGCACCCAGGCCAACATCTTCTTCCTCGGCTACCAGTGCAGCTCGACGACCGCGATCTCCGGTACCACGGGGAATTTCTCGACCACCGATGAGCTGAATGCCGTCAACGGCACGCCAGGGGCCATTGGCTATACGGTCATCGACCAGTTGGAGCCCGGTCAGACCAACTTCACCAACCTGGTGTTGGCGACCATCAACGGGGTGACACCGAGCAACCTGGCTGCGGCGACCGGCCAGTACGAGGACTGGTTCGAAGCCGCCCTGGTTCCGGCCCCCGGGACGGCCGGGGCGTCGCTGGCTCTCTCCACCTTCCTGCAGACGGATCTACCGAAGCTCGCCACCGCGCCCCTGGACAACGCCATCAACGCGATCCCCGGGGTCGGGGGTAACGTGGCTACCGTGCCGCTTTTGTCCAATGGCCAGGCGGCCACCTCCACGAAGGTGGTGTACGTCAATCCGTACACGCGCGGCGGCAAGAGCTGCAACGTGCCGACGGAGACGAACTGATCGAGGCCCGGACCTAGAAGTACATTCGGTACCTGCGACTCGCCGGCCCCTCACTCGAGGGGCCGGTTTTTCTGTATTGGCGGGAACCGGGAATCTGGCGTTCGAAGATGGGGGGTTCGATGCTGAGACGCGAGGATGGTCTTGCCGCAAAGGGGTCGGTCGCGCTCGCCGGCGCGCTCGCCTGTGGCCTCGCGGCGGCGGCGCCACCCGTACCTGCCCCGGCTTCTGCGGGCGCGCAGCGTTTCAATGTTCAGGAGTATCGCGTCCTCGGCAACACTGTGCTGCCGAACCGCGCGATCGAGACCGTTCTGTATCCACGGCTCGGCGACGCCAAGACCATCGATGATGTGCAGGCCGCGCGCGGGGCGCTCGAGCGGGCCTATCACGAGGCCGGCTACGCCACGGTGTTCGTCGACGTTCCTCCCCAGGAAGTGAACGATGGCGTGGTGCGGCTGCGCGTCACCGAGGGGCGCTTGCGGGAACGCACCATCAGCGGTGCGCGCTACTTCGAGGAAGACAAGATCCTCGAGGCCCTGCCGGCCACCGCCCCGGGCCAGGTCCCGAAGCTCCCGGAGCTGCAGCGCCAGCTCAATGCCGTCAACACGCAGACCGCCGACCGCTCCGTGGTGCCGGTGCTGAAGCCGGGCCCGGACCCGGGGACCATGGACCTCGCACTGAAGGTCGATGACCATCTGCCCGTGCACGGAGGTCTCGACCTCAACAACCAGTACACCCCCGGCACCGAGCCGCTGCGAGCGACCGTATCGCTCGGCTATTACGACCTATGGGGCGAGCTCGACTCGTTGTCCGGACAGTACACCTGGGCCCCGCAGAAGGCGGGCCAGGTCAGCATTCTGAATGCCGTCTACGGCGTGCACACCCTCGACGGTGGCATTCGTCCGAGCTTCGCCTTCATCAACTCCTCGAGCGACGTCGCCACCGTCGGCACGCTCGGTGTTCTCGGTAACGGGCAGGTCTACATGGGGCGCGTGAGCGTGCCCGTCACGAACCCTCTCGGCGGCGTGCAGAGCCTGACGCTCGGGCTCGATTACAAGCACTTCCGCAACACCATCAGCCTGATGGAAATGCCGTCAGTGATCCAGCCGATGTCGTATGTCAACGCCTCGCTCACTTACAGCGGCGCCTGGCGTGGCGTGGCCGCGAACAGCCGGCTGCTGTCATCGGCATTCGACCTCAGCGTCGACGCCGGCCCCCGAGGGCCCGCCAACAGCAACCTCGATTTCGCGTCGAACCGCTACCAGGCGCGTGGCAACTACATCTATCTGCGCGGCGATGGCGCCGCCACCGTGCGCCTGCCAGCGAGTCTGCTGCTCATCCTGCGCGTCGCCGGGCAGCTCGCGCTCGATCCGCTCGTGGTGTACGAGCAACTGGCTATCGCGGGAGCAGACGGCGTGCGCGGCTACCTCGAGGCTGAGGAGCTCGGCGACACCGCCATCAAGGGCACCGTGCAGCTCCAAACCACACCGCTCGTCGTTCACCAGGTCAACTGGGTGGATGCGTACGTGTTCTTCGATGCCGGGCGCAGCCGCCATCTCGAGGCGCTCCCCGATGAACCGAGCAACACGAGCCTGCGCAGCTTCGGCGCGGGACTCGACCTCCTCCCGGGTCGCAGTGTCACCGGTTCCCTCTCGTGGGTAGAGGCTCTGACCGCGGGCCCAACGACCGCTGCGCACGACTCGCGCGTGCTCTTCGACCTCAGGGGTTCGTTCTAGCGCACCGCCATGCCAACGTAACAAAGCTGACTCACCATGGTTCGCATGCCCCCCTCGAGTCGACCGCAGCGGAGGCTGCTCGCGACCTCTGCCATCGGTCTCGCGGTGGCCCGTGCCCTGTTTGGCGACAGCGGCGACGGTGCGCAGCTGCCCGTGCCGTGTGGCCCCGGCAGCTGCTCTGCCAACAACACCCCCGGATTCACCGCTCCAGCGGGCTTCGTCACCTCGGGCAAGGCGAGCGGGGTTCAGGTCGGTAACACCTTCACGGTCTCCCAGTCGACGAACCAGGCCATCCTCAACTGGGCCTCCTTCAACGTCAGCGCCGACGGCAAGGTGATCTTCAAGCAGCCCGGGACGACCGCGATCGCGCTCAACAAGATCTACCAGTCGAGTCCCAGCGCCATTTTCGGCGAGCTGACCGCCAACGGTCAGATCTATCTGATCAATCCCAACGGCATGGTGTTCGGCGCGACCTCAAAGGTGAACGTCGCCGGGCTCATCGCCTCCTCGCTCGGCCTGGCACAGGGGGACGCCGGTCTCGCCAACGGCATCCTGGCGCCAATCTCGGCCCCGACCCCCGGTCCGGCTTTCCAGTCCGACGGCCGCACCTACGTCACCGACTCCTCCGGGAACCCGGTCCTGGACGGCAACGGGAATCCGCAGCCGGTGGCGGTGGTCGTCCAGCCCGGCGCGCAGATGACCGCGGCGGGCGGCGGACGGCTGATGCTCGCCGGCCAGAACGTGACCAACGGCGGCAGCCTCTCGTCGCCCGACGGACAGGTCGTGCTCGCGTCGGGGCAGTCCGTGTACCTCGCCGCCAGCACCGATCCGGCCATGCGCGGTCTCGTCGTCGAGGTGAGCGGTACAGGCGTCACCACCAACCAGGCGAGCGGATCGCTCTCGGCGGCTCGCGGCAACGTGTCGCTCATCGGCATGGCGGTGAACCAGAGCGGACGCATCTCCGCGACCACGGCCGTCACCGCCAACGGCTCGGTCATCCTGCAGGCCGCGCAGGGTAGTCCTGTGGGTCAGGGCTCCGGTTGCCTCCCGAGTGAGCTGCTGTGCGCCAACGTGGGCGGCGCCCTCACCATCGGTCCGACGAGCCGCATCGAGGTGGCGCCCGACCGCACCGATACCTCCACCGCGGTGGTGGGCGAGACTCAGCTGCCCTCCACCGTGCGCCTCATCGGGGAGCAGATCGATATCCATGGTGGACAGATCGAGGCGCCCGGCGGAAAGCTCAGCGCGATCGCGGCCGCGAATCCCGACAAGGGGCTCGTCACTGAAGGCAACGGCGCGGCGCAGATCCGCATCGATGCGGGAACCAGCATCGATCTTGCGGGGAGCGTGGCGCAGCTGCCCATGTCCGCCAATCTGCTCACGATACAGCTGCGCGCGAACGAGCTCGAGGACGACCCCGCGCAGCGCAACGGTCCCCTGCACGGCCAGACGGTGGTCGTCGACACGCGCGACGGCAAGCCACCGATCATCAGCGGCTCTTCCTGGCAGTCGGCGCTGCAGGGTATCCAGGAAACCATCCAGCAGCGGACTGCCATCGGCGGCAGCGCGAGCTTCCAGTCCGAGGGCGACATCGTCGTCAATCCCGGTGCCACCATCAACGTCTCCGGCGGTCAATGGGTTTATGCGCCCGGCCTGGTGCAGACCTCCTGGCTCATCAGCACGAGCGGCCAGGCCTACAACGTCAGCACCGCCAATCCGCTGCTGCCCTATACGAGTGTCCTGAACCCCACGTACACGCAGACCTTCAGCGGCTTCGGCGTGCAGATCACCGGCACGACCCCCGGCCTCAGCACCTCAGAGGCCGGCTACGTACAGGGGTTCTCCGCAGGCTCCGTGCAGTTCGCGGCTCCCGCGATGTCGCTCCAGGGGACCCTCATCGGCACTGCCGTCAACGGGCCCTACCAGCGCAGCCTCGCGGCGGTGCCCGCCGGAAGCCTCGCGAGCGTGCTCGCCTCCGTGAATGGGACCTCGCCCATCGCCACGGGCGGCACACTCATCATCGGTGGGTCGAACATCGCGACCGTCGGCACTCTCCCCGAGTTCTTCGCGCCGCCGGTCAGCTTTGCAACGAGCGTCGCGCCCATCATCGTGGCTGATGGCACGCCGCTGCCACCGCAGCCGATGCAGCTGCCGGTGTCCTACCTGACGAGCGGCGGCTTCGCGCAAACCAGGATCTACGACGATACGAGCGTTACGCTGCCCGCGGGACCCACGCTTAATCTCGGCGCCGGCGGGGCGCTGTACGCTCAGGCGCCACGCATCGTGATCGATTCGAGCATCGAGGCGCCGGGCGGTACGATCGCTCTGAACAGTGTGCAGACGGCGAGCTATCCGACAGGCGGCGCGCCCCGGCTCGGCATCGATATCGGCTCGGGCGTGACGCTCGATGTGCGCGGACAATGGACCAACGATTCCGCGTTCCAGTCTCTTTACTCGCCGAGTGTCGCGCCGACCTACCAGAACGGCGGCACGATCGCGCTCTCGCTCGGCTCGCAGCTTTCGCCGGACACCACCGGCGGAGAGCTCGTGATCGGTAACGATGTGAGCCTCAGAGCGAGCGGCGGCGCCTGGGTCCAGCCCAACAACACGATCGTCGGCGGCAGCGGCGGGCAGATCACGCTCGACGCTTCCCCCTACCAGTCGGCGCTTCAGATCGGGCGCAACGTCGCGCTCGATGCCTTTGGTGTGCAGGGCGCCCCGGGTGGCGCGTTCACGCTCGCGGCGCCACGAATTGATGTCGTTACGGGCAGCGGAACCTGGGCGAGCTCACAGCGCGCCGACTCTCTCCCCGATCCCACCCAGGCGTTCGAAGTGGGCGCGGCACTGTTCTCGCAGGACGGGTTCTCGAACATCACGCTGCTCGCCGCGGGCCCCGGAACCACCGGTGAGGTCAACGGAGGTGTCCTCACAGTGAGCGCCGGCACCGCCATCACCGCGCAGGCCGAGTCCCTGCAGCTCGCCCCCGGGTACCTCATGCGACCAACCGGCGGGACGGTCGAGGGCTTCTCGCAGCCGCAGCTGCTGCCGGTGGCGCGCCAGGCGCCCTACACCATCACGCTGGAAGTCGCACCCTCGGTCAGCGAACAGGCGCTGCAGAACCTGCCGATCGGCGCGGTGGACGTTCAGCCCGGCGCAAGTGTGGTCATGAATCCCAACGCCGGCTCGAGCATCAATCTGCTCAGCTGGGGGAGCGTGCTCATCGATGGCACGCTGCGCGCACCGGGCGGCACCATCACCGCGCAGATTCAGACCCCGACTCTCCTCTACGATCCCGGCTATCTGCCAGACCAGCTCATCGAGCTCGGTCCCCATGGCGTTCTCGATGTCAGCGGCGCCGCCGTGCTCACTCCCAACAGCCAGAACCTGAATCTCGGCACGGTACTCGCAGGAGGTAGCGTCAACCTGCAGGCTTTTCGCGGTCAGGTGGTCGCGAACGCCGGCTCGCAGATCGATATTGACGGAGCGAGCGCTCCGCTCGTCGTGCCGACGATCGGCGGGATCGGCGGTTACGACAATGCGACGATTGGCAGCTCCGGAGGAACCCTTCTGGTGCAGTCGGTTGAGTCGGTGTCACTCCTCGGCACGCTGTCCGCGGCGGGTGGCGCGAGCAGCGCCGGGAAGCTCTTCGGCGGCTCGCTCGAGCTCGATCTCACCCAAAGCCTGTTCAGCCAAAGTGGCGGCACCCCGTTGCCGACCACCCCACCGACGATCGACATCGTGTCGAGCGTCGCCGGCTCCTCGCCCACCGCCCCTTACGGCAACCTCGCGGTACTCGGCGTCGCCCAGCTCGAGCAGTCGGGGTTCGATACGCTGCGGCTGCGCGCCGACGGCGCCATCAACATCAACACGAGCACACCGTTGAAGCTCGCTCGCGCGATCGGCGTCGATGCCCCCAATGTCGGTGTGAGCTACGGGTCGCAGGCGGCACTCGATGCACCCTACGTCGCCTTCAGCGATAGCAATGAGAATGTCACCGGTACGGGGTCGCCGCTCTCGGGAATCGGCTCCCTCAGCGTCAACGCCGACCAGATCGTGCTGTCCGGATTGACGACGCTGCAGGGGATCGGCAGCCTCTCGCTGCACGCTACTTCCGATGTCACCTTCCTGCCCCAGTTTCGCACTCAGCTCTCCGGGGAGCTCGCGCTCTCCGGGAACCTGGCGATCGATGCCGCGCGCGTCTATCCCGCGACCAACGCGGCCTACACCATCGCCGACTCACTGAGCGGCGGCACGGTCAGGATTGGGCAGACGAGTGCCTCGCCCGGTACGCCGTTTTCTGTCGGCGGATCGCTCACTATCGAGGCTGACAACATCGCGAGCAGCGGGACACTCCTCGCCCCGTTCGGCCAGATCACACTCAGCGCCTCCAATTCCCTGTCGCTGCTCAATGGCAGCGTCACCTCCGTGAGCGCGGGCGGCGCGCTGCTGCCCTACGGACAGACGGTGCTGAACCAGGCAGAGTGGATTTACCTGGCGGGCACCGCGTCCAGCGGCGGGCAGATGGCGGTCAGCGGCGTGCCCGCCCGGCGGGTCTCACTGACCGCGCCGCACGTGTCTTTCGCAGGTGGCGCCAAAATCGATGTGACCGGCGGCGGCGACTTCTCGGCGTACGAGTGGGTGCCGGGAACCGGAGGCTCGGTGGACGCGCTCGGCCAGCAGAGCTCCGCCGCCAACGGACTCTTCGCGGTGCTGCCCACGACGCGGGGCCAGTTTGCCGCGTACGACATCCAGGAATTCTCCGGCTCCGCCGTGACCCCCGGTGAGAGCGTTTACCTTACTGGCGTGCCGGGGTTGCCGGCCGGCGTCTATCCGCTCCTGCCTGCGCGCTACGGCCTCATGCCCGGCGCCTACCTCGTACAGGTCGAGCCAGGGTTCCAGAGCCTCAAGCCCGGAACGATCGGCGCACTCGCCGACGGGACGCCGGTCATCGCCGGCTATGTCAGCTTCGGTAACACCGGGCTGCAGAAAACCGCGGGCTACAGCGGCTTCGCCATCTATCCCGGCAGCTACAGCCAGTCGCTCGCCACATATCAGTTGAGTACGGCCTCGAGCTTCTTCAACAAGCCGCCCACCGACCCGAACCAGCCGCCGCCGGTGCTGCCGGCCGACTCAGGTACCCTGCTGATCGCTGCCGGCACCAGCCTCAGCGCCCTCGGCAAGGTCGACTCGCTTCCCGGCAAGGGCGGATCGGCTGCGACCATCGAGATCAGCGCGACCGATCTGACCGTGACGGCGAGTTCTCAGGCCACTGCCGGCACCGGGGTATCGATCGGCGCGCAGGTCATCTCGAGCTGGAACGCCGGCGATCTGTTGCTCGGCGGTTTGCTTTCCGCAGACGGCAGCTCGATCAGTGTCACCGCCAACTCGGTGACTGTCGGCCGGGGCGCGCAGTTCACGGCGGGTGAGGTGATCGCGGTCGCCAATCAGTCGATCGAGGTGCAGTCGGGGGCGACGATATCCTCCAATTCCGGCAGCAGCGGCACCGCACTCAAAACGTCGCCCGCCGCCCGGCCCCTGAGTCTCACGAACCCCGACGGCACGGCGGATTCCGGCGCTGCATTGCTCGCGGTCTCCGACCGGAGTCTGCCGATCGTGGTCCGGCCATCGGGTCTGAGCGGCGGTGGCACCCTCCAGATCGACAACGGTGCCGAGCTCAGCACGCGCGGCGCGCTCGCGCTGGATGCGCCGGCCGGCGTCTCCGTCGCCGGCACCATCAACGCGCCCGGCGCCAGCTGGTCGCTCGCCTCCGGCAGCATCGCGCTCGGCACTGGCATGTCGAGCGACACACTGCAGATCACACCGGCGCTGCTATCGGAAATGCAGTCTGCCGGGCAGATCCGACTCTCGAGCCTCGGAGCGATCGACCTGCTGTCGCCGATCACGCTCGGCGTCAGCGCGCAAGGCAATCCGACCCTCGGCGCGCTGACGCTCGGTGCCGCCTCGATCAACAACGCCGGCGGAACGAGCCTGTTCGGCGGCAAGTCGCTCAACCTCGAAGGCGTTGCGGGCTCCGCCGCGGTGCCCACAGCCGGTACCGGGAGCCTGAGCCTCATCGCCGACACGCTGACACTCGGCGCGGGAAGCCTCAGCATCAACGGCAACGCCCAGACCACCCTGCAGGCCAGCGGCGGTGTCGCGGGCCAAGGCGCAGGCAGTCTCTCGGTCGGCGGAAACCTCACCCTCACCGCGCCGCAGCTCACGGCTGCGAGCGGTTCGGCAACGACGCTTGCCTCGACCGGCACGCTGCAGATCGCGCAGAGCGGGACCGCCGTATCGCCTTCGACGCTTGCGTCCTCGCTCGGCGGTGCGTTGACCCTGGAAGGCGGGACCATCCAGGACAATGGCTCGATCATCGTGCCCGGTGGCCGCATCGCACTGCTCGCCTCGGGCGACATCGCGCTCGCGCCGAAGGCCGTGATCGATGCCGGTGGCATCACGGTCAGTGCGGTGGATCAGACCGTCGGCGCTGCAGGCGGCATCGTCGACATCAGCGCCGCCGGCAACCTGACGCTGCAGGCGGGTGCCATCGTGAGTGTCGCGGGTGCGGGCAATGCTCCAGCCGGCTCGCTCTCGCTCGCGGGCGGACAGACCGTCACCATCAACGCTGAGCTCTCGGGCAACGCTGCCTCGACCGCCACGGGCGGCAGCTTTGCGCTCTATGCAGGCCAGCTCGCCGGGGGATTCCCCGCGCTCGCAGGGATCCTCGGGACGGGCGGCTTTACCAATCAGGTGGGAGTCAGGGTGCAGACGGGCGATCTGGATGTGACTGCAGGCACCACGCTCACTGCGAACCAGATATCGCTCACGGCGGACAGCGGATCCATCGATGTCGCAGGTACATTGAGCGCGCCGTCCGCAGGCCTGCGCGGCTCCATCGGCCTCTTCGCTGCGAACAACATCGTGCTCGAGTCTGGAAGCGTGCTGCGCGCCGATGGCAGCGGTGCCGCCGGTCGGGGCGGTGAGATTGAGCTCTCGACGGTGAGCGGGACGCTCTCGCTCGACAGTGGCAGCCTCGTGTCGGCCGCCGGATCTTCCCAGATGGGAACGCTCCTGCTGCGCGCGCCGGCGATCGTGAGCACCGGCGATGTCGCCATCAACAGCATCGATCCGGCGACCGTGAGCGGTGTCGGGCAGGTCACGATCGAGCCTGTGAGCCTTTACACCTATGAGCAGATCGGAGATCCCACCGCGAACTTCAGTCAGATTCAGAGCGCGCTGCAGAGTTATCTGAGCCAGGCACTCACGGCGATCCCGGGACGCTTCCCGTTCACGGACGCTTCGGGCGCCTCCAAGGTCATCGTGCAGCCAGGTGTCTTGTTTCAGGCCGGCAGTGCCGGCGCGCCTGCGGTAGATCTGACGCTCTCGCAGCCGCTCGACCTCTATGCGCTGCAGCTCGGCGCGCCGATCGACTTCACCGTGCGGGCGACCGGCAGCGTGACGATCAACGGTACGATCTCCGACGGCATGGTGGGAGACTCGCTGCCGGGCACTGCCGCGTCCTCATCGTCACTGCGCTTCGTGGCGGGCGCCGATCTCTCGAGCGCCAATCCGCTGGCAACCCTCCCGCAGCTCGGTCTGCCGTCTGCCACGGCGGCAACCGCGAACCTCGTTCTATCCCCGGGCGTGCTGGTGCGCACCGGCACTGGCGAAGTCGACCTCATCGCCGCCAACAACGTGCAGTTCGGCGCCGGCTCCTCGGCCTATACGAGCGGTATCGCAGGGGCACCGCCTGCGCCCGTCCGACTCGGCTCAAATATCAGCCAGATCACCTTTGCTACGCAGGGCGGCAATGTCGTCGTGAGCGCGGGCGAAGACGTCGTAGGTAGTCCCGTCACGGTAGCAATCTCCGACTGGCAGCTGCGTAACTTCGGCAAGGGCGGTGTGGGCGCGGAGTGGGGGGTGGATCTCGCGGCCTTCGACCAGGCGCCCTGGACTCTCGCGACCTTCGGCGGCGGCGACCTGCGTGTCAGCGCGGGCCAGGATGCCCTCAACGTTTCCGCCGCCGCGGCCGACAGTCAGCCGCTGCCGGCTGCCGGCACGGCGGTGCCGCATCTCGCGAGTGGGGGACTTACTCTCAGCGCCGGTGGGAACGTCACCAGCGGCCAGTTCCTGGTGGCCGACGGAACTGGAACGTTGAGCGCCGGCCGCTCCTTCAACACCAATCTGACCAGCAGCGCCGGCGCGCCGGTCGGCTCCCTCTTCGCCGTCGAGGACGCGCAGCTCTCCGTGTGGGCACAGGGCGATATCGTGATCGATGCGCTCCTCAATCCCACGGTGCTGTTCCAGCAGCGGGCGACCTCCGGTGCGATCACCAACGCGGTCTTCTTCACCTACGGGGCGAATTCCGCGTTCAGCGCGCAGAGCAGCTCCGGTACGGTGACCCTCAACAACCTCACGGCCAACATCGATGCGCTGACGGGCGCGGCGGTCGAGTCCGGTACCACGGCCCAGTCGAGTGGGCTGTACGTCTACCCGGCCAACCTGCGGCTCACCTCACTCACCCAGGACATCACGGGCGCGAGCGGTGCCATCTTCAACAACGTCCTCTATCCATCCGACAACGGACAGCTGCAGCTGTTCGCCGGACGTGACATCTCGGGTCTCGAGCTCGGGCTGTCGGATGCAGCCGACTCGCAGATTGCCACGGCTGCGAACCCCTCATTCGGCGCCGCGGGAGTCGTCGCCGTATCCGAAGAAAATCACTTCTACAGCAGCCGACACCTGAACGATCCGGTGCCCATCTCGGCCGTGGCCGGGCGTGACATCAACGGGATCATTCTGTCGACACCTAAAGCCGGGCGGATCGAGGCGGGCCGCGACATTCTCAACCTGCGCTACCAGGGCGAAGGTCTCAACCCGAACGACCTGACCCTGATCGTCGCCGGCCGCGACTTCAGCG
>Ga0126381_100004121_pt1 | contig 15786 bp, 14 predicted proteins | sample PanSoiMetPlot_28_FD_96465 | JGI IMG/M metagenome (GOLD analysis project Ga0126381, IMG submission 96465) | Tropical forest soil microbial communities from Panama - MetaG Plot_28 | ecosystem: Environmental > Terrestrial > Soil > Tropical forest > Bulk soil | place: Panama | collected 2016-02-17 | reverse complement strand
CATTCGGCTTCTGTGCCAACCGGAATGCGCTGGCCATTCCATTCGCCCGCCAGATAGGAGTACGGGCCCCAATGAATGAACATACCGAGCTTGTCGTGCTGGAACCACTCCATCTTCCCGGCGTCCGCGGGGTTCGCAGCGCGAAGTGGGACTTGCGCCAGCCGTAACGTGAATCCAATTGCAAACAGGAGCTTTGCAGCCTGGCGAATCCTCTTGGACGAAAGATTCTTGAAGAACATAGAGGCAACGGTATCACCAAGAAGGTCCTGCCGCCACGCAGTTCGTCTTCAGATAACATCACTTCTGACGGCATGACGAAAAGAACGCCAAAGATCATATTGCTCTTTGCCTTTGTTCTAGTGCCCGCGGGCTCTATTGAACCGCGGGCGAGAACCGTCACCGGGACGAGCTACACAACCAGGTTCCCAGCTACTGAAGATCCAATTTCCGAGCGTGGCCATTGGATCAACGGTAAAACCACGGGCCTTGACTGGGCGGATATCGCAACCATCCCGGGGCTCGCCTTCGGCCGTGAATCCGGCACCACCGGCTACGATGATTCGACCGCCTTGCTCACCGGCGACTGGGGTCCTGATCAAACGGCACAGGCCACTGTGTACTCGGTAAAGCCAACCGACAAGATGAACGAAGAAGTGGAGCTGCGTTTGCGCAGTGCCTTAAGTCCCCACAAAGCTACAGGCTATGAGATTCTCTTTCGGTGCCTGAAGGCACCCAAGGCCTACGCAGAAATTGTCCGATGGAACGGCCGTCTCGGAGACTTTACCTATCTGGACCGGCATAACGGTGCGCAGTTTGGAGTCAAGACCGGAGACGTGGTGAAGGCCACTATCAAGGGCAACATAATTACGGCCTATATCAATGGCAAGCAGGTCGCGCAGGCTACGGATAGCACGTATTCGACCGGTAGGCCGGGTATTGGTTTTTATCTCGAACGCGGCTCCGGCGTAAATCGCGATTACGGATTCAGCAGCTTTACCGCATCGGATTGACGGACGGTAGGAGCTCGGGATTTGCGGGTAGCTGATCTTTCAACGAATGAGCGGAACCGGCTATGTGGTGTGCACCTTAACGAAATTCACCGCACGGTCCGAGATCCTGTCTATTTCCTCCTGCTTCGCCCCATACAATCCGTGCCCGGCGTCGGCCACGGTGATCAATTCATGTTCCACTCCCTGCGCCGTGAGCTTGGCAGCCATATCTTTCGAGAGCGAGTATGGGACGTCCGTGTCGGCGGTGCCATGAATCAAGAGGATCGGCGGATATTGAGATGTGACATTGCGAATGGGACAGTAGCGGTCAAACCATTGGGGCTCAATATGCGGGTCGTGTCCCGAAACTTCCCGGGGCCACAGACCGTTTTGCCGGCAGTAGAGATAGAACTTCTCGCGCTGATTGCCAGTCGGAGGATCCGAAAGCGGTGTTTTGCCGATAGAAGCGTAGGCGTCCTCTTTCGAGACCAGGGGCTGACGGCGATAGAACTCGTCTGGCTCCGAATACCACGATCCGACGATGTCACCGTAGCCGTAGTAGGAGACTAGCGCTCGGGGACGCGGCTTCAGCCAGAAACCGGCCATCTCTGTGAGGTACCCGCCGGCCGAAGCGCCCGCCACGGCGATGCGATTGCGATCCAGGCCAAAACGCTTCGCATTTGAGCCCACCCACCGGTATGCGTCCTGCAGGTCATCGATAATGCCGGGCAACTTGGTTTCGGGCGCGAGGCGATAGTCGATCGAGACAACAACGTAGCCGGTTTGAAGCAGACGCGCGTGAAACGGGTGAGCCACGCCTTTCCGATTGCCGAAGATCAATGCACCGCCGTGAATCCACATGAGCGCTGGCTTGGCTGCTCCTTCGGATGCACCGAAGACATCGGCCTGGATCTCACATTGGCCAACGCTTTTGTAGGTGACGGTAGTCGAGCCTGGTGTCTGGCTGGACATTTGTCTTGGCGATGCAATACTGAGCGCACCGGCCGTCACCGTTTGCATGAACTCGAACCTGGTCACACAGGCATCGTACAAGAAATTGGGGGCAGCACGAACTATTACTTGCGAGACGCGCCGCGGGGGTTGAAGCGATATGATGACCTCCAATTGGGAGAGCACTGCACGGCGCTTCTTCCTTCGCGAAATGTGCCCTGACTGTACGGGAGGTAGGAATGAACCGAAGGCATTTTCTTGCGGGATCCGTCGCGGCTGCGGGGTCCGGAGCGCGGTTTGGAATTTCCGCCGACGCCGGGCGGAGCCAATCACTGCACGCCGGTTTTTGGGGAACACAGTATTACGGCGATGCGGAACGTGACCAACTCAACGAAGTCCTGATCACGCAGAGCCCGTTCCGCTGGTATGGCAAAGTGCAGCCGATGAAGGTTGCGACTTTCGAGAAGGAATTCGCCGAGCGAATGAGGACTCAGCACGTTCTGGCGGTCACCTCCGGTACGGCAGCATTACAGTGCGCTGTCAATGCTCTCGAAATCGGCCCGGGCGACGAGGTGATCCTCCCTGCCTGGACCTGGCATTCCTGCTATAGCGCCATTGTTCTTGCTGGCGGGCTTCCTGTCTTCGCCGAGATCGACGAGTCTTTCAACATTGATCCTTCGGATATCGAACATCGCATTACGCCGCAAACTAAGGCCATGATGGCGGTGCATCTGCAAGGTAGTCCTGCCGATCTCGACCGCATTCTGCCAATCGCCCGCAAGCATAAGCTTCGCGTAATCGAAGACTGTGCCCAGAGTCTGGGGGCGAGCTATAAAGGCCGACCGGTCGGATCGATCGGAGATATTGGGATCTATAGCCTGCAACTCAACAAAACGATTACAGCGGGCGAAGGGGGCGCGGTTGCGACAAACGATCCAGTTCTTTTTGAACGCGCAGCACGCTTCCACGATCTTGGCGCGCTCCGGCCGTTGCATCAGCGGATATTAGGCGAAGAGCGCCTTTCACCATTTGCCGGCAGTAATTTTCGCATGAGCGAATTTACCGGCAGCGTTTTACTGGCGCAACTCCGGAAACTGGATCGCATTATCAACGATGTTCACTCGAATGCGCAACGCGTCTACCAAGGCATTAGCGATCTTCCAGGCATTCAGTTCCGCCGTCTTCCGGATCCGGCCGGACAACTCGGAAGTGGTGTCTATATTGATTTCAAGACGAAAGAGCGTCGAGACCGATTCATCGATCTTATGAAGGCCGAGAAGATTTCGGCAAGCTCCCCTACCGGTTCGGCGATTCTACCGATACAGCCCTACATCGAGAACAAGGCGACTGTCCATGCTGCCTGGCCAACATTCAATTCAGACCGCGGCAAGGCGATTCGTTACGGGGCCGCCTCTTGCCCGCGGACGATTGACATTCTGGGGAGGTTTGGAGGCGTTCTGATGGATCCAAAGTTCAGCGGACGCGATACGGACGACATCGTCGCTGCTATTCGCAAAGTCTATCCGAAGGTTGTGGCGTGACGCCGCTTGCGAACGGCATCGCAGCAGACTTGCGCCAGATCCGATAGGCGACTGCACCGATGGCGATCATCCCGAACGCCGCCAGAGAGGGGCGAGGCGTCATGATGAGAGCATTCAGGATGAACCATACTGAAACGCAAACGAATACCCACACGGTATACGGGTATCCCCACATGCGGTAGGGGCGGATTGCGTCCGGCATAGTCCGGCGGAAAACGGAAACGGCCAGGACACCCAGAGTGTAAAAGATCCACGCGGCGAGGATCGAGTAGGAGTAAAGCGTTTCGTAGGAACCGCTAACAATGAGCACCGCTGTCCAAATTCCACCCACGACGATGGCAAATGCGGGAGTCTGAAATCGCGGATGCATGCGGCCGAATCGGGAGAAGAAAAGACCGTCTCTTGCTTGCGCAAACGGAACTCGAGCGGCGGTAAGTATGCACCCGTTTAGCGCGCCCGTAATCGAAATAAGTACTACGAGCGACACGAAGGTTCCTCCGATTACTCCCATGGTTCTCGTAGCAACCTCGGCGCCCACTCGTTCTGTGGCCGCAATTTCCGAGATAGTCATTACCTTCATGTAGGCCACATTGGCAAAGACATACAGAGCCATTACCACCGCCATTCCGGCCACTAGAGAACGCAGCAAGTTCCGTGTCGGGTCCTTTATCTCGCCAGCGATGAAACTGACATAGCTCCAGCCGTTGTAGACCATCAAGCAAGCGGTCATTGCCATTCCGAAGCCGCTCAAAGAAAGCGGACGCTGTACCGCCGGAGTGCTCACGTGGATTGCGGCGGGCTGCGACGTGAACAGCGCTGCTCCAATGAGGGTGACCAACCCAGCAATCTTTAGAAACGTGAACGTGCGCTGCACCCAGGCTCCCTCCCGTACGCCGATGACATTTACGGCGGAGAGAACCGTTAGAAGCGCAAGCGAGACAACCTTGCTCATAAGCGGCGTTAGAGGAATGAAGCGGCCGGCGTATAAGGAGAACATAACTGTCAAAAAGGCAATCCCTCCCGACATCACCGCCAACATGAATGTCCAGCCACTGACAAATGCACAAAGCGGCCCATAGGCTTCCCGAAGGTAAACATAAAGACCGCCTGTCACGGGCATCATCGCGCCCAATTCTGCATAAGCGAGAGCCCCGATGATCGAAAGAATCCCGGAGACAATCCACAACGAGAGGACCGCCGGGGCCGATGGAAGATCCCTTGCAATCAGGTTCGGAAGCACAAAAATACCCGCCCCGATGACGATGCCAATAATCATCACGGTTGCGTCCAGCATCCCCAATTTGCGGGGTAATTCATCCGCGCTGAGAGTAGGTGGATTCATGTTCGTCATTTTTTCGAGCGATCGATGTTTAGCGGCTTGAGACAAACATATATAATTTCCGCCATGCTCAGGCGCAACTTCTTGACTCGTTTGACAGCCGGCGGAGCGGTCGCACAACTCGCACTTCGCCGGCTGGCGGCCCAGTCCCAGCCATCTGACAGCGCGATTGTCCTAGAGCCTCCGGCCAGCGGCCAACCACATAAAGGGAAGGTGCTGCTGGCGTTGCAAGCACACTCCGATGACATACCGCTCATGGCGTCGGGAACCGTCGCGAAGCTCATTGAGGAAGGCTACACCGGTTATCTCGTTCGCGCAACCAATGACGACATGGGCGACGCCGCGGGGCTTGGTACCCCCGGTACGATCGGTGAAAACGTCCTGCGCAACGAGCATGACACCGACGAGATTGCGCGCGTGCTGGGCTGCAAGCGTACCTTTAACCTGAATTACAACAATCACCGGATGGCGGACGTATCGTTGAACGAATTGATCTGCCGCCTCATTCTCATCATCCGTTTTGTAAAGGCCGACACAGTTGTTTGCTGGGATCCGTGGGCGCATGATGAAGAAAATCCCGATCACTATATGCTGGCACGTGGCCTCGAGGCTGCCTGTTGGATGGCCGGACGTCCCCATGACTATCCCGAACAGCTTGTCGCTGGCCTCCAGCCGCACGAAGTGGCGGATAAGTACTACTTTGCGCGGCGACCTGAGATCACACGTGTCGTCGATATCAGCCGGCAGATCGACAAGAAGATTGACGCAAATCGGGCAAATACCGGGAAAGGTCCGGCAGGGCATCTGGGATCAAGGCTTCGCGCCGATCTGGCAAAGAAGGGCGAGCAACTGCCTCTGCTTGGCAACGGCGATGGTGTCACTGCCGACCGAAACTACATTAGAGAATTCGGCCTGCGTCAAAGCCGCGAACTAGGACAGAAATACGGTGTCGAGTACGCAGAAGCCTTCCACTATTTGGCAGCAGGGAGCGCGGGCGCCGGAACTGATCCCGTGGTCGACAGCTACGTCAAACAACATGCAGTGCCGCTGAAGTAGGGCAGCTGGTTTCCATGGGTTTCGGAACGGAAACGAGCGAGCGATTGGGAGTTCACGAATGGATCGATCAACATGCCTAGAACGCTGGAGGAGGATCACTGCCTCCGGACGCCCGATCATCGGAGCGGGGGCCGGTACGGGAATCTCGGCGAAGTGCGCCGAGGCCGGTGAAGCGGACCTGATTATCATCTACAACTCGGGCCGGTACCGTATGGCCGGCCGCGGATCTCTCGCAGGCATGATGCCCTACGGCGATGCGAACGCAATTGTGATGGAGATGGCTGGCGAGGTTCTGCCCATCGTCAGCAACACTCCCGTTCTTGCGGGCGTGTGTGGAACAGACCCGTTTCGTGTCATGGATGTGTATCTTCGGGAGCTGAAACGGCTCGGCTTTTCCGGTGTGCAGAATTTCCCAACCGTAGGCCTGATTGACGGTATCTTTCGCCTGAATCTTGAGGAGACCGGCATGGGATACGCGCAGGAAGTTGATATGATTGCTCGCGCTCATAAGCTGGATCTCCTCACCTGCCCGTATGTTTTTAATGAAGAGAACGCAAGGGCTATGGCCAGCGCTGGAGCAGACCTTGTCATTGCGCACATGGGATTGACCACCAAAGGAACGATCGGAGCGGCAACCAGTGTCACGCTCGACGAATCGGTTCTTCGAATCCGCGCCGTCCATCAAGCGGCCGTCGCGGTGAACCCCCAGATTCTGGTCCTCTGTCATGGCGGCCCCATCGCCGAACCGCAAGATGTTCAGTACGTACTGGGCCATGTCCCCGGAATTGCGGGTTTTTTCGGAGCATCCAGCATGGAGCGCCTGCCGGTGGAACGCGCTATTACGGAGCAAGTACGGAGTTTCAAGAGTTTGTCCATTGTTAACAGGAGGGTCAGTCATGGCTGAGATGTCCGGACGCCGATTCGTCACGCCTGCCGAGGTAGAGACCCAGGCTTTTGATTGGGGAACAATCAAATGGCTCTCCGAACCTCGTGTGACGAATACAGATCGCTTTACGATGGGCGTTGTGTTACTTCGTCCGGGGAAAGGACATGTGAGACACAATCATCCCGGAACGGAGGAAATTCTGTACGTGGTATCAGGCGAAGGCAAGCAGATGATCGATATAGACGGCGAAAAGTGGCAGCCTGTCGCCGCCGGAGACCTGGTCCATATTCCTCCCGACGTTTTCCACGCCACGATCAACACCGGGTGGGAGCCTTTGAAGCTGATTGCAATCTATGCGCCGCCCGGTCCCGAAGCACTATTGCGGCTGATGCCGGATTGCCGGATTCTCCCGGCCGGCGCTCTTTCTTGACAGCGGGCAAATGACCCCAAAGTCGGTCGCCATCATTGGCACGTTGGACACCAAAGGAGAGGAGTTTGCGTTTCTTCGTGATGCGATCGAGTCCCGCGGTTTACGAACGATGGTGATCGATGCCGGAGTACTTGGGGATCCGGTATTTGCCCCGGATATCTCGCGGGATGCCGTGGCCCGGGCGGCAAATGAGGATCTTGATGTATTGGTAGCTAAGAGAGATCGCGGCTGGAGTGTACAGGTGATGGCTGCGGGCGCTGTCGCGATCATCCGCCGCCTTTTTGACGAGGGAGCAATTCAAGGCGTAGTATCACTAGGCGGATCCGCTGGTACGACGATCGCCACAGCGGCGATGCGGGCGCTTCCGATTGGGTTCCCAAAACTAATGGTTTCCACGTTGGCATCGGGGAACACCAAGCCTTATGTCGGAATACACGACATCTGCATGATGTATTCGGTCGTTGATATCGCTGGCTTAAATGCAGTGTCTCGTCGAATCCTGAGCAACGCTGCCGGGGCGATCTGCGGGATGGTCGCTCGGGACACGACTTTTCTGTCAGATGAGAGGCCCGCCATCGCCGCCACAATGTTCGGTGTTACGACGCCATGCGTGACGTTTGCTCGCAGGTACCTCGAAGCGAAGGGGTACGAGGTTACGGTATTCCATGCCACCGGATCCGGAGGTCAAGCGATGGAACACCTGATTCAAGACGGTGCGTTTCAAGGCGTACTCGATTTCACGACCACGGAACTTGCAGACGAACTGGTTGGTGGTGTTTTGAGCGCGGGACCTCATCGTCTGGAGGCGGCCGGATTGAAGGGCATTCCACAAGTTGTCTGTCCCGGAGCAATCGACATGGTGAATTTTGGGCCCGCCGCCTCGGTTCCCGATCGCTTTCGCGGACGCAAATTCCACGTTCACAACCCGACCGTGACCCTGATGCGAACAACAGTGGAAGAGTGCGCGGAAATCGGAAGGACCACCGCCGCTAAGCTCAACGGCGCGCACGGTCCGGTGACCGTGCTGATCCCGCTGCGAGGTGTTTCCGCCATCGACAAAGCGGGCGAAGCATTCTATTCGCCGGAATCCTTAGAAGCCTATCGCTGCGCTTTGAGAGACATGCTCATTCCCAGCATCAAAGTGGTGGAACTCGACGCGCACATTAATGACGAAAGCTTTGCGCAAGCCGCCGCCGACCTCTTACTCGACTCGTTCGCTGGGCTCAGCGTTGAGGTCGTCAGCTAAGTTGAAAGGGATGCAGCCGACCTCCGATCATGTTTTCGGATTCGCGACCCGCGCCTTGCATGCCGGGCAGCGCCCGGACGCTGAGACTGGAGCGCGAGCGGTGCCGATATACCAGACCACATCGTACGTCTTCGAGGACACCGCGCATGCGGCCGCGTTGTTCAATCTCCAACGATTCGGGAATATCTACACCCGGATCATGAATCCGACGACCGCAGTTTTCGAGGAGCGCATCGCGGCCCTCGAACGAGGCGTCGGGGCGCTCGCCGTCGGCAGCGGGCAAGCCGCGCAATTCATCGCGCTCGCAAGCCTGCTTGAGGCGGGTGATGAGATTGTGGCTGCCAAAACCCTGTATGGCGGCACCTACACGCAATTCGACGTGAGTTTTCGGCGACTGGGCATTCTCACCACGTTTGTGGACCCGGACGACCCGGAAAATTTTCGCCGCGCGATTACTTCGCGCACTCGTGTGCTCTACGGAGAGACCATCGGTAACCCGCGCATGAACGTACTCGACATCGGCGCTGTGGCCGCTTTCGCGCACGAGAACAATCTGCCGCTGGTGATCGACAATACGTTCGCGTCGCCGTACTTGTGCCGACCGATCGAATATGGCGCAGACATCGTGGTGCATTCCGCCACGAAGTTCATTGGAGGTCATGGCACCTCAATCGGCGGCGTAATAGTCGATAGCGGTAAATTTCCCTGGAATGAGGGCCGATTTCCGCAATTGCTTGAACCTAGTAAGGGTTATCACGGCATCCGATTCTACGAGACGTTTGGAGACTTCGCGTATATCATGAAGGCCCGTGTGGAGGGGCTACGCGATTTTGGTCCTGTCCTGAGTCCCTTTAATTCATTTTTGTTTCTACAAGGCCTCGAAACATTGAAGTTGCGCATTGAGTGTCACTCCGCGAATGCGCTACGCGTGGCGCAGTTTCTGAGCCGTCACAAACAAGTGGCCTGGGTTAATTATCCCGGTCTTGAAGAGAATTGTTATCACGAGTTGGCGAAGCGTTATCTGCCTCGAGGCACTGGTGGCATTCTGACATTTGGCATCGCTGGGGGACTCGAAGCCGGACGCCGGTTCATTGAATCATTGCAATTGTTTTCGCATCTTGCCAACGTCGGTGACGCTAAAAGCCTGGTGATTCACCCGGCATCAACGACCCACCAACAGCTGACATCCGAGGAAAAGCTGGCTGGCGGCATCACAGACGACCTGATCCGGCTCTCGGTCGGGCTCGAAGAGATTGAAGACATCGTATGGGATCTGGATCAAGCACTGAAAGCGAGCGTGTGAACGCCTGCGCGGTTTCCTTTGCTGAGTCCTTTGAAGACGGCGTGGGTGGAAACTCGCCGATTAACCGCAGCCCGTTCGCGAGAAGCGCATATGAACGGCTGCGCGTTTTGGAAGCTTACCGGCGGATTGCGATGGTCGGCCTGTCATCCAATCCCTTTCGTCCGAGTCATTTCGCTGCACTTTACCTGATTTCGGAAGGATATGACGTAATTCCGGTGAATCCTCGGGAATCTCAGGTTCTCGGCCGACCCTCATATCGATCGTTGCTGGAAGTACCAGGCCCGGTCGAGGTGGTAGATATTTTTCGTGAGACTTCTGCGGTACCCGGGCTGGTGGAGGAGGCCATCGCGATCGGAGCAAAGGTAATCTGGATGCAGCTTGGAGTTATACATGAAGAAGCTGCCAGCCGGGCGCGCTCTGCCGGACTGGAAGTAGTGATGGACCGATGCATGAAGATTGAGCACGCGCGCTTTTTTGGCGGACTGAACACGATCGGAATGAATACGGGCCTGATTACCTCACAACGACGAAGCCAGAGATATTCGGTAGCTCGCTGATATCCGGCTCCGACGGTTGTGCGCCGGTCCAGTTGTGCGAAATGCAAGAAACGGCGCGTAGCGAAATGTGCGGCGGGAGCCTTCGTTCTTACAGATCAATTTGAATCGCTCGACCACGTTCCGGCCATCGGAGGCGGTGTGTCAATTGTGCGTCTGCAAATTCACGGGCGATGTCATCGGGCCCTTCGGAGAAGTGCGCCCAATCTTCGAAGTGGACAGGAATGATGACTGCATCTGCAAAAGTGCGTGCGGCTTCCACTCCCTCTTTGGCTGTCATCGTAAGGTGAAAAGGGCCAACCTCCGGCACACGGGCGGCGCCTAAATGGAGCATTACGGCACGAACGGTAAACCGCTGAGCAATCTCAGCGACACCTTCATACCAGACCGTGTCACCAGAAATATAGAAGACGTGCTCAGGCTTGTCCTCAAAGAACAAGACAAATCCAATTACGGCACCGCGGCTCAGGCCCGCCGGACCATGGCGTGCCGGCGTAGCTACCACTCGCAATATCCGTCCATTTGCAGTGCGGAGCGGCGTACTCTGCCAGTCGGCCAATCCCAGACTGTTGCCGCCCAGCCTTCCGGCGCCCTCTTCCGTTGTGAGCACAGTCCGCCCATTGGCCAATATTGCGCGGCCAGCGTGGTCGAGATTGTCGAAATGATGATCGTGGCTCAGAAGCACGTAATCGAAAGGGCCGAGAACTTCCGGACTCACCGCCGGCCCAGTCAGCTTTCGCAACGTAACAGGCCCGGTTTTATACTCGCCTCCACTAGGATCAAAAGTGGGATCGGTGAGTAGTCGCACGCCACCGAAATCCAATAAGCAGGTTGGGCCACCAAGGTAAGTGATTTCGAGCCGAGACGATTCCATAGGCCACTTTGATTCTGCTTCTTAGTCCCAGGATTCGACCTGCTATCGGTTCTGTGGGACCCTGCAGCACCGCGAAGGCCTTCAGGCTTTGCGGCGTCGCGTACGCCATTTAATCACACCGCAACGAAATCACCGGATTTACCCGCGTAGCGTGAAGAGAGGGCACGTAACACGCAGCGACTCCAACGACAATCAGTACTGCGCTCACTCCGAACAGCGTGAACGGATCGTGGGTTGAGACTCCCCATATCTGGCTCGCGACGATGCGCATCAGAAAGAAAGCTGCCAAAATCCCAAGGGCCACGCCTAAGACGATGAATCGCATGCTGGATCGCATCACCCAACTTCGAACGTCGCTGCCCGTGGCCCCGAGCGCCATTCGAATTCCAATTTCTCTGCTTTGCTGTGAAACTGTGTAAGAAACCACGCTATAGACGCCGACGCTTACCAGGATCAATCCAATGGCGGCGAAGACCGAGAACAATTGAAGGCCGAACCGCGGTTTGGAGAATTCGAAAAGGTCCAGCGTCTCATCCAGCGTGTTGGTCTGCTGCGGCACTACGCTCTTGTCGATAGCCAGTACCGCGCCTTCCAGCGCGGTTGCAAGCGCCTTAGGGTTTCCTGCGGCTCGCAGATATAGAATAAATCCGCCGTAACTGGACAAGGTGTACGGCGCGTACGCCTCCGGCAAAATTGCTTCTCGCAATCCATGATTCTTCATATCCGAGATCACGCCAACGACTTCGAACCAAGGATTGGAGACGGGTTCCGGCGCCTTTTCAAGCCCCGTTAGCTGAATTTGTTTCCCCAACGGGTCTTTCCCTGGAAAGAACTTCGCTGCCAGCACCTGATTGACCACGGCTACTTTGCGCTTCGCCATAATGTCAGCCCGGGTCAGCATCCGTCCACGTAGCAGCCGTGCTCCGATCGTCTGTACAAACTGTTCATCCACGAAGGCCATCTGGCCCTTCCACTTTTCCGAGTGGCTGACACCGGCTGCCTCGAAATCAGTGTCTACGCCGCCGTATGGTGGAAAATCCAGCGCTATTGAGGCGTTTACAACGCCCGGCAGCGCCTGCAATTTGGACATCAGCTCCCTGAAGAACCGAGCCTGCTCGTCGGCTGTTTTGTACCGCTTGCCAAGAAAGACCTGCGAGGTGAGTAACCGCCCGGAACGCAGGCCCAGATCCACCTGCCGCTGCACTACGAAGCTGCGCATCAGGAGACCCGCCCCGATCAGCAAAATGAGCGAGAGGGCCACTTCGCCGACGATCAACACGTTTCGCACTTGCCCGCGGCGGAACCCGCTGTTTCCCCGGCCAGCGGCTTTTAAAGGTTCACTGAGACTCCGCCCAAATGATCCGACAGCGGGCGCGAAGCCGAATATCAGAGCAGTTACAACAGCTGTCGCAATCGTCGCCGCAAGCACGCGTCCGTTTAACGTGATCGCAGCTTCGTCCGGAAACGTAAACTTTGGCAGTGCCGCCACTAGCGCCTTGAGTCCTGCCCAAGCCAACAAACAGCCGGCTGCCGCTCCCATGAACGCCAGCAAGACACTTTCGACAAGCAATTGCCGCACGATCTGCACGCGGCCAGCCCCGAGCGAAGCTCTTATCGCGAACTCTTTCTCCCGAGCGGTCGCTTTCGCGAGTAGCAGGTTCGCGACATTCGCACACGCGATGAGAAGAAGCAAGCCAACGGCCGCCAAAAGCGTATAGATTGTCTCTCGAAACTTGCCGACTACGTTATCGACCAACGACGACAAGTGAACGGAAAATTTTTTCGGATACAGCTTCGGGTAAATTTTCGAGAGCCGCTGTGCCAGTATTGTCGCCTCTGCTTGCGCTTCTGGTACCGTCAGTCCGGGCTTTAAGTGCCCGAGCAAAAAGAAGAAGGGTGTATTCAGATCCTTTTCCCCGCGGTTTATGGTCGTCGGAATCCATAAGTCCGCGCCCCACCAGGCGAAACGGCGCGGCATTACTCCGATCAAAGTCCGGGCGGCGCCGTCCAACGTAAACGTCTTGCCAATTACGCCGGTATCGCCGGCAAAGCGGCTTTGCCAAACCTTGTAACTCAGGACAAAGACGGGAGGAGCTCCAGGCCTCGCGTCGTCAGGAGTCGCAACCCGCCCCAGCAGAGCGGGTACTCCCAGGAATTGGAAAGTGTTGCCAGTTACGCGGGCGCCATCGAATTTTTCAGGCGTCTCCCTGGTTCCGGTCATGAGAACGGCATCTCTCCGGACTCCGATCGATCGATCGAATATGTGGTTTTGCTCCTGGTAGTCGAGAAATTCCGGTTGTGAAAAGAACGGGCGACCGAACTGATCCGTAGTCGACGAATCCCGTATTTCGATCCCCATTAGCCGCTGCCCGTCGGTGTAGGGAAACGGCTCAATAAGAACGTTGTCAATGACGCTGAAGATTGCTGTGGTGGATCCGATTCCCAGGCCAAGTGCTAGAACAGCTGCCGCGAGAAAGACCCGATCCTTCAACAAGGTTCTGAGACCAAAATGGATATCCTGTCGCAGCCAGCCCATGCGTTATTACTTCTACGTACTGGGCCATGAATTGGCGCCAAACTCTTTGGTAACTTGTGCCTCACGCCATAAAGCGCTGCTACCCGAGCAGATCGACTGGTTCTGACTTAGCGGGGAGCGGTTGGCGCGTTAACGTCGGCGGCTACGCAGTCTCAACAATGTCATTCTTGTAGCGCTCGAACAACTCCAGGAACTCCGATTGTTCGCGCGGGCCGATCGAGTGATTTTCAAGGGTTTTCGTGATCATTTCAAGGAACACGGCCCATTCGGATTCAGAGATTCCTAATCCGGCGTGAGACGTTCGCATATCCCGTCCGGTGTAGTAACAAGGCCCTCCGGAAGACAAGCAAATCTGGTCGACAGTTAACTGCTGCGCGCGGCGGCGCGAATCGAGACTCCGTCCCGCGCCAAACCGCTCGAACCGGGGATCTGCTCTCATCCGTGCAAACAGATCGTCGATAACAGCAGCGATGACATCATAACCGCCGAGCCGTCTGTATAGCGAAGCGTCTGGCCTGGTATTCGGGGCACTCATGCTGTCGATTATGTACCGATGCGAGCACCCACGGAGAACGCTTGTACGAGCTGGTACTATTTCTGGAATGGCCGACGCCGTTTGGGTTCCAACATCAGATTCGGCCGTACCGGTTCCCCCAGCCACTTCGCGCCACTCTGCTGTCGTCCGGATCACCCACTGGATAACTACTCTGTGCTTCCTGGTCCTGCTTGTGACCGGAGTGGAAATTCTCATCTCTCACCCGCGCTTCTATTGGGGCGAAGAGGGTAACGTACTAACTCCGCCCTTATTTACCCTGCCGATCCCGTCCTCCCGAGCAACAGTGCCGACCGGCTACGGTTACGTTCTGCCTGACCAGAACGGCTGGAGCCGCTATCTCCACTTCCAGGCCGCCTGGCTGGTCGTATGGACTGGATTACTGTACTCAAGTTTTGGATTGCTCAAAGGGCACTTCCGTCGGAATCTGTTCCCTGGTCGCGCCGACCTCTCCTGGCAAGAACTCTCGTTGGTGATCGCCAGGCATCTGCGCTTGAGTCCGGCTAGCGAGGCCGACGCCGCATCATACAACGTCCTTCAGCGCCTCACGTACCTGACGGTTATCTTCGTTTTATTTCCGTTGGTCATTTGGACAGGCCTGGCGATGTCCCCCGCTATCGCCTCTGTGTTTCCTAGCGCGGTCGCGGTTCTGGGCGGCCAGCAATCCGCGCGGACAATTCACTTCCTCGTTTCTGTCTTCCTTTTACTTTTCTTCCTCGTTCACGTGGTGATGGTTTGGCTGGCCGGATTCCGAAATCGCATGCGAACGATGATCATTGGTGGTCGCACTACAAACAAGGATCGCGTATGAGCAAGCTCTCACGGCGTACACTCATCACTACTGGCCTGGCAGCCACTGCTGGCGTTTCCGGGCTAGCCGTAGCAACGGGGCTGGCGAAGCGTTTTGGACTCGTCCCGCCGGATGGCGAGGGCATCTACGGGCCAGGTGAAACGCTGACCTACGCGGCCCAGCGAATCCTGACTCGCCACTCGTCGGCTCGTGAGTTCGCCCGCAGCCAGATTTCGAAAACTCCGTTCGCGAACCAAGTAGCGCCCTTAGGCGAAACTTTTCAGCGGCTCAAGGAAGCCGGTTTTGCTGATTGGCGCCTCGCTGTCGATGGCCTGGTTGCCCATCCCGCATCGTTCTCGCTTAGTCAAATCAAGAATTTTCCGTGGCGCAGCCAGATCACTCACCTGGCGTGCGAAGAGGGCTGGTCATACATCGCAGAGTGGATTGGGGTACCTCTTTCTCAGGTCCTGGACGTTGTAGGAACGCTGCCTGCGGCCAGATATGTTGTCTACCGATCGTTTCAACGCGGTTGGTGGGAAAGCATCGACATGGCCGATGCCTTGCATCCCCAAACCCTCGTGACCTTTGGCATGAATGGCGGTGAGCTTCCGGTCAAATTTGGAGGACCTCTTCGGCTGCGTGTTCCCCGGCAACTCGGCTACAAGAATGTCAAATACATCACCCGTCTCACCGTGACCGATAGCCTAAAACGGTTCGGCAAAGGCTTGGGCTCTGCCT
>Ga0126381_100004120_pt1 | contig 15787 bp, 13 predicted proteins | sample PanSoiMetPlot_28_FD_96465 | JGI IMG/M metagenome (GOLD analysis project Ga0126381, IMG submission 96465) | Tropical forest soil microbial communities from Panama - MetaG Plot_28 | ecosystem: Environmental > Terrestrial > Soil > Tropical forest > Bulk soil | place: Panama | collected 2016-02-17 | reverse complement strand
CTTGATTCGGGCCTCCGTGAAATTCGGGGTGCGCCCAAGCGTCGCCGCGAATGCCTTCGCGCGTCACCACCGCTTCCAGAATGGGACGCTTTGGGATTCCACCGGGCGAGATGTTGATCTGAAGGATATGACCCTGGGCGGGCAAGTTAGTGGCAGTCTACTTGATCGACCGGGCGAGTAGCAATACGGTGGGCTCGGCGCTCCGGCGCATGTGCTTGGTGCGTTCGATCTCTCGCTCGGCGAAAGCCAGCAAAGTTTCAGCGTCAGTACCGTTTTCAGGGAAACAGGCCAGCCCAACGCTGATGCCGATGTTCTCGTCCCCGAAAAGATCGCGGCCGGCTTGGCGAACCTTCCAGTCCAGCGATTCGATCCGTCCGGTGAGTTCGGCGGCGTCAGCGCCTGCGAACACGACCATAAACTCATCGCTGCCCGTGCGGGCTACGTAGTCCGAAGAGCGGCAATTGTTTTGCAAAATGCCGGCCACACGTTTCAGCAGCTCGTCACCGTTGATATGACCGTAGCGGTCGTTCACCTGGCGGAAGCTGTCCAGATCGCAGGCTAGCAGCGCCAGGGTTTTTCCTTGCGCTTCCGAGCGCGACAGCTCGCGCTGGAAATGAGAAGAGAGCGAGTCCGCGTTGGGGAGACCAGTGAGCTCGTCGTGATACAGGTCGTCCTGGGGCCCGAGCTTGACAGCCATTTCCACCAGCCGCGCAATCTTGTCGCTGATGGCGAGAAGAACGCGCAGGTGCTCTTTGGTGTAAGCGTCTTTCTCGGCGCGATACAGCGTGAGCGCGGCGGTGACGTGATCGGCGTCATCGCGCAGAGGAATCGAGAGCGCTGAATTCAACGCGGTCGTGTGGCCAGTATCGTTGACATACCCGGGTTCGACTGACGGGTTTCCGTTCACGATGGGTTTGCCGTTCTCAGCCACCCAGCCGGAGAGGCCCTGACCGATCGGAATTTCGAGCGACGCGAGATTCCGGCTGTTGTCTCCGTTGACGTAGCGGGGTTTCAGGACATCGCCCTGGCGCACAAAAACCGCGACGCAATCGTAGGGGACGATCACTTTCAGCCTTGCGGCGGCGAGCGAGAGCAGCTCCTCGGGCCGGAGGGATCCATTGGCGTCCTGCGCCAGCTCCACGATCGCCTGCATTCCACGGCGTGAGGAAACAACCGACGTGACAGCCTTGGCGGCCGCCTCGGACTGCTCGGGAGTGGGCGACTGGTTTTTCTCATAGCCCGCGTCCGGCGCGTCGCCACGGAGAACCACCACGTCCTTCTTCAAACGCGTCGTCGTGAACGGAGTGCTTTGCGCGAGCCGCTCAAATTCACGGTAGTGCTTTTTCAAAATGTCGATGATCTTGGGATCGAAGCTGCGGCCGCCTAAATTGGCGACGTACTCCATGGCTTCGTCGAGCGGCAGAGCGCGCCGGTATTGCCGGTCGCTCGCGAGTGCATCCAGGCAATCCACCGCCGACAAGATTCGCGCGCCGATAGGAATCTGCTCGCCCACCAATCCATCTGGATATCCCGACCCATCCCACTTTTCGTGGTGCGACCGAACGATCGGCGCTACGGCATAGGGAAAGGCCACCTGTTCGAGAATATCCGCGCCCACGATGGTGTGGACCTTCATCTTGTCGAATTCCTCCGGAGTCAACTTACCAGGCTTCGAGATGATGTAGTCGGGAACGGCGAGCTTGCCGATATCGTGCAGAATAGAAGCTGCCTGAAGCGCCTGCATTTCGTCCTCGGGAAGACCGAGTTGCTTTCCGAGCTCGAGCGAGTAGACTTGGACACGCCTGAGGTGTTCGTGCGTGCATTCATCCTTGGCTTCGATCGCCATAGCGAGAGCTTCGATGGTTCGCAAGTGCAATGCGGCCATGTTTTGCGCGTGCGCTTTTTCCTGATCGAGCTTCTCGAAATAAATCCGGCAGTAGCGATAGATTGCGTATAGCAGCGGAAGCAACGCTAACGTAAAGGACCAGCCAAGCCAACGTGTCGCGACGTGCACAACTTCAGCCAGCGCAGCGGCGATCAGGTAGTAGAGAAACGTCCAGTTGGAGAAGCTGCTCCAGACCTCGCGGAAGTTTTTCTCCTCAGCGAGTGAAATGATCATTGCGAGCAGGCTGATGTTGACGGCGAAGAACGGCACGGCTGCGAGCGCCAGGCGGATGAATTCGGCGCCTTCGACGTTTCCGAACCATTGGCGTTGATAGGTTCCGTGCGCGGCAAGTACGGCAAGGGCGATAGAGGTCGTGTTGAAAACCACCTTGCCCGTGGTCGGCGTCTTGGAGTGCCAAATGGATTGCGTGGCAAGGGCAGCGATTGCCAGAATGAGGGTCTCCGACGTGCCGAGCTCTAGCAGCCCAAGCATGATCATCACGTTGCTGACCGACATGGTGGCCTTCGCGCCGGGAAAGTGCACCTTCATGCCGGATCCAGCGACGGCGAGGAAAAGATAAACCAGGAAGCGACTGGTGATTTGGGGAGGAGAAGCCAGGAAAGCCCAGGCGGTTCCCAGCGCACCGACAACACCAATGGCGGTGATGAAGAGGCGGGCGCGACTCGGAAGATGACTCGACTGCGCGGGTTCGGGCTTCAGCTCTTCCATCGCGGAAGCTCCCCTGTTCGCACACGTCTAGAGCGATTCCGCCACCGCTGCCGGCTTGTGCCGCTGCGCTGCGCGGAGATCGAGAGATTTCGTCTCGCAAGTCCGCTCGATTTAGACATGTTTGCGGGCAACGCCGCTATGTATTCAATCGGCGTTTCGAGGCAGGACTTTATGAGCTAGTTGACAGGAACGAATCGGGTTACGTGCTATTCGGCACGTAAAGCGATAGCAGGATCGACTCTTATCGCGCGGAACGCGGGAACCGAGCAGGCGACCAACGCGACGGCTATCGTGACCAAACATGTCGCCGCCATCGTAACCGGGTCCAAAGCCCGAACGCCGAACAAAAGGCGGGACATCGTCCAGGTAGTGAGGCTTGCAACGACGAGTCCGAGGCCCATGCCGATCACGGTCATGCGAAGGCCACGGCCGACCACCAACTTCCAGACCTGGCCCGGCTGGGCGCCCAAAGCCATGCGAACGCCGAGTTCGTTGACGCGCTGAGTGACCGAATAGGCCATCACGCCGTAGAGTCCTACGGCAGCTAGCAGAAGTGCCAGCGATGCGAACAGCGACAGCAGCATGGTACGGAAACGAGGCTGGGCGATGGAAGCTTCGACAACGCCGTCCATCGTTCGGACGTTGAAGACCGGCTGGTTCGGATCGATATTGCGAAGCTCGGATCGGATGGCCGAGGTCATGGCGGCTGGATCGGAGCTAATGCGGACGACCAAGAACATGACGGCTTCGGCGAAGTTGATCGCGTCGGCCGGGATTTGCTGGTAGTGGTAGTACGTTTCAGGGCTGGTTTCGGCATCCAGGCCGGCGTGTTTTACATTGCCCACTACGCCGACGACGGTGGTCCAGACGTTCTCATCGTTTCCCGAAAGAATGCGGCTGCCCACCGGATCCCGCCCGGGGAAATATTTTCTGGCGGTAGCTTCGTTGATGACCGCGACTTTAGGAGTAAGCTCGCCATCGGAGTCGCTGAAGACACGACCGCGGATCAAGCGGATGCCCAAGGCTGAGAAATATCCGCCGCTGGCGGCGCGAAACTTCGCGCGCGGCTGATCGGCCACGGCGAGCATGGGCTGTCCTTCGATGTGAAAATTCAGGCTGACGTCAGTTCCGCTGAGCGGGAGGAACCGGCACACGCCGGCCGAACTTACACCAGGAATATTTTGGACGCGATCGAGGAGTTGTTTATAGAATTCGGCCACCTTGAGTCCCGGATAACGAGATTTCGGCAAGGCCAGCTCCATCGTAAGGACGCGATTGGTTTCAAAACCGCGATCGACCTGCTGGAGACGAACGAAGCTGCGAATGAGCAAACCAGCGGCGGCGGCGAGAACGATACAGGCGGCAATCTCGAAGACGATGAGGAGGTCGCGAGCGCGGGCTCGTCCCATGTTCGAGGTATTGCCGCGGCCGGTGGAGCGAAGCACGGAGTTGAGGTCCGGCTTGATGCTTGCCAAGGCGGGCGCGAGTCCGAATCCCACGCCGGTGGCGAGCGATGTAGCCAGGGTGAAGAGCGCGACGCGCCAATCGAGCGAGATCTCGTCGAGGCGCGGGATGTTGTGGGGCGCTAATTTCACGATGGCGGTAGTGCCCCAGTAAGCGAGGGCGAGGCCCAAAACACCGCCGATCAATGCGAGCAGGACGCTTTCGGTGAGCATCTGGCGGACGATGCGCGCCGGGTTCGCGCCGAGCGAACTCCGAACAGCGATCTCCTTCTCACGAGCACCGGCGCGCGCCAAAAGCAGATTCGCGACGTTGGCGCAGGCGATGAGCAGTACAAACGCCACCGCGCCGGTTAAGGTCCACAACGTGGCTCCGATATTTCCGAGCACTTGATCGCGAAGAGGGATCACCTCGGCGCTGTATCCGTTATTGCTGTTGGGATTCTCCTGTGCGAGCCTTCGCGCGATGGCTTGCATCGCCGCCTCTGCCTGTCTTGCGCTGACGCCCGGTTTCAGATGTGCGAGGACTCGAAGGGTTCGCAGACCTTGCCAGAACGGAGTCAGTTCGCCCGGGTTGGGGGTGTAAGGAACCCATAACTCGGAAGGGCTGTCGACCAGATGGAAGCCCAGCGGCGCGATCCCGATTACTGAATAGGACTTGCCGTCGAGGACGATTTGCGAGCCGAGGATTCTTGTGTCCGCTCCGAACCGGCGGCGCCACAAACCGTCACTTATAACCGCAACCCCGTTCTTTTGCGGTTGATCTTCATCGGAGGAGAACGGACGGCCGAACGCTGGATGAAGGCCAAGGATTTGGAAGATGGCGGGAGAAATGGCAGCGCCTTCGATGCGCTCGGGGATCTCGCGTCCGGTCAGAGTGAAAATCTGACTGCGGATCGCGCCGATTCCGTCGAAAACCTCGTTCTGCTCGGCGTAATTCTTGTAATCGAGCGGCGAGACGGGCTGACGTCGCATGCCTTTGTCGAGCTTATTTTCGAAAACGGCGACGAGGCGGCCGGAATCCTGGTATGGCAGCGGGCGAATCAGGACGGCATTCATCACGCTGAAAATCGCACTGTTCGCGCCGATGCCTAAGCTAAGGGCGAGAATCGCGACCGCGGATGCCCCGGGCGCCTTCAGGAGCACTCGCAGACCATAGCGAAAATCTTGAACTACATCACTCATGGAGCTGGCCGGATCTTGAATTCCATATTGTACGGAATCAGGAGCCGGCGCGAAATAAAAACCGCGGCTCTACTGGTCCTGATAGAGCCGCGGTTCTTGGTTCTTGTTAGTCGCTTCCGAAGACTTACCGGATTGCAGCTGCACCTGCCAATGGCAACGGATCGAATCTAGAAGCGAAGCTTATAGATGCTAATTAACTTAGTCACCCCAGGCAGCGCTACCAGCCTTGATTTTCGTCTTGGTCCTCATTGCGATTCCCTCCTTCGTTTGGAATCAACTTACGCCTCTTAGGACTGCAAGGCTATTGCCAACGTACCAGATCTTCGAGCAGGTGAGTTCTAAGTTAGCAGATGATGTTCATTTGGAGAGACTTAGCTATCCGTTTGTGCTAGGGGAGGCCACCTGTGAGGCGCCAGTACTGTCGAAAACCTATCTGGTCAGATAGAAGCCCTATCCGAGTAGATAGGGTTTTCGCTTAGGACGTGCCGGGTGAGGTCCCACGAGGCCTGCCACGCGCCGTCAGCGCGCCAAAATGACTTGGATATCAGCAACATTAGTGCCAGTCGGGCCCGTTTTGAACAGATCGCCTAGGGCGTCGAAAAATCGATAGGAATCGTTATCCCTGAGACAGTCTTGCGGGTCGAGTCCTTTGGACATGGCGCGAGCGACGCTAGATCCGTCAGCGATGGCTCCGGCTGCGTCGGTTGGGCCGTCGGAGCCATCGGTTCCGGCGCTGAGGATCAGAACATTTTCGAAGCTCGCGATATCGATGGCAGCCGCCAGGGCAAACTCCTGGTTGCGGCCACCCTTACCCTGGCCTCGGATCGTCACCGTCGTCTCGCCCCCCGAGATCACGCAGGCGGGCAGACGGACCGGGCGGCCTGCGGTGAGAATCTCACGTGCGATAGCGGCGTGGACTCGCGCTATCTCCCGGGCTTCGCCTTGGACGGATGCAGTCAGCACAATAGTGCGGAATCCTAGGGCGCGGGCCTTTTTGCTGGCGGCATCCACGGCAAGGCGGTTGCTTCCGACAACGACGTTGTTTACCCGATCGAAGACGCGGTCTCCCGGTTTCGGCGTTTCGCCCGCGCCCGACGCGATGCGCTGGCGGACACTGAGCGGAGCTCTTTGCCAGATTGCGTACTTTTCGAAGACGGTTTTGGCGGAGGAGGAGGTGGATGAATCGGGGACGGTGGGTCCGGACCCGATGACATCCAGGTCGTCGCCGATTACGTCTGAAAGAATCAAGGCCAGCACGGTGGCGGGGTAGGCGAGGCGAGCCAATTGTCCGCCCTGGATGGCCGATATATGCTTGCGCGCGCAATTCACCTCGTGGATATTAGCGCCGCAATCGAGGAGTAGCTGCGTGGTCTCGCGAATGTCCTTCAGCGTGACCGGGGGCGCCGGGAGCGGGAGCAGAGCGGAAGCGCCGCCCGAGATGAGGCAGATGACCAGGTCATCAGCCGCGGCTTCATCTGCAATCTCCGCGATTCGCCGTGCACCGTCTTCGCCGCGGGCGTCAGGCAACGGATGGCCGCATTCGTTCACCTCGATGCGGCGTAGCGGCGCAGCTTGTCCATATGGCGCAGCGTGTCCATATTTGGTGTTGATCCAGCCGGCAGAGATCCGCGCGCCGAGGAGACGTTCGATGGTGCGGGCCATTTCTACGCTGGCCTTGCCGGCGCCAATAATATAAATATTGCGAAATTTCGCCAGCGGATAGCGCTTGTGGCCGGCGATGAGGGTTCCTCGCGTGAGACGAACGGCGCGTCGAACGGCCTCGGCTGGGGCGGCGGCTTTGAGCGCGGCTTGAAAGATGGCCAGAGCTTGGCTGCGCAAGGAAGAGGGCATGCCCGCTAGAAGATCGGCAGCCTGAGAATCGCGGCGACTATCTCGGCCGGATCGTCGCAGTCGATAGGGATGCGATAGTCGGCTTGCGCATAAGCAGCCTGGCGATCTTCATAAAGTTGCACGAGTTTCTCAGGATCGCGCGCCAGCGGGCGATTGGGTGCGGAGCCGTTCAGGCGGTTTTGAACGCGATCGAGCGAGCAATCGAGCCAGATGGGGACGCCGCTTTCTATTAACAGGTTCCGATTTACTTCCTGGGCGAATGCGCCGCCGCCTAGTGCCAACACCATGGGTTTGCCGCGCTCGATCTCGCGCACACGCTGGCGGACCTGCTCGTTCTCGATGCGGCGGAACTCTTCTTCACCGTGTTTCTCGAAAATCTCAGCGATGCTCGCGCTGTGGGCGGCTTCGATCTCTTCATCGATGTCGGAAAAATACCAGCCGAGCTCGTCGGCCAGCATGCGTCCGACAGTGCTCTTGCCGGCCGCCATGAATCCGACGAGGTAAATTCCGGGGGTTCGCTTCAGCTTCAGGAGCATGCTTCTCTTAAGTCACTTGCCTGGAAAACGGAGCGCGCGGACAGCATGCTTCCGCACCATGAGGGCGCCCGCGCGGCCTTTCCGGGCTTTCCGGAAACTCGCGCACAACGGAAGACCGTGGCGGCGATTTCTCTTCCCAACGAGGAGGCAACGGCCTCCTGCCGTGCCGTACGGCGATCGGCGCGGTAAATCTCAGCCATGTCTCGCCGCTTTCAAGAGCCATAATAGTACACATGCAGGAAGAGCTGTTGCCGCTTTTCCCACTTCAGGTGGTGTTGTTTCCGCGCACGGCGCTGCCGCTCCACATCTTCGAGGAGCGGTACAAGACCATGATCGGCGATGTGCTGCGCGGGAATTCAGAATTTGGCGTGGTCCAGGCGGGCGAGAAGGGCATCGTAAATACGGGCTGCACGGCGACCATCGAGAAAGTGCTCAAGACTTATCCGGACGGCCGGATGGATTTGATCACCATCGGACGGCGCCGTTTCGAGATCATCATGCTCAACGACGAGCGCCCGTACTTGCGGGGTGCGGTGGAGTTCTTCGATGACGAAAAGTCCGATCTCATCCCTTCCGAGGTTCGGAAGCGAGTGATGGACGCCTATAACGATATTCGCTCGTTGGAGCAGCCCGAGGCGTTACGCGAAGCCGAGATGAGCGATCCGCAGCTCAGCTTCCAACTGGCGCAACTGGTTCCGGATCTGGATTTCCGGCAGATTCTGCTGGCCACGCGCTCGGAGGCCGAACGTATGCGGCGGCTCGCGGAGTTTTTCCCGAGCTACAGCGCGCGGCGGCGCGAGATCCAGCATGTGCGCGCCGTGGCGCCAACCAACGGGCACTCCAAGCGTCCCCAGGGGCTTTGAGATGCGCGAGCGCCAGCACCTGATCGTCGACGCCGACGACACGCTTTGGGAGAACAACATCTACTTCGAGCGCGCGTTCGACCAATTTTGCGATTTTCTCGATCACTCCAATCTCACGCCCCAAGAAGTGCGCGGGGTGCTCGATGAGATCGAAACCGTGAACAGCAAGAAGCACGGCTATGGCACCGCCAACTTCACGCGCAATCTGACGGAGTGCTATCACCGGCTCGTGGAGCGCGAGGTGTTTGATAACGATCTGGCGCGGATCATGAGTTTCACCGAGCAGATCCTCCATCACACGATCGAGGTGATCCCGGGCGTCGAGGAGACGCTCGACTACCTCTCGCTGCGGCACGATTTGACGCTGTTCACCAAAGGAAACCCCGAAGAACAGAAACTGAAGCTGGATCGCTCGGGGCTGGCGGTGTATTTCGGGCACACGGCCATCGTCAAGGAGAAGGACACGAGCTCTTATTCAGCGCTGATTGCCGCGCGCCGGTTCGATTCGCAGCGGACCTGGATGATCGGCAACTCTCCGAAGTCCGATATCAATCCGGCCCTCGATGTCGGAATTAATGCGGTGTTCGTTCCGCACGATCACACCTGGCGGCTGGAGCACGAAGAGGTCCGGGAAGGCAACGGCCGCTTGCTGCGGCTCAAGAAATTCAGCGAGCTGCGCGAGCATTTCTAAGCGACACGCAAAACGGAGCGCGCCGCCGAGCAGTTCCTCTGTACTGGTGCGAGCCGCGGCCCTTGCGGTTCTAGCGCTGCGACAGAGCGCAGCATGCCTGGGTGGAGATAAGCGCGATGGGTGCCCCGGACTTCACTTTCGCAAAATAATTTTCGCGCGATAGATTCTTATAAACATTCCCGGCCACCCCTGAGGCGACGGGACCGCTCACCGGCCGCCCGCCGGTCAGCAGAACAGTCACGACCAATTTGTTCTCGCCGGTTTCGTTGTAGGAGCCAAACCATCCGAGATGCGTGGGTGAGCGGCTATCCGTACAGGTTCCGGTTTTGCCGAAGATCGGCTCGGTAGAACTAAAGCCGGCGCGTTTGGCCGTACCGTATTCGACCGCGCCCATCATGCCGGGCTTAATATCGGGAAGCCACTGCGCGATGTTCAATTCACGCTTTACCTGTGGAGCGAAGTGCTCGATTTCTTCCTGCGAGTGCGGATGCTGCAGGTAGTAAAGTGTTCCGCCATTGGCGACCGCCGAAACCAGCGCGGTGAGCTCGAGCGGCGTCATGTAAATGCCCTCGCCGAAGCTGGTCATCATTCCGAGACCGTTCTTGGGCGGTTCGCTCGCAACGGATCCAGGCTGCTCGCCTGCAATGTTCAATCCGGCTTTTTCGCCCAGACCGAAAAGCTGCGCGTAGTGAATGATGCGATCATAACCGAGTCTTACGCCGACCGTGGCAAAAAATCCATTGTTGGAGTGCGCCAGCGCTTCCGTGAGATCCATGGAGCGGCGCGAGGTCAGGCGAAAATGCGATTGTTCGCTCAGAATGCCTTCGTTGAGCCCGGCTAGAGCCGCGACGATCTTGATGGTCGAACAAGGCTCGAAGCCGCTTTGGAAGGCGAGCTTCTGATTCACAATGGTAAGAATCCGGCCGGTCTTGGGATCGGCCACAACAATGGTTCCGTTGTAGGGACCAAGCGCTTCCACGGCGGCGCGACGGACTACCAGGTCTTCACCATCCACCAAATCACCCTCGGTGGAGTCGGCGAAGGTGGGCACGTTCCAGGGACTGAAAACGATCTTTTTTTTCGGAAGCCGCGACAGATGACTCACCGTCGGGCGCGCCACGTAGGATGTCTTAACGACATTTCCAGTGGTGAGAGACGCCGACGCGGCCAAAGTAGAATGCTTCTTGGCTTTTTTCTTTTTGGCCGGAGTAATTCCGAAGGCGAACCCAGAGAAAACGATGAATGGTACTAAAACAGATATTATGCGGCGTGTCTTAAGAAAGCTCATGTCCCAATGCTTCACTTGATGTTAGAATCGCAAGCCGTTCCTACATTATGGGTTACCGGCCAAAGTCCGTCAAGCGAAAAACACTCACAGCAAATAGGATGACTTACCCGCGAACTATCCTCTCTTTATTCTATCGTATCGTCCGGGAAGGATCTCGCGATCAGGTTGAAAGGCATTGGCCGAGTTCACTTTTGCTGCTCGGTTAGAAGACCGATCCGCACAACGCCCGCGCCACGGGCCGTGTCGATTACGCCTGCGACTTCGGCGAAATCGAGATCGTTGGCCGCGTCGACGAACAACACTCCGTCGGGGCGTCCGGCGAATAGCGATTGGAATCGACCTTCAAGTTCGCTTCTCGGGACGGGCCGCGAATCAATTTCGAGCGAGCCGTCCCGGCCGATGTGCACCACGACATTTTGGGGGTTGGGGCGGGAGGATCCGGACGCCGCAGCTTGCGGGAGATCGGATTCGAGACCGCGTGAGTGCGTGGGCAGGAGCATGAAGACGATTAGAAGAACGAGCAGCACGTCGATCAGTGGCGTGACATTGATCGTCGCCGTGATTTCCCGGGAGCCGATTTGAATGGCCACGCCGGTTTAGACACCGCGCAAGGCCGGAGTTCCCGGCGTGGCGAGGTCGCATTAACTTCGCAGTGCGGCGGCCGAGCCTTGCTTCCACTCTTCGAGCATTCGCTCTCCGATCGCGGCGAACTCGGGGTGCTGGTTGATGTAGGCCTGAACCTCATTCGCGGCGCCGGCGATTCCGTCAGCGATTCGCTCCAGAATCTGTCCGACCCTGGCGGGCGTGGCGCCGATCCGCGTCTCACCGAATTTGCGCAGTTCTTTTGCGCCCGGCCATTTCGTCGTGCCGTGGAAGGTCAGAGCCAGGCTGTCCTTCGGCAAGTAGACTGAAGTTGTGACCAGGTCGTAGACCGGGGCCAGCCGCGCTTCGCCCTGGACATCGTCGTAGATGATTCCGAAATTCTTCAGATGCGCGTCGCCATTGCGGAGCGCGCAGTTCAAGACAATCAGCGTATAGAGCTTCTCCAGGTCCTCGGCGAGATGAGTGGATATCGCGAACTGCCCAAAGCGCCTCACGATGGAACTTTCGTAGCTGCCGTAGTATTTCTCGTCGGTCCGGCGCGCGTTCAACACACAGAAATCCTCAAAGCCGCGATAGCCGCCGTCGGCGCGTAGATCGAAGCGATCGATCACGAGCGCCAAGCCATCCTCAGCCAGGCGAAAGGGAGGAACATCGAGCCCGCATTTCGCAGCAGCGGAAAGGCAGAAGAACTCATTGGCAGCCAATTGCGGAAATTCGTTCGGTTCCCAAAGCTTGACGATATGGGTGGCGCCCTGGAAGCTCTGCGACAGGCGGCTTCCGGTGTGCTCCATTTCGGCGAATGCCGCTTCGTCGCGCACCAGGATCTTGGGCTGCACTCCGCTGATGCCAGAGAAAGTCGCGAACTTCTCGAGCAGGTAGCGGAACAGGTCTCCTCCGCGCTTGCGCTCGAGGATTTCATCGATCGATTGGAAAGGCACATTTTCATGCAACTGGTCCAACTCGCCCGTATAGCGGATGCGGCCGATCTGTGAGCGGCCGACGACCGAGAGCAGGTCGAAGTCGTCGAAAGTGCCGGTGGCCTTTGCGAAGGCGAGGCGCAACCGCTCCCGCAGCGCGCCTTCGGGAAGGTTCATTTCGAAAATCGGGAGCAGGCCAAAGGGCACGCTCCAGGATTCGAGCCGGACGGGCATGGTGACGGAGACGGATCGCGCGCCTGCTACTCCGGGAATGTAAACGAAGCTAGTCCCGCGTTCACCGCTGCGGTCAAGAAGACCAGCCTCGGCTGCATCGGTCCAAACCTTGATCACTCCGAGCCTCGGATCACTGCGATCCTCGATCAGCGCGATCTTCTTGGATTAGTTCCTCTAAGGTCGGGCGCCGGGAGGTCGCCGCTTGCAGGCTCAACTCGAGACCGAGTGCAGAGAGCAGTTTGGACAGTCTTGTAAAACCGAGTTCTCTGGCACGCCTGTTTTCGAGCGCATCGAGCGTAGCGCGGCTGATACCCGCTTTCCGCACCAGCTCGGTTTGGCTGAGCTTGAGTTCCTTGCGGCGGCGGGCGATCTCGTCACCGATGGCGTTGAGACTTAAACACATGCCTATTATATTAGGCATATGGTCTTTTTGCAAGCTAGTTGCCTAATATATTAGGCGTATCGTGCTCTCGGATAGTGGCTCCCGAGCGCAAGCCGGACCACAATTCGCAAATCAGGATGGAATTGGCGGGGTTCTTCGGCGCGTATTTGAGCGATGCCGCACGACCGATCAGCCGTTCCACCTCTGGCGGCATGCGGTCGCGAAGGGCGGCAACGTTTTGAGAAGCGGTATAGCTCACGCCCGCAACCGAGTAAGAATAGAAAAGCACATCGCCTTGCATGTCGGTAATCGTAGCGTCGCCGATGCGGCCGTACTGGTTGACGGTGAGGCGGCGGCGCCGTTCTTTGTCTTTGGGCTTGCGCTGCCACAGGATCAGGAGGGTTACGCCGGCCGCCAGAACCAGAACTGTGGCGACAATGAGGATGAGATCAAGCTTCGGCAACAACGGCATTTTCGAGAACACCGATGCCAGAGATCTCGACACGCACGCTCGATCCCGGTTCGATAGGTCCAACGCCTGGCGGAGTTCCCGTCGCGATGAGATCACCAGGTTCGAGCGTCATGACGGCCGTGACGTAAGCAATGATAACACTCACGCTGAAAAGCATATCGCTAACGGAGCCATCTTGCTTCACGTCGCCGTTCACCAGGGTACGGATGCGAAAACTGGAAAAATCAGCCTCCTCTTTGGGTACCAGACAGGGTCCAACAGCGCAGAAGGTATCGAAGCCTTTGCCTCGTGTGAACTGGCCGTCTTTGCGCTGGAGGTCGCGAGCCGTGACATCGTTGACGATGGTATAGCCGAGGATGTAGTCGCCTGCGTCGCCGGCTTCTACGTTGCGGGCGCGCTTGCCGATAACGACGCCAAGCTCGCCTTCAAAGTCGACCCGCTTGGAAAGCTTCGGATAGACGATGTCGTCGCCGGTGGCGATCAGAGACGAGGGCGGTTTTAAGAACAGCAGCGGCTCTTGCGGGACTTCGTTGCCTAGCTCCTTGGCGTGTTCGGCGTAATTGCGGCCCACGCAGACGATCTTCGACGGCGCGCAGGGAGGCAGAAGGCGCGCGCCCTTGGGGAGCGTATTCCAGTCGCCTCGGCCGACGTGGGGATCGGAATCGGTCGCCGTGGGCAGCGTATTGGGATTTAGAGTATAGCGGATGATTTTCATGGAACGGTGATTTCGACGGGAGCGCAAGGTTCGCTGGGGTTGCCAAGCTGATCGACCGCAATCACACGATAGCGGTAGGTCTCCCCGCTCTGCACGGTTTTGTCGGAATAGAGCGGGGTGTCCAAACCGACCGAGATCTGCGCGAATGGACCGCCGCCCTCGGCGCGCGACACGCGGTATTCTTTGAAATCGGATTCCGTGTTTCGGTTCCATGCCAGCTCCACCGCACCGACGCCCGCTGAGGCGTTCAGGCCGGTTGGGACGGCCGGCGGGAAGACGTCTTTCGGCGTAACGGTGACGGGGCCAGCGACCTCGCTCGTGGTTTTTTCGTGCAGCGCTTCAACATAATAGTCATAGCGCTTGTCGAATTCGGCAGTGGCGTCGAGATAGACCGGCTGATCACTAGTGGCCAGTTGCGCGGGCGTTTGCTCGTCCTGCGACTTGCGATAGATGCGGTATTGTGCGGCGCCCGCTGGAGCGGTCCAGCTGAGGGCGACACCTTGCGCAGTAGCCTCGGTCTTCAAGTTCGCTGGAGTGGTAAGCGGTTGCTCGACGGTCAGGGGCACGGGATTCGACCAGTCAGAGTAGCGACCTTTTTCATTGGCGACGCGGACCGCCATCACTTCGTCCTTGCCGACATACTTTTCGACCGGAATGTGCTTGAGGACCATTCCGGGGGCAGCGGGAGCCGCCAGTTCGATGATCTCTGCGCTCTCCAGCCACTTCCTCAGATCAAAACCTGGTCCAGCGTTCGGCCCGATGCGCAGGTCGATCTTGCCGGGCGTTTTGATGGCGAGGCCTTCGGTCGTTTGCGAGGGACTGGTGAAGGAGACGTCAATCTGTGCGCCGCGCTCGATGGCGTTCAGGTCGGTTACGCGCATCGGGATCTTCACGGCCGGGTAGAGCGGCTCGCCGATCGATCCGCAACCGGTGATGATCGCGCAGACGACTACGCACAGAAGCATGGCAGCAACGCGCATCGTTTAAAGAATGTATCGGCTCAGGTCTTGATCTTTGACGATATCGGCGAGCTGTTTGCGTACATACGTGGCGTCGATTCGCACGTTTTTCTTTTTCAGGTCGGGTCCGGCGAAGGAAATGTCTTCGAGCAGCTTCTCCATGATGGTGTGCAGGCGGCGCGCGCCGATGTTTTCAGCGGATTGATTGACCTGCGCGGCAAAACGCGAGATCTCTTCGATGGCGTCATCGGTAAAGGTGAGCTTGATACCTTCGGTGTCTAGCAGGGCGGTGTATTGTTTGACCAGCGCGTTCTTAGGCTCGCGCAGGATGCGAATGAAATCAGCTTCCGAGAGCGACTTCAGCTCGACCCGGATCGGGAAGCGGCCCTGGAGCTCGGGAATCAGGTCGCTTGGTTTCGAGACATGGAAGGCGCCCGCAGCGACGAAAAGGATATGATCCGTACGCACGAAACCGTGCCGTGTATTCACAGTTGTGCCTTCGACGATTGGAAGGATGTCGCGCTGCACGCCTTCGCGGCTGACGTCGGGGCCGTGACCGGACTCACGGCCGGCAATTTTGTCGATCTCGTCTAGGAAGATGATGCCGCTGCGTTCTACACGTTCGAGCGCGATCCTGGTGACCTGATCGATATCGATCAGCTTCTGCTCTTCTTCCTGGACAAGATACTCGGCGGCCTCGGCGACGCGCATTTTACGCTTGCGCGTGCGCTGGCCGAACAGGCCCGGCAGGACGTCTTTCAAGTTGACGTCCATTTCCTCCATGCCGGCGTTGGTGCTGATCTCAAACGTCGGTCCGCGGTCGCGGACGTCGATTTCAACCAGCCGGTCGTCTAATTTTCCAGCGCGCAGTTTCTCGCGCAGTTTTTCACGGGTGCGCTCGGCGCTTTCGGAGGCCTCGGGCTGAGGCGGCATCAACAGGTCGAGCAGGCGTTCTTCGGCGTTGCGCTCGGCGCGGTCCGCCACTTCTTCGAGGCGCTCTTCCCGCACCATGTCGAT
>Ga0126381_100004119_pt1 | contig 15787 bp, 10 predicted proteins | sample PanSoiMetPlot_28_FD_96465 | JGI IMG/M metagenome (GOLD analysis project Ga0126381, IMG submission 96465) | Tropical forest soil microbial communities from Panama - MetaG Plot_28 | ecosystem: Environmental > Terrestrial > Soil > Tropical forest > Bulk soil | place: Panama | collected 2016-02-17 | reverse complement strand
CCGCGAAACAAGCTCTAGATCGCGTGTTACCGAAAGCTTGCGGGCTGCCGCCGCGATTGCATCTTCCTCCGCTTTCGGCATAACTCCGCCATTGGCTCGCATGGCCAGCATCGAAGCGAACTGTTTCCGCGAATCGTTTTCGAGCAACGCCAGTACTTTTGCCTTCAGTTGCGAAAACACGCTGCGCGCATCCGCCGACGCATCCACTGTCTCGAATTTGAATTCCTCGCTCAGCCGGTCGAATTCCGCCAGCAGCACCGCCTGATAATTGCAGAAGCTTTCGTACATATCCTGCCCGGGATAAAGATCCATTCCAGACTCCCAGTAGTCAAAGCCTCGCGTGAAAACGACGCGCGGCACCAGTTGCTCGATTCCCAGGCGCAAATAGAACACGGCATCCGGCTTCAGTGCCACGCTGTAGATGCTGCGAATCCATTGCGCGTCCGCTCCGCGCACCATCGCTCGCGCCATGAGCGAATAGACATAGCGGTCCGTCAGCACGATGAACCCAGCGCGCAGTGCCGGCGCGATTTCGTTCTCCAACCGGTCCACAAAATCGGTCGCGTAAAAGAGGCTCTGCGTCACGCGCCCCAGATTCACTCCTTCTTTCGCGCGCCTGATTCCGTCTCCGGCCAGCGTCGAACGCGTCATGCCCGTATCCAGCACCGCATGCCCCAGCTCTTCGAGCCACGGCTTCAAGAGCTCGATCTGCGTCGTGCGCCCCGCGCCGTCGGTTCCTTCGATGACGATCAGCTTCCCGCTCACATGCGAAAGATCCATACCGGGCAGGACTTTTCCATATGTTTCTCTCATGGCTGCATCCTCAATTCAGTAGTGTTGGAAATGTGCGACTTCACGATCTGCCTCACCCGTGTCTGTTGAATCTCAATCGGTAGAGTTGCGTCGATCACGGTAAGTCCGAATTCGGGAATCATCTTTTCGTACTCGTCAATGATGCGGCCCTGAAACAGCCGGAAGCTCTCCTCCGCATCATCACTCAGCCCCAAATCCATGCCCGCTTCGTAGAATTTGAATCCGTCCCGCGCGTCGAGCAGGCGCCCGATGGCCGTCTCCAGCGGAACTCGAAAATAAAACGCCACCGTCGGCTGCACTGCGAATCCGTACAGATCGCGCACCCACTCGCGATCCATCCCCCTCGCCACATCCCTCGCGAACGCCGTGTACATATACCGGTCGCACAGCACCACCGCTCCCGCCTTCAGCAGCGGCAGGATGCTCCGTTCCGTCCGGTCGGCAAAATCCGTCGAGTGGATCAACGAGAAGGTCGCAGAGGTAAGCAACTTTTTCTTCTTGCCCAGCTTCGTCGTATCCTTCACCAGCGGCGAAGAATTCCATTCGCTGAACACCACGCCGTACCCTCTGGATTGCAGCCACTTGTGCAGCAAACTCACCTGCGTCGATTTTCCCGATCCGTCGATCCCTTCCACCACAAACAGCTTGCCCGGGAATTGATGCTCGCCGCGTTTCGTTACTGTTGAGGTTGCCGCTCTTATCGCCGTTTCAAATCCTCCAATGCCCGGAGAAATCCCCATTGTTCTCCCTTTGCGCGCGAACAATTCGCGTTGCTTCGCAGAAACAAAACTAATTTGTCGTGGTTGCCGGCCTCTGAGTTCCGGCTTGCGACTCAACAAAATCCGCCATGTTGGCGAACTTGTCAGTAAAGTTCAGAAGTTTGTGTATCGAAATATAAACGGTCAGGTACTAGTCCTGGGTCGCGCGGAAGCATCCAAGAGAAGGAAAAAGAAGGTCTAACGCCCGGCTTTTTCCGCCCACCACTCGCGCCAATCGGTGGGATTGGTGCCGTAATGAGCGCCTGTGATCTGGCGCAGAGCCTGATACGTCCAATTTCGGGTGTTGGAATCGAGCGACGGATCTTCGCCGATTCTCATCAGCGCCAGCACGGCAGTGAATCTCTGTTTTTTCGTCAACATGCCCGACTGCGCCAGCGCAGATCCCGCCCGTTCACGCACCTCGAGCGAAGGATCATTACGAAAAATGTCGAGGAGCGGCTGAATCGTCGCATCAGTTCCCAGCAGCGACAATCCCTCCACCGCCCAGAATCGTGTTTTCTCGTCCGCATCATGCGCATACTGGGTCAAAGTCCCAAGCGCCTGCTCAGGCTGAATCCCGCGATTTCCGATCGCTCCCAGCATCCACAGAGCCCACGAGCGCCCGGCCGGGTCCTTCGCGATGCGCTCGATCAAAAGGTCCGAACTCTTCCGCGTTTTTGGCAGATTGTAAGCCACCAGTTCCATCTCAATGGCCGCGGCCCGCACGCGCAAGTCAGGCGAGTTAAGCCCGGCATCGAGCAAGTTGAACAGCCGCGGGCTCATCGTCAATTGGCCCCGCCAGCCGTCCATGCGAGACGCGAGTTGCGCCTCGCCAGTCTCGTAATCGCTCACGGTTTCTTCTAACAGCAGTTCGGCCTGAGCCTGCGGCGGCAAAGCGCCCAAATTCACATTCATCGTCGCGGCCGGCTTCCCGGGGTTTGCGATTCTGCCGTTGCCCTTTAACTCGATCATTCGCGCGAATTCTTCCCATACCACCCGCGCCGAAGTCGGCTTCAACGCCAGAAAGAAGACCAGCGGCAACACCAGCAGCGATGAAAAAATCGCCAGCCGCAACCCGTGGCTGATCCCCCGCCGCGTTTTGCTGCTGCGCGCGGGATCATCGAGCGGCTGCGCCGCAATTCGCCCGTTGTCGAATTTCTCGTTCAAATCTGCCGCCTGAACTGCATCTTCAAGCGTACGCGTCTCGGCCGTGCGAGGCAAGGCTGCCCCGGTTAAATCGAACTCGGATTGCCCTCAAAGTTAGCTTGTACCAAAGGACGGGTCGCGGGGCGGGGTTCCTAATGACGCGGAAGCGTTCCGAGCCTATTTCACAATCGCTTTCAAAAATGTCACAGTACGTTTCCACGCGTCCGCCGCAGCTTCCGGCCGGTAGGCATTCGTATCGTTCGGATTCTCAAATCCGTGCCCCGCGTTATCGTATATTTTCAGGCTTACGAATTTCTGAAGTTTTGTCATGGACACCTGAAATGCCTTCACATCTTCCGGCGTTATCCCCCTGTCGAGCGCTCCAAAATTTCCCAGGACCCCGGCGCCAATGTTCTGCAAGTCGGCCGGATCGGTCGGCAGCGCTCCATAATTCACCACGCACGCCTTTAGCCGTGGTTCGTGCGCCGCAAACTGTATAGCTAGGCTTCCGCCCATACCCCAGCCGATGACGCCGGTATTGTCCAGCTTCACGTCCGGCCGCGCCGCAAGATAATCAAATGCAGCTTTCAGATCCTTAATTGCCGTTTCACGGGATAATTTGCGATTCAGTTCGCGGGCCTCCGCCGGATCGGCAGCTGTTTTCCCCCCATACAAATCAACCGCCAGCGTTACGTAACCCTCCTCGGCTAATTTTTCTGCCTGCTCCTTAATCCAGTCGTTCAATCCTGAGGATTCATGAATCACGATCATCGCCGGGCGCTTTCCACTCTGCCCAGGCAAAGCTAGAAATGCGCTGACCGTCTGATCCCCGCTCTTGAACTGCACGGTCTCGGTTTTTGGCTTTTCCGCCGCCATCGCGCCGGCGAACGCGAGCAGCGCCACCATTGCCAGAAATCCTATGCACGCGCGCTTCGCTCGCTCCCCGCTCTCCGGCGCAATTTCCCCCAACCTCATCCACGCCTCCTGGCTAAAATCCCCGCGCCCCCGCAACCCTCAATTCTATTCCGCCCGCGCCCCCCTGCGCCATCACCTCACGCAGGCTGCACCTGCACCGCCGACCCGTACGCCAACACTTCCGTCACGCCCTGCATCACTTCTGTCGCGTCGTACCGCACGCCAATCACAGCGTTCGCCCCGCGCTCGATCGCATGCTGCATCATCAACTCCAGCGCCTCTTCGCGCGTTTTTTCGCACATCTCTTCAAACAGTGTAATGTTCCCGCCCACCAGAGTCTCCAGCGAAGCGCCGATCGTCCCAAAAATACTCCTCGACCTCACCGTCACGCCGCGCACCAGCCCCAGATTTTTCACCACGCGGTAACCCGGCAATTCAAACGCCGTCGTCACCATACTGATGTTTACGCTCACGTTCATGATCCCTCTCCTTAGCCGCGTTTTCCTGGCTCGTTATTTTGCGCGAAGCGTAAATCTCGCCCTACTTCACCACCGGAATCTCCACGTTCGACGGGTATTGCTCCGTTCTGTAAATTTTCTGCGTCGCCATCTGGTAATCCTCCGCCTTGGCCTCAAAAATATTTGGCACGAACTTCTGCGGATTGCGGTCAATCACCGGGAACCACGTGCTCTGCACCTGCACCATGATCCGGTGCCCCTTCTGAAACATGTGGTCGTTCGTATGCAAATCGATCGTAAACGGCGTCACTTCCCCCGCCACGATCGGCTCAGGCTTCTCGAAACTCTTCCGAAAGCGCCCCCGAAACACTTCGTCCGCAATCATCAGCTCGTAACCGCCCATCTTGCGATCCGCCTCGTACCGCTCCGGATACACGTCAATCAATTTCACGATCCAATCGCTGTCCGTTCCCGTCGTCGACGCGAAAAGATGCGCCACGATATCCCCTGCCACCGTCATATTTTCAGCCAGCGGTTCCGTCTCCCACGATAGCGTGTCCGGCCGCTGCTGGACGAACCGCTGGTCCTCCACGAGCCACGTGTACCACCGGCTCCCCTCCGAATATGTTTCCTCCGCCGGACGCGTGCGATACGGCACCGGATTTGCCGGATCGGAGATGTACGAATCGAATGTGTTCGCCTCTTCGGGCCGAGGCACGTCAAAGGAAAGCTTCCCGTCCCCGTGAAAGTAAAGTTTGCGCGGCGTCACGCCTTCCCGCGGCGGCCACGCCTCCCACGTTTTCCACTCATTGGCCCCGGTCTCAAAGGTCATCGCCTCCTTCACCGGCTGCGTTCCCTTGTCCTTCAGCCAATACGCAAACCACGGAGCCTGAATGTACTTCCGGAAATACGCGCTCGTGTTGCTCCCAAAATCGATGTTGCCCAGTTTCGTCCCGTCCGTGCGCGCCCATCCGCCATGATTCCACGGCCCCACCGCCAGATAGTTGTTGTGCTTCGTGTCGTTCTTCTCCAGCAGCTCGTACACCTTCATGGGACCAAAAAAATCCTCCTGGTCCCACCATCCCGCCACGTTCAAATTCGGCACCGTCAGCGTCAAATCCTTGAAGTACGGCGCAAACGCCTGCTTTTGCCAGAACTGATCATAATTCGGATGCGCCACGAAATCGTTCCACGTCGGCAGCGTCCCGTGAAAATACAATTTGTTTGCATTGGAAAGCGGGCCGAGCCCGAGATACCACTCGAACGTGTCGTACTTGTCGAACTCAAATTGAAAATTCGTCTTCCCCGTCTCCATCATCGCCGCGTATTCAAATCCATAGCTCAACCGGAACGCGCCGTTGTGATGAAAGTCGTCGCCCAGAAACATATCCTCGGGTGTCGCCTGCTCCGATACCGCCTTCAGCGCCGGATGCGGCTCGATCAGTGCCATCGCCGTCAGCCACCCGCCATAGGAAATCCCCGCCTCACCCGCGCGCCCGTTATTGTTCGGGACGTTTCTCAGCAGCCATTCAATCGTGTCGTAGGTGTCCGTTCCCTCGTCGATCGACTTCGCATCCTTGCGATCCCGCGGCGCCCGCCCCATCACAAATTTCCCCTCCGAAAGGTAGCGCCCGCGAATATCCTGCATCACGAAAATGTACCCGTCGGCAAACATCTCCCGGTAAAGCCCCAGCAACCGCGAATATCCGGCCTCATCGTCTGCCAGCCCGTATGGCGTCCGCGTAATGAACAACGGTAATTTTTCCGCCGCATTTTTCGGCGTATAGATTTCCGTATGCAGCTTCACCCCGTCGCGCGTCGGAATCATCGCGTCCGTCTTCACAAAGATCGCGCTAAACGCCTCCTCGTCGGCCGCCCTCCCCAGCGCCGTTGCATCCTCCGCCCGCGCGGAAACTCTCCCAAATTCCGCCGCGCAGACTGCGCAAATCGCCACCCCAGCCACCATCAAAACCCAAAAATTCGTGCCCGCCCCTCGCACCCTCATCGCATCCCTTTACAACGATTCTCAATATCCCCGAAAGCGCGGCGAGAATACCACACAGTAGCGCAGCCTTCAGCCCGCGCCCCGGTAACAACACGCCCACGGGCCGCTACAAGGCTCCCGCCCGGCCCAACACAGTAGGGGCGGGTCTAAGACCCGCCCGTTTCCCCTTCAGCTTCTCTGTAACTCTTCAAATCCGAGACCGCCTTCTCCCCCGAGCGGTGAGCGGCTTCTCGTTTACCCTGAGGAACTAAGGGGCTCTTGTCACCTCGTCTTTTGGTGCCGCCGATCGGCCCCAATAAACGCTCCCAATGTGGTATAATTCATGCGCGGTTGTTGCTCACTGAAAAATCGGCGGGCATGATCTCAGGGCTGCAGGGTCGAACATGCAGCCCTTTTTCTTTGGCTGCAGGAGCGACGAAAGAGGGGCCGATTTCTAATCGTAACATCGCGATTAGAAATGGGTAAGCAACTGAAAAAAAAGGAGTAACGGAAAGTCTAATCGTAACAAAACGCGGTTTTTGCATCCGTATAAGAGTCCAATACCATGACCGCCCCCATCCGCAATATCGCCATCATCGCTCACGTCGACCACGGCAAGACCACCCTCGTCGACGCCATGCTCCGCCAGAGCGGCATCTTCCGCGCTAACCAGGAAATCGTCGAACGGGTGATGGACTCGAACGACCTCGAGCGCGAACGCGGGATCACGATTCTCGCCAAGAACACCGCGCTCACCTATCACGACACAAAAATCAATATCGTCGATACGCCCGGCCACAGCGATTTCGGCGGTGAAGTGGAACGCGCTCTGCGCATGGTGGATGGCGTCCTCGTTCTCGTGGACGCGAGCGAAGGCCCGCTGCCGCAGACGCGCTACGTGCTGCAGAAGGCGCTCGCCGCGAAGCTCCCGCCGATTATCGTCCTGAATAAAATCGACCGGCCCGATGCGCGTCCCGCCGAAGTGCTCGACGAAATCTACGATCTCTTCATTGATCTCGACGCCACCGAAGACCAGCTCGATTTCCCGATCATCTATACGAATGCGAAGACGGGCGTCGCGCGCCGCAAGCTCGGCGATTCCTCCACCAACTTGCAGCCGCTGTTCGACGAAATCGTCGCTTCGATTCCGGCGCCGCCCGGCGATCCCGCGGCTACGCTGCAAATCCAGGTCACCAATCTCGACTACAGCGATTTTCTCGGCCGCATCGCCATCGCGCGCGTTTTTCAGGGAACGCTCGTTCGCGGCACGGAAGTTGGCATCGCGAAGCTCGGCGGAAAAATTCAACCCACTAAGATCACCAAGCTTTTCACCTTCCGCGGCCTCGAGCGCGACGAAGCGCAGGAAGTGAAAGCGGGCGACATCGTCGCCATCGCCGGCGTCGAAGGCATTCAAATCGGCGAGACCATTACCGATCTCGCGAATCCCGCTCCGCTCGATCCGCTCAGCATTGACGAGCCTACTCTCACCATGGTTTTCACCATCAACACCTCGCCGTTCGCAGGCAGAGAAGGCCAGTACGTCACTTCGCGCGACTTGCGCTCGCGCCTCGACCGTGAATTGCTTACCAACGTCTCGCTGCGCGTCGAAGACATGGGCGCCACCGACTCTTTTCGCGTTCTGGGCCGTGGCGAATTGCAGCTCGCCATCCTGATCGAGACGATGCGCCGCGAAGGCTACGAATTGATGGTCGGCAAGCCGGAAATCGTGGTGCGCACGGAAAACGGCCGGCGCGTGGAGCCGCTCGAGCTGCTCGTCATCGATTGCCCGGAAAATTTCATCGGCATCGTGATGGAACTGCTTGGCTCGCGCCGCGGCGAAATGAAAAAAATGGTCAACCACCATTCCGGACGCGTGCGCATGGAGTTCAGCATTCCCTCGCGCGGCCTGATCGGATTGCGCGGCCAGCTTCTCACCGATACGCGCGGCACCGCGCTGATCCATTCCATCCTTGAAGGATGGACGGATTACGTCGGCGACATGGCCATGCGGCCCACCGGCGCTCTCGTCGCCGACCGTCCCGGCGTCTCCGTCGCTTACGCGCTGTGGGGAATTCAGGAGCGCGGCGAAATGTTCGTCGGCCCCGGCATCGAAGTGTACGAAGGCATGATCCTCGGCGAGAACGCGCGTGAAGACGACATGAACGTCAATGTCACCAAAGAAAAAAAACAGACCAACATGCGCTCGTCCTCCGCCGACGAGGCTATTCGCCTGATTCCGCCGCGCGAAATGACGCTCGAAAAAGCCATCGAATTCATCGCTGACGACGAATTCGTCGAAATCACTCCGAAATCCATCCGTCTCCGCAAGAAAGTTCTCGACGCCAAGCGGCGCCCCAAGCGCTGGCAGGAAATCAAGGCGAGCGCCGAAGCCGCTTCTTAGTCATGTCCAAGCGGCTTTCCTGAGGCTGGCCGATTGTTCGGTCATGGGACGGAGGATTCCCAACTCCGGGCAAGATCGCTCCTTGGCGAGCGCTCTGAACCTCTGTAACTATATAAATATAAGCAACTTATCACATGGCTCGCGCCGGAATTTGAGTTGCGATATATATGATCCGAGGTTGTTTCCCGTGGACATAGCACGTCCCGAAGCCAAACGACAAAAGCGCATTCGCCGGACGATATATATCGCCGTCGCCGTGGTACTAATACCGCTCGTCACTTATGCTCTCTCGAAGTTGAAGCCCGCCGCGCCCAGCGTGGATCGCGCGACGGTTTGGACCGACACGGTGAAGCGCGGCCCGATGCTGCGCGAGGTTCGAGGACTCGGAACATTGGTTCCGGTAACGATCCGCCTGATTCCCGCCATCACGGACGGCACTGTCGAGACGCGCTACCTGCTTCCCGGCACGCTCGTCAAAGCCGACACGGTGATTCTCGACATGCGCAATCCGGAATTGCAGCAGGCGGCGCTCGACGCGGAATACCAGCTCCGTGGCGCGGAAGCGTCGCTGAACAATATGAAGGCTCAGCTCGAGAATCAGCTCATGGACAAGCGCGCGCAGGCAGCGGCGATCCGCTCCGCATTTCACACCGCCGCACTGCAAAAAGCCAACAACGAAAAGCTTTACTCTCTGGGCCTGGTAGCGGACGTGGTGGTGAAGACCTCGGAAGTGCAGGCGGAAGAACTCGAGAAGCAAAACGAGATTGCCGAGAAGCAGGTGCAGACTTTCTCCGACTCGATTGCCGCGCAGATCGCCGTTCAACAGTCTAACGTGGACGAAAAGCGCGCGATGTACGACCTGAAAAAATCGCAGGTTGACCAACTGAAAGTGCGACCGGGAATTGATGGCGTGCTGCAGGATCTCACAGTCGAAGTAGGGCAGAAAGTAACGCAGGGAACGGTGCTCGCGCGCGTCGCCCAGCCCACACACCTGAAGGCCGCGTTGAAAATCGCGGAGACGCAGGCAAAAGATATCCAAATCGGGCAGAAGGCCTCCGTCGATACGCACAACGGCATAATTGCCGGGCATGTGATGCGCATCGATCCGGCCGTGGTCAACGGCACCGTAACTGTAGACGTCGCGCTTGATGACGACTTGCCCATCGGCGCGCGACCTGACCTGAGCGTCGAAGGGACCGTGGAAATCGAACGCTTGACGGACGTGCTGTACGTCGGCCGCCCTGTGCACGGCGAAGCGAATAGCACCGTGGGGCTTTTCAAAGTGATTGATGGCGCGGATGCCGCGCGCGTGCAGGTGGAATTGGGCCGCACGTCGGTGAATACAGTGGAAATCAAGAAGGGCTTGCAGGTGGGCGATACGGTGATTCTCTCCGACATGTCCGCCTGGGATAATTTTGACCGGGTGCAATTGAAGTAAGCGGGAACATTTCGGCCTTGTCGTTCGTAGTTGGATAGCGAAGGAGCGCAGAATGAATAGCGACGCACAATCCCTGATTCGCCTCGAAGGCGTGACCAAAGTTTTCTACACCGACGAGGTGGAGACCCATGCCCTCGGCGGCGTGCACCTCGATATCAAGAACGGCGAATTTCTTTCCATCGCCGGACCGTCGGGTTGCGGAAAGTCCACATTGCTTTCGATTCTCGGCCTGCTCGATTCGCCGAGCGACGGCAACTACTGGATCAATAAGCAGCCGGTGGCGAATCTTTCGCTCTCCGACCGCACCCGCATTCGCAATCGCGAAATCGGTTTCATTTTCCAGGCGTTCAACCTGATCGGCGACCTCACCGTTTTCGAGAACGTCGAGTTGCCGCTCACGTACCGCAGCATGGCGTCTGCGGAGCGCAAAAAGCGCGTGCAGGAAGTGCTCGAGCGCGTGGGAATGGCGCACCGCATGAAGCACTATCCTTCGCAGCTCTCCGGCGGCCAGCAACAGCGCGTCGCCGTGGCGCGCGCCCTGGTCGGCCAGCCATCCATCTTGCTGGCGGACGAGCCGACCGGTAACTTGGACTCGAAGAACAGCGAAGCCGTGGTGGATTTGCTGCGGCAACTGCATCGCGAGGGCGCGACGATCTGCATGGTGACTCACGATCCGCGCTACGCGAGCATTGCCGACCGCACGATCCATTTGTTCGACGGCCGCATCGTGGAAGAAACGATCGGCACGCGGACGGCGACTGTTTAGCGGCGCGGCTTCATAAGTTTTCCCCAGCACAAAAGCCAAAGAAGCGATTCGGCGCTTGTGCAGGGGTGTGTTTGGAATCCTCCCGATTCCAAATTGCTGCAGGGAAATTGTAAGGGGCGAGATGGGAACACTGCTGCAGGACATTCGTTACGGAATCCGGATGCTCGCGAAGAATCCGGGATTCACAGCTGTAGCAGTTCTCTCGCTCGCGCTCGGCATTGGCGGCAACGCCACGGTCTATAGCTGGCTCGAAGCTGTCCTTCTGCATCCGTTTTCGCTGGTCCAGAACTCCGAGCAGCTCCTCGCCGTCGAAAGCGTGATGCCCGACGGTTCCTACCACACGAGCTCCTATCCCGATTACAAAGACTATCGCGATCACAATCACATTTTTTCGGGCCTGATCGGTTTCGAGCTGATCGGCGCGAACCTGAAACTCGAAAAGGAACAGCTGCCACAGCGCGACTGGGGCTTGCTCGTCACGGAGAACTATTTCGACCTGCTCAGCGTGAAGGCGGCGCGCGGCCGGACGTTTCACGCGGACGACGCGCACGGCCCCAACTCGGATCCGTACATCGTTTTGAGCGACGGCTTGTGGCGCCGGAGGTTTGGCGCCGATCCGAAAGTCGTGGGCAAATCCGTGGAGATCAACCAGCACCCATTCACAGTGATCGGTGTAGCTCCGCGCGGATTCAACGGCACGATCGTGGGCATTGCCGCCGAATATTTTGTGCCGATGATGATGCAACCGCAGGCGTTGCCGGGTGAAGACCTGGAAACTCGCAATCCAACTTTCATCCACATGATGGGCCGGCTGAAACGCGGCGTGACGCTGGCGCAGGCGCGCGCGGAAATGAACACCATAGCGCGGCAGCTCGAGCACCAGTATCCGGATACCAACAAAGATGTCGGCGCATATGTCTGCCCGGTGTGGGAGGCGCATTACGGTTTGCAGTCGTTTCTGCTGCGCGTTCTTGCGTTTCTGATGGTGGTGGTGATTCTGGTGCTGCTGATTGCCTGCGCGAATGTGGCGAATCTGCTTCTGGCGCGAGCTACGGTGCGCAAGAAGGAAATAGCGATCCGTTCGGCGCTGGGCGCGGACCGCGCACGGCTGATTCGCCAGTTGCTCATCGAGAGCCTGCTGCTTGCCGGGCTGGGAGGCACCGCGGGAATTCTGCTCAGCCTGTGGACGACGAATTTCCTGACCGTGTTCACGCCGCCCGCGCACCTTCCCATCGGCTTGCCGCTGGGATTGGACGGCCGGGTTCTCGCCTTCACGCTGGCACTATCGATTCTCACCGCGATGATTTTTGGCCTTGCGCCCGCTTTACAGATCACGCGCCCGAGCGGAAATGTGCCGCTCAAGGATGGCGGGCGCACTGCGTCAAGCAGCACCCGCCAGCACCGGGTGCGGAATCTTCTGGTCATCTCGGAAACGATTCTCGCGGTGGTGCTGCTCGCGGGTGCGGGCTTGCTGGTGCGCAGCTTGCGGGCGGCAACGGCGTCGAGTCCCGGATTCAGAGCCGATGGACTGCTTCTAACCGCGTTCGATCTTCGTGGTAACGGCTATTCCGACGATAAGGCGGCCGCGTTGTTCGAGCAATTGACCGACCGGCTGAAAGCGCTTCCGGGAGTGGAAGGTGCGAGCCTCGAGCGCTACGTTCCGATGTGGTTTACGGGGCGCAGCTATACGATCCCCGAACTCGAAGGCTACATACCGAAGCCGGGCGAGCAGAACCTGATCGACTTGAACGTGGTTGGCCCGAATTACTTCTCGCTGATGCGCATCCCGATTCTTTCGGGCCGTGAATTCACCGAGCAAGACCGCAGGGACACGCCGCTCGTCTGCATCATCAACCAAACCATGGCGCAACGTTTCTGGCCGGGACAAAACCCAGTCGGCCGGCACATCAGCACATGGCATCACCAATGGACGATTGCCGGCGTGGTGAAAGATGTGAAGTACCACAGCCTGAGCGAATCGCCCGAGCCGTTTCTCTATTTTCCTTTCTGGCAGGACACGGGCGCTGACGCGAACGTTCTGATCCGAACCTCGGGCGACCCGCTGAAATTCCTGCCGCATGTCCGCGAACAGGTGCGCGCGATTGACCCCGGCGTGGCCGTTCTCGAAAGCGATTCTGTGGCGAATCTTCTGTCTGTCTCGCTTTTCGCTTATCGCACGGCGGCAACGCTTGCTGCAGTGCTTGGCGGGCTCGGGCTGTTGCTTGCGGCCATTGGAATTTATGGCGTGCTTTCGTATTCAGTGAGCCAGCGTTCCCATGAGATCGGCATCCGCATGGCGTTGGGAGCGGACCAGCGGAATGTGCTGGGGTTGGTGATCGGAGAGGGAATGCGGCTCACACTTTTCGGGGTGGGCCTTGGTCTCATCGCGGCACTCGCGACGATGCATTTGCTCGGCACGCTGCTATACGGCGTCACGGCGAACGATCCAATCACATTTGCCACGGTGCTGGCGACACTTTGCGCGGTGGCGCTGGTGGCCTGCTTCATCCCCGCACGGCGCGCGATGGCAGTGGATCCCATCGTGGCGCTGCGATACGAGTGAAAATGGAAGTTAGGCATTAGAAATCAGAAGTCAGAAGTCGGAAGGAACGAACCATGGGCAATTTGATGCAGGACATTCGATACCCGATCCGGATGCTGGCGAAAAATCCGGGCTTCACGTTCATAGCGGTGCTGACGCTCGCGCTTGGAATTGGCGCGAACACGGCGATTTTCAGCGTGGTGAACGGGGTGATGCTGAATCCGCTTCCCTATCCGCAGCCGGCCCGGCTCGTATCCATGTATCGCAAAGTCTTCGGCTTCGAGCACGGATCTGTTCCTTATCTGAGCTTCCAGGATTGGCAAAAACAGAACCGCACCACGGAGACGATGGCTTCCTATCGCGATGCCAACTACAACTTGACGGGAATGGGCGAGGCCGAACGAGTTCCCGTGGGGCAAGTGTCCGCTGATTTTTTCAAGGCGCTTGGTGAAAATCCGCTGATGGGCCGGTTCTTCAATTCCGATGAAGACCGGCCGGGCGCTTCTCCGATGATCGTGCTGGGAGAAGGATTCTGGAAGCGGAAATTTGGCGGCGCGCCGGACGCGCTGGGGAAAACGATTCTGCTGAATGGAACCGGTTACACGGTGATTGGCATCGTTCGCGACAATTTCAAAATTTTTACGGACGGCCAGGTATATGTGCCCATCGGGCAATGGAACGATCCCACCTTTCGCGATCGCACCATCAGTATGGGCATGGACGTGGTGGCACGGTTGAAGCCCGGCGTGACGGTGGAGCAGGCGCGAGCGGATATGGATTCCGTGGCACGAGAGCAGGCGATTGACTATCCGAAATCAAATGGCGGCATGGGCATCACCACGATTCCGCTGCTGCAGGATCTGGTGGGCAATCGAAAACCGATCCTTCTGATACTTCTGGGAGCGGTGGGATTCGTGCTGCTGATCGCATGCGTGAACGTGGCGAATTTGTTGCTCGCACGCGCCACTGGGCGCGCCCGGGAGCTCGCGATTCGCCAGGCGCTCGGCGCATCACGGGGAAGAATTATTCGCCAGCTGCTGATGGAGAGCATTCTTATGGCGCTCGCCGGCGGCGTACTTGGCCTGGCGATAGCGGCATGGAGCACCGGGGCAGTGCTGAAATTGCTGCCCGAAGCGATCCCGCGCATGGACGAGATTGGCATGGACGGGCGAGTGCTGGCCTTCACGTTTGGGGCGTCGCTGCTCGCTGGAATTCTTTTCGGGCTTGCGCCGGCGCTGAAGATTTCACGGACGGACGTGCAAGCGTCACTGAAAGAAGGCGGACGCAGCGTGGTCCGCACGCGCAATCGTGCGCAAGGCGTGCTGGTGGTGGCGGAAATGGCGATGGCGCTGGTGCTGCTGGTGGGCGCGGGGCTGATGATTCGCAGCGTGTCGGAACTCTGGCACGTGAAGCCGGGATTCGATCCGCACAACGCAGTCGAGTTCAGCATCGCGCTCGCGCCCGACAAAGCTTCTGACGCGCCGAAGATTCGCGCCACGTACCGTCAGCTTCTCAGCGGGCTCGAAGCGACGCCAGGCGTGGAGTCGGCTGCGTTGATGGCAGGCTCGCTGCCGTTGAAAGGCGGCGATTCGGATTTTCCGTTCTGGCTGGAAGGGATGCCAAAGCCCGCGATCGAGAGCCAGATGAGCCTGGCACTCTGGTACGCAACCACTCCGAACTATTTGAAAACGATGGGAATTCCGTTGCTGCGCGGGCGCTATCTCACCGACGCGGACAATGAAACGGCCGCGCAAGTGATGGTGATCGATGAAGAATTCGCGAAGCAATATTTCGGCGGCGCGAATCCGGTGGGAAAACACATCAACATCGACATGGTCAACATGAGCCCGGAAATCGTCGGCGTGGTGGGCCACGTGAAGCACTGGAGCCTCGACGAGAGCACTCGTCCGATTCACGCGGAAATGTATATCCCGTTCATGCAGGTGAACGACAAATTGCTGCCGGTGGTGGTGAACGGCGCGACGGTCATCGTGCGGACGAAAGGCGCGCTAGCGGCTGCGCTGGGAGCGATTCGAGAAGAAGTGTCGAGGCTCGATAGCCGGCAGGTGATGTACGACACGATGACGATGGAAGAGATAGTCACGCGTTCGGTGCGCGCGCAGCGTTTTTCAATGATTCTGTTGGGAGCGTTTGCGCTGCTGGCGCTGCTGCTCGCGTCGATTGGAATTTATGGTGTGATTTCCTACCTGGTGGGGCAGCGCGTGAATGAAATCGGCGTTCGCATGGCGCTCGGCGCGCAGCGGAAGGACGTGCTGCGCATGATTATCGGGGAAGGCGCGCGGCTTGCGGCGATTGGGGCAGGTATCGGCATCGTCACGGCGCTTGGCCTGACGCGATTAATGGCGAGCCAGCTCTACGGAGTGAGCGTCACCGATCCGATCACGTTCGCGGGCGTCGCGATCATCCTGGTGGGAGTGGCGCTGTTTGCGTGCTACATCCCGGCGCGGCGGGCGATGCGCGTGGATCCGATGGTGGCGTTGCGGTACGAATAAATTAGAGGTCTGGGGTTAGAGATTAAAAGGCAGAAGGGAACCATGGGGAATTT
>Ga0126381_100004118_pt1 | contig 15790 bp, 12 predicted proteins | sample PanSoiMetPlot_28_FD_96465 | JGI IMG/M metagenome (GOLD analysis project Ga0126381, IMG submission 96465) | Tropical forest soil microbial communities from Panama - MetaG Plot_28 | ecosystem: Environmental > Terrestrial > Soil > Tropical forest > Bulk soil | place: Panama | collected 2016-02-17 | reverse complement strand
TCCATCGCCATCGATGGCAGCACCCGCGCTGAGCAACGCTTCCGCCGCCGCGGTATTGCCGATAGAGGCAGCGGCAATGAGCGGGCCGTCGATTTCAGCTCCCGCGTCGATCAGGACCCCGGCCATCTCGAGCTGGTTCGGTTGGTTCTTTGCGTCCAGAACCAAACATTGCAGTAGCGTCGGGTGGCTTCGAGACGATCGATCGGTAGCGAGTGACGGCTGGGCGACGAGCAGCGCCTTGATTTGGTCGATGTCTCCAGACATGATTGCTTCGACCGCCGGTTGAAACTTAGCGTCCATAATCAGGATAGCCCTCTGCTAGCCATTATTGCCTCTGCTAGCCCTTATCAAAACCACTCGAGGAGACATTCGGCACACCTAGCAACGATGCCTTGGGTGCCGGACCGGGGCGGCCAGGGACGGCCGCCCGTACAAGGCGAATCCTAACTTCTGCTCGAATCCATTCCTCGCGCCCAGACATCACCATTACTCTTCACTCTTTACTTTTCACTCTTCACTCAACTGATGCAGATGCCGCCGTCGACCGGGATTACGACGCCGTTCACGTAGGAGCCCGCTCGCGATGCCAGGTAGATAGCGACGCCCGCCATGTCGCCGGGCACACCTATTCTTCGCAGTGGGCAGTCCGCTTCGATCTCCTCACGCATGTGTTCGAGCATCCATTTGGTCATCTGGCTCTCAAAAGGACCGGGCGCGATTGCGTTGACCGTGATGTTGCGTCTGCCCAATCGCACTGCCAGATGTCTGGTCAGGTGATGAACGGCAGCTTTGCTGGGAGAGTACGAGTAATTCTCGACACGAGGTACATGAATGCCGTCGATCGAACCGATGTTGATGACACGGGCGGGATCCTGAGGAGTTGCGGCTTTTTGAAGCAGCGGCAACAGGTTCTGAGTTAGGAAAAAGATGCCCTTGACGTTGGTGTCCATGACCTTATCCCAGCCCGACTCCGGGAACTCCTCGAGCGGAGCTCCCCAGGCAGCGCCGGCATTATTGACCAGAATATCCAACTTTGGTTCGCGTGACTTCAATTCGTCGGCGAGGAACTTGCATCCCGCAGTTGTCGAAAGGTCGGCAGGAATAGACGTGCATTCCCCGATTTCGGACAGGCGGCGAGCGGTCTCGTCGACCACTTCTTTCTTACGCGATGAAATATAGACGCGGGCGCCGGCTTCGAGGTACCCGCGAGCAATCATCAACCCAATTCCGCGCGAGCCGCCGGTTACGAGAGCGACTTTGCCTTTGATGGAAAACAGATCTTGAACATTGATGGATTCATCTGGTGTCATATTCGGTTTCCCCTTGTCGTGGATTGGCGAGCAGTGATGCCCGCGCCCATGGTTCCTCCTAAGAGATTGTCGGGCCTGACTTTCGGGCGGCCAGAGAACGGCCGCCCCTACGAGGTAATTTTCATTGTTTCAGGGCGCTATGGCGGCATGATTGACTTCTACTTGCCAGTATAACTTACCCTCCACGCCGAGTTGGTTCCGTCGTCAGTAACGATTAGCGAGCCATCCTTCGCGACCGCGACTCCCACGGGTCGGCCCCAGACATTGCCATCCGAAGTCACAAACCCGGTGAGGAAGTCCTGATACTCGCCTGAGGCTTTGCCGTTCTTGACCGGCACTCGGATTACTTCGTAGCCGCTTCGCTGGGCCCGGTTCCACGAGCCATGTTCGGCCGCAAAAATATGACCGCGGTAATCGGCTGGAAATTGCTTGCCCTCGTAAAATGTCATCTCCAGTGAGGCATTATGAGGTTGAATAAGGACATCGGGAACGATGACCTTGTCTTTGAGTTCAGGGTGCTTACCGGCGTGGCGGGGATCCTGGTTGCCGCCGATGTAATACCACGGCCAGCCGTAGAAGCCCCCTTCCTGAACATGAGTTATATAATCAGGAGGGAGATTGTCACCGAGCAGGTCGCGCTCGTTGACCGAGACCCATAGCAGGCCCGTCCGCTGATCGACGGCGATACCGACGGCATTGCGAATACCAGAGGCATATACTTTCAAGTCGGAGCCATCGGGGTTGGTTGCCAGCACATCGGCGCGGTGGAACTCATTAGCATTAACGTCCGGATCGTCGACATTGGTAAGGGACCCAACAGAAATGAACAGCCGCTTGCCGTCTTTTGAAAAGGCGATGTCGCGAGTCCAGTGACCGCCGCCCCGCAACCGTCCTCCGCCCGGAAGTGAGGTCACTACTGTCTCCGGAGGACCCGATGCCTTCAAATCGCCGCTGTTGTAGGGAAACCTGACGACCGAATCAGTATTGGCAACATAGCAGTACTTTGGATTCTGACCGGCCGGGTAGAAGGCGATGCCGAAGGGCTGCTTCAAGCCCTCGGCAAAGACTTCGACAGTCTGGGCTTTTCCGCTGCTATCGATGCCCCGCAGGACCTTGATACGACCGGGCCGGCTCTCGGCCAGGAACAAATCGCCATTTGGCGCCGGGCGAATCAGGCGAGGGTTTTCGAGGCCAACAGCATACTGATCCACCTTGAAGCCGGCAGGCGCCTGGGGCCATGCATCGGCTGGTTTTGGCACGAGCTTCGGACCGTTGTCGGCGGACTTGCTCTCAAACGGCGCCGGCAAGTCCCGTGTAGTGATCTTGTGGATGACGCCGGGCTGCTGGCCCTTGTAATCAGTAAATACAACCGGGCTCGAAGGAGAAAAGGCGCTGCTGCAGGCAACCAAAATCCCAAACGCAACAACACTCGCTCCTACTCTGATATAGACGCTTCGCACGATTCCATCTCCTCTCGCGGTGCTTCTGAAAGTCGACTGAACACCAGGAAGAACCAGCCTACGCGAATCATTGGCTGCCCGCAAGGAACTGTTGAATTTCGTCGAGTTCGGCTTGGTTCAATCTAAACGTGGCCGCGCCGATGACTCCGGATACCTGATCGGGCCGGCGGACTCCAACAATGGCCGCAGTGACCAGAGGATTCGCCAGCGTCCAGGCGATGGCAACGTCGCCCGGGGACAGGCTGTGGCGCATTCCAATCTGATGCAGCAATTCTACTAACTGAAGGTTTCGGGACAGTCTTGGCTCCTGAAACTCGGGATTCCTGGACCTCCAATCGTCTTTGGGCAAGTCGGCCGCTCTTTCGCGAGTCATCGCTCCGCTCAGCAGCCCCGACTTCATCGGCGAATAAGCGATGACGCCGATGCTGTGCTCCTGGCAAAACGGTAAGACATCTTTCTCAATGCGCCGGTCAAGCAGCGAATAGGGCGGTTGGAGCGATGCAATCGGGGCGATCGACCAGGCGCGGCCGAGTTGATCTGCATTGAAGTTCGATACCCCTATGTTGCGCACTTTGCCTTCCTGCTTTAGGCGCGCCATCTCAATCCAGCCTTCTTCGATGTCTTCATCGGGCTCGGGCCAGTGGATCTGGTAAAGATCGATAGCGTCGACCTTGAGCCGGCGCAGACTGGCCTCGCATTCCCGTCGTATTGATTCCGCTTTCAAGCTCGGCCGAATCTCGCGGCGCTCGTTCCAGGCGCGTTCGCACTTGGTGAAAACGTAGGGCCGGTTGCTGACTCCATCCAGGGCCCTGGCTACGATCTCTTCTGAATGGCCGAGGCCGTACACCGCCGCAGTGTCGATCCAGTTCAGTCCGGCGTCCATGGCTTTGCGAATCGCCGCAACCGAATCGTTGTCATCTTGAGAACCCCAGGCGAACGCATATCCGGGCCCGCCAATGGCCCAGGTGCCAATGCCCAGTGGCGTAATGTGAAGATCACTGTGTCCCAGTTGTTTTGTCTGCACAAGCCTCCCTTTGGATCGTGATGTATCAAGTCCGGCGTTAGTCCACCGCGATTAAGTTATCACCCGAACCGGCATCTCTCAACTGCGGTCCACGGAAGTTCTCTTCAATTCCAGCGGGTCGAGAAGCCAGTAGGGAGTTAACTTGCTGTTTGCAATCGAGTCGCGTAAGCTCAACTCAATTGAGCACAAAACCGAAAGGCAGACAGTGACGACGAGGATGGGACCCAGGCGAGCAAAACAACAGCAACTCTCGCCCTATTCCCAAAAGCCATGGCTCGAGCACTACGACTACTGGGTGCCTGAAAACAGCAACTTCCCAAAGCAATCTGTCTATCAGATCCTGGGGCTTGCGGCTACCTACTTCCGCGACCGGCCGGCGACGGCCTTTCTGGGTTCTGAGCTGACATTCGGGCAGATAAAGCAGCAGGCGGACAAACTCGCGGCAGGCCTTGGCGGCATTGGAATCCGAAAAGGCGACCGTGTAGGGGTCATGTTGCCCAATTGCCCCCAGTATCTGATCAGCTTGTTTGCGATCGCCCGGCTTGGAGCGATCATCACCAATATCAACCCGATCTACACTCGCAGGGAAGTCGAACTGGCGGCAAAAGACTCAGGCATGCGCGTTCTGATAACGCTCGACGTGCTGACCGGCATGCTGGAAGGTATCCAATCCAGCACCGAAATCGAGCGGATCGTTATAACCAGTCTCGCGGAATATGGAGCCAATTCGCCGGGTCCGCCGGCGGCCCGGGCTGGAACTGAATTGCTGGCGTCGCTCATGGAGAATGCGAAGGAGCCGCCGCTCGGAGTCAAAATCGACGCGGAGCAGGACGTAGCGGCCCTGGTCTATACCGGCGGTACCACCGGCGTGTCAAAAGGGGCGATGTTGACGCATTACAACCTGTTCGCCGCCGCGGTTCAATGCGCGCTGTGGGGCGGTCCCTTGAGCAACCGCGGCAACGAGCGCTTTTTGCTGGTGATCCCCTATTTTCACGTATATGGGCTCGTTGTTGGCGCTCTGTTCGGGGTGTGGCAGGGAGCGATGCAGATCCTTATACCCAAGTTCGATCCGAATTCACTCCTCGCGGCAACCAGCCAGTACCAACCGACTTATTTTCCGGGAGTGCCGACGCTGTTCATCGCATTGCTTAATCATCCCAAGGCGAAGGAGAGCGGTCTCGAGCGCGTTCTGCGCTTCAATAGCGGCTCGGCGCCATTGCCGGTCGAGGTTATCGATCAGTTCGAGCGATTGAGCGGCGCCCCGATCTTTGAAGGATGGGGGATGACTGAAACGAGCGCGCTCGGAACCTCAACGCCTGCCTTGTCGAAACGCAAGCCCGGCAGCATCGGGCTGCCAGTCACCGGAACCGAGCTCAAGGTCGTGGATCTTGAAACCGGGACAAAGGAAGTCCAACAGGGGCAGGAGGGCGAGTTGTGCATTCGCGGGCCCCAGGTGATGAAGGGTTACTGGAACAAACCGGAAGAGACTGCGAAAGTCCTGCGTGGCGGCTGGTTGTACACGGGCGACGTCGCCCGAATGGACGAAGACGGGTACTTCTACATAGTACAGCGGAAAAAAGACTTGATCCTGGTGGGCGGTTACAACGTATATCCTAATGAAATAGAAGATGTGCTTTACACTCATCCGGCCGTGAAAGAGGCGGCTGTGATTGGCGTTCCTGATCACTATAAGGGAGAAGCGGTCAAGGCCTACATCGTGCTTAAAGAAGAAACGACGGCGACCGCCGAAGATTTGATCAACCATTGTAAGGAACACCTGGCAAAGTACAAGGTTCCGGCCTACGTGGCATTTGCCCAGAGTTTGCCCAAGAGTGCCGTCGGCAAGATCTTGCGCAGAGAACTCCGCGAGGCCGAACAGGCGTAGGGCGGCAGGTCGAAGAAGATGCTCAGGGAGGACGATCACTCAATGCAAAGAATTTCAACAGGCGGGTGTGCGATTGCGGCCGTCGCGCTACTAGGGGCGGCTATGCTGATGACCGGCACACCGGCTGCCACCGCAGCGTTTTCTACAACCGCACCGGGTCCCGCGTATTCAAAGGACGTCGCGCCGATCATTTACAAACATTGCGTGGAGTGCCACCGGGCCGGCGAGATCGCGCCGATGTCGCTGCTCACTTATGAAGAGGTGAGACCATGGGCTCGGGCGATTCGGGAGCAGGTCGCACAGGGAACGATGCCGCCGTGGCACGCCAGCGCGCCGAGGGGCACTTTTTCAAACGACCGGCGGCTCAGCGACGCGGAGCGAGACACGATTATCCGCTGGGTTGACGCGGGCGCTCCAAAGGGTGATCCAAAGGATTTACCGGCGGCGCCCAGGTTCACCCAAGGATGGGAGATAGGAACTCCTGATGTCGTTTTCAGCATGCCGTCGGAATTCGAGGTTCCCGCATCAGGCACTGTCGCTTACCAGTACTTTCAAGTGCCTACCAATTTCAAGGAAGACAAATGGATACAGGCGGTGGAAGTGAGGCCGGGAGCCCGTTCCGTCGTACACCACGTGCTTGTCTTCTGTAGGGAACCAGGAGAGCCGCGGCCGCCGGGTTTCGTCCAGATCACACCGAAGCTGTCCGCGTTTGGCGGCGCGCATGGCCATGAGGACCCGCATGCCGCGCGGCGGCCACAGGGTCCCGGCGCGCTGCTTGGCACGACCGCGCCCGGCACGAATGCGATGGTCTTCAGTCCAGGGACAGCGATTCTGGTCAAGGCAGGCGCCGTTTTGTTGTTCCAGATTCATTACACGACCAATGGCGTGGCGACAAAGGACAGGTCGAGCGTTGGGTTGATCTTTGCAAAGCAGCCGCCGGAGCAGGAGATGCGAAATAGCGCGTTTGTTAATCCACTGTTCGTGATTCCTGCCGGAGCGGCGAATGAAAAAGTCGAATCGGCGATTCAATTCGACCAGGACTCGCATATCTGGGCGCTGTTCCCTCATACCCATCTGCGCGGCAAGAGCTGGGAATACCGGCTGGTATATCCGGATGGCCGGTCCGAAACGGTGCTGTCGGTTCCGAAGTACGATTTCAACTGGCAGACGTACTACGTGTTCTCACAACCGCTCGCCGTTCCCAAAGGGACCAGGCTCGAGGCCACTGCCCGCTACGACAACTCGGCGGGAAATCGATGGAATCCGGACCCCGGCGTCGATGTGCGATGGGGCGAGCAGACGTGGCAAGAGATGCAGTATTCGGGTATTACGTTTACGATCGACAATCAGCGGCGCGAGAGTGCGGGCGGCGACGGTACAGGAGGGGTTAGATAAGGTCATGCTGGTGTATGAGAGACCGGGGATTCAATGGCCTCGCAGATTCGAGATCTCGACTGAAGAAGACGCAAACTAATAGTTTGCGCTAGTGTTGCTATATTCGGCGAGGATAAAGACGCAAACTAACAGTTTGCGCTACCGTCTAACAGTTTGCGCTACCGTTATGTTAAACGCATTGCCTGAAGATTGGGAACATGCGGTGTTGGTCGGACGGATTGAGTTCCACGCAGGACCCACGCCGGTCGTTATACGGAGCGGCCGCGTATTCGATGTGTCACGCTCGGCGCCGACCGTTTCGGAGTTGCTGAATCGGTTCGAGTCCGCGGCTGCAATACCGGAGGGCGTCGATGCCGGGCAAATCGAAGATCTCGGCTTGACGCCCACCTGGGAAAGAAGCGGAAACCCGCGACTGCTCGCGCCTGTGGATCTTCAGTGCATCAAGGCTGCGGGCGTGACATTCGCGGTGTCGGCCCTCGAGCGTGTCATTGAGGAGCAAGCAAGAGGAGACGCGAGCAAGGCGCACGCGATCAGAGCGGCATTGTGCGAACGCGTCGGAAGCGACTTGGGCTCAGTCAAACCGGGTTCAAATAAGGCCGAGCGGCTCAAACAGGCCCTGATAGCCGACGGGCTGTGGTCACAATACCTCGAAGTCGCGATCGGCCCTGATGCTGAGGTCTTCACCAAGGCGCCCATTCTGTCAGCAGTAGGCTGGGGCGAGTATGTCGGCGTGCGCTCTGATTCGGCCTGGAACAATCCCGAACCTGAAATAGTGATAGTATGCGATAGGTTGGGTCGCGCGCGGGGAGCAACGCTTGGCAACGATGTTAACCTGAGGGATTTTGAAGGGCGCAGCGCCCTGCTGCTTGGAAAAGCAAAGGACAACAATGCGTCGTGCGCCATCGGCCCATTTATCAGGCTGTTTGACGGCAACGCTGGACAGGATGACAGCGATGCAGGAAGCGCTTCCGGGTCGTTTGGGTCTGGCAAAGAGGAAGCTCGCTTTACGATGGATGATATCCGGAAAGCGGTTGTGAAGCTCGAAATCGAAGGCGAAGACGGGTTCCAACTCGAAGGCCAAAGCTCGATGTCCGAAATAAGCCGCGACCCGCTGGAATTGATCGGGCAATCGATCGGCAAGCATCACCAGTATCCGGACGGTTTTGCGCTCTTTCTGGGCACTATGTTTGCGCCGATTCAGGATCGCGACACACCCGGTGGAGGGTTCACCCACAAGATTGGCGACCGCGTCCGGGTATCAACGCCAAAGCTAGGCGTTCTCGAGAACCGAGTCGCAACCTGCGATGCGGCGCCGCGATGGGACTTCGGGGTGGCTGCCTTGATGCGCAACCTTGCCGGTCGCGGACTTCTGAAATAGACCCGGCGCCGGAATTCAAAGAATAGAACGCTGATGGCGCGGATTGAGCGGATTTCCGCGGATATGAATCTTCCTTTCTTTCGGATCCGCGTTGATCCGCCCGATCCGAAAGATCCGCGTCTTATTCCAGCCTAAGAAGGAATGGAGCACTGATGATAGCGGTTCAGCGGATTTTCGCGCATACGATCCTTAGCTACGTTCTCTGCTTCGCGCTGGCGCCCTTGCTCCCGCGCACCGAGAGCAGCGGTTCGGGACTAGATTGGCCGACCTATGGCGGCAGCATCGAGCAGACTCACTACAGCACACTGAAGCAGATCAGCCGCGACAACGTTGCCAAACTGCAAGTTGCCTGGACTTTCGATACCGGCGATGCGTTTCCCGGCTCCGAAATGCAATGTAATCCGCTGGTTGTCAACGGAATCCTGTACGCTACGACACCGAAGCTGCGAGTGATAGCGCTGGATGCCGCGACCGGGAAGCTGGTCTGGGCATTTGATCCGAATGAGGGAAACAACGTCAAGGGCAAGGTCCGCAACCGCGGCCTGTCATATTGGACGGACGGCCTGTCCTGGCCCAAAATCGAGGATAAGCGGCTGTTCGTGGCATGCCGGCAATATCTGTATTGTCTGGATGCTCGCACCGGAAAGCCGGTTGGATCATTTGGCGACCAGGGGCGCATCGATCTTCGCGCGGGACTGGGCCGAGACCCAAAGTCACAATCGGTTTCGATGACAACGCCTGGCATTGTCTATAAAGACATGCTTATTACGGGCAGCATTGTCAGCGAGTTCCTTCCCGCGTCGCCTGGAGACATACGTGCTTTCGATGTTCGGACCGGCAAGGTGCGATGGTCTTTTCACACCATTCCGCATCCCGGTGAACTCGGCTACGAAACCTGGCCGGCAGACGCATGGCAATACATTGGCGGCGTCAATAACTGGTCCGGCATGAGTCTTGATGCGCAGCGTGGCCTGGTCTTCGTCCCGACGGGCTCGGCCTCATTCGATTTTTATGGATCGAATCGACTTGGCGACAATCTGTTTGCAAACACGCTGCTCGCCCTCAAGGCGGACACCGGTGAGCGGGTTTGGCACTTCCAGACGGTGCGCCACGACCTGTGGGATCGCGACCTGCCGGCGCCGCCCACGCTGCTGACAGTTAAACATGACGGCCGGACGATTGATGCCGTGGCCCAAATCACGAAGAGCGGCTACGTATTCCTGTTTGAGCGCGAAACAGGCAAAGCTCTGTTCCCCATCGAGTACCGCAAAGTATCCGGCGCAACGGTCGACGGTGAACAGGTAGCGGCTCTGCAGCCATTTCCGGTCAAGCCGCCGCCCTTTGCACGCCAGGTGTTCTCTGAAGACATCGCCACCGAGCGAACGCCTGAGGCGCACGACGCGGTAATTGGGCGATTGCACAAGCTTCGCAGCGAGGGCCAATTCGTGCCGCCTAGCAAAGAAGGGACTGTGATTTTTCCGGGGCTTGATGGCGGAGGCGAATGGGGCGGCGGCACCTGGGACCCCGAGACTGGCCTGTTCTATGTGAATGCCAATGAGATGGCCTGGGTGATCCGGCTTGTCGAACGCGGTGCGGGCGCCGCGACAACAGGGAAGGCGATCTATCAGCAAAACTGCGCTGGCTGTCATGGTCTGGATATGCGTGGATCGCCGCCCGAGTTCCCTTCCCTAGTCGGTATTTCAAACCGCTTCTCGGATTCCGAAATGGCGAAGCTGATCTCGGAGGGAGCCGGCCGCATGCCGAGGTCGAAGCTTTCCAGCGATACTATCCGCTCAGTGGTCGATTTTGTCCGTAACGGCAAAGAAGCGGCGCTGGCGCCGGGCGTCGATGAGCACTCGCCTATCGATCAGAAGTACACGATCGATGGATATAACAAGTTCCTCGATCCCGACGGGTACCCGGCAGTCCGGCCGCCCTGGGGCACCCTCACAGCAATAGACCTGAGCAAGGGCGAAATTGTTTGGAGCATCCCGATAGGGGAATACCCCGAGCTTGCAGCGAAAGGCCTGAACAACACCGGGTCTGAGAACTATGGAGGCTCTCTGGTCACGGCTGGCGGCCTCTTGTTCATCGGCGCCACAAGCTACGACAGGAAGTTTCGCGCCCTTGACAAGAGGTCGGGCCGATTGTTGTGGGAAACGACACTGCCTGCTCCTGGTAACGCCACACCCGCTACTTACGAAGTGAATGGCCGGCAGTATGTAGTAATCGCCGCCGGCGGAGGTAAGGGGCGCTCGGGCGACTCGGGGGGGAGCTACGTTGCCTTTGCCCTGCCGAGGTAGAAGAAATCGCGCAATTTGCTCGATGGGCGGCATCCGGCGTTCACTAAGTCCTGAGGGGTCCGTGAATCGAAGTGCTTTGAGATAGGAATGACACAAACTGCCTGTTTGCGCTACGACGTTCGACCGACACACGCGCGGGATATGCGAATTTTGACTGACCTCCCCATTATTCAGAATCCGGCCTAGTGAAATCCGATCCTGGCAGGCTTATCGTCATATAAGGTTGGGAGCGGCCGTGACGGGACCGGCGTATTTGTGGTAGGCTTCGCCTACTCAGGTTCTTGGGAGCATAACATGTGCCATTTGTGTGAAGATAAATTCAGTGGATTAGGCATCCTGGAGTTCGTAAACAGAAACCGGGGCCTGGCGCAGAGGTATGGGGACCAGACTGTCCAGGCCATTTCCACTGGGGACGACAAGCTTGCGAATATGACGGCAAGACAAGCCTCACGGTACGCTATCGTGGCCGAGCACCTCGACCAGGAATACCGGCGCCGCTACAAAGAACACCACGGCCGCGATCCTGAATAGACTGGCGCCGAGAGCGCAGTCATGCGAAAAGGCTACAGCCGGACAGCGGAAGCCGTCGCTCTGGCGCGCGCGTTGCAGCGCACCCTTCCACGCGGGCAACGCATCCTCGACGATCCCTACGCAGCGGCGTTTCTTCAAAATCCATATCTTCGCTTTGTTGCAGGCAGCCGGCTGAGCTCGCGGATGCTGTCCGGTTTCCTGGACTTCTGGGCAACCGGCGGCCAGGAATTCTTAGCAATCCGGGCTCGACTGGCCGACGACCAGGCAAGGGAGATGGCGGGCCTCGGACTCAAGCAGCTCATCCTGCTGGGAGCCGGGTTCGATTCAATGGCGCTTCGCCTTCAAAGCTCGCTCGAAGGGGTAACTGTTTTTGAGGTTGACCATCCGGCGACTCAGGCAATCAAACGCAAGGTCATCGCGAAATTTGGAACACCCGAAAATATCAGATTCGTTGCTGTAGACTTTGAGCGCGATGATTTCGTCGAAAAGCTCATGGACGCCGGGTTCGACCCAGTTCACCTCTCACTTGTAGTGTGGATGGGCGTGTCTTATTACCTGACGGCCGAGGCGATGTCGCGGACGTTGACTCAACTCAGGTTATCCAGCAGCACCGGCAGCCGGCTAATCTTCGATTACATCTTGCAGGGGGTCATTGACGGTACTTCTCACAATATTAGGGCCCTGATGGCCGCCCGCCGCGTCGCGCTAGTGGGCGAGCCGTGGATATTTGGCCTAAGACCGGAGTATGTTGGCGAATACCTGGGAGGCTTCGGATTCAACCTGATAAACGACTACGAGCCGGATGAACTGAGGCAAAAATACTGCCCGCAGCGATTCACACCGATGGACTGTGCCAGAATCGTCGCCTGCGAACGTGAGGGCGTGTGACCAAAGCCGGGCGATTGTGCTCAAGCATAGTGCCATACTGTCAGGGAAGGAACCGTGATCTACTGGTAAGACTTCTTGTCAATGATCTCCCCAGTGGACTTTGTTAATTCTGTATTCCGGGCCCCCTAGGTCTAAGCCTGCCTTCGGGGGAGATCGGGGATGGAGGTTGCTTTAGAAGATTAGTTTGAGCGCGAATTGGAGCTGCCGCGATGGAGTCGCGGTGGCGGTGATGACTCCGGCGTTAGGAGGCACTACGCCGCCTCGGGTTACGACAGTCGTATTAGCCGGCAGAGCGAAGTTGGCACGATTAAGGACGTTGAACGCCTCAGCCCTGAACTGGATTTTCATTCTCTCTCTGACTCTGACGACGTCCTTGAACAAGGACGCGTCGACCGTAAAAAGGCCCGGCCCGGTCAACGTGTTTCTGCCTACATTGCCATATTGCCCTGATGGCGCCAGTCTGTAGGCGCTCGTGTTGATATAGTGGTTAGGATCGCCGGTGACGGCGCTGCCTGAAAAACCCGGCGCATAATCGGGCCTTTCAGCCGAATCAATAGAGTTGCCGTCGTTCGAGTTGTTGAAGTTGCCAATGGCCGGCGTAAAGGGCGTCCCAGTCCGGGCGCTCAGAATCGAATTGAGCTGCCAGCCAGCAAGAAGAAATTGCGCAACTCTCAAGGGCCCCTGAACGCCAGAGCGAGAACGATATGGCAGTTCGTAGATGATGCCCATCGAAAAGCTATGCCTGGAATCGAATACAGACAGGGCCCTCTCAGCCGCGCGGTTGTAAGGATCCTGGGCGAACTGGGTTGCCTGCCCAATGAAGTTGCCTACCCCGTCGGAAGCCGTGTCGATGGATTTGGAGAAGGTATATGCAACATGAAGTTGCAAGCCGCCCGCAAGCCGCCGGTCGAGCGAGACCTGCAATGCATTATAGAACGAGTCGGAATCGGTCTGATTAGCCCTGATTGGACCGGCGAATGAGGCATTGCGCAAAACGGGCGCGCCCGGTGCGTACTGCTTCTCGCCATCAGGCAGGATGGTGAAGTCTGCCGACGTATTGCGGTTCCCGTCAGTTACCAGATGGACGCCGCGCGATCCGACATACGCGGCGCTGAGAACTATCTGGCGGGGCAGCTGAGCCTGAACGTCGAGGTTCCACTGCATCACATAAGTCGTCGCCGGTTTGTACTGGTAGGCCTGGATTTGGCTGGCGCCAATGAAGTCAGGCCCGAGTGATTGGAACGCGTTGGGAAAGGGTACCTGGCCGAGTACAATTCCGCCCTGGAAGAATGGCGGCTGGTTGGTGAATGCGTAGCGGAAAGCTTCAGGATAGGGCTGGGCAAAGAATACTCCGAAACCAGAGCGAACGCTGATCGTGCCATTGCCCGACACATCCCAGGCGAGTCCAAGCCTGGGGGCGAAGTCGAACCGGGACGGATTGACGAAGAAGGGGTCACCTACAGTGGCGGTTTTGTCGTGCAGGATGTCCCTGAAATTGGCGACCTTTCCGTTCACCTCTGTCGGTACTGTGATGGTCTCGTACCTGAGGCCATACGTTACGGTCAGGCGACGGCTCACCCTCCACTGGTCTTCACCATACGCGGCAAAGACCCATTGCCGAATGCCTCGATACACGTCACTTTGCGGCCGCTGGGCAAAGAAGAGGAAAGGTCTTGCTTCGAGGAATGAGGCGTAAGAAGAGAAGATATAGGCGCCGTCGGGCGCGTTGCTGGATAGAGCGTTGAGCTGGATTCTCCGGACTGTGACTCCGGTCCTGATGGAATGTGCGCCGGCAGTATAGTCAAGCTGGCCGACGGGCTCGAAGCTGTTCAATGTGATGGGCCTGGGATAGAAAACGTTGTCGGAGAGCGGTGACAGCCCGAAACCCAGTGAGAAGTCGCCAATGCGCTGGTGGCCTGGAATCCATACCAGATTCTGAGGAATCGGAACCTGATCTATTACATCGCCAAACGCCCGCGACCGGTTGAAGCCGAAGCGGAAATCTGCTGCGAGTGCCGGAGATAAGACGTGGGTCAGGCCAAGCGCCGCATATTGATTCCGGCCGCGGTTTTCGGTGTTTTGAATGACGTGGTCAGGCAAAACCACCTGCGATTGGTCAAACATGTATCGCGCGAAAGCCGTATCGGCAGCGCCAAGCTGTTGGTCTACCCGAACAGTGAAATGGTCTTCGTCGGTCTGGGCGGTAGTGGAGCGTATGAAAAAGCCGAGCCCTCCGCCGATATCTCCAGCGTTTGGCAATGGGTAAAGATCCAGGTATGGTTTCATCGCCGGGCTGACGGGAATGTTGCCGCCCGGCATTATTCCCTGGCGAGCGTCGCTGGTGGGGACGGTAAACCTGGTCGTCTCGGCGAGCCGCTGGCGCAGCCCTTCATACTCGGCGAAAAAGAATGTCTTGTCTTTTACCAGCGGTCCGCCGGCGCTGCCGCCAAATTGGTTCCGCTTGAACGGCGGAACGCGCGACAGGTCAAAAAAATTGCGGGCGTCGAGCGCCGAGTTTCTTATGAACTCGAATGCTGAGCCATGCAACTGGTTCGTGCCTGATCGGGTCAAGAGGCTTATTACCGCGCCGCCGGCTCCGCCGAACTCGGCACCATAGTTGCACGCGAGGATCTCATATTCACGAATGGCTTCGACACCGGTGAACCCTCCCGCAAAGGAGCCCGGCGTGGTATTGGCAAAATCGCTAACGGAAGTGCCATCGACCAGGAAATTGTTGTAGTTGACCCTTGCCCCATTTATGGCCATTTTGGTCTGGCCTGGTCCCGCCTTGATCTGGAGGTTTGCCAGAGAACCAACGTTGACTACACCGGGATCAAGAGTAGTCAACTGGAACAGGTCTCGACCATTCAAAGGTAGAGCGTCTATCGTGCTGCGAGGAATCAGGTTTGAAACTCCGGCGGTAGTCGTGTCGACCGGAGGAGCATCTCCGCTTATAACTACCTGGTCGGATATTGACCCGACCTTTAGTACAAACCTGAGGACTGCGTCCCGGTTCAGGGTAAGGACGATCCCAGTTCTGACTTCCCTGGAAAATCCGGTTTGCTCGGCTGCTGTTTCATATTCACCTGGCGGAAGTTCAGGCACTCTGAATCGGCCTACCTCGTCGCAAATGGTTCCGCGCCGCGTTCCGGTTTGGACATTACGAACGGTAACGCTCGCGCGGGGCACAGCGTCTCCATTCGGGTCGACCACGACTCCTGAAATGGTGGCAGTGGTCGTCTGAGCGTACGCCGGCAGCGACAGACCAGCTATGCACAACCAGACGAGGCGCGCCACAAACTGACCATTTATGCCCCTGAGAATGCTCATTGAATCGGACGCAAAAGTGGGGGTTAGCATATAAACCAGCTAAAGGGGTTGTCAAGCCAGCCGGCGAATTGGATGGGCCGCACAATGATCGTCCTCGATTTGCCCACCCGGGCACTCGCGGGTATTGTTTTTTCTTCTTGTGTTCACTAACCCAGAACAGTAAAAGGGAGAATGGTATGGAAAAGAAGAATGTGAATCCCTGGAAATGGCAGGACCCGTTTGGTTTTTCTCAGGCAGTGGACGTGACAGGAGGTCAACGAATTATCTATTGTGCTGGACAGGCGTC
>Ga0126381_100004116_pt1 | contig 15792 bp, 15 predicted proteins | sample PanSoiMetPlot_28_FD_96465 | JGI IMG/M metagenome (GOLD analysis project Ga0126381, IMG submission 96465) | Tropical forest soil microbial communities from Panama - MetaG Plot_28 | ecosystem: Environmental > Terrestrial > Soil > Tropical forest > Bulk soil | place: Panama | collected 2016-02-17 | reverse complement strand
GGGCTGGACTGCGCTGGTGCTCGGCGCGGGTTTCATGACTTGCACCGCGATCGCATTTTGGGTCGTGCCGCGGTATATCGTGCGCTTCTATTCACCTGATCCGCTGGTGATTCGCTCGGCCACTCAGCTCCTTTTCGTCGCAGCGTTCTTCCAGCTTTTCGATGGGTTGCAGGCAGTTGCTACTGGCGCGCTGTGCGGCGCAGGCGATACACGCGCGCCGATGTTATGGTCGGTACTTCTTTACTGGCTGGTGGGGCTGCCTCTTGGATATTACCTGGGCTTCAGTATCGGCTGGGGCGCGGCGGGAGTCTGGACCGGGCTGTGCGTAGCGCTGATCCTGATTGGCTGCTCGCTGCTGGCTTTGTGGCATCGCGCAGAACGAACCTTCGCAAATCGAGTGGAACCGGTCCGAGCCGTTTCTTGACGTTTTCCCCTGTTGCCCGACCAGCCGGAAGAACCGCAGTCTCTCGACGGCCGGGGGCTCAACTCCACTAGGCGCCGCCCAGGAATTTGTATTGCGCGGCAGTGAGCGGCACCACCGAAAGGCGCCCCTGGCGCACCAGCGGCGAATCGCTGAATAACGAGCTGCTCTTGATCCGCGCCAGAGTCACGGCTTCAGGCAGAGGTTTGCCGGCTTTGATAGTGACCTGCGGATTCTTGGGGTTCGAAGCATCCACCGCAACCACCGTCGCTGTCCCCACCGCGCTCTTGTGGTCTCCAGTCTCGTAGACGATCAGTTTGTCTCCCGCCTTCATCGCTCCCAGGTTTCGCAGCGCCACCGGATTGTGCACGCCGTCCCACACCGTTTCGGCGTCGCGTGTGAGTTGCTCGAAGGAATATTCGGAAGGCTCGGTCTTCAGCAGGTAGTGGGAAGGCATAAGATCCTCCGCTTAATGCGGCTAAACGGTTATTTTACACGCAGCGTCAAAACGGAGAACGGCCAGGTCAGCTAGTTGTCGCCGCGTACCTGCCACCAGTCGAGCGCGGCAAACTGCGTTTGCTTGGTGGAGGCATGATCGCGGTACCAAGTGCGCCAGGCGATCGCGTCCGGAGGCAGATTTTCGTCGGTGATTTCCCGCAGAGCCAGATACGACCAGTTGCGCATCTGCGTATTCAAATGAGTATCCGAAATAAGGTCGATCAGGCGCGGAACCATGCGCAGTCGCTGCGAGCGCTTGAATATTCCGCAGTCGGAAATGTTGCAGCCAGCGCGGTCTCGCACAGCAAACGAGGCGTCATGCGTGAAAATGTCGAACAGCTCGTCGAGCGCTTCGTCGGTGCCAATAAAACGCAGTCCCTCGGCGCCCCACTGGCGTACAACCGGGTCCCGATCGTGGCGGGCGTAATCCAAAATGAACGAATAAGCCTGCTCGGTTTCGATGCCGTCGCCCGCAAGGATCCCCAAAAAGTACAGGGAACGCGCTCGGACTTGAAGATCCGCTTTGGCCTGCGACATCAGCATATCCACAGAATTCGGAGTCTTGGGCCAGCCATCTAAAGTGAGCTCCAGGTCCGCCTCCGCGCGCCGCACCCGCAAATCGCTCGAATAGCGCCCGCGGCCCTCGAGTTGCCGCAGGCTGTCCGTCAAGTGAATTTTCCCGACCCACTGCGGCGTGCTCTGGTCAAAAGCCTGTAGCGCGGCCGAATCGTGTTCTATTGCGCGCGCCGTGAGCTCCTCCGCTTGTTGCTGCGCCGGCCACGCCATGACCTGCGCCAGGCTGGCCTGCCTCATCTCCGGAGTGCGCACGAAATGCGGAACGGACGGAGTAACCGCGCGTGTACGAACTCCGGCTGCCCTTCCAGACCGATTTACAGCGCGCGAGAACGGCATCCGCAAGACCATAGAGACCATAAAACCAGCCCAGGCGAAGAAGAAAAGCACAGCGACTGCGGAGGACCAATTGTTGCTGCTCCTGGCGTTCACCTTCACGCCGCCGAGCGATACCGAGTAGCCGCCCGGGAGTGCCGCGCCCGGCTGCGGCGGCGGCCCATAAAATGAGCCGCTCACTTCGACTTGGGTGTTCAAGCGCAAGCCGGCGCGCTTCTCCATCTGCGAAACGATCCAGCGCGCTTCCTGCCGGCTTACGATGTCATCTACGAGCGTGTAGTTCTTCCCGTCCTTGGTTTTGAGCCGCAGAGAATAAAGCGTACTGCCGGACGAACTGGCCTGCTGAATGCTGGTCACCGGGACAATCGTGTCGACTTCGGAAATCGGGATTTGTCGTGCCGAGAAGGGGATGCCGATAATGGAACGCTGCCACGAGATCGTTCCGTTTCCCACGACAATTCGCGTGGTCGCCAGGGCCGCATGGATGGCCGCTAAGATCATGATAAAGGCCAAGAAACCCACGCCGAAGAGTACGAGTTTCGGGGTCTGCCGGTCCGTGCGAACCAACTCGAAGAAAAGGCCGGCGCAGCCGATGGCCAGAGAAACGATCAGAACCGCTCGGCCAATGTTGCGCCCGGCCCGGAAATAGAGCTCCAGTCCGTCCGGCAATTCGTTCACAACCACACGATGATCTCGTGGCTCGGAGACTTCCGCCTCCGCCTGGGCGGGCGCTGCCCCGGATGCCGCCGAGTCATCGGTGCGAATCAGGAAAACCTCATTCGGGGGCTGCGATGTCATCGGCACGGAAGATTGCGACGTGCGGAACACGGGAATTTCGAACTCGTCGGAATAGTCGACGCCCGGCACATCGGCGTTGGCTTTGAGCATCCAGAGGATTTGATCGCTTGAATTGTCGTGATCGGTCTGAAGCGCATCACCAGGAATGGCGAAATCTACCGGGACCATCGTGTCCAGCGGACTGCGCATGATCGAAGCGGGAGAAACGTTGCGAGAGTCTTCCCAAAGGGGAACCAATTGAGTGGAGCGATTGTCCCCCGAACCAGTCATCATCCTCCGCAAACAGGACAACTTTAGGTCGATGCCGTGCTGCGCATCCGCGTCCAGTTGCATGTGAATGGCGCCCGCCACGTGGCCGCCTGGTGAAAATGGCAGCGATCTCATTTCAAAATAGGTTTTGCCGAAGCGCTCCAAGCGGATCGTGGCGCGAAGGGCTCCGACAAGCACGAGCAGGCCGATGATCTCGAACGCGGCTGCCAAAATATATTTGGGATCCTGAGTCTTCGTACTCTGGGAAATAGCCGCCAGGCAGGCCGGAAGCGACAACATATTCACGAGCACCGTCGCGATCCACCACCCGATGGCGCTGGACTTGTTCTTGCTCTCCACACGGCTGGCGGCCCAGTCCTGCCGCCAAAGCCAGGGCGAGGCAGGGCTGGCCAATTCCCTCGCCGCCTGCACTTTCTGCCGCGAATAGCCATACCAAGAACCGAAAACCAGGCCAGCGCCGACAATGGCGAACACCGAGGCGAAAACGGCGGCGCCGATCTTGTTCGGGAGCGGTTGATCGGCCGCGTTCAAGAAGGCAAACATAGCGAAAAGCCCCATTCCAAGGAAGGGAAGCCCGAAGACGCTCAGAATGGCAGGAGCAATTTTGCTGGGTGTGGTCACAATCTATTTTCGCGCGGGAAAGTGGGCGAGAGCTTACCGCATTCAAATGCGCTCCGCAAAAGTAACGGTATCTCAGCGCGAGCTCGCACGCGCGTGATCACGTCTGGCGAAAGCGCTTGACTGGGTCCCCGGCTTGAGATTATCTGTGTCGCAACTCGGGCTGTCGAATGGGAATATTCGGCGGTATTTCGAGCGCGTTGCGGTTGGAGGAAATGGCATGGTTCGCCGAGTCAAAGTGATCGTGTTTGTACTTGCGTTGGCGGCTGTCGGCGTCTTGTTACACGCGAAATTTTTCCCCGTTGAGGTGAGCGCCCAGGCTACCAGCGGAAGCGCCGGGGTTCCTGCCGAAAAGGGCGGCCAGGACATTTCAGGGCCTTACAACGTGGTCGTGGACTGGCCAAAGCCAATGTCGCAAATGCCCGGGCACGAAAACTGGACCTGGGGTTCGGTGGACGGAGTCTTCGCCCAAAGCGCGAATCGCGTCTATATTTTCCAGCGCGGAGAGGTCCCCGTGCTGAGGCGGCCAGCAGTGCTGCCGTTGCCGCAGTTCGGCCCCAGCCTGTCGTTTCCGATCAGTGGATTGCCATTCAGAAATGTCGGCCAGGGGCCCGTTTCGAGCCCTCCCGGGCCCGAGGGCTCGGACGCGAACTGGAAAGGAAAATACGGAGTAGACGGGCGCTGGGAGCATTGCCTCGTCGTCGTGGACGCAAGTGGGAAAATTATCGAGGCCTGGACGCAATGGGACAAAATGTTCAAGCACCCGCACGCGGTGTTCATGAATCCCTACGACCCGGAAAAAGCGGTGTGGGTGGTCGACGACGAACGCCAAGCGGTTTTCAAGTTTTCCAACGACGGGGAAAAGCTGCTCTTGACCCTGGGAACGCCCGACGTCCCCGGAAACGATGAAACGCATCTGGGCCGGCCCACTTTCCTTGCCTGGCTGCCCGACAGCACCATGTTCCTGGCCGACGGCTACGTGAACACGCGCGTGGTGAAATACGACAAGAACGGCAAATATCTGATGTCCTGGGGGCAGAAGGGTCATCCGCCGAATGAAACCCGCCCGGGCTATTTCAACACCGTCCATGGAATCGCCGTCGATCCGATGACGCGGCGCATCTTCGTGAACGATCGCGAGAACCGGCGTATTCAGGTGTTCGACGAGAATGGCAAGTTCATCGATCAGTGGTCCTTTGGGCCGGTGTCGTCCGTTTATTTCATTTACATGTCGGCAGACCGGCATCTCTGGGCGGCGGACGCAGCCACTTCGAAAATCCTGGAATACGACCTGAACGGGCATTTCCTCTACTCGTGGGGAACGCTGGGCGATTGGCCGGGTTCTCTCTGGGGTGTGCACCAGATAAGCGTCGATTCGGACGGAAATCTCTACGTTTCGGAAGTCGAGGCCGGGCGCGCGCAGAAGTTCGCGCCGAGAAAAGGAGCAAACCCGGAGCTGCTGGTAGGCAAGCCGCCCAAAGGCGCCTGGTAACAACCCGCGAAAGTTATAAAGCGAAAGTTGGAGGTCATCTTTCGAACAACACGATTCCAGCCATTTGCGTGGCTTTCTAGTATCCTTCCTGGCATGGAACCTGTGCACTTGTTCCCCGCCTTTCTGAAAATCGCTGACCGGGCCTGCCTGGTAGTGGGCGGCGGGCCGGTGGGCGAGGAAAAGATCAGAGGCTTGATGGCCGCGGGCGCCAGGGTACGAGCGGTGGCTCCCGACGCGACACCGCGCGTGGAAATGTGGGCGCGCCAAGGCAAAATCACTTGGCGGCAGCGGAAGTTTCGTGCAGGCGATCTCTCCGGGATTTTTTTGGTGGTCGCGGCAACATCGTCGCCTGCCGTACACAAGCGAATCTTTGCCGAAGCGCGTCGCCGAAACGTGCTGTGCAACGTGGTGGACGATCCGGAGCACTGCGACTTTTATTACGGTTCGGTGGTGCGGCGCGGCGCCCTGCAAATCGCCATCTCCAGCGGCGGTCAAAGCCCTGCGCTTTCGCAACGTATTCGCAAAGAACTCGAGCGGCAATTCGGCTCCGAATATGAAGGCTGGCTCGCGGAACTGGGCGAAGCGAGGGAAAGATTATTCGCTCGCAGAATCGAACCGGCGCGCCGCAAGGAAATTCTGCATCGTCTCGCGAGCGAGGCTGGCGTTGCAGAGTTCCGCAGGCGCCAGAAAAGGCAGATCAAGGGCGGCGACGAATAGACGAATCGTGAACGCACCGCAACATTGAAAATCTCGATGCAGCCCATCGAATCTTCGACGAACCCAAAACCGCGCCCCCTTGCTAAACTTCTGCATGGTTCAGCGGCCAGGTGCATTCCCACCCCACACCTCCACAACACCTGGCCGCTTTTCCTTCTCGCATTTCCAAGTCAAATAAGCTGGACCGCCGCGATTTCAAACGATCCGCGCTTTTAGCGGATTTTAGCCGCGTTTCTTTTCCAGCAGAACTCGGCCGCGTTCGGCAGCCTCATTCACCAGAAAACCCATCTTCGGATGCGACGGCTCAAAGTCCGGAGCGATGCCATGTTCGCGCAGTTCGTCGGACGTAATGGGCCCGATCGACCCGACCGCCATGCGCGCGAACGCTCTGTGGACGTCCTCAGCGAGTTCCATACTCTCGGCGACTTCCATCAGGTGAACCACCTGCACGGACGTGGTGAACAAAACCATGTCCACTTCGCCGCGTGCCACCGCTTGAATTGCCGTGCGCAGTCGCCCGAGATCCTCCGGCAGCGCCCAGTGATAGATGGGCACGCGAGTCACGATCGCGCCGCGTTCCGTCAACCCGCCGATCAACTCCGGGTTTAATTTGCCGTATTCCTGCAGCGCGACGCGCCTTCCTTTCAGAGGTAACGTGTCTGCTCTCTGATCGAGCGCATGCAGAAGATCGCGCCAGGTGTTTGGCTCCGGCACCGCGAGCGTGACCTCGACGCCCAATTCCTTGAGTGCCGCAACCGGTTTTGGTCCACGCGCAACAATCGGAATCTTTCGCAGCGCGGCGGCGAATTGTTCGGCCGGATACACCGTTTCAACCACTCGTGCCAGCGCGCGGGTGCCCACTCCGGTCAGAAAAATTGCCAGGTCGAAGCCGCCAGTCGCCAAAGTGCGTGCGAAGGCCAGCGCATCGCTGTTGGACTCGAGCGGCACCTCGCGCATGGCAGGCGCCACGACGGCCTCGCCGCCATAGTTAGCGATCAACTTCGATATTTCCGCGGCTCGGCGGCTCTCCAAAGATAAAACGCGCATTCCGATAAGGCTTCCCGAATCTTTCGGAGGCATGGCGCTATGATGGCACTTTCGCCGCAGCCTTTGCTACGTGTTTGGATCCTCAGGGGCCAACCCGCGAATTTTCGCCTGAGCAGCGGTCACCCGAACCCGGCGCCGCGATCCATCTGTCATTTGCTATGCTGGATGTCTCGCGGCCACAGTCAAGCGCGAGAAGTCTTTTCGAGCGGAATGGCCTCAAGAAATCGGCTTCACGTCAAAACTTACATCATGGTTGCACTTGCGGTGCTGTTTGGCCCGCTTGGAAACGTTCTGGTGGGCAAAGGCATGAAAAGCGTAGGCGAGATGAACAGTTGGGCGCCGCGCGCGGTATTCCAGTTTTTCTGGCACGCGTTCACAACGCCCACCATCTGGCTGGGGATCGCTTTTCTGCTGGCATTCTTCGCCACGTATATCCTGGTTCTATCGTGGGCGGATTACAGCTTTGTGCAGCCGGCCACGTCGTTTTCCTATGCAGTGGTTGCCCTGCTCAGCGTGTTTCTTTTGCACGAGATCGTTAAACCGGTGCAGTGGGCGGGAGTGGGCGTCATCTGCCTCGGCGTGCTGATCGTAGGAAACACGGCGCCGCGCACCACGAGACGCGACTGAGCGGATCCGGACTCAGCAGGTTGCGCGCTAGCGGAGCAGATCCTCAAGTTGCACTTTGCCTTCGGTCTTCGCATCGCGATACTTCACGATCACCGGCGTGTAGAGCGAGAGGTTCCAATCCTTTCCGCGGCCCCGAGAAATGGCTCGAGCGCCGGCCACCACCACGGCATCTTCGGGAATGAGCAGCGGAGTGTCGTCGCTCGCCGCGTGCACATCGCCGGTAACAATGTCGTAGACCGGCGTGGACCGGTTGAGAATGGTTCCGCTACCCAGCACCGCTCCCTTCTTTACCACCGTCCCTTCGTAGACCCCGGCATTGCCGCCGACTAGCACTCCGTCTTCGATGATCACAGGAAGGGCGCCGACAGGCTCGAGCACGCCTCCGATCTGCGCCGCCGCGGAGATGTGGCACTTCTTGCCAACTTGGGCGCAGCTTCCCACCAGCGCATGCGAATCGATCATGCTGCCTTCGTCCACATAAGCGCCCACATTCACATACATAGGCGGCATGCAGGTGACGCCCTTGGCAATGTACACGCCGTCGCGGATGCTCGAGCCGCCGGGAACGATGCGCACGCCGGAATTCGCAGTGAATGCTTTTACCGGGTAGGTGGACTTGTCGAAAAAAGGTTGGCGCGTGGCATCGACTGACATATCGACTGTCGCGCCCAGGCGAAAGCCGACCAAAATGCCTTTTTTTACCCAGGGATTGACGCGCCAGCCGGTCCTGGCGGAGGGATCGGGTTCGGCTGCGCGAATTTCGCCCGCGTTGAGCGCGCTTTTGAACTTCTGGAAAAGCGCGGCGTGCTCGGCGGTATAGGGCGACGGGCTTTCGTCGAACAGCCGTTCGATTTCAACGTGCAGCATAGACCTGCTGGACCAACCCCACCGACTCGAGCACAAAGCGGATTTTCGCCAGATTATCCGGCTTCACCTGGACCAGCGGCAGGCGGCAAACGGGCTCGCAGAGTCCCATCAGCGCCATGCCCGCTTTGACCGGAGCGGGGTTCGTTTCGACGAAATTGACTTCCATAAGCCGAAAGTAACGCCGCTGCAGTTCGCGGGCGGCGGCGAAATCGTTGGCCAGCGCCAGTTGCACCAGGCGGGTCATCTCCGCGGGAATTTCGTTGGAAACCACGGAGATCAGGCCGCGGCCTCCTAGGGCCAAAAGGGAAAGGGTGATGCCGTCGTCGCCTGAAAGCACCAGAAAGTTTTCCGGAACATTGTCCAGAATCACCGCCATCTGCGAAATATTTCCCGAAGCTTCCTTCACGCCAATGATGTTGTCGATTTCCGCCAAACGCTTCAGCGTGGCTGGTTCGATGTTCACGCCAGTGCGTCCGGGAATGTTGTACAGGATGATGGGCAGCGCTACCGCCGCGATGGCTTTGAAATGCTGGTAGAGGCCCTCTTGCGTGGGCTTGTTGTAATACGGGCTGACGGAAAGAATGCCATCAGCGCCAAGCGCTTTGAATTCGCGTGCGAGTTCGATCACATGCGCGGTATCGTTTCCGCCCGCGCCCGCCAGCACAGGAACCCGGCCGCGCGCCTCCTCAATGGCGATCTGAACCACGCGCCGCTGTTCCGCGTGCGAAAGCGTGGGGCTTTCGCCGGTGGTGCCGCAAGGCACCAGAAAATTGATGCCTCCTTCAATCTGGCGGCGCACTAAACGGCGAACCGCTTCCTCATCAAGAGACAGATCCCTCCGGAACGGGGTGACCAGCGCGGTACCGCATCCAGTAAACATCGCACATCTCCTTCCCAAACGATCGGCAGAAACCGATTTTATTCCAGTTCGTTGACCACAGCGCGAAAATCGTGGAACCCCTTTTTACCAACCAGCCAACGCGCCGCGCGCAGCGCGCCGCGCGCGAATCCGTCGCGGCTGCGGGCGGTGTGGCGAATGACGATCGTGTCCGCAGCGGAATCGAAGCCGATTTCGTGCGTGCCCGCGTGCGTCCCGGCGCGATTGGCGGCTACATCGATGCCTTTGGTGTAGCCGTTCTTCTTCATGCTTTCGACCAGCGTCAGCATGGTGCCGGAGGGCGCGTCCTTCTTCGTCGAGTGATGAATCTCCCACCCCCAGGCGGCGTACTCGGGTTGTCGCGCCAGCAAACGCGCCGCTTCGGCAACCAGGTGCGAAAATACGCTCACGCCCACGGAGAAATTTGGGCTCCAGATCAAGCCGGTTCCCGCTCTTTCCACGGCGGCGCGCGCTCGTTCCAGATGGTCGAACCAGCCCGTGGTGCCCACCACCACGTTTACGCCCAATTTGGCCAGCCGTTCGATGTTCTCAATCGCTGTGGCTGGCGTAGAAAATTCAACGGCGGCGTCGATGCCGCGGAAATTGGCCTCGGTCAGGCCCTCGTAGCTGGCGTTGTTGTCGATGTCGAGGCGCAGCCGGACCTCGAACCCGTATTCGGGCGCAAGCCGATCGATAATGTGTCCCATTTTGCCGTAACCCACGATAGCCAGGTTCATATCGCCCGCTTTGTATTACAACTCGCCTGAAACGTCACGGGGAATCAGTCGAACACCGCCGGATCGAGCTCGGTGAAAAACTCGCGGTGTAACGCCGTGGCCGCCTTCTGCAAATCCTCGGACGCCACCACCACCCCCAAATTCAGCAACGACGCGCCTTGCGAAATCATGCGCACGTTCACGCATTTTAAGGCGCCAAGCACGCGCGCCGCCACGCCCGGGGTCTCGCGGATGCGATCGCCCACCGCGCAAAGAATCGAGCAGTCCTTTTCGATCGAGACCTCCGTGAAGGGCGCCAGCTCGGCGCAGATTTCCGGCAGCCGCCTGCCATTGTCGAGCGTGAGCGAAACGCTTACTTCCGACGTGGATACCATGTCTACCGGCGTTTCGAACCGGTCGAAAACATCGAAGATGCGCCGCAGGAAGCCATGCGCGCCCAACATTCGGGTCGAACGGATGTTCACCACCGTTACGCCGCTCTTGCACGCCACCGACTTCAGGATGTTCCGGCAAGGCACCGCTTCGGCGACGATCTTCGTTCCTGGCGCTTCCGGGCGTCGCGAATTCAGAATCCACACCGGGATATTTCTTTCTTTTGCGGGCATCACCGTTGCGGGATGCAATACTTTTGCGCCGAAGTAAGCAAGCTCCGCGGCCTCGTCAAACGAAATAGTGCGGATGGGATGAGCATCCGGGACCAAGTGTGGATCGCACGTGAGGAACCCGTCGACATAGGTCCAGATGTCGATGTCCTCGGCGCCAATGGCAGCCCCCACCAGGGCCGCGGAAAAATCGGAACCGCCCCGGCCCAAGGTGGTGGTGACGCCCTCGAGAGTCGAAGCGATAAAGCCGCCCATGACAGTAACCCGGTCTTCGCCGATGGATGCGATTGAAGCCGATGTGCGCGCGTATGTTTCGGCGGTTAGCGGGGTAGCCATGGTGTAGCGCGAATCGGTGACGATAACATTCCGCGAATCGAGATGCGCGCTCGGAATCCCATGGCTTTCTAACGCCAGCGCCACGATGCGGCTCGAGAGCCGCTCGCCGTAACTTGCCACGGCATCGGACGACCGCGGCGTAAGTTCCCGAAGCGAGCAAATGCCCCCGACGATTTCGCTCAGGTCTCGAAAATGCTCTGCCAGCACGGAATCGAGTTCCTTCTTGTGCGCCTGCGAAACTAACGGCAGCGAGTCGCGCTGGTGAAATTCCTCGATGTGGGAAAGGCGCGCGAACGCCTCATCCCGTTTGCCCTGCGCGGCATCGGCGGCCATGGCCAGCAAGTCATTCGTTGTTTTTCCCATGGCTGACACCACCACAACGGGATGCCTTGCCATGCGCGAGCGCACGATCTCACCGACGCGCTCGATGGCCGCCGCTGACTCGAGAGAGCTACCCCCAAATTTCATTACGACCATGCTGGATAGGCTCCCTTTTGCCCCGCATCAGGAGGACTGCAAACGCCGTACAACATCCGCGTACAAATCCACTGCTTGCCGCAGATCTTTTTCTGCGACGCGCTCCTCCGAGGTGTGCGCCACGTGAATGCTGCCCGGGCCAAGCAGCAGCGGCTTTCCCCACGCGCCGCCGAACATTGGCACGTCGGTGGTATAGGACACAACCGTGGTGGCAAAGCCGTCAACGCTTTGGAATTCAATGGCCGGGATACAAAGCACTTCCTTCAGTTCGGCGCGGTCGCCCACGGCCGCTTCCAGCGCCTCACGCACCGGACCCGGGTCGCCAACCAGCCGCAACAGAATTTCCGCGCTCGCCGAATCGGCAATCACATTCGGAGCCACTCCGCCGCTCACCGTACCGATGTTCAAAGTGCTGGGCCCAAGCACCGGGCTTTCCGGCAGCCGCACGCAGCGTATGGCTTCGAGCGCGTCTAGCAGCTTTTCGATAGCCGACTCACCCAGCTCCGGGTACGCAGAATGCGCCAGCCGTCCTCGGGCGCTGAGCTCGAATCTCAGGGCGCCTTTGGAGGCAAGAGCCAGCTTGTTTTCCGTGGGCTCGCCGTTGATCAGAAATCGGGAGCCACGCGGCGACTTCGACGCGGCAATGGCTCCGGCGCTGTTGCGCTCCTCGCCGACTACAAACAGCAGCGCTATATCCCATGTGCCCGAATTGAGTAGCTTTTCGGCTGCTCCAATCATCGCCGCGATAATCCCTTTGGCGTCACAGGATCCGCGGCCCCATACTTGCCCGGCATCTTCGCGTGACCCGAAGAACGGAGGCACGGTGTCCATGTGCGTCGAGAGCGTCACGGTCGGCTGCCCCCAGGTTGCCAGCACGTTGTAGCGGCCGGGCTCCACTTCCATGCGCTCCACGCTACCGCCGGTATTCGTCGCTAGCTTCGACAGATAAGCGTGCAGGAAACGGCCCACTTCGGCTTCGTTGCCGCTGATCGATTCGATATCCACCAGCGATCGGGTTAGTTCAACGACGTTCACTTCGCAGCGCCCCTGAAATCAGTCGAAGCCGCAAGCCCCGCCTCTAGCACACGTTAATTTGACAGGATGGACGCGATGAGAAGGAAGGATAGGCCGCTGAGCGGATCTTCTCCTCTCGATAGCGCTCCATCCGCTTTTCACGGATGACAGTGGATCAGTCTTGGGCTGATCCCCCAATCGCCGCGACGCCAGTTTTCGCGGCGACTTCGGCGGAGATTCTGCCCCTTTTGCGACGGCCTCCGGAACTGCCCGGAACACCAACCGCGCTACTGATGGCCTCCGCACCTCTACCAAGAACTTTTTCAGTTTAGTGGCACCATTTGCGCCAAGTCAAGAAAGCTGCGGCGAAATCGCTGGGTGATTTGCCCCACCGCCCGCAGTGACAACCGTCACCGTGCTGCATTCGATTCGCGAGCAAGATTGCCGTTACGGAATGGAACTTATGCAAAGACGTCGCGTAGTCGGAATCGCTGTTTGTGTTGCAAGGGTTATGGGACTATTGTTCGTGGCGCTTGCGATTCTGAGTCTGCCCGCCATGCGCTCGGTCACCGGTAGCCTAGCGGCGAGCCTTGCATTGGTTTCTTCACTGGCGCTCGGTTTCCTGGGAATCGTTTGGCTGATCGGCGTGCAGGTATTCCTGCGGTTTTTCGATCAGTTTCTTTCGCGCAACTAGCTTTGTCTTCTATTTCCTGTCGACACCCTGGGCCTTCAGTGTCGACGCAACCGCCGGAGAGGCGAGGAACTGGATCAGCGCCTTTGCCGCCGCAGCGTTCTGCGAATTCGCCGCCACGCCTGCCGAAAAGTCGATGTAGCTCTGCAAATCGCTGGGAAGCGGACCTACCAGATCCAGCCCCTTGAAATCCGCGATCTCCGGCATCAGGGTGATCACCATTTCCGCCTTTCCCGCGGCCACATCCCGTTGCGGCTGGCCCGCCCCCATTTCCAGCATGAATTTCGGTTTCACCTTGTCGGCAATGCCAAGGCGCTCGACCATCTCGTTGATATGCACCGCGCTGGCGCCCTCGCGATTGAAAGCGATCGACTTTGCGCTGAGCAGCGTGCGCTTCATCGCTTCCGGCGTGCGAATGTCCGGCTTGGGCGCGCCCGCGCGTATTCCCACGCCGATTCCCGCGCGCCCAAGGTTGGTGCTTGCACCGGAGATCTTGCCCGCTTTGATCAAATCGTCGATCACATTGGTCGAAAGAATTGCGACATCAAATGCGTCGCCCGATTCAATTTTCTTCTGTAGGACCTTCGAGGCGTCGAATTCGGGGGACACTTTTCGTCCGATAGAGCGCTCCGCCTGCGGCAGAAGGGCCTCGAGCGATGACTTGAAACCGTCAGAGGTGTAGACCCTCAAGCCGGTTCCCTGATCGGCAGGTTGCGCGTAGAAGTGGGGACTCAGGAGAAGAGTCGATGCCAGGATTGCTGCGATGACAAAAGCGATCCGGATACAGGTGGGCCTCATAGCGCCGTCCTCCTTTGCGGAATCTGCCGGAGTGTACACTGGCTGCATAGATTTTCCCCGGAAAATTTGTATGATGGTGAACCCCTGTCGCGGCCGTTTTGCGTAGTGCCGCCGCGCGGTGGAACCAGCAAAACAAGCCAATGTCAGCAACCCACAAACGACGCAAGCGCGCTCCCGCTGATCCGGCCGGATATACGCCTTGCTTTTCCTACCGCCCCCGCCGGCACGGATCGCGCGAGAAATCGTTGTGGTGTGAAGAAGTCGAGCTTGCCGGTGTTGCGGACGCAGCCGGAACCCCGGTTTACGTTTACAGCGGCGGCGCCATGAAAGCGGCTTACCGGCGGCTCGATCGCGCCTTTGGCGAGCTGCCTCACGCGATCTGCTACGCCGTGAAGGCCAACAGCAACCTCTCGCTAGTAGGCCTGCTGGCGAAGCTGGGCAGCAGCTTCGACATCGTTTCCGGCGGCGAACTGGATCGTCTGCGCAGAATCGGCGTGGCGGGTAACCGCATTGTTTTTTCCGGGGTGGGCAAAACACGCGAGGAAATGCGCGAAGCCCTAAGCTATCCGCCAATCGACCCCAACATTCGCCAAAGCGGGATTTTTCTTTTCAACGTGGAATCGGAAGCGGAGCTGGAGCTTTTGCTCGAAGAAGCCGAGCGCCACGTAAACTCTGGCGGCCAGCGGCCAGCGTTGGGAATTCGCATCAACCCCGATGTTGCCGCCGGCGGCCACAAGCACATTTCCACCGGCAAGCACCACCATAAATTTGGAGTGGACTGGGATACGGCGCGCCGCCTTTATCTCCAGCACAAGGATTCGCGATGGATTATCTGGCGCGGCATCAGCGCTCACCTCGGCTCGCAAATTTTGAGCGCGGCTCCCTATCGCCGGGCGCTCAGCCAGTTGGCCTCGCATGTGCGCGAACTGTCGGCAAGCGGCATTCGTCTTGAAATCATCGATATCGGCGGCGGCATGGGCATTCGCTACCAGCAGGAAAAGCCGCTCGATCTGGCGGTTTATGCGCGCACGCTCTCCCGGTTCGCCCGGGCTCTTGATTGTAAGCTGCTGATTGAACCCGGCCGCTGGCTTGTGGGGCCCGCTGGCGTGCTGCTCACGCGCGTGATTTACGTGAAGAGGAATTCCGGAAAGACTTTCGTGATTGTGGATGCCGGTATGAACGATCTGATACGTCCGGTCTTGTATGAAGCCGAGCACCCCGTCACGGCCGCCGTTCGCCGCTCCGGCGGCGATGCGCCTTCCTCGAAGAAGATTCCCGTCGATGTCGTGGGGCCGATCTGCGAGTCGGGCGATTTTCTGGCACTGGATTACCCGCTGGAAATGCCCAAGGCTGGGGACTTGCTGGTCATCTGGGCGGCCGGGGCCTACGGATTTGTCGAATCGTCCAATTACAACGCCCGGCGCCGCGCCGCCGAAGTGCTCGTCGAAGGAAACCGCTTCCGCGTCGTGCGCCGCCGTGAAACGTATGAGGATTTGGTCCGTCAGGAAATAGAAATTCCAAAATGATTTCAGCGAACCGGCCCTGAAGGCGTAATCTAGTCCGGGAGGAAAAAGGGGTTTATGGATCCATTGGCCACTGTGGAACAGAAATACCATCTTGTGGTGACGGTCGGATACAGCTTGGTCGTTGCTATTGTGGTGCTGGTGCTGAGGGAGTCCTCGCTCGAGCGGATCGTACTATGGTTGCTCGGAGTGCTGTTTTTCGCCGGCGTGTTGCGAGGAATTCGCAAGGGCATCGACGCGCCGCCGAAATTCGAGCTGTAGATTATTCAGCTTCGCAAATGGGAACTGAAACGCCGCTTTGATCGCTGCCGCCAGGCAGCTTCCGCGCCAGCTAAATCCCAGAACTCAGAAAAACCCCTCGATTCTATCGATCGCGGTCGCGACCGTAGCCACCGCCTCCACGCCCGCCGCGGCCACCGCCACCGCCCCGTCCTCCACCGCCCCCGTCGCCGTGCCCGCCCCTTCCGCCACCG
>Ga0126381_100004115_pt1 | contig 15795 bp, 2 predicted proteins | sample PanSoiMetPlot_28_FD_96465 | JGI IMG/M metagenome (GOLD analysis project Ga0126381, IMG submission 96465) | Tropical forest soil microbial communities from Panama - MetaG Plot_28 | ecosystem: Environmental > Terrestrial > Soil > Tropical forest > Bulk soil | place: Panama | collected 2016-02-17 | reverse complement strand
CGCGGCGGTGCTCGAGGTCGACGAGAACGCCGCAATCATTTCCTATGAGGAATACTACCCTTACGGCAGTACCTCATATCAGGCGGTTAACACCGCCACCGAGGCGAGCGCAAAACGCTATCGGTATACAGGAAAGGAGCGCGACGATGAGACCGGGCTCTATTATTACGGCGCGCGCTACTGCGCGCCGTGGTTGGGACGTTGGACGGCGTGCGACCCCGCGGGATTGGTTGATGGACTAGATCCATACGTTTACACCAGAGATGCACCAATCAGGTTGACGGATCCCGATGGTATGCAATCACTAGAGGAGATCGAACTGACATACTTTTCACCTGGGAATCCCGATGCTAAGCAGAATCTTGCCAGCTTCGTCAACCGCTTTGGTAATAAGGAGTATGATCCTAGTTTAGCGTCGTACGAAGACCTTTGGTCTGTATATCTTGCAATCAAGAATAAGCTCCAAAAACATAGTCCCCAACCGGATCCTCACGAGTCTACAGTCGGCAAAACGTCCAAGGAGGACGCTGACCGACTCGAGCAACAGGGTCGGGTTAGGGACCGCGCTGAGAACCACGAGAGGCACCCTAACTCGTACGACATAGCAGCAGCGGACATGCAGCGGCTCCAGAGGGCGGTCGATCCCGCAGGTGCCGGGATGGTCGGGGCTGGCGTTTACGGAGCGGCGCGAGCTGCGGGTGTCTCCGACCAGGACGCACGGAAGGCCGCGACGCTCACAGACACGGCTTTGGGCGCCGCGGCAATGTTAGGCGGTGCTGGTGCAGGGAAAGGCAGCGCGAACCCAGATATTCCAAATGTTCAGGGTGGCGTAGCGACAGGGCCTAAGATTGTCGAGACACCTCCTGAGGACGCTTACCACCCCAGTCCGGCTCGGTACGGTGGTTTGATTCCACCTCCGCCAGGGGAAGCTGGCAACGTAGTCGGCTTCCAAAGGGAAATGGCGGTGGTCCGCCTGACCGGCGGGCGCTTGGCCCGGCAGACGAGGTCACCCTACAATGATGCAGAAGTGCGCTTCAAGTTGCCGAACGGCCAGGGTGGAACAGCTAGAGTCGACGTGTTTGGTCCGAACGGGGAACTCATCGCGGTAGGTGGCCCGGGCAAGGCTAAGGGTCTCGATACAGGTGCAACTGTTGGCGCTCTTACAAACCTGAAGCGCGCAGCTCAAGGCCAAGGTGTTGCTGCCGAAGCGTACTTCACTAGTGACACCGATCCCGAGGTCATCGCGAAAGCTCGCAACGTACTTGGGCCCGAAAACGTTCATTTGTTCGACATGCCTCCTTACAAGCAGTGATAAAGCAGAAGATCGCCGTTGCTTCGGTGCCGACTTGAGGCATTAATTTAGTTTAGGTTCTGGAAAGAGTAATGAGGCGCGAATCAAATAGACTGACAAACACCATATGGATGCGATTCAATCACGATCCGCAAAACGTGAGGAGCAGCCCCGGATTGTTAAGCGCAACTATGAGCCCATTTAAGTTGCTCAAACTTGTTTCCTACGATTGTTACTGCGATTGAAGATCGAGAAGTGTTCCGCGCTGGGTCAATGCGATGGATGCACCGAGAGTAGGGCATTCTCGAATTGGAGAAGGAGAAGAACAAATGGCAACAGCGACAATGACAACGCCGGCGTCAATCCCGTCGGCAAACAAGAATCGCGGAAAAGACCAGATACCCTGGGGCGAAGACGTCTGGAAGCGTATCGACGCGGCGGTGACCGACGAGATGACGCTGACCAGGGTGGCTGCAAAAATCCTTCCGCTCGTTCATGTGCCAAAAAAGGTCACAACGGTGCCTTCGGACATCGTGATTGTTCCGGGTCCTCCCCCGCCGCCGCCGGCACCGGCTCCCGACCAGGCGCTGAGCGTGGATGAGTCTCAAACCACCCGCGTCAACGAGTTTTGGGTGGAATTCCGTCTGACACCAGCACAAATGGAAGACGAGAGCAGGGAAGAGGTGGCGATGGCCTCCGGACAACGGTGCAGTACGGGTATATCGCTGTCGATCCGTTCCGCTAATATTTTGGCGCAAGCGGAGGATACCATCGTGCTCAATGGGGGGAACGGGTTTGCCAATAGTCCGTTCTTCAAGAACGGTCAGGTCCAAGCCCGAGATACGGCACTGGCGCAGCATTTGGATCTGGGACTGCTGAACATTGCGCCGGACGGCTCGATCGCACTTCCCGCTAGTCAAATCGTGCAAGTCCATCCCGTGTCCCAGACTCCACTTCGGTATTCTGAGAACAGTCTAGATGGGGTAGCACAGGCATTTACCACCCTACAGGAATTCGGATTCTACGAGCACTATGCCCTTGTGTTGAATACTGTTCCGTACGCTGACCTGCACACTGCGCTTCCAACTACATTAGTTACGCCCGTCGAGCCGATCAGCCATATTGTCAAAGCCGGGGTATATGGAACAGCGACTGTGCCCCCGTTCGACGGGAAGACGCTAGGGCTGCCAGACAAGACGAAAGTGCCTGGCGGGATTAGTCCGGCCGACGCCAACATCTTATTCACGGGTGTTCTCGTGTCGCTCTCCGGAAACAGTATGGACCTTGTAAGAGGCAGTCTGGACCTGGACGGCGCAGGGAAAGACCTGGATGTCGCGGCGGCGTTCAATCAAAAGGACATCAACGAGAATTATCGCTTCCGCGTTTTGGAGCGCTTCGCCTTGAGGCTGAAAGATCCTAGTGCGGTCATACTCTTTTTGTTTCTGGACAAATAGGGAGCGCCAGTTAAGGAAAAGCAAATCGATTTAGGCCAGCGGGAACTAGTGTCGCCGACGCCAGTCTTGCTGGCTTTTTAGCAATCTGAGTGTGTAGCTAGCGAGAAACAACCATGCGCTACGAGCAAAACGGCGTCTCCTTGTGGTTCGGCACGCCGGATGCACCCGCACCTGGCGAATTGGTTACAGCCGGTCCCAGCGGGCGGGCCATCGGCCTGACGGTCACGGTCGGTGTGCAGCCCATCAATGCCAAAAACACCGTTCAGGTACGCTACCGGGTGAATGGCGGCGCGGAGACAGAAATACAGGCAACGCTCGCCCGCACGGATGTTCGCGCCAAGTGCCAGTATTTCGTTGCCCGGCTGCCAGAGTTCACCACGGGAGCGAAGGTAGATTACGGCGCCGTCTGCAACTGCGCAGGAATTCAGGTGCCGGTTGCCGGCACGAGCCAGTATGGCGCATCTTTCCAAGTAACGGCGCCTATTCGGATGCCAGCCGTCCACCTGGCAGAACAAGTCATCCCGGCTGTTACACCTGCATCTCGGGGCTCGGCAGTGGACACTGCGCGGCAGCCCGTATCCCCAGCGGCAACGAAAGCAGGCCTTATAAAAGGTGTTGCGGCGGCCGTCACCATCCCAGAGGCGCCATCACCACCGACCGCTTCGTCGATTCAAAGGCCAACAGCCGGCAATCAAGCCCCTGCTTCGGCTGCGCCGTCGCAACCATTACTTGCGAAGGGGGTCGCGGCAGCTGTGTCAGCCCCCCTTCTTTCCGGAGCTGTTGTGGCGAGAGCTGCTCCGGCGACGCCCGGCCCCACAGGCGCAACATCAACAGCAGCCGACGGGTTTCCAGTGCGCAGCGGCCCAGAATTGTCGGCTAATCCTTTACTATTGAGCGGTGCTGGAAAGACAGGAGTGACAACGCTCCCCAGCAGCCCACCAGCCATCAGCTCACCCAATTTACAATCGTCACTAACAGCCCTGGTGGCCCAGAAAATCTCCACAGCCCCGACGATCGACATCAACCTGATTAACGCTGTGCTCCGCCGCAATCCGGCGCTGGATCCCGCGCAACCCCTTCCCCCGAAAGCGGACTTGACCGGGTTGAGTACGGACGATCAGGTGAAAGCAAAGAGCGCATTCCAGGCGCTGCAGCAGGAGATCAAGATGTTTCCCGGTTTTGACTACCGCGCAGCGCTTGCGAGCGGCAGCGGTCCGCCTGCATCCGGATCCGCAACGCCGATCGCGCTACCTAATCCCGTCCGAGACGGGGTGGGCAAGTTTCTAGCGAATTCGCCTGACTTCGATTTGCGTAATAGTCACATCGCTTCCTATATCGCCGCGCACGGTGCGACCGCTTTTGCAGGCATCTCCGAAGAAAACAAAGCAGGTATAACGGATCAGCTAAACCGGACGCAGCGCATCATGCGGGTCACCTCCGATCCGCAAGCTGTCAACGCCTTGATGGGAGAAGGACTTCATTCAGCCTTCAGCATTGCTAGCGTGCCGCGATCGGTATTCCTCCAGAAGTTCAGCGTCAAACTCGGGAGCCAGGCTCTGGCCTCCAATGTTTATAACCAGGCTCGTTTTCTGAACGCCTATAACATCAACCTGTACGGCGGGATTCATCAGGCTCTCAACGATGTCACTCCGTTTGTCATTGGGAATGTAGCGGACCACACTAAGGCCGCTTTGACCCGCGCCAGTGGAGTCATGAAAGAAACGGCCGAAGCAAGGGTGGTAAAGGGAGGGTCATCAGGATCGACAGAGTCGGCCCAACAAATTGGACCGACAAATCAACCCCCGAAGCCCGTTGTGGACCAAATCCCCGACTGGGAAACACTCTTCGGCTCCCTCAGCTTCTGTAACTGTTCCGATTGCCGCTCCGTGTACAGCCCCGCGGCCTATTTCGTCGACCTGCTCCAGTTCCTCAGGAATTCCGCCCCCAACAGCCATGGATATACACCCTTGGACATCCTCGTCGGCAGCGCGGACAAAACATTGTGGGGGCGTCGACCGGACCTTCCGTACATTAAGCTGAACTGCGAGAACACGAACACCGAATTGCCCTATGTAGATTTAGTAAACGAGATCCTTGAGGCCTGCGGCGCGTTTGGGCAGTTGGACTGGACAACGGCAAAGGACACCGGTGACGCCACCGCAGACGAGCTTGCGGCTAACCCGCAATACATTAACAATTCCGCCTATGACCAACTCAGGAAGGTTATCTACCCGCTCACGCTGCCCTTCAATCAGCCGCTCGAAGTGATGCGTGCGTACCTCGATCACCTCGGGAGCAGTCGATACTCTGTGATGGAATCTTGCCAGGCGCAGGCTACAACGGCAACGACCGATGCCCTCGCAGCAGAATATCTGAGGATCTCACCTGAGGAATACCAGGTGCTGACAGGAAAGCAATTCGATGGCAGCGACGCGCCCGTTCACTTGCCTTTGGAATTCTACGGTTACAGCCAAGATCAGAATCCGAAACCGGATCCGAACAACCCCACGCAGTCGGGGTCGTGGGAACAGTTTCTCACTTGGGTACCCGAGTTCCTGCAACGTACAGGTGTTGCGTATACGGACCTGATCGAACTGGTGAAGACGAGATTCATCAACCCGAAGCAGGCAATCACCCTGGAAGTTCCGGCCGATGCTGATCCGTGTGACCTGACCCAGACGACCATCAAGAACCTGATCGACGACGCAACCTGGAACAATCTGAACCGCTTCATCCGCCTATGGAGAAAACTGGGCTGGAAAGTCAACGACCTCGACAACGCTCTTGCAGCTTTTAGTGCCACAGATATCGATGCTGCTTTCCTCCTGAAACTCGCGAGCGTCAGAGAAGTCCAGGCGGAATTCAAGCTGCCACTCGATCAACTGCTCAGTTTCTGGGCGAATATCGACGCCCACGGACGCGGCTCTCTTTACGTCCGGCTGTTCCAAAACCGGGCGGTCCTCAGTCCACTGGATTCCGGCTTCGCGCTCACCTACACAGCGACGTTGCCTCAGTTACCCCCCATCAGCTTCACGTTTCCGGAGTCGGGCAACCAGATTTCGTACAATCCCCAGCTCAATCAGCTTGCAATTTCAGGCCAAATGACCAAAAAGGAGCAGGCTACGCTGCTTGCCTTGTCTAGCGATCCGGACTACGGCACAGCGATCAATACGCTCGCGACGAATAGCCGGAAGGTCTGGTCCTACCACGGGGTGATATTCGCCAGTGTTCCGCTCAAGCGCCTGCCGGTATTGGTGCTACCAGGCTCGGCTAACCAGATCAGCTACAACGGGGCTGGCGAAGTGACGTTCGTGGGAGTGATGTCGGAGCAACACCGATCGGTCCTGCGGAGCCTCTCTGGCGATCCTGCTTACGTTCTCGCCGTCGAGAACCTCTTCCAGATGCGTGACAACACCGGCCTCGCAATCACCGGTGCCGATGCCCTAATGTCGACTCACGCTCCCACCGTTCTCGCGGCGCTCCGCCTCCGATCGATCGATCTGGCGGTACTCACCCTTAGCGAAGTCACGGACGATGGGCTCACGCTGGCCAATCTCTCCAAGCTCTACCGGTGGAGTGTGTTGGCGAAGGCACTGGGTGCTTCCGTGGCGGACACGCTCTCGCTCAAGACGCTTCTCGGTGCGGATCCGTTCGCCGATCCAATAGGAACCATCACCTTCATACAGCGTGCCCGCAAAGTCTTGCACTCAAAGTTCAGTTTGGCACAACTCAACTACCTTTATCGTGACCTCTATGATGCAAACGGCGGCATCGCGCCGCTTGAGGCCAATATTGAATTGCTGATGACCGGTCTTCAGAGTGGTCTCGCTAAGCTGGCCGCGGATAATACGCCTGTACCCGATCCCAAAGGCGATTTGCTGCGCCAGAAGCTCGGGGCACTGCTGCTCGATAGCAGCTTGGTTGATCCAACCATTGCACTGATTTCCGGCGGGGCGGTTTATTCCGCGCCGCTCAACGCTCTTCCCAACGTCACATTCCCGAAGCCGCTGGATCAGCAGATCACATACGACGCGAATGGCAAGCAACTACGCTTCACGGGTGTCATGACGGATGCACAGACAACCCAGCTTTTGGGGTTGTCGGGGACCGGCGATTATCAGGCGGCTATCAACGCTCTTGCCCAACAGCCGCGCGATTTCATATCTGGAGTGATTATTGAAAACCTCCCCGGACTTTTGGATCGCGGCCTTTACGAGACCAGTCTCGCAACTCTTGCCGGCGTCAATTTTCCACCGTTGCTTCAAAGCAAGATCGCCTATGACAGCAACGCCCATCAGCTTCGCTTTACCGGCGCCATGACCGACGCTGAGAAGACGCAGCTCGAATCGCTTCCAGGCGCCGGGAGTGACTACCTCGCCGCGGTGGAAAGCCTTTACGCCCAGCCCCGCTCCTATCAATCGACCACCGCGCCGCCCAGCCCTTCGGACCTGATCAGCAACATTCTCGGCAATTCATCTTTGGATGCTTCTGACCGGTTCTACTATTTCCTGGCGCGTGCCATGGCGTATCTGCGCGACTCCGGGAGCCGCAGCCTGATTAAGCAGATTCTGAGCGACAACCTGAAGATAGATGCCCAGATTATTCAGGCCCTCCTGGAAGGAAGCCAAAATCCGTCCATACCGGCGCTTGTCAAGTCACGGGCCGACGCGACGCAGCCGGCCATGGCCGACTTCCTCGCGTTACGCGTGCCCCCTCCGCCAGATTCCGTCCTCGGTTCGGCACGATCCTGCTATCGGCTACTCCACAAAATTTCTTTGCTCGTGAATGGATTCAAGATGGGATTTGACGAAGTGACATATCTCTCCGCACATTCTGGAGACTTTGCTAACTTCGATCTGAACTCACTGCCGCTGGATCAGAAGGACGCCAACGCTAACGTCTTGTTCTCCCAATGGGAGAGACTCAACAGCTTGTTTACCCTTCGTGACGGCTTGTCGCGAGGCAACGTCACCCTGCTAGACGTGTTCGGCGCGGGATCGCTGGCCGAGGCCCAAACAAATCTCGCGTCTCTGACCGCGTGGGATCCACAGCAAATCGCCGGACTCACAAGAAACTTCGGGCTGGCAGCGTCGGACTTCAAGAACGAGATTGCGTTGGTGAAGCTACAAGTCGCCTGGAACTTGCTCAAGCGGGTGGGCGTGAGCGCTGACCAGCTCTTTACATGGGCGCAGGCCGAACCCGACGCCACCCAAGCCCAAGACCTGAAGAATACCGTTAAGGCCAAGTATGATGATCAGACCTGGCTGAAGGTCGCAAAGGCGCTGAACGATCGCCTCCGTGAGAAACAGCGCGAAGCTCTGCTGGCTTACGTCCTGATAATGCCGGACATCACGCAGCGCGGCATCCGTAGCTCCGACGAGCTTTATGAATATTTTCTGATTGACGTGAATATGAGCCCTTGCATGATGACGTCGCGCATCGTGCAGGCTACCGCCGCCATCCAGCTCTTTGTGCAGCGCTGCTTGATGAACCTTGAAAGTGTTTTGGACTCAAACGGCAATGAAGTGGGTATTACACCTTCTGCGATCGATACCACGCAATGGGAGTGGATGAAGCTCTACCGGCTGTGGGAGGCCAATCGCGAGGTGTTTCTGTATCCGGAGAACTGGATTTATCCAGAGCTTAGGGACGACAGGAGCCCATTCTTTAAGGATCTGCAAAGCGAACTGCTCCAGAGTGAGCTGACGGCCGAATCCGCCGAAGAGGCTTTCGGACACTACCTGGCAAAGCTCGACGAAGTAGCGCACCTGGAGATCTGTGGCATGTACTGGCAGGACGACGTCGATCCTCAAACGACGAGTATTCTCCACGTCTTCGGCAGGACCCACGCCACTCCCCGCACGTACTATTACCGCAAGCTAGTCAGTAACGACGTTTGGACGCCTTGGGAGAAGGTCCAAGTGGACATTCAGTCCGTTGAAATCGGAGGCAACGAGAATGAGCAGTACGCCGGCGTTCATTTGATACCCGTAGTCTGGAACACGCGGCTGTATATCTTCTGGCCGATATTCAGCGAGAAAGCCGTGTTGTCAAAAACAAATCCACCTAACCCTCCGCAGAAATATTGGGAAATTAGTCTAGCTTGGAGCGAATACAGAGAAGGGGGGTGGTCAGCGAAGAAGACGTCGACACAAGTCTTAACAACACAAACCTTACTTCATCGATCCTCGCTAGTGTTCAAGGCCCGCGCCCAGAACGGCGGAGATTTGATCATTCGTGCCTATTATCCTTGTCCAGACTCGTTGCTGGGCGACTTCCGCTTCGGCACCTGCGGTGGTTCTCCAACATCCGAGGAGCCGAAGCCCAATGAGGCGGGGGGGCTCCTTGTTCCGGACCATTCTCAGGCATTGTACATGAGCTTCACTGAGCAAGATAAGTACAGTACCTTCTGGTTGAACACGGGCCAGATTCCTGGCGATGAGTGGAATGAGAGTAAAGATGGGTTGAACGCCATCGCGGCCACCCAAGCAGTCGCTACTGTAAAAATGTTTGCCACGACTCCGAGTCCCTACGATCTGTTATATCCCCATCAGTATGGACAATTCTTGGCCCAGGGCCCGTTCTTCTATCAAGATGACAAGCGCGCTTATCTTGTTAGCCGGGACGCACCTGACTATTTGTCAGCACTCATCTCGATTCAAGGAAGCCAATCTACATCGTCCACTTCCCTGGCTTTTCAGGTCCACTATCATCCGCACATTTGCGATTTCATCACAGCTCTGAATCAGAAAGGTATTCCAGGCTTACTGGCGCTGGCCAATCAGTCTTTTGTAGATATACAGTGGATTCCAACCCCGTTTCCTCAAGGGCACTTAGGCCCTGCCTTCGAGCAGCAGTACAGCCCCACGGACAGCGTCTGCAAACCGTATCCTCAGGAAGTCGTTGATTTCACTTCCAGCGGGGCCTATTCGCTTTACAACTGGGAACTATTCTTCCACATCCCCTTGCTGATCGCCACTCGCCTGGCTCACAATCAGCGGTTTGAGGATGCGCAGAAGTGGTTTCATTACATTTTCAATCCCACTGCAGATTCTTCTGATCTTCCACCAGCGCGCTACTGGAACTTCCTTCCTTTTCAGGCGAAGCCCGAGTGGGGGCGTGTCGAAGATCTTCTGCGGACCCTGGCGGATCCCACCGCCAACTGGGTGACACTGCACGAACTGGGCAAGCAGATTAACGAGTGGAAGGAGGATCCCTTTAACCCCGACTTAATTGCACGATTGCGCCCCGTCGCTTACCAGAAGTCAGTGGTTATGAAGTATCTCGATAACCTGATTGCGTGGGGGGATTATCTCTTCAGCCAGAACACGCGGGAGACAATCAATCAGGCTCAGCAGCTGTATGTATTGGCTTTTGAAATTCTTGGCCCTCGCCCGGTGCGCATTCCACCACGCGGCACGATCCAGGAATACACTTACAATGACTTGGCACGCCTCATTTTAGGGGAGTTTTCAAACCCGCTGATCACGCTCGAAAATACATACCCATATAGCACCGCTCCAGCCAAACCGAATGGCGGCAACTCTGGGCTTTCCGGGGGTGTTGGTTTCAGCAGCACGCTGTACTTCTGCGTTCCTCAGAACGATCAGCTTCTGGCTTACTGGGATACAGTCGCGGACCGGCTGTTCAAGATTCGCCACTGCATGACGATCGGGGGTGTGGTGCAACAGCTGCCTCTATTCGCTCCGCCGATCGACCCGGGTCTCCTGGTGCAAGCTGCCGCCATGGGGCTGGACCTGTCGAGTGTTCTAGCGGACATAGGCGCCCCTGTGCCGTATTATCGCTTTGCTTATGTTATGCAGAAGGCTCTCGATCTTTGCGGTGAGGTGCGGGCCCTGGGAAGCGCACTGCTTTCGGCACTAGAGAAGAGGGACGCGGAATCGCTTGCTCTGCTTCGCGCAACGCAGGAGACCTACATGCTTGGGCTGGTGACGGATATAAAGCAAAAACAGGTAACTGAAGCTCAGGCTATTGCCGACGGTCTGGCCAAGACCCTTATCGTAAGCCAATTCCGCCAAAGCTATTATGGTGGGCTTCTGACACGAGGCCTGATTTCGGAGGAGCAGGAACAGCTAGACCAGCTGGACACGGCGAATAACTGGCAGATGAATGCTGCGTTCACCGAGGCTGGGGTAGCATCCCTGAAGGCTATGGGAGAGGTCCTGATCGCCCTCGAGGGCGGTCCTATCACAGGTCAGTCGTTCTTAGCCGATGCTGCCGACGCTGCCGTCAAATGGTTTAAGCTATTTGCCGAGCAGGCCACGTATCAAAGCACGAGGGCATCCATTGTAGGGAGTCATTGTAGACGATCCGACGAATGGACATTTCAAAGAGATCTGGCTTCGAAGGAGAGTGACCAGATTAATAGTCAGATCGACGCCGCAAACATTAGGGTAAGCATTGCTCAAACTGAGTTCGACAATCATAACCGCCAGATTCAAGATGCACAGGCGATTGCGGATTTTCTCACCAACAAATATACTAACCAGGACCTATACGACTGGATGGCATTGCAGGTCTCCGCCGTCTACTTCGACTGCTATCAGATGGCCTATGGCCTAGCCAAGAAGGCGGAGTGTGCATTCCGTTTTGAGCGCGGGGTGACAGATTCCAATTACATTCAATTCGGGTATTGGGATAGTCTCAAGAAGGGGCTTCTGGCAGGCGAGCGCCTCTACCTCGATCTTAAACGCCTGGACTCAGCATACCTCGATCAGAACAAGCGGGATTACGAGATCACCAAGCATATTTCGCTGGTGCTGACGGATCCCCTGGCGCTTATCACTTTGAAGCAGAGCGGCCTATGCCTTCTCGACTTACCTGAGGCCCTCTTTGACGCTGACTATCCGGGACACTATATGCGGCGGATCAAGAGCGTAAGCCTGACCATTCCGGCTGTGACAGGCCCATATACGAGCGTGAACGCAACGCTCACGCTGCTGAAAACTTCAATTCGAATGACGAGCGACGCCGGCGGATCGGAAGGCGCCTATCTGCGCGACCAGAAATCAAATGATCCCCGGTTTGTGGACAACTTTGGTGCTATCGAGTCCATAGCTACGAGCCATGGGCAGAGTGATAGCGGCATGTTCGAGCTCAACTTCCGCGATGAGCGCTACCTGCCGTTTGAAGGTAAGGGTGCTATCTCAACATGGCAAATCGATCTTCCGACGGATACCAACGCTTTCGATTTCGAAACAATCTCTGACATAGTGATCAACCTGAACTACACTGCACGCGAGGGTGGCGATACGCTGCGACAAGCGGCGCGCAATGAAGTTCTCGGTCAGGCACAGGACAACATGCTGCGTATGTTCAGCTTCAAGCATGAGTTCCCGAGCGAGTGGTATCGATTCCTTCAGCCGCCCGATACCGCCGATCGGCAAAGTGTGACAGTCAACCTGACCATGGACCGCTTTCCCTTTCAGTTCAGAGGGACAGCGATCGCCATCGACGAGATGGAGCTGTTCCTGAAGCTCAAGGACATCTATGATACTGGCACTTACAAGCAAGACGGCACACCCCTAGGCGACTACACAACGAACGCTAAGCCACTGATTGTGAGCCTAATCGCCCCGGATAATACGACGTCCCCGGGCACTCTCGCTAGCGCACCGGAGGTTCTCGGGGGGGTACCTCACACACTGATAGACTTTAACCAACCACAGCGGCTCGGCATTTGGTCTCTCCAGGCCAACGATACGAACATCTTTGCCATCCCCGAGAGCTTACGGAAGACTGTCACAACCAACGGTACACAGCACTACCGTCTAAAGCCAGATGTTATCGAGGACATCGTTCTGGTATGTCACTACTCAGCTACCCCGCCGCGTAAAAGTTGATATTGATCAGTACGGTTTGCGAAATTCCCTCTGATGCAGCGTGCGCGCTTTGTCTTTTCCACGCTCTATGCGTCTCACCGTTCTGATCGTCAAACGTTCGGGCCTTCTCGATCTCACACGCCAAGTGTGGTTAGGTCTGGCTCATGGCAGCGGCGGAGGTCAAACATGAATACGGCGCGATGTGGGGGATTCTTGTGGGCTCCGCGTATGCTTGTCTTGTCTCGAAGGAACAGGTGATCTGGTCCCGAGCAGGCCGTCGGCCGACTTCCAGAACGGGGACAAGACGAGTTGGCAGGGAAGTGATTGGAAGCGGACCATTTTGAGAAATGCAGAGATCTCTTTGCGGGTCAGGTGTTACCTCGTTTACCTCATTAACCGGGGATCCTGAGAATGAGCCCTTGAAAACAATAGACTTATGTGACTAGAAAACAGCGCCATAAGCGCCTAAGTCGTTTATTTACAATCGACGCTCATATTCCCAAGCTGGTCACGCGGGTTCGAGCCCCGTCTCCCGCTCCATATTTTCAATTACTTGTAGTTTTTTCCAGAATCCAGCCAGCCACTTATCGAGGTAACGAGGTAAAAACGACGCTCGGAACTTATTGAAACCACAATACATAAACCACTACCTGGCAGCAGACCACGCTGGCAGTCATATATCGAAGATAGTGGTTGGGGCATGTTCCGAATCGTCAAAAGCGCAACTCGGAAGAACGCTAGTTGGGCAAATGGGTGGGCGATGGTTCCGGTGCTAAGATTTCATCGCTCTGCTCAACTGGCATCCGCGCTGGCGGCTAGACCGCTTGGTCGACACCGAGGCAGCTCGCCTGCGTGGTGAAACACCGGTTTGAAATCCAAGAGTGCGGCAGTCTACGTCTTGTTGGACAGCACGAAGGTTGATGTGGTGCGATGGGTGTTTCGGCGAGATTCGCCGAAGGCGCTATCGGATTTTGCGAGCAGCATATTGTCCCGCATCTGGTCAACTTGGCGATGCGGAACGGCCAACTGACTCCGTACCGCGAACGAATCGTGGCCTAGGCCGCGGGACGCGTGCTCGAAGTCGGCGTCGGATCGGGAGTCAATGTCCCGCTATATACGGATCGGATCACGAAGTTCTCGGCATCGAACCGGCATCCCAAGCTTTCGAAATGGCATCCAGGAAGCAGGGGCACGTTCGTTCGAAACGGATCGAAGGCTCGGCGGAATCCATTCCGTTGGACGCGCACGCCGTCGATGCGGTCGTGACGACCTGGACGCCATGCACTATTCCCGATGTGACGGCGGCGCTGATGGAAATGCGGCGTGTACTGAAACAAGGATACAGGTCCTTTTTGTCGAGCATGGATTGTCCGCCAACCAATGTGTCCGGAAATGGCAGAACCGATTAAATCCACTCTGGAACGGATTGCGGGCGGATGCAACCTCAGCCGTCCAATCGCGAGCCTCACCGAGGCAAACAGCCGGCTTACGCTGGCTTACGCAAGCGCAACGCAATTGAGACTCACTATTCCTGCGGGTTTAATAGAGTTTGTCCATCCAGGAATTGACTCTGGTCGATTTAATCTTCGGTCTCCTCGGGCTCCAAGATACTAGTACAGGCGTGACCAGCGTGCCCGCTGCGAGCACCGCTTATGTTGCAGATCTTAATATAGGTGGACGCGCGCAAGATCGCCGATTTTGTTGCGCTGCAATTTGCTTTCCGCCAAAACCAGCTGACATTAGAAAATTACTGGCAATAACTAAAAGCACATTCTCCGAGGTTCGCACAGGTCTTGCCCCGGTACGGAAAGCTAGGCGGGGCGTATTGGCGCCACTGTTTAGCGCTAAGATTAACCGGTAGAGATGAGCAAGCATCCTCGATTTCATCGGTGTCAAGTACCGGATAACGAACTGTAACGGAATTACCAACTGCAAAGAGGTACCGGCCGTCCTTGGTAAATGCCAAGTGTGAAACGGCCTTAGGAGGTTCGGGACACACCCACCCCCTTCGTGTATCGATATCCCATAGCTGTATAGCCTCTCCGTCGGTCGCGGCCACTATGTGGCTGCTAAAATTGGGACTGAACACGACTGAATCTACCCGAGAGTCAAGCTGGAACGTGGCGAGCTGCCTGCCATTATAAACGCGCCAAACGGCTACTGCCCCCCGAGTCCCGCCCGTCACGAGAAATCGACCGTCGCGGCTAAACGCCACACTATGAGCAGAAGCCTCATGCGGTAGACGTATCTTGCTTCCACTGGAAATATCCCAAATCGCAGCCACTCTATAGCCAAGTGTCGCAACGTGACGGTTATCTGGGCTAAATTCAGCCCGGTAGATACCCTCGCCATCTTCAGTCCGCCATAGCTGTTTCCCGGTTGCTGTGTCGAAAACCCAGATACTCCCCGATTCCACGGGTTCCCCTCCCCGCCACCATGGTGCGCCGTGTGACGGTTGCATGATCAGCAAAGACCGACCGTCTGGACTAAAACTCAGTCTTGCATTATAATCGAGCTCTTGATCCGCTGGTCGCCGCGTGATCTCAAGGTCCGTTGCAATATCGATAAGCTTCAACGTTCCGTTGAGGCTCAGGCAAGCAATTAGGCGTCCGTCCGGGCTGAAGGTAAGGTCAGGAACTCGCAATTCCGAACCGGTCCATACGCCTCCCCATTCGGCTAGACGGAATCTAAGCAATTCTTTCTGAGTTGATACGTCCCAAACAGTCACCCTTTTATGAGAGTCATCATCAAGGTCTTTGGCCGCAATTCGGGCTCCATCAGCACTGAAGAAAAGAGGGTTCTCTTCACGCCGATCTATTCGGGGATCGTGAAGGGGGGCTACTTCATTTCCCGTTTCTGTTTCGACAATATGAATGCTGGTTTCCTGGATTCCCGGCGACTGTATATCTGCAATCATCTCGCCATCACCACTCAATAAGCCGTGAGTGTACAAAGTGTCTTGTGGCGAGTCCCAGATGCTTACAGAGCCATCCCTACTCCCAGCCGCTACGTGTATCCCATCTGGACTAAACGCGATGGAGGATGTTGCATCCGGTAGCCGCGCCAACTCGCGAACGGGGTCAGTCTCCCAGACTCGAGCTTCATGACCCGGGCCTTCGGTAACAAAAATTCGGCCATCCGGCCTAAACGCGACCGGCCCGATATACAAGGAATTTGACTCCTGGTCAACAACGGCTTGACGAGAGGT
>Ga0126381_100004114_pt1 | contig 15799 bp, 10 predicted proteins | sample PanSoiMetPlot_28_FD_96465 | JGI IMG/M metagenome (GOLD analysis project Ga0126381, IMG submission 96465) | Tropical forest soil microbial communities from Panama - MetaG Plot_28 | ecosystem: Environmental > Terrestrial > Soil > Tropical forest > Bulk soil | place: Panama | collected 2016-02-17 | reverse complement strand
GGCGGACCGTCGCCAGGCGACGAGGCGGATTGCGTGCGGTGCCGTTCCGGGCCTTGAAAGGCCGGGCTACATTCAATGCGCCGCTAGCGCGGCGGACCGTCGCTACGCGGCGACGGCGGTGGGAGCCGCGGAAGAATCAATAGGGTGGTGCGGCGAGGGAGCGGCGAGAGTCGAGGGAATTATTTGCTATGGTGAGGAGATATAGCGAATTGAAGACAGCAAGATGCAAATTGCAAATTGGCGCTGGAGTTGTTAGGAGTCGCGGGCGGAGAAGGGCCGCCGGGGTGCTGGTTGTTCTGGCTATCGCCGCTGGTCTGTCGGCGGCGCCGAGTCTGTCAGTGGCGACAGCGGGAGGTAAGGCGCGACCCCTCTCCGGGCAGGAGACCGGCGTGGGTACTGCGAGGGGAGGCGAAGCATGGGTTGAGGCTACGCTCGGGTCGATGACCGTCGACGAGAAGGTAGGCCAACTGATCATTCCCGCGACGGTAGGCATGTTCTTGAGCCAGGACAGTGACGGATTCAAAGAGATCCAGCGAAACATAACGGAGTTCCATGTTGGGGGATATCACCTGCTGGGCGATACGAGCAGGCTTCACGACCCTGCCGGTGTGGCATTGTTGATAAATCACATGCAGGGGCTGGCCAGGGTACCGCTGATGATCACTGCAGATTTCGAAGGGGGGGTCGGATACCGGTACGAGGGGGCGACCAGACTGCCAAGGGGGATGGCAATCGGCGCCACTGGCAATGAAGAGTTTGCGTTAGAAGCCGGCAGAGTCGCCGGTGAAGAAGCGCGGGCTATTGGTGTCGGGGTCAATTTTTATCCAGTAGTCGACGTCAATAACAATCCTCGCAATCCGATAATCAACATCAGGTCATTTGGAGGTGAACCGAGACTGGTTTCCCGGATGGCCCGGGCCTATATCAGGGGCTTTCAGGGAACTGGCGGAATGGCAACGGCCAAGCATTTCCCGGGACATGGCGATACTTCGACTGATTCGCACCTGGAACTGCCGAGCGTCGATGCGGACAGGCCCCGGCTGGATGCGGTCGAGCTGCCTCCCTTTAAAGCGGCAATCGAAGAAGGTGTAGCCGGGGTTATGAGCGCGCACATAGCCCTGCCTAGACTGGAGCCCGAGGGCCAGCCGGCGACATTGTCGAACAAGCTGCTGACGGGAGTGCTCCGGCGCGACCTGGGATTCCAGGGCTTGATCTTTACCGACGCAATGAACATGAGAGGAATTGCGGCCCACTACGCCGAGGGCGAAGCAGCCGTGCGAGCGCTAAAGGCAGGGGCCGACATAATACTGTATCCCACTACGGTTGAGAGCGCATTTTCGGCGATAAAGCAGGCAGTGACATCAGGCTCAATCGAGACAAAGCGGCTGGACGATTCCGTAAGGCGCATTTTGCGGGCCAAGGCGAAGTTAGATCTGAATCAAAAGAGAATGCCGGACATCAACAATCTGGATAAAGTGCTGGGCAGCACCGAGCATCAGCAGACAGCGACGAGGATAATCGAGAACGCGGTTACCCTGGTTCGTAATGAAGGCGGCGTGCTGCCACTGAAGTTGTCGCCTGAGAAAAGCGTGTTGCTGATAACCATGGTAGACAACACGGAGGGGTGGTACGGAATGGTTCCGGGCTCAACGTTTTTGAGCGAGCTCACAAGGAGACATCCCAAGACGACAGCGGTCTCAGTATCGGATCGAACCTCGCCAGCGGAGCTGGAAATGATAAAGAAGCTCGCATCGATGGCGGATGTAGTCATCACGTGCGGGTTCATCAGGGTGGCTGCATACAAGGGGTCGATCGACCTGAGTAGCGGCGAAATAGACCTGCTGAAGACGTTGTCAGGACTCAAGAAGCCATTTGGCATGGTGCTGTATGGCAGCCCTTACCTGTTATCGTTCGTGCCCGAGCTGCCGACTTATGTTCTGACATACGAATATTATCCGGGGGCTGAGACGGCAGCGTTGAGGGCGGTACTGGGCGAGATAGAGTTTAGAGGTAAGCTGCCGGTGGAATTGCCGGGAATGTATCCGATGGGCTATTCTGCGCGTGGGCTTGACCGATCTGACGGCGTATTGCAGCATAAGTTTTAGGGTGTGGTTGCCGGCTATTGATTGGGTTAGGGGCTGTTCGACCTGGGAATAAGCAAAGGGTGTAGGACCGGGACCGATCCCAGGTCCGGAGATGAGCGTCGGAGGAGAGCGGTTCAAAGTCGTGAACGAAGAACTGAACAACGTGCGGGTATTCACGCTCGGCGAGGCTCGGGGGCTACTGCCAAAACTAAGGAAGCTGCTAGGCAGGCTGAGCGCAGAGCGGGAAGTGTTAATCTCGATGAGGGACGAGGTAAAACGTGCTCGCGAAAAATCGGAATTCGGCGGCGGTACACCGGTCGGCTCATCGTATCTGACTCACCTAATGGCTTTCAGCGAGATAGTGCAAGAGATTGAATCTCTGGGGGTATTGGTCAAGGATTTCGGGACCGGTCTAGTAGATTTTCCGCACGAACTGCATGGACGGATCGTTTACCTATGTTGGAAACCGGACGAAGACGAAATAGGCTGGTGGCACGAGGTAGACACAGGATTTGCGGGCCGCCACCCTCTAGGGGAAGACTTCGAGTAGGAAAGGGTTAGGATGCGGAGTCAAGATGACCCTATCTTGCGTTATTCCGCACTGGAGGGGAGATCAGTCGTGATGCCTATCTTTTTGGACCCTGTTCGTCCTTGTAATTCCGGGATTCCGGTTCTTTTGGATCGCCCTGCAGGCCGGTCTTAAAGCCACGTATACCTTCACCGAGACCTTTGGCCAGATCCGGTATACGCCGGGAACCAAATAGCAGAATGATGATCACAAGAATGATCAAAAGCTCCGGTAAACCGAGGCCACCCATTTTTCTTAGCTCCTTCCGGTTTAGCCTCTACCGGTCCAGTTCTAACCGAACTTTTTGCGTCCGGTCTTAACTTTTTCCGGTGTGCTTCCCCGGTATGTTGTCTAGAATCAACTTGTAGCATTCTAGCTTTCCGCTCACCATGCTGTCAAACGGTCGAATGGCTTCCGGTATGTGTGTGGGCTTCCTTGATTTCGATGAGATCGCAACTTATACTCAAAACCTTGAGATTCATTGTTTAAATTGACGGAAATTGCGTTCCGTCAGCCGCCGGCACGATCATCCCCAACCTTTTGATTGATTATGGATGTCCGCTGCCCTCATTGCGATTCTCCCGTGACCCAGGCGGACGGTGAGTACTGTCCGCAGTGCGGCGTCAGCCTGGTGACCCAGATGCAAGAGCACCGGGAGTCGAGCAGGGAGACGATGAAGCCGGGACCGGTGGCTGGCGATCCGGGCCAGACTGAGCCTATCGGCCGGGACGAGGAACCCAAAGCCCAGCTCAATATAAAACTGCCGACCGGGGATGAATATTTGAAACCGATAACTAAGGGCGAAGTGAGGCTTGGCAAAGGCCCTCACAATGACATCGTTATCGCGGACCCATCGGTGTCGTCAGTTCATGCGCTAATCGCGTTTGGAGACAATGGTTACACGATCAGTGACCTGGGAAGCCGCAATGGCACGTTTGTCAACCAGGAGAGAGTAGTCGAGCCCAGGGCGCTTCGCAGTGGCGACTTGATCAACCTTGGGAGGTCGAGGCTAACGTTTCAGTCGAGCTCCGCTGGAGACACGGTGACGCTGCCGCCGGTTGATTTTGAGCCGCCTACTCTAGTCGGGGTGACGCCTGATGGCACCCGAATCGAGCGGGTAATCGACCGGCCGGAGATCGATTTGGGGAAGGCACCCCATAATCAAATAGTTTTGGCGGACCCTACAGTCAGCAGCGCACACGCAGTAATTCTTACAAAGGGCGGCGAGTACTGCATAGTGGATCTTGGGAGCCGCAATGGAACCTACGTAGACGGGGAGAAATTGGGCAGCGAGCCCCGAGTGCTCAAACACGGGGACAGTATAAGGGTTGGAAGCACGGTTCTGACGTTTAGGCGGCCCTCCAGGGCTGTGGAGAGTACGACAGCACTGCCGATGGAATTAGGCCAGGCCTCGCAGGGATCAAACGAAGTCGAGGTCGAACCTGCCGGTGGAATCGCCGGCGGTGCGTTGAGTGGAACGACTACGGTTGTGGAGGCGATTCCAGGGATCGGGGCTGCGGGTGTGGCACCGGCGGTCGAAGCAGGAGCAGGACCAGGGGAGGTTAGCGACAAGCCGGGCGAGAACGAGAAGTCGAAGGACAAGGGCAAGGAAAAGGACAAGAAAAAGAAGAAAAAGAAGGAGAAAGACGAACGACTTAGGGCAGCCTACATAGGGGCATTGGGCCGTGTCGTGGCGGCGGTACTGAGCGTCATCCTGACGGTTGGGATCGCATTCTACATCAAGGAGGGCGGGTTCTCGGGCAAGCCCCAGGTGACGGCTGGCAGAAAGGGCAAGGCCAAGCTGAAGTTCAGCGATGTGACCGCGGCTGTGCCCATAACGGGCGGCAACTTCGAGGCATCGGGAGTCATTCAGGTCCCTGGGGCCAGCGGGGTTCTTTTTGTGGACGACACGCGGTCGAGCCAGGTGCTCTGGATGCAGCTCGACGACTCGGGTCACCAGGTCGGAGCGGCGCGGTCTGTGGAGCTCGGCGCGACCGTGGAGGATGCGGAAGCGATTACGTACGGAGGGTCTTACTTTTACGTTGCCGGCTCGCAATCGGACCCGAAGGCTGACGCCGGCAATTCTCTGGTCCGGTTCTCATTCGATCCGGCGAGCGCGACTCTCCGAGGCAAGGCTGAGGTTATATCGGACTTGCGAGGTCTACTGAAAAAACAGGTACTCGAGTTGAAGTCTGTTTCTGCTGATGAGAAGTACGCGATCAATATCGAAGGGATTACGTGGGATCCCGACCGGGAAAGACTTCTGCTGGGGATGCGAGCGCCTGTTGTGGATGGACAGGCTCTGATCGTTCCGGTGAGGCTGCATGATCCGCTCGGGGCATTTACGGCGGACAACCTGGAATTTGGCGCCGCAATGCGGTTGCCGCTCGGCGGGTTGGGTATACGAGATATTCAGTATGACTCGCGGCTGAAATCGTTTTTGATAATAGCGGGGCAAAGCAGCCATCACGACAAGAAGGTGTTCAAACTATGGGAATGGGATGGCAATCCGGTCAAGGGCCAGGACGAAACATCGCTTCGAGAAGACGTCGCTCTTGACGAAAAGATCAAGCCTGAGGGAATTGCCCGAATAGTAATCGGCGACCACGATTATCTTCTCGTAGTGGGCGATGCGGGCAGCTATTATAAGATCGATTATTCGAAAGTAGAGTAGCAAGTCCGGGCACTGGATGGGAGCGGTTTAGCCTGCTGGATTGGCCTCGGGACGGGGCCAATCCGACCAAAAAACTATTGCAATACCTGAATTTATGTACTAGAATGCAGCGTCCCCATTTCACTTTGCTAACTTGGCGCCGCTCCTAAAAAAACTGTGAAAATGTGCCCGCGAGAAACTCGCTTTTTTGACATCGGGCGCGAGATGACGGCGGCAGGAGAAAAACGGCCCGGCCGAGGTTAATTGGAGGCCCGAGCAGGAGCCTGGTGGTTCGGATCAAGGGTTTCAGTTGCCGCACAAGTCCCCCGGCGCGGCGACCGGAAGCGCAGCAGGGTATAGCCTAAAAAGGGGGAGTATGATTTCGAATCTAAGCGTCGCGTCGTCACCGCATATAACAGCAGGGACGGCGAGAATCCTCATCATAGACGACGAACCAAATATACTTTCCGTACTGCATTCCCTCCTAGCTGACGATTACGACTGCAGAGCTGCGACAAGCGCCACGGAAGCACTGGAGTACTTGAAGGAGGAGAACTACGACCTGGTATTGTCGGACATAATGATGCCTGGAATGAGCGGGCTTGAGCTGCTTGAAGAGATAAGCAGGCTGAACCGTGACACGGTAGTGGTGTTGATTTCTGGCAACCTGAATATTCAAAGCGCGATTGAAGCGATGAGGCGGGGAGCGTTTGATTATGTCACGAAGCCGTTCAACCTGTCGGATGTGGAAGCAGCGGTTCAGCGAGCCCTGCGGCACCAGCTGTTACTGAAGGCGAACCGTCAGTACGAGCAGCACTTGGAAGAGCTGGTGAGCGTTCGGACGAATGAGCTGAGCCTGGCCAACGTAAACCTGAACGTGACCCTGGAGCGACTCTACGTGAACTACCGGGCGACGCTGAGGGCGCTGGCAGCGGCGCTGGAGGCGAGGGACGTAGAAACGCGCGGGCATTCGGAACGGGTGGTGGCCTATTGCATGAGGCTGGGGAAGCAACTGGGACTGGCTGGCCGCGACATAATTGCGCTGGAACATGGAGCCTTGCTTCACGACATAGGGAAGATCGGAGTGCCGGACGCGATCCTGTTAAAGCGGGGTTCGCTGAATGAAGAGGAATGGAAACAGATGCGCCGCCACGTAGAATACGGAGCGCAGATCTTGAGAGGCATCGATTTTCTGGAGGGGGCAGCCAGGATCGTTGCTCAACATCACGAAAGATATAACGGAGAGGGATATCCGAATCGATTGATTGGAGACAAGATAACCGTCGGTGCGAGGATTTTCGCAGTGGCGGACGCTGTGGATGCAATAACGTCGGACCGGCCGTATCGAAGAGCTCAGCCTTTTGAAGCGGCTGCGGAGGAGCTATCGAAATGCTCCGGGACGCACTTTGACCCCGCGGTGGTTCGGGCCTTCGTCGAGGTACCGATGGATGGCTGGCGAGAGCTGAGGCAGATGTCCACTGAGCCCGGGCTGGTGATGCAGGATGATAGAACGGGCAGAGAGATCAGGTATTCTTACCTTACGATGAATGGCGACCGAGTCTCCGGTGAGTGGGTCTAGCCGGGCCGGAGCGGAGCACGCAGGGATGCGTGCGATCCCAGGAAGGCGTCTGAATCCGGCTTGTCCTGTTGTCGCCGACGATAGCTATGTCTTCTCTATCAATAGGTCGCGTACTAAGATCTATCTTTAACGGAGATGGCAAGCCGGCAGCCTGGGCCCTGCCTTTGCGTGTCGTTGAATCGATAAGCGCCGGAACAGACGAGAGAGACTCTTTTCAACTTGCGTGCGAGGAAATACGCCGAGGCCTGGATGCTCGCCGCACAATCCTGATACTGAACCGCGAAGGCGGGCCGCGAATCGTGGCCGGCTCCGACAGCCAGCCTGGTACGACGGGAAGCATCCCGGCCGACAATATAGAGCCACGCAGAGACGAACTAGCCCGTTGTCTATCAAATCTGACTGCTATCGAGGAAATCGCCGACCTGAATGAGGATCCGCGCCGGGACGTCCTGGCTGACCTGATTGACCTGACTCGGAGCGAAGGGTTGCGATCGGTCAAGGCGGCGTTGATCTCACCGCTGATTGAGAACGAACGGACGATCGGGGGAATTTTTGTATTCGGTTCCGGGAATCGAGGGCGATGGAGACCTGAGGAGAAGCTATTATTACAAGCGGCGTGTTCGAGCCTTGCCATGGCGATCCACCAGGCAGACCTGTACGAAAAAGAGAAGCGCGCGGCGAACCGGGAAGCGATTACGAACCAGCTTTTGACCGCACTCAGGACAGCCGCCGGAGTGGACGAGATTTTCAAGGTCGCGGTAGAAGGGACGGGGTCAGCGCTTGGAGTGACACGGGCGGCGATTTACCTATACGCCGAACGAGAGGCGCCGCAGCATGCGGTTGAAATCGGGCCTGCGATGACGATCAGGGCCGAATATGTACCGGAGCAGACAGCGCGGAACTTCCTGGGATCGAGCCTCGACATAGGAAGCAGTCTATTGATGGGGCGGCTGCTGGCGGGCGAGATTCTTTCAATTTCAGACACGAGCGAGGGCGATCCTTACGTTCGATCATTTGGGATGAGGCTCGGCGTACGCGCAATGGTACTTGCCCCAATTGATTACAAGGAGCGCATAGCAGCGGTGCTGGCGCTCGAACAACATGACCGGCCGAGGAGATTCACCGAAGAAGAACTCGGCCTGGTGCGGACAGTGACTGAACAGGCGGCGGTTGCGCTACACCAGGCGGAGCTGTACCGCGAAGCGCAGGAGGCCGGGCGCAGGGATGCCCTGATCGGGAAAATCACCTCGGCGATGCACAGCTCGCTAGACCAGGACATAGTTCTACAAACAATCGTGGACGAGCTGGGGAAGGCGCTCGCGGTTTGCCGGTGTCAACTGACTCTGGTTCCGGACCCGGTGCCCGAGTCGCTCGCCACAACGCATGAATACGTGGCGGCGTGTTGTTCGGTCAGGGAATTTGGGGCGGGTGTGAGCGGGTTGAGAGACAACATACACCTGCAGGCGCTATTGTCAGCCAGAATCCCTCTTGCTGTAGACGATGTGTCGTCGGACGCGGTAATGGCGCCGTACCGCCAGCAGTATGAAGGCGGCGGCGTGAAGTCGATACTGGCGGCGGCCATCTGGCTGGGGGGCCATCCGATCGGTATATTCAGCCTCCACCATTCGGAGATCCAACACACTTGGACCCGGTGGGAGATCGATCTTGTGCAGTCAGTAGCAGAGCAGGCTGCAGTGGCGATCAGGCAGGCTGAGCTGTATCGAGAGGCGCGCGAATCCGCGACACGAGCGGCGCTAGTGAACCAGATCGTCGGATCGATACGGCGGTCTCTTGACCTGGAAGAGATCTTGAGAGTGGCCGTGCAAGAGCTAGGCTACGCGCTCGACGCGAGCCGGGTGATCTTCCGAGAGGTGGAGAACAACCAGATAGTAGTGGTTGCGGAGTACTTGAAACACGAGTCCGAGTCACTGATGGGGGCGCCCGAAGAGACAGCGAACTACCAGGCGCAGCAAATGGTACAGACGAGCCGGACCTTTATTCTAGACGACGTTGACGGGTTTGTAAGCGCCCACCCAGCGCTGGGATCGACGGTAAGGGCATGGCAGGGACCGGCGCGGAGCCGATCTGAGATAGTCTGCCCGATCCTCGTGAATAACGAGTTCTGGGGGGCGCTGTCGATCGACCAAACCGACCGCATCCGCAGATGGACAGCGAGCGAGATCGCGCTGGTAGAAGCGGTTACGGCACAGATCGAGGTAGCGGTCAGCCACAGCCGGTTGTTTGAGGAAGCGAGGCTGGCAGCCAGGCGGGAAGCGCTCATAAGCAGGATCATCCACGGCATCAACCAATCGAACCGTCTCGACGAGATAATGCCGCTAGTTGTCAAGGAACTGGGCGACTATATAGCCAGCGACAGCCTCTCGATAGTTAAACACACACCCGACGATAACATCTGGGAGATCGACTGGGAGTACAAGCGTGGCCAGATAAGGCGGCAGAGCCGCACGTACCGGGGAGAAGAATTCAGCACAATATCGAGCCAGATCAACGGTGGTCCGCTGATCAGTAACGATGTCGAGGCAGATGCCGCGATGGCGCCGTTTCTCGACCGACACTTGAGGCCGGCCGGGACTCGATCGATATTAGCGGTGCCGCTCAGTTATAGACAGGGGCCAAGGTTCGTTTTGGTGGCGGTTATGAGCACGGGTCCCCGAATCTGGACGCAAGAAGAAATCGAGGTGCTACAGGCGGCGGCTGATCAGCTGCTGATAGCTATCGAGCGTGCCGAGTTGTTCGAACAGGTGTCCAGGGGCAAGCACGAATGGGAGGCGACCTTTGACGCGCTGACCGATGGGATTTTCATATTCGACCGGAGCGGCAAGCTCTCAAGGGTCAACCAGGTGGGAGCGGCGCTTGAACACAAGACAGTCGAGCAATTAATAGGGCGGTCGTGTTGTTCGATGATGCAAGGAATTGACGGCGAGAGCTGCCGGGTAGCGCCGGTGATAGAGACCGGGCGGCGAGTGACTTTTGAGTTGATTCCCGGGCATATGCGGCAAGCGCTGCTGGTGACGATTTCGCCGCTGACTTCGGATAGTCCTGCAAGCGATGGCAGCGCTCCGGGCGCAGTTTGTGTAGTAAGGGACCTTTCAGAGTTGAGGGCAGCAGAGGCGGCAGCTCGCGAGCAACGCGGATTTCTGGTCAAGCTTATAGAACATGCCAATGACGCAATCTTTGCGGTATCTCCGGAGGGCAAGTTCATCTGGTTCAACGAACAGCTTTCGAAATTGTCCGGATATACGAGAGACGAGCTGTTTGTGAGCGAATTCAACAGGTTCATACCGGAAGGCGAGCGTAAGATCGCCGTGGAATGGTTTACGCGGGCGCTGGGAGGCGAGCCTCAGACGTTTGAAATGCATGGGATCAAGAAGAGCGGGGAGATCCGATTGCTGCAGGTGACTTACACTCCAATTTATGACAAGGGGCGAGTGTCGAGCGTGCTATCGATAGCGCGGGACATAACCGAGGAACGGGTAGCAGCCGAACGCGCGGCGCAGGCAGACAAGCTGAGGGCGCTGGGACAGTTAGCGTCGGGTGTTGCACACAATTTCAATAACATCCTGGCCGCGATCCTCGGGCATGCCCAACTGGCAAAGCGCGACTCGCTCGATGACAGGCTGTTGAGGCGAATCGATGTGATCGAGAGGGCGGCACTGGATGGTGCTCAAACTGTAAAACGTATTCAGGGATTCGCGATTCAACAGAACGAAGACGTATTCGAGCCAATCGATGTAAATCAGCTTCTTCAGGATTCGGCCAACCTGACGAGGGCGCGGTGGGCCGACGACGCTCAGGCGAGCGGGCTGCCCTACGAGGTAGAGTTAAAGTTGACGCCGTTGCCGGTTACTCGCGGTTCTGCCTCGGAACTCAGAGAGGTATTCGTCAACATCATTTTAAATGCGCTGGATGCGATGCCGCAGGGTGGGTGCCTGTTGATCTCGAGCGAGGCACGAAACGCGCACATCAATGTAAAGTTCACCGATAACGGTGTGGGAATGAGCCGGCCTGTGCGCCAACGGATCTTTGAGCCTTTTTTTACTACCAAGGGAACAAAGGGAATGGGGCTGGGCCTGGCAGTGAGTTACAGCATAGTTGAGCGGCATGGCGGCCGGATAGAAGTGACAAGCAGTCCCGGCCACGGTTCAATTTTCAGCATAGTGCTACCAGTGGCTGAGGCCCGCGTCGAAATCCCGGCCGACTCAATAGGGAGACTCAGCAATCCAATTAATGTTCTGGTGATCGACGATGATCAGCTAGTGCGAGATGCAATTGTCGGCATGCTTTCCGCGTCTGGGCACCACGCGGAGCAGGCGGCGGGCGGCCGCGAAGCACTGGCCTTGATGGAATCGGGGAAATACAACCTGGTGGTGACCGATTTGGCAATGCCTGAAATGGATGGATGGGCCACCGCCAGCGAGATCAAACGTCGATGGCCGAGCACGAAGGTGGTGCTGGCAACCGGGTTTGCGGTGTCTTCAGAGCTGGTCGAGTCACGCGGCGATCTGGTTGACGCCGTCATATACAAACCGATCCGCCTCAATGACATAACGGCGGCGCTGAACAAGGTACTGGGCCAATAGCTTTGCCAATTACCACCCCGCCGCCTGGCGTGAATCCGTGATTTTTAAATGCCGTTTCAGGGCAGACTAGGGCGCAGTGGTCTTGGTGAGCTAGCGTTCCCGGGAGGCTGGCCGGGGCACTATGGCGCTATCGCACAAGCTTGTCCGCCATGCGCACCGATTGATAAAATTAGTTGGCTTGTGAGAGCGGCTCTTCCGGCGTGTCGGGCCCTCTAACCCTGCAACAGTTGCTGGAGAGGTTGATCTATGAAAAAGCCTTCGGTGTTCTTAATCACATTTTATGTCCTTATTCAAGGATCTCTGCTGGCGGGCACAGCTTTCGGGCAGGCAGGCGGCGACGTCCGTCGGCGAACGGTAGCGATCACTTATTTCAAAGATCCGGTTGAGGTGCAGTTGCAAGGAACAACCCTGCGCCCGCAAGCCCGTGGCGACGCCACAGTTGAGAGGTGGCGGAAGCGGAACGAAAGCGAGATCAACATCAAGGTCGAAAAACTGAATCCCGCTTACAATTACGGTGGCGATTATACGACTTATGTATTGTGGGCTATTACACCGGAAGGGCAGGTTTCGAATCTGGGAGAATTCCGGCTGAACGGAGGGTCCGGTCGGCTGCATGCCGCGACTCCGTATCAGACGTTTGCGATGATCGTGACTGCTGAACCGCATTTCATGGTCGAGCTGCCGTCGAAAAAGGTCGTCCTCGAGAATCTGGCTCCTATATCAAAGAACGTGTCGATCCAATCGTCGGAGATATACTTTACCGGAGATTCAGGCAATTACTATAAGGACGACACGATTCCCGAAGCGGCCGAACGTGATTTTGCCAAGATCCCCATGGAGCTATTGCAAGCGAGAAGAGCGGTCCAAATCGCCAAGCTGGCTGACGGAGAGCGGTTCGATTCGGTGGATATGCAGCAGGCAGTTGATTCTCTGAAGCAGGCCGAAGGAGCTTTCCAACATGGCCAGAACGTTCATGACGTCGGGCGCATCTCACGCGATGCAATATCCTATGCGGTCAAGACGAGGAAGATCGCCGAAGAAAGGGCATTAGCGCAGGTGAGGCGCGCGGAAATCGCTCGCCGTGACGAAGAGGTGAGGCGGGCCAACGAGAACGCCACCGACCTGCAGGGGCAGTTGACAGACACGAGCGCCAAACTGAAGGCGTCGGAGCTGTCGAGGACGAACACCGAGGACCAACTGAACCGGGCGTTGCGCGACGCGGCAGAAATGAGGGCCGAGAACAGATCGCTGAAATCGGAGAACGATCGGCTGAGGTCTGAGAACGACAGGATTTCAAGGGACCTAGCAGACACGCGGTCGCAAATGACACAAATGGAGTCGCAGGTTTCCGCGGCGAATTCAAAAGCAGCAAGCGAAGCGTCACACGCCGCGGCTGTTGAGCGGTCCGAGGCCAGGAGGCGCGATTTCGCCGAACTTCAAGTGGGATTGTCGCGCATAGTGACAGTCAAACCTTATGGAAACGGGTTCATAGCAGTGTTGCCGGACAGTTGCTTTGTGTACAACAAGACGGACCTGGCTCTCAAGGTCAAGACCAAGATGGATGCACTGGGCAAGACACTGTCGGCCCATCCCGATGTGGCTTTCACGATAGAAGGATACTCTGATACACGGCCGGGGGCGGATAGTTTTGCGAGAGGCCGGGCACAGTCAGTCGCGGACTATGTCGTGGCGCTGGGCGTGCCTCGTGATAGTGTGAAGGTAGATTCGCAAGGCGACTCGTCTCCGGTTTCGAGAGGCAGGACCATCCAGGCGAAGGCGCTGAACAGGCGGGTGGAGTTGATCTTTGTTCCACCGGTTGGAACGAATCCGTAAGGGACTTTCAGTAATAGAAATTCCAGAGGAAATCGAGGCTCGCTATGTACTGCCCTAAATGCGCAGCTCAGAACGGCGACGACGCGAGGTTTTGCAGGGTTTGCGGAATCAATTTGAGTTTGATACCGCAGGCGCTGACGGGTCAGTTACCTGCGCCACCGGTGGTCGAATACGATCGCCGCGGAAGGTCGCGTAAAGGTCCTTCACTTGAACGCGGAGTTAGCGCGATCTTCATGGGGATCGGGTTCGCCATAGTTGCGCTTACGCTAGTGATGTTCACGAGGAACTGGTGGGGTATTTTCATGCTGATACCGGCATTCAGTATGCTGGGCAGTGGTGTGTCGATGGTGCTTGCGCACAAGAACCAGCTCAGAGCAGCGCAGGCACCATTCGCTTCAGGTGAGCGGCCCGCGTTGCGGCGTCCGACAACCGGCGAGCTCATTGCTCCGCCGGCAGCAAGCCAGGCAGCGCCACCCAGCGTCACCGAAGGAACAACGAGGATCCTGGACCATTCGGCGGAAGCCTCGGAACAGAATCGCTAGCCCAACTGGCGCATCGCCAGATTTGCGGCTTGAGCAGTCCTTTCAATGACCTCGTCGGTGTGCTCGATGCTGAGGAATGCGCATTCGAATTGTGAAGGGGCCAGGTAAACCCCCTGCTCGAGCATCGCGCCAAAGAATCGGGCATACGCGCCGGTATCCGACTGTTTAGCAGAAGGCCAATCGAAAACTGGTCCTGGACTGAAGAAAGGGGTCAGAATCGAGCCCACCCTATTCAAAGTACAGGTCACTCCTGCAGCGGCTGCGGCTTGCCTGAGTCCCTCTTCGAGTTTTCGGCCTCTGCGTTCGAGTTCGGCATAAGGGCTGAATTCGCGGAGGCATCTGAGGGTCGCCAGTCCTGCTGCCATAGCCAGTGGATTTCCGGATAGAGTTCCAGCTTGATACACAGGGCCTAGCGGGGCGATCGTTTCCATCACATCTGCCCGTCCTCCGAAGGCACCAACCGGGAGCCCGCCACCGATAATCTTGCCCAGGCAGGTGAGATCCGGCTTAATTCCATAAAGCTCCTGGGCTCCGCCAAAAGCGACTCGAAACCCGCTGATCACTTCATCGAAGATAAGGAGGGAGGCGTACTGATCGGCGACGCTGCGGAGGGTTTCGAGAAAGCCGGGGCGTGGAGGGACACAACCCATATTCCCGGCGACAGGTTCCACAATGATGCAAGCGATCTGATCGCCCTGCTGCTTAAACGAATCGGCGACGGCCGCGGCGTCGTTGTAGGGCAAGACGATGGTGTCACGGGCGACACCCGCGGGCACGCCGGCGCTGTCGGGCGTTCCAAAAGTGGCCAGGCCGGAACCGGCTTTCACCAACAGCGAATCGGTATGACCGTGGTAGCATCCCTCAAATTTTATAATGCGGTCGCGGCCCGTAAAGCCGCGTGCGAGCCGGATGGCGCTCATCGTCGCTTCGGTTCCGGAACTGACCATGCGGACTAGATCGATAGATGGGAACGCCGCTTTGACCTCCTCGGCGAGCTCAATCTCAGCTTCGGTTGGCGCGCCAAAGCTAGTTCCACGCGAGGCTGCTTTAGTGAGGGCGTCAATGACGACGGGATGGGCGTGGCCGAGGATCATCGGGCCCCAGGACCCAACGTAGTCCGTGTAGGTATTCCCATCGGCGTCGGCTACATTAGATCCGGCGGCTTGTTCGATGAACAGGGGGGAGCGACCCACGGCGCGAAAGGCTCGGACGGGACTGTTCACTCCTCCGGGAATGGATTTGCTAGCGCGCTCGAAGAGCAGCTCTGAGACGCTGAAATGACGGTCTGTCACAGCGGGATCCTCGCATCAGTAGTCTTGGACCATATTAGTAAATGGCGGAACATACGACTATACTGAAAGCAAAAGGCCCGTGTCTATATGAAGGTAAGAACTCACTTATGGACGTCGGTTGTGGTGGGGAGCGGACTATGGCTGGCAACGAGGTCGAGCAGCGCGCTGGTTGGCGCCATAGTGGGTGGAGTTCTGATAGATGCAGACCATGTATTCGACCATTTCTGGTCGATCCGCCATGGCGCACCGTACAGAAGACCAGCGAAGGAGGCGGGGGAGCTGCAAGGCGCTGAGTCGAGTGCATCTTCGACTATGTTTTGGCTGGATTCGGCAAGGGACTGGTTCCGGCTCCGGAAATTGGTCCGGCTTCCGTTGATCTTTCATTCATATGAGCTTTTGACAGTGGCGATTGTGGCAGCGGTGATTCTGAGAACGCCGGCGATCCTGGGACTGGTGACTGGTTACGCGCTGCACCTGACGCTTGACCTTATCCGTCATCACCACGAGTTTCTCTCTCCCGCATTCTATTTGTTATCATACAGGCTGACAGTAGGCTTCCGCAGAGATAGACTAATCAAGCCAGAATACCTTTGAAACGAGAACAGACGATAAGGCAGACGGGGATGCCAGGAGAGGCAGTCCTTGAT
>Ga0126381_100004113_pt1 | contig 15799 bp, 11 predicted proteins | sample PanSoiMetPlot_28_FD_96465 | JGI IMG/M metagenome (GOLD analysis project Ga0126381, IMG submission 96465) | Tropical forest soil microbial communities from Panama - MetaG Plot_28 | ecosystem: Environmental > Terrestrial > Soil > Tropical forest > Bulk soil | place: Panama | collected 2016-02-17 | reverse complement strand
GGATCGGTGCGGAAGCGTTCGGCCGCGCCATGTGAGGCGCGGCGGCCATTCTCGTCTTTGAGGAACAGGCGTGAAAGCCGGCGCGAGATATCGGCAGCCACTTCCCACAAGCTCATCAGGGTGCCGGAGCCGGTGGGGCACTCCACCTTGTAGTCGTCGCCAAGGTAGTGATAAAACTTCTGCAGCGATTCGATCAGCAGGTAGTTCAGAGGGAACCAGACCGGGCCGCGCCAGTTGGAGTTGCCGCCGAACAGTCCGGTGGTCGATTCGCCCGGCTCGTAGTCTACGAAATGCCCCGAGCCGTCGCCTGAAAACACAAACGGCTGACCGGCGTGCGCGCGCGACAGGCTACGGATGCCGAACGGCGAAAGGAATTCGTTCTCGTCCAGCATGCGGCCCAGGATGAGGCGAAGCTGCGTGGGATCGACAATAGAAAGCAGCTTTCGCTCGCCCCGCCCGGAGACCTTCATGGACGCGACGTTATGGGTGAGGTCGGGGCGGTTCGCGATGAACCAGTCCATGCGCCGCCGGAAACCGGGCAGACGGTCGAGCACGCGCGGCTCGAGCGTCTCCACTGCGAACAGGGGGATCAGCCCCACGATAGAACGCGCGCGCAGCGGCACGTGACGCCCGTCGGGCATGTGCAAAACGTCGTAAAAGAAATGATCCTGTTCGTCCCACATGCTGGCATGGTCCTCGCCCAGATGCGTCATGGCGCTGGCGATGTAGAGAAAGTGTTCCCAGAACTTGCTGGCCACGTCCTCGTAGGCGGAATCCTGCCGCGCCAGTTCCAGCGCGATGGCCATCAGGTTCAGGCTGTACATGGCCATCCAGCCCGTGCCGTCGGCCTGCTCGATGAATTCGCCGGTCGGCAGGGGCTCGCTGCGGTTGAATACGCCGATGTTGTCCAGGCCCAGGAAGCCGCCCTGGAAGACGTTCTTGCCCTCGGCATCCTTGCGGTTCACCCACCAGGTGAAGTTGAGCAGGAGCTTGTGGAAGACGCGCTCCAGAAACGCCCGGTCGGGCGTGCCGCGGCGCTTGCCTTCGATCTTGTACACGCGCCACGCCGCCCAGGCGTGCACGGGAGGGTTGACGTCGGAGAAGTTCCACTCATACGCCGGCAGTTGCCCGTTGGGATGCATGTACCACTCGCGCAGCATGAGCACGAGCTGGCTCTTGGCGAATTCCGAATCCACCAGGGCCAGCGGCACGGTGTGAAAGGCCAGATCCCACGATGCGTACCACGGGTACTCCCACTTGTCCGGCATGGAAATGATATCGGAATTGTAGAGGTGGGTCCATTCGTGGTTGCGGCCTTGGCGGCGGACTGCCGGCGGCGGCGGAAACGCGGGGTCCCCGGCCAGCCAGTCGCGCACGATGTAGTGATAAAACTGCTTGGACCACAGCAGCCCGGCGAGCGCCTGCCGCATGACGGCGCGACCGTCGTCGGAGAGGTCGCGGGGCGCGAGTGAGGCGTAGAACTCGTCGGCTTCGCGGATGCGCCCAGCAAATGCGTCAGCGAAGTTAGAGCCGAAGGGATCGGCGGGCAGCTTGTCGAGGAGCCGCAGTTCGAATACCGCGGACGCGCCGGGCTCGATCGTCTGTGAGTAGTGCGCCGCGGCCTTGGTGCCCCTGGCGGCCGGGTTCACGGCGGACCGGTCGCCGCGGACGATGGCGCGCCCGATGCCGCCTTTCACATACGGGGTCGCATTGGGCGCACCCCAGAGCGAATTGTTGTCGCTTTCGTTTTCCGCGAAGAGCCACTCGGGAGAGCCGTTCGCCGCCAGCCAGCGCGTCCCGTAATAGGGTTCGTCGAGTTGCACTGCGCCGCCTGAAAGTTTCAACTCAGGCTTGCGTGCCGATTGGCTCCACGACCACGTATTGCGGAACCAGACGGTAGGCAGCACGTGAATCGCGGCGGCTTGCGGGCCGCGGTTCCAAACGGTGATGCGGATCAGGAGATCGTCCGGCGCGGCCTTGGCATATTCTACGAAGACGTCGAAATAGCGGTTGTCGTCGAAGATGCCGGTGTCGGTCAGCTCGAATTCCGTGTCTTGCCGCGTGCGACGGCGGGCCTCCTCCCGCAGCCGCTCGTACGGAAATGCCGCCTGCGGATACTTGTACAGGCATTTCATGTAGGAGTGGGTGGGTGTGCTGTCGAGATAGAAGTAGCACTCCTTGGCGTCTTCGCCGTGATTGCCTTCGTCGCCGTTGAGGCCGAAGATGCGCTCCTTCAGAATCTCATCGCGGCCGTTCCACAGCGCCACCGCGAAGCAGATGAGCTGATGCCGGTCGGAGATTCCCGCGAGCCCATCTTCATTCCAGCGGTAAGCGCGCACCGCCGCCTGGTCGTGCGTGAAGTAGCCCCAAACGTCGCCGCCGGCGCTGTAATCTTCGCGCACCGTTCCCCAGGCGCGTTCAGCGAGGTAAGGGCCCCAGCGATTCCAATGCTTGAGACGCTGGCGGGCTTCTTCGAGACGCTGCTGCTCTGCGGTCACAGTCTTTATTGTGCGATACGGAAGTGGGTTGGTTGTTTGGACCCGCGCCTTCGCGCAAGGATAGGAGGGGTGTTAAACCACCATCAGGCGGTGGTCCGGGCACCCGAGCTCGATGGCGCTGTATACCTGGTCGATCAGTTCGAGGCCGTGCTTGGCGAGAAACGGCAGCATCGAATACAACCGCTCCTGCAGGTGCCGCTCGGGATAGAGCAGGCCATAGAGCGATGCGGCATCATGCCCCGCCTTTTCGCTGCGCCGCATCGTCTCCCGGCCGGTTTTGGCCTGAATCTTGCCGAGCTGGTGGCGGATTTTTCGCGCGCTGGTAGCGGCCGCTTTGGCGAGGGTGGGGTCGAAAGCGAGCAGTTCGTGATTCAGCCGCCCGATGGCGGCCTCGACGGTGTGGATGGTGCCGTGGAGCGACCGCGACAGTTCCGCCGGAATCAGCCGCGCGGCAATGCACTCATGAAACGCCTCTTCGCCGGCGAAACAGTCCTGTAATCCAACGTCGTAGCGCGCCAGCTTCTTGGCGCTGCGTTCGTCCAGAACCGTGAAGCCGGTGCGCGGCACGGCCACCGGCATGCGGCCCAGCAGCGTGCGGTAGATCACTTCCGATTGCGCCAGGTAAGCCACCTCGGCCGGGCCGCCGATGGTCGCGATCGTTGGCAGCATGGAATCCTGCACCACCGGCCGGAGGAGCGCATTCGGCGAGAGCGAAGCGGCGCGTGCGGCAAGCTCAGCCGCCGCGAAGCGCCGGCCGTTCGCCGAATATTCGTTGCCGCGGCGCCGCAGGGTCACCCGCTTTCCGCCCTCCAGCAGAAATACCAGCGAGGTTTCGGCCTCGATGTGTACCTGCGCGTGGTAGCCCGCGTCCGTTAGTTCCCGATTCCGTGCCAGGATACGCTCGCTCAGATCGGGCGCCAGTTCCACCGCCGCGCCGATCGCCGCAGCCGCCAATTCGCGAAACGCCGGCAGCATGGGATCCACCTGCAGGATGTCGAACCGGCCCAGCAGCTTGCGCAACAGATCGCCGAACGCCTGCCCCATGGTGACGCTCGGACGATATGCCGCGGCCACAAGGTCCGTCACTTCATCGGCGAACGGCAAGCCCTCCATTGCGCCGCGCAGTTCGTCGAGAGGAGGATTCTCCAGTGTGACTTCGCCCACGGGCTGCGAACTGGCCGCGCGCCGCATCTCCAGGCGGCGCGGACGGTGGTCCGGGCCGAAGACCACGGCGTGATTCACCTCGGCGAAATCGTGGTCTTCGGTAGCCAGCCAAAAGGCGGGCACCGCGGGGATGCCGTTGGCCGTCAGCCATTCCGCCAGCCGCGCTGCGTGGAGAGCCTTGTAGACCGTGTAGGCCGGCCCGGAGAACAGACCTACCTGCTGGCCGGTGGCCACCACCAGCGTTCCCGGCTGCGCCAGGCGTTCGAGGGATGTTCCTCGCGGATTCTGCTGCCCCAGAGCCGCTACCAGCGCCGCGCGCCGCTCGTCCGGAAAGCGGTTCTCCGCTGCGGCAGCGCGGTACGCCGCGAGGTCTCGAATCGGGTGGGGATAAAACCGTGCGGTGCGATCGGGATGGTACAGTACGTCCGCGTACAGGCGGGTAGCGCCGGGCAACTCGGTCTGGCGGACGCAAGTACAGTGCATGCGGAAGTCAGCTTACCAGATGAATGACGACTTCCGCAGGATGCAACGTTTCATCCCGCGGGCAGGATTTTGGAGATATCGTTGTAAATTGCAAACGCCACCAGCATCATGATGAAGACAAAGCCGACCTTAAACACGGCTTCCTTCACGTTGAGGCTCATGTCGCGCTGCATGACCATCTCGATGAGCAGCATCAGAATCGCGCCGCCGTCGAGAATCGGAATCGGTAACAGATTGATGATGGCAAGCTGCAGGCTGATGGTCGACATCAGCCAGAGGTAATCGGCCGCGCCTTGCTTCGCGGCCTCGCCGGCCATCTGCGCGATGCCAATGGGTCCGCTGAGGCTCTTGGGTGAAAGCCGGCGCTCCACCATGCCCTTGATCACATCCACCATCAGCAGCGATTCCCTGGCGTTTTGTGAAACCGCTTCCCGGAACGCCGCGGGGAATGACAGCCGCGTGGTGGTGAAGTGCAGTTTCTGTGTTTGCTGCACACCGATCATGTAGTGTGCCGCGCCATCGAGTTTGGAAAGCACCGGCTGCACCGTGACCGTGTAAACCTGCCCATTTCGCTGGTATTGAATCTCGATCGGCCTGCCGCCGCTAGTGCGCGTGATCTCGGAGAAGCGGGTGGGAGAATGCAGCGGCTGGCCATTCACCGCCAGGATCAGGTCGCCTTTCTTCAGGCCGGCCTTTTCCGCGGGATAGCCAGGCTCCACGCTCGCCAACTCGATTTCGCCGCGCTCGTCCCATCCGGCATATCCAACGCCCAGCTTTTCGCTCAGGATCGGTGTAACCGTAGTGTCAAATTGCGAGCCGTTGCGATCAATGGTGACGTGCAGGGTGCGTCCGGCGCTGGTGAATTCCTTGAGGACGATGTCTTCCCAGGTAGGCTTGCTCTTGCCTTCGAACTTCACGATCTTGTCGCCGTCCTGGATGCCCGCCTTGGCCGCCGGCGAGCCCGGGACCACGTGCCCGATCACCGCTTGGAGATCGGCGTCCGAGACCTTCTGGTACTTCACCATGTACAGGCCGGTGAGCACCCCCACGGCCAGTACGATGTTCATGAACGGACCGGCGAAAGAAATGATGAGCCGCTGCCACCGTGGCTTGTTGGGAAGAGCTCGGGGATCGTCGGCGTCAGTGATGCTTTCCTGCGGGCCCGTCAGAAGCGCCGAGGCATCGCGCTGTTTGCCGGCCGTTTCCGGAAGCAGTTCGCCGGCCATTTTGACATAGCCGCCGAAAAGAATTAGCGAGAACCGGTAATCCGTCTCGCCGCGCCGGAAGCCGAACAGCCGCGGGCCGAAACCGAAGCTGAACGTTTCCACCTTGACGTCGAAGAAACGGGCCGCCCAAAAATGCCCGAACTCGTGGATCATGATCATGATCCCGATCATCAACAGAAACCAGAGAATTTTTTCGATGAGAGCTGCCATATAATGCTACGCCGTAACCGCGCCTGCACGGGCTCTAACCAGCTCACGTGCGATCACTCGCGACTGCGCGTCAATCTCCAGAACGTCGCCCACTGTCCGCGGCTGACCGAGCGGCATGCGCGACAGAGTATCCCGCACGATCTCATGGATGGCGGGGAATGCGATCTTACCTTCCAGGAAGGCTTCCACTGCAATTTCATCGGCTGCATTCAAAGTGCATGTAGCCGAGCCGCCGGCCTCCTGGCATTCGTACGCCAGCTTCAACAGCGGGAATTTTTCGAAGTCGGGCGGTATGAAGTCCCATTGCCGGGGCTGTGCCCAGTTGATCTTCGGAACCGGGGCCTCCAAGCGGTCGGGATACGTGAGCGCATACTGAATGGGCATTCGCATATCCGTCGCTGCTACCTGGGCAAGTACGCTGCCATCCGTGTATTCGATCATGGCATGCACAGTGGATTGGGGGTGAATCACTACGTCCACCTGGCCGGGCGGGAAGCCGAACAACCAGCAGGCTTCTATCACCTCGAATCCCTTGTTCATCAGCGTAGCGCAATCGATGGTGATCCGATTTCCCATGCGCCACGTGGGGTGATTTAACGCCTGTTCCGGTGTAACTTTCGCCAGCGCTTCGACGGGTGTATTGCGGAAAGGACCGCCCGACGCTGTCAGGATCAGCCGCGCCACGGCGTGCCGGTTGCCCGCCCGCAGGCACTGATGCGCACCGTTATGTTCACTGTCCACCGGCACCAGTTCCGCTCCGAACTCCTTGACGGCGTCCATTACCAGCTTGCCGCAGGTGACGAGCACTTCTTTGTTCGCCAAGCCGATGCGTTTTCCCCTGCGGATCGCCTCATATGTCGCGGTGAGCCCGTTCACTCCGACGATGGCGGAAATCACCGCGTCTACCTCGGGCGCCACCGAGGCCTGAATCCGCGTTTCCTCCCCGTAGCCCAGCTCCGGCCACTGGCTGCGGGGCATTCCGGCCGATTCCAGGCTCTGGATTAGACGGTCGAGGTCGGAGGAGGTCGCTACCACCGCCACCTTAGGCCGAAATTCCCGAATTTGGGAGACAAGCGTCTCCACGTTGCGCCCGGCCACAAGCGCGTACACTCCGTACCGGTGGTTAGCCCCCAGGGCGCCCCGGCGGACGACATCCAGGGTGTTCGTTCCTATGGAACCGGTGGACCCCAGAACAGTAAGCAATTTCATGGCGGCGGAGTGTGAGGGCGTACGGCTTATGATAACAAAAAGCTAACAGCGAACAGCCTCCAGCTGTCTGCTTCCAAAATTTCAGACGTGGGCCACACCACGTCTTTAGACGTGAACTGTCGGCTTAAACTGGTTTGCTTGATTTTTAAAGACCCAACCCTTTCGGGCGCCGGGGAGGATTGCTTCAGGGGTCTTTTATTTAGAGGTTAGTCTCGCTTTGGTGGGAGTTGCCTCCCCGGCTTAATTCCAATAATAGTAGATTCTGAATTTGGAAGCAACAAAAATCTGTGATTTTGTGGATTTTTCCGGACGTTTTTTTAAAACCCTTATTCTGCTTTGACTTCCACGCCTGTCAGCTCCTCCAGGAGCTTGATGGTGGCACAAAAATCGGCGTCTCCATGCCCGGCGGAGATGGCGGCTTGGAATAATTGGTGCGTCAAGGCGGTCAGCGGCAGTGGCACATTCAACTCTTTTCCCGATTGCAGCATGAGACCTATGTCCTTGTGCATCCACTTGGTAGAGAAGTTGGTGTTGAAGTCGCGCTTGAAAACGAAGGGTGCTTTGTAGGAGATCAGGCCAGACTTGGCGGCCGAGTTGTCCAAGATTTCCAGCATAAGCTTGGGATCGACCCCGCCCTTTGTGGCCAGCACCATGCCTTCGTTAAAAGCCATCATGATATTGGAAAGGACCAGGTTCTGGGTCAGTTTGGCCTGCAGCCCCATTCCCGGGCCGCCGCAATAGTAGAGGCGCTTGCCCATCGGCTCGAAGAACTGCTTCATACGCTCGAAGACCGCCTTGTCGCCTCCGATCATGAACGTCAAGGTCCCTCCGATGGCGCCCGGGGTCGAGCCAGTGCAGGGGGCGTCGAGAAAATCCACGCCCGCGGCCTTCAATGCCTGCCCGATCGCCCGGCTTTCGGACGGACTGATGGTGCTGGCGTCGGCGACGGCCGTTCCGGCCCGTAGCCCTCCTGACAGACCGTTCCTGCCGAGAATGACCTCCCGCGCCATTTCCGTTGTGCCGACGCACAGGAAGATATAGTCGGCATTCTCGGCCACTTCCTTAGCGGTCGCGCAGAACCGGCCCTTTTCCTCAGCAGCCAACTGGCGCGCCTTGGCCGTGGTATTGGACCACAGCGCAACTTCATGTCCGGCGCGGAGCAGGTTGCGCGCCATCGGATAGCCCATCAGGCCAAGACCTAAGAAACCTAGCTTTGCCATAGAGATACGATTTTAGCAGCGGTCGCACTCCGGGGGACGTGGCTAAAGTATCGGTTTCAATACCGCACGTGGACTGCAGCCGGAAACATCCTCGCCACATCCTCAGTCATGCCCGCGCTTCCTTCCAGACCGATCTCGCGCAGCTTGGGCAGACGGGCCAGATGAGCGATTCCCGCGGTGGTGATTCCGCCGCAGGCATGAAACTCCAGCCGCTCCAGCGATTCCATGCGGCCGAGAATCTCCAGGCTGCGGTCGGTGATGCCGGTCTTGCCCGCGTAGTAACTCTTGAGCGCCAGGCCGGCGATGTGGTCCGTAGCCTGGTCGCCCGTTTCCCGGCAGTACATGCACCAGAGAGCCTCCAGCCGCCCGCAGCCACCGACATGCCGGAAGCCGTCGTCGCTCACGTCCATGGGCAGCAGTTCCCGCAGAGCGGGGAAGGCCGGGAGCAGGGCCAGCGCCGCATCATCCACGTTCTTGCAACTCACGGCCAGTCCGCGCAGCGCGGGCATTCCCGCCAGCGCGCGGAAGCCGCGGCTGCCGAGGTTTGGGCATTCGCGGCCCCAGAGAAATTCGAGGCTCCGCGAGCGGCTCAGCGCCGCGAAACCCTCATCGCTAGCCACCGTTCCTTGCGCCATCAACATCCGCAGCCGCGGCAGTAGGGCGATATGGCGCATCGCATCGTCGTCGCACTGCGCGCCGCCGCAGCCCAGGAAGCTCAAATGCGGAAGGCGCTCGAGCGCCGCAATACCGGCGCCCGTAAACGCTAGGGAGTGCCAGAAGAAGCTCAGCGCGAACAGGCCGTCGAGCCCAGCCAGCGAGGCGAGGCCCGCGTCGGTGAACGGCCCGTCGATCAGCAGATGGTTGGGGTCGGCGGTGAAGCTCATCAGGTTGTAGCGGGGTTCGCCGCCCTGCCACGTCTGGAACACCGGAAAGTGCCGGAGCAGCGCGAGACCGGCGTCCGTAACGTTGCGTCCCGTTTTGAAGCGCCGCAGCGCAGGCTTGCCGGCGAGCGCGCGAATAGCGCCATTGCCCGTGGACGTCCCCATGAGGTCTACTTCTTCCAGATGCGCGCACGCGGCAAGCGGCGCGATTCCGCCGTCGGAAACGCTGGGCTGCCAGCAGAGGCTGACGCGGCGCAGGTTCGGCAGCAGCCGCATGACTTCCAGGCCGCGATCGGTAAAGCGCCCGTTTCGGCCGCTGAGGTTCAGGTCGGTCAGCCGCGGCAGATAGGCCAGCCGCGCGAGGCCTTCGTCGGTGATTTCGGTCGCGCCACCCAGATGGAGGCGCGTCAGCCGTTCCAGCCGCGAGATCCGGATGAGCGCCGCATCGGTGACGCTATGGGCGCGCAGGCCATCGATACCTTGTTCTTCCATCACCGTGACGATGCGCTCCCACTCATCGCCGGAAGCTGCGCCATCGACCGCGAGCGTGTTCTCGAAGGTATCGATCCGGTAGTTTGCCTGCTCCGGAGGCGCCAGCGTCGCCACAAAATGCTTCATCAGGGCCCAGCTTTCAAACCCATACTCGCGGGCCAGCGCAAACTGGGCGTCGGCGAGCGTCACGGAATCCTTCGGCGCCGGGGTTGCGGCGCGCAGCCGGTTCACGGCGGAGGGTTCGCCGGCGCGCCACTGCCGCAGCAGATCCTTGGCCTGTTTTTGCAGTTGTTCGAGGGACGGTCGCGCGGGAAGGCGCGGGGAATCAGACATGCGATCTCCTTTCCGATACCCCGTGTCCGCACTACGGGCTGAAAGAAGATCCTATCTTGAATGCGATAGACGCGGTGGGCTCGGCCCTTTCCTGCGGACGGGAAGCGCCCTTCGCGCTCAAAGCAAGTGTAGCGCACTTACCCTCGCGCCACATGCCCGGGTCTCAAGATGCGGCGCTGCTTCGGCCGCGCCGCATCAATGTGTTTCCGCAGCGTACATAAGGTCTGTGGCGAACGCCCATCAGGCTGCACGTCTGGGGCGCGGAGTTGCCGCGTCGATCCGATAGCCGGGCCGTGTCAGGCTGCGCAGTCGGAAGCTCAGCATTACGAGCATCGCACCCATGAAGATCGCAAACCACCCGATCGCCCAAATCATGGCGAGCGCCCCGGCACCCGGCCGCTCCATAACGAGGAAAGCGAATACGATGGCTGCGATTCCGCTGAGTATCATCCAGAACTCGCCCGAGATTTGCCGGCGGAGGCGAATCGCTGCGATGATTCTCAGGACACCGCTCGCCAAGGCCCAGATGGCAATGAAGAACATCAGCGCCACTGCCGTGATGCCAGGGGCCTGTAACGTAACGAAGCCCACCCCAATGCCGACGAGGCCCTCCAGCAAGAGCAGCCATCTGTCCTCGCGATGGCCCCAACCGGCGAGCGCACCAAATAGCGAAAACGCGCCGTCAATCAGAACATAAATACCGAACCACAGCACCAACATGGCAAGCGTCAGATGGGGACGGTTAAGCGCGAAAATGCCAAACAGGATTGCTACGATACCGCGTAAAAGAATTAACCCCCAGTTCCGCGTAAACAGTCCCATTGTTGAAGGAGCAATATCTGTCGTCACAAGGATCCTCCCTTAGGGAAGTCTTCAGCCTTACCCCTATTTAAGATGCGGCTCTCGCGGCCTCTGCCGGAAAAGAGAAGGTGAAAAGGCCGCCGATCAGGCTATGCGGCAACGCTCCACCATCTCCTCCACCACACTCAATCTGTGGCGCAGTTCCTCCCGAAAAAGACGGTGGTCCGTGTGACGGATCTCCACGAGGAGCTTGTCGCGCTCGCTCTCCAGCAGTTCCCTGAGAATCGCCAACTCCTCGCCGCTGAAGTGCAGCGGCTCTGTTGCGGCTGTGTTCATCTTCACCTCCTCGATCACTCTCTGCGGGCCACGGTCTCGTCCTCGCGGCGCGCACAGACATCCTCGAGCGTCAGCCTCTCTTCGGCGAACTCATGAAGCTCCCGTCCCAGCCGGACGTCGACGCCTTCTTCACCGTCACGGATCCAAACCCTGACATAGCCGGCGTGAACGTCGGGTCTGCCGACCACATAGCCTCTGTCCAGCAACATGGCCAACGCCTGCTTATCCGTGATCATCGGAGCCTCCCTTCAAAGCTGCGCTAAGAGCCGCTCGATGAGCCGGTTGCCGCACTCGGAAGGACAGGGTTTTCGAGGTAGCCTCGGGTGCCAGGCAGAGTGGGAAGAACGGCTTGTCTTCGAGAGGATCGCAACGGACCGGATTCACGTAGCCGTAACGGCGGTAAAACACCACCTCGCGGGTCGTGTGGGCGAGCGGTATGGGCAGGTTTGACATAACCCCCACCCGAAAAATAGCTTCAACCATATTGTACAGCGGTGAGGGCGCCGAGGCGACGCGATGGGGACGGAGACGAACCGGCAAGTCTGAATCCGGTTCTCGATTTACACGTAGCTCTTCGGGACCGGGTCGAAGATGTGGGGATGGCGGTTGTTTTCGAACAGATCGAGTATGGCGTTGAAGCCGCGTTTCAATTTCAGATGGCATTCCGGCGCGGAAAGCGGGACCCCCCAGAGGAAATGATCCGGGTCGCCGTCCAGCATCAACTGCTCGGGAAGCGCCCGCTCGCGGTTAACGATGGTAGGCATAAACAACAAAGTGCCCAGGATCTCGCTGCCCCAAAATGGAGCTGGAGGATTGTTGGGTATAGTGTGGCCGCAGCCGAGCCAGGTCTTTTGGTCGTGAGGGAAGCGGGCCGCCCACCGCAGTGTCTCGAGATATTCCTGCGTTGGCTCCGTACAGTAGAAGATCGGTTCGACGCGGCGGGGCGTGTCTTTGCCCGCGGCGGGCGGGACGCGCATGGCCAGGTCGCTCATTCCGCTGGTGGCGAGGGCGAAAACCTCACCCTGGGGGCTGGACCGCGCGAAGGTGTAAACGTCGCTGCGAGGCACCCCCGGGAACACGTCGTTGGCAGACATGGCGAGCCTCGCCGCACAGGGCTTTGTAGACGTTCTCGCGGGCCTGGGCGAACGGGAGTGACGATTCATCTGTAACGCCCCTCTGCGACTTGGCCCACTCGCTGTTCGCGTACCTGAGAATCGTGGATCCACCGGGCGACTTTTCTTCGGCCATGTCCGTCTCCTCGGTCGAGCCTAACACTCCCTACCGAAGTACCGTCACTATCGAACACCATGCCGCCCGGCCTGGTTGACAGCCGCCGGCCTTTCATGTATTAATCGGAGTCGTGCGCCAGCAGGCGCCGGCGGGTTCGCGCGAAGGGCTAAGCCCACTGTCCGCATAGAATTCGTTGCACGTCCACTTTCCGTGCTGCCTGATTGCGAACCACAGGCAAGAGCATGGGAGGTGTTATGACGTCGCAAAACTTACCGGAGCGCCCGAATCTCGAGCAGCTCAAAAAGCAAGCTAAGTCCCTTCTTCACGCCGCGCAGGCCAAAGATCCGGCCGCGCTCAAACGGTTTCAAGCGCTGCCGGGGCTGGCCCGGACGTCCGCGACCGAACTGGCCGACCGGGTCCTCGCCTTGCACGACGCTCAATCCGTAATCGCACGTGAATACGGTTTCGCATCGTGGAAGGAGCTACGCGAGCACGTGGAGGAGCAGTCCTTCTCGTTTGGCGCCGCGGTGGATGAGTTCATTCGTTGCGCTACGGGCGGCGCGCAAGCGCGCGCCCTTCGGTTGCTGGCGCGGTACCCCGGCATTGCTCACGCCAATTGGTACACGGAGCTGGTACTCGGCGACGCGGACGCGGTCGATGCGCGTCTCGAGAAGAATCCCGGAGCCGTGACGATTGGAGGGGGAGTCCAGAACTGGGAGCCGCTCCTTTACGTCTGCCACACCTCCATGCACCAGGGCTCGGCTGCGCGGGCGGACGGGCTCGTTGCTATCGCGCGCAGTCTCCTAAGGCGCGGCGCCAATCCCAACGCCGAATACCATTGGAACTGGCATCGCGAGCTTCCGCGGACGGCGCTTTGGGGGGCGCTCATTGCCATCAATCACGTTCCCCTGGCGACGGTTCTGCTCGAAGGCGGGGCGAATCCCACGGACGGCGTCTCCATGCACATCGCCTCGGGGAGCGGCAACATCGCAGCTCTGGACCTGCTCGAGCGCTTTGGCGTCAATGTCAACGGAATCCCGGGCGGCGTACCTCCGCTGCGGTACATCATGGCCTGGGCAGCCAATATCGAACCGCGTGTTGCCGGCATACGCTGGCTGCTCGATCACGGCGCCGACCCTAATCTTTCGTGGAGCGAACTCGATGACGCGCCCCTGCACGTCGCGGCCGAGCGCTGGGATGTCCCGATGATGGAGTTGCTGGTGCGCCACGGTGCCGACATTCACCGCCGGCGCGCGGACGGCCGCACGGCGCACACGGTGGCCGAACTGCATGGCAATCACGACATAGCCGAGTGGCTGCTGGCGCACGGTGCGAAAGACGAGCGCACGCCGCTTGAGTCTTTCGTCTCGGCCTGCGCGCGCGGCGACCGGGCTCAAGCCGACGCCTGGCTGCGGGCGCAGCCCGATCTGCGCGGCCAGCTTCGCACGGAGCATCATCTGATGATGCGCGTGCCCGCCGAGCGCGGTGATGCCAAGATTCTCGAGACCATGCTCGCCTGCGGTTTCGACCCGAATGCGAAGGACAACGAAAGCGTTACCGCGCTGCATCGCGCCGCCATGGCGGGACGAGTCGAAGCCGCGCGCGTGCTTCTCGCACACGGCGCCGACGTCAACGCGCTCGACGACATGTTTTCCGCCTCGCCGCTGGTCTGGGCATGCGAGGGATGGAAACACGATCCGCACACCCCAGGTGCCGACCACGTCGGTGTCGCGCGTCTGTTGATTGCTTCCGGCTCGTCGCAGGAGTGGATCCCGCCGGAGAAGGCGCCCGATCCGGAGGGCACGCAGGAACAACTGATCGAGTTGTGCCGCGCAGCGGAGACCACGTAGCGTCGCGTCAGTTTTGGCGGGACATGCTCTAGCTTGTCCCGCGACCGCGAGGCCGCCTTCGGCGGCCCCAGCGGCAACATTCGCTACCTATTGGCAGCGAACGAGGCGCTGCCGTGCGGAGAGCATTACCACCGCGGTGAGCACGACGAGCAGGCCGGCGAATTCGATCAGAGCGGGCTGCGCCGCAGCTGTCACGTTATCCTTGGGGTCCTACTCCACTGTGAACGTTTCCTTCGTCTCGTAGGTCTGGTTCCCTATGGCGTCCTTCGCCTCGACCAGAATGGTGTACACGCCGGGTTTGATGTTTTTGTCCAGGGTGACGCCGAATTCGGCGGGGATGTAGCGTTTAGGGTAGAACGATTCCGACTGTTCCACCGCCGGTTGGGGCTGCGTCCACAGCACCTTCCCGGCTGCGTTCAGGAAAGAGGTCTGGTAGCTGACATCGATCTTGTTGTTTGGGCCATACGCGAAGCCCGTGATGTCCATCTTCACCCACACGCCCTCGCCCGGGTGATAGACCGCAGCTTGCATCGGTACGGTGTCGTTCTCGCCGTGGAAGAAATGGAAGTTCTGGACGGTCAGCTTGTCGCTCGCCTGCACATTGTGGCCGCGCACCGTGAACGGCACATCCAGCGAGGCACTGGTGTGGGCCAGCAGGTCCTCGGCCTTCACCGTGATCTTGTACGCGCCCGAGGGAGCCAGCGGCGGAATCGAGATTTCGGTCTGGATCTTGGGCATCCAGTCCTTATCCTGCGGGCTGACTTCGTCGACGAATTCGTTCTTGTAGACGGGATCGAGCGGCACGCCTTTGGGATCGAACGCCTGTAACGAATAGGCTAGATGGATCCTAGAGTCGGATCCGCGCGTGAAATTCGCGACGCGGCAGCTGAAAAACAGGGTTTCGCCGGGAATATGCGCGAAGCCGGGAGGATCGGGCTCACCGCCCTCGCTCTGGCTGACGATCGGCCGGATGATCGCAAGATCGGCGGCGGTTAATACGCCGGTGAAAATAGCGAGCAGGAGAAAAGGTCGCATAAAGGAGACCTCTATGTATGATTTTACAGCTACCAGCTTCGAACTGCGCGCTTCGAGCTAAACCGCGGCGCAGCGGTCGCGTAGCTATGCCTCGGCAAGCGCTGCCCGCAGATATTTTGCCGTGTGCGACTCCTTCGATTGCGCCACGGTCTCCGGTGTTCCCGCGGCGACTACGCGGCCGCCACGCTCCCCGCCTTCCGGACCGAGGTCGATGATCCAATCGGCGGCGCGGATCACGTCCAGATTGTGCTCGATCACGATGAGGCTGCCGCCATTCTCGATCAGGCGCTGAAACGCGGCCAGCAGCTTGGCAATGTCATCGAAATGTAAGCCTGTCGTGGGCTCGTCGAAGATGAACAGCGTGCCCTGGCAGCTTGCCAGCGCCAGGTGCGCCGCCAGCTTGACGCGCTGAGCTTCGCCGCCGGAAAGCGTGGTGGCCGATTGACCCAGCCGCAAATAACCGAGCCCCACGTCGTCGAGCACGCGCAGGCGCTGCACCAGGCGCGGCGTCGCATGGAAGAACTCGATGGCTTCGCGCACCGTCAGCTGCAATACTTCGTAAATGTTCAGGCCGTTGTAGCGAATCTCCAGGATGCCGCTCTTGTAGCGCGTGCCTTTGCATTCCTCGCAGATCAGCTCCACGTCGGCCAGGAACTGCATCTCCACCGTCACGGTTCCATCGCCCTGGCAGGTCTCGCAGCGGCCCCCCGGAATGTTAAACGAAAAGTGCCCGGCGCCATATCCGCGCTTCTCGGCTTCGCGCGTGGAGGCGAACAGGCCGCGGATGATATCGAACGCCTTGATGTACGTCACCGGGTTGGAACGCGGGGT
>Ga0126381_100004112_pt1 | contig 15800 bp, 19 predicted proteins | sample PanSoiMetPlot_28_FD_96465 | JGI IMG/M metagenome (GOLD analysis project Ga0126381, IMG submission 96465) | Tropical forest soil microbial communities from Panama - MetaG Plot_28 | ecosystem: Environmental > Terrestrial > Soil > Tropical forest > Bulk soil | place: Panama | collected 2016-02-17 | reverse complement strand
TACCTCCGCCGCCGGAGATACCAGAACGCCCGCCTCGAACTCCATTCGACCCTCCTCCAAAGGGGGTCAGAATTAGTGTCGCGAGGGGGTCAATATCACTGTCGCTCTACACATGTACTCTGCCACTCGAAAACTGGTCGTTCTGTCAGTTGTGTCGTCGCTCGTAAGCCTGCAACCATTTCCGCGCCGCCGTTTCCTCCGACTCGGCGGTCTGGAGGCGGGTCCGGTGCTGCGGGGAGTAGCGCCGGTCCTGCTTTTTCGCCTTCCACGTCATCGCTCTTTCCTTTCTCACACCTGACGCGGCACCGCGTACTTTGCCACTGCAAAACCGGTCGTTCTGTCAGTTTGTGCCATCGCTCGTTGCGTGCCACGAGCGAACCGCCGTTTCCTTCTCCTCCGCGGCGGGTAATGTGGCAGGGCAGGGCCGGTACGGGGGGAGCTTGTGCCGGTCCTGCTTTCTTCTTTCGGGTCGTTTCTTCGTCTCTGATCATCACACCATACTGCTGTTCCGAGCGTTGCCTCGCATCTCGGCGGAGAGGTGAGTTGATTTGCATCCGTCGGATCGACCGTCTACGCTCAGACAGCATGAGCAGCGACGTTCCGACGAGTGACGGAAAAACAGTCCGCCCACAATCCGTGCGGAACACTTCAGGGCTGAGGCGCGGCGGCAGCCCCGGCCGTCCCAAGGGTGTCCCGAACAAGGTCACGACCGAAGCGCGCGCCGCCTGCACGCAGCTCGTGGACGATCCCGTCTATCGCGCGAAGCTGCTCGACGATCTCCGCGAGCGGAAGGTCGCACCGGCGATCGAATGCCTGCTCTGGTACTACGCCAAGGGCAAGCCGAAGGACTCCGTTGAAGTGACGGGCGCGGCGGGCGGCGCACTCACCGTCGTACTCCACGCGGAAGGGGCCCCGCGTCATGGCATCTGAGGCAAACGAGCTGCACTTCTGGGGCAAGCACGCCGCGGCCTTTCAGGACGTCACGACCCGCGAACTGGACATCGAAGGGGCGGTCCGAGCAGGCAAGACGACCGTCTGCCTCTGTCGTGAGCTGCAGTCCGCCCTGCGACATCCGGGCATTCATATCCTGCTGGCGCGCTGGACGGACAGCGGTGTCTACGGCCTGCTGTTGCCGCTATCGCGGCACATCTGCGGGCGTGCAGGGGTGCCCTCACGTGGCACGCGGATGAGGAGTACGACGAGCTGTCGAACGGATCTCGGGTGTTCGTCCGCGGGCTGAAATCGCAGGACCAGACGCTGCGATACTCGAAATTCCGAGGATTAACGCTCGCGCGCGTGTACGTCGATCAAGCGGAGGAATTGCCGCACGACATCTATCTGGAACTGGCGGCGCGGCTCTCGCAGCCGGGATTTCCGCATCAGATCACGATCTCGCCTCAGTCGGTCAGCGAGGACCAGTTCAGTTCTGGAAGGGCGCGTGGTGGGTCGTGATCCATCATCATGGCCGCCGAAAAACGAAGCGGATCGGGGCTGACCGCGAAACGGCCGAGCGTGTCGCCCGAGCGGTCCGCGAAAAATCGCTCGCGGGGAGCTGCGACTTGAGCCTGCACACGACGCTGAACTGTTCGAGACATACGCGAAGACGTGGCTGAAATCGAATCAGGACACGCTGAAGGCGAGCACGCTTGCGTTCTACGAGGCAAACATCGAGCGATATCTGGTACCGGCCTTCAGGGGCAGACCCATCGGCACGCTGCGGAGACCCGATTGTCGCGAGCTGGTGATGCGCTGCCGGGCGAAGGGCCTGAAGGTCAATACGGTTCGCGGAATCGCTCGCACGCTCAGCACGATCTTGTCCCAAGCGGTTGATGAAGAACTGCTGTCGGCGAACCCCGCTCTGCGCCTAGGGAAATGCCTGCGCCTCGGCGATGCAACTGCGCCGGAGGTTGAGCCGTTTACTCGCCACGAAACTCGGCACTTGATTGACGTGACTGCTGCGCGTTTTCCCGATTGGCACCCGTGGCTGCTGTGTGGCCTCAGGACGGGTATGCGTGCGGGGAAGTTGCTGGGTCTCCAGTGGTCAGACATTAACTGGCGCGGCCGGTATATCTACGTAAAGCGCAATATCGTGCGCGGGCCACGTGACGACACCCAAGAACCATCAGGGCCGCCGGATCGATCTGTCGCGCCAGCTTGCTGTGATCCTGCGTTTTTCGCGTCGACGCCAACGCGCGGCGTGGCTGAAGGTGGGAAAGTCTCTACCGGTGTGGGTATTCGCGTCCGTCACCGGGACGGCACTGGACGAGTCGAATGTGCGCAAGGCGTTCAACTGCCTCCTCGATGCGGCGGAGCTTGATCGTCGCGGACCACATCAGATGCGGCATACGTTCGCCTCACTGCTGCTGCAGGACGGCGTGCCGATCACGTACGTGAGTCGACAACTCGGACACAAGGACCCGTCTATAACGCTGCGGGTCTACTCGCACTGGTTGCCCGACGCATCGCGCGAGAAACTCGTGGATGCGCTCGAGGACACGTCACCGCGCGTCACCCAGACGTCACCGATGACATCCGACGAGGAAGTTCAGCGCGCTGTAAGTGGTTTGGAATCAGTGGTGAGCCGGGTGGGAATCGAACCCCCAACCCGCAGATTAAGAGTCTCGCAATCACCTCTTAACCAAACCGAAGCGTTTCTCGAACAAATCTAACGCGGGTCCGTTTCCGTGTTGTCGAAGTTATCTGGTCTAGCGACGCCAGTCAAGACACCGATTCCCTGTCCTTCCGGTCGCCGCATCACCGGCTGCAATAGAGGAACCGGCGTCGCGTTCGCACGTTCGGTCGCCGCGTTCGTTTCAACTAGTCCGCGGAGCTTGTTCAGGCTCAGCGCTGCTGCTATCGGTAGAACGCCGGGTAGTGCGCTGGGTAGAAGTGATGTTCGAGATAGTAAAGACTGGCAAACGCCAGCACCACCATCGTCGCCGGCAATACCAGCCGCCGCATGATTCTGACCGGCTGATCCCAATCCGCCGTTGCCAGGAACAGCAAGCCGAGAGGCGCGAGCCCCAGGATCGCCAGCTGGAAGGTGTGCGCCCCTGCGCCTTCGTCTCGCAGCGGCGGCTGTGTGTAGCCGACCAACAGGACGTCAAGCAATGCGGTGAGCGACAGCACGGTCAGCATCGCCGTGGCAACGCCGTTGAGGCGTTCTCTTCGCATAGAGCTGCCCGCCGCTCGACGGCGTCAGTTTAGTTCGCTTTGCGACACAAAGTCAATTCGGCGCCATCGGCGTCCGCGACCAGGAGTCAGCGACTACTTGCTGCTCGAAAGGTGACACACGAGAAGCAGTGGATCGTCGCTCTCCGTGCGCTATCCACTCACAAATGATCTGGTCGTTCGTGGGCGGGACGAAGCCACTGCCACGCCGCCTCTGTGTCGATGAACACCCTAATGGCGAGCGGAATCGCCTTGACCTTGACCAAGTCCTCGAACACCAGCGCCGTGCCGAACGTGATCGATTTCTTTGCGACGATGGCGAGCTTCCTCGGGCCCGTCGACGGGGAACGATCGCCCAACATCGAAATGAGTTCCCACAAATCCGCCCAGCTGGGTGTGGTGGCCGCGGCCGTGAAATCGCAGAGCGCATCGACGCACCGTTCGTAGGCCGGGTCCGCTAACCACGCCCCCATCGCCTTCATGCGTTCGGGTTGTGTGATGGCGCCGTCGCCGCGGATGAACAGCAGCCCAGCATCCTCGTAGATCCGATACGTCAGTGGCATGTATCGCTACGGTAGCAAATCTGCGATGCGACCTGCGAACGGTGGCGTCGGTTGCACGCCGCGCACTGACGCGACGGCAGCGGCGCAACTACGTGAGCAGTTGCTTCAGCTTCTTCTTCCGCAAGGTCTCGTCAGGGCTGACGCACACGCCTTCACACCAGCGCCGAAGCTGCGCCACCGTGACGCAGTGCATCGTCGCCGGCTCGCGCACTTCAACTTCGATCTGCGTCCCTGACGCAATCGCGTCAGCCCACCCCGTCCGCACGCAACGCCGCGACGCCGAGAATCCCGCCTCGTAGAGCGATTCGACTCTCAGGCGTTCGCCTGGCAACGCGACGGTATCCGTTGCCACCATCACCGAATCGCGTCGGTTGCCGGCGACGGTCACAGCAAATTGGGGCCGCAAGTCAGCGAATAACCTATTTCTGCATCGTTCCAGCAACGACAGTGTTGGAGTCCGTCTGGAGGATCAGAATTGTTCTACGCGCGTTGACTATCATGAAGTCGTAATGAGAGGTTGGAAACCCGCTCGGCGTAATCGTGGCCGTCCCGGTGCAGTCGGCGTTCTCCGTGTAAGTGCCCGTCACCGGAGCTGTGTTGATCGTCCCGGCGACACTCCATGTAATCGTGCTGCCAGCGATGATGTGTCCAGATCCGTCGAGAATAATTTCACCGACGCCTGCCGTCGCACCCGTGCCCGGCACCACACCGGACAGGTTCGATACAAAGGTTTCTTTTTTTCCAGTGAAGCCACAGACGAGGGTTCCTCTTGTGTAGCCGAAACCGTGCTCGATCATGCCGCTCTTGGTCGCGATCACTTCCACGGCCTGCTTGGCTTGATGAAGGACGAAGTTAAAGTTCGCTGTGCCACCACCGGTGAAGTTGATCGTGACGCTGACGATGCAGTTCTTCGCAGCTGTGTAGGTGCCGGTGCCGCTTGCCGTTTGGAGAGTCCCGCTGTTCGCCGTAACAGATACCGCGAGGTTCCCAACTCCGTCGAACGTGACCTGGGCGAGGACCGCCTCTGGGTTCGGCTTCGTCGTCTCGATTGCCCAGACTCCGTTCAGATCCGCGTTGGTGCAGAGGGCCGACGCAGAGCCGACTCCAACGAGGATCGTAAACAGCACAGTTGAACAGACGACCTTCAACATACTCATCCTCCTACTCTCTTGAGAATCGAGCGGGTGACTCTAACTCAACAATAGTCGCAGGAGCAAGTAGCTGATGCGACCGAATTAGTCTCCGCGCGGTCAGACTTTGTATGTTGACGATCTGCGCCATCTACCGAGGTGTTGCGCCGGGCGGGTCAGCCGCGCAACGGGCGAGCGGGCGATGCCGAGCAATAGCAATCCTGACACTAAAGTTCAGCCGCCTATTGAAACCAGGGTGGGGGCTCGCTCGCGCGGAAGGGTGTGGGTGGGGAGGGGCAGGCATCCGGCAACTAAGGGCGACGTGTGGCGCTGCGCGACCCGGCGACACCGAGCCGCACTAGCTACTGAAAGCGACCTCGCCACCGAAGGTGGCACGACTCTTCACCGCACCTGACTTGGAGTTCCCAGGATTTAGTGGAGGGGCGTTAGCATCCGGCTTTTGCGAGGGCCGATGCCGAAGTCCAAGCACCTGATCCCGGGCCGGGTTCGCGCGACCTATGAATTCATTAAGGCGCACCGAAATCAATTCAGCATCCAGGAGATGTGTCGCGTCCTCGAGGTCGCCCAAAGCGGCTACTACGACTGGCTGAAGCAACCCGTCTCAAATCGTGCTCAGGAAGACGCCCGGCTGCTGCGCCTGATCCGAGCTTCGTATACCGCGAGCCATGGCATTTACGGGGCCCCGCGAGTCTTCCTGGACCTCCGTGAAGCGGGCGAAACCTGCAGTAAGCACCGCGTCGAGCGGCTGATGCGCCAAGCCAATCTTCGGGCACTGCACGGGTACCGCATTCGACGGCGGACCGTGGGGAAGCCCTCGGTGCTCATTCCGAATCTTTTGCAGCGCCGATTCACTGCGACACGCCCCAATACGGCCTGGGTAACGGACATCACTTACATCCGCACCTGGCAAGGCTGGCTCTATCTGGCCGTCGTCATGGATCTGTTCTCGCGTCTGATCGTCGGGTGGGCGGCCGGGCCGACCATTCACCGCGAGCTGGTACTCGATGCGGTCCTGATGGCCGTTCGTCGACGGCGCCCCCGAGGCACGTTGATTCATTCGGATCAGGGCACGCAGTATGGCAGCGACGCATGGCGGCGATTCTGCCGCTCGAATCACCTTGAGCCGAGCATGAGCCGGAAAGCCAACTGCTGGGACAATGCCGTCGCGGAGGCCTTCTTCAGCAGCCTAAAAAAGAGCGGATCAAGAAACAGATCTACAGAAATCGGGAATTGGCGATCGCCGACCTGGCTGACTACATCGATTCCTTCTACATTCGAACGCGGCGCCACAGTCATCTCGGCGGACTCAGTCCGGAGCAATTCGAAGCAGCTCACAAGCCGGCTCGACGACCTCTCCACTAAATCCTGGGAACTCCACGTCGCTCACGACTTCGATGGTGCCAACGCGCCCGTCGCTCTGTTCGAGCAGCTTCGCGTCGATGAGTGGTTCGATGGGGACGTTCATGTAGCTATTCAGGATGACAGGATGACGGGTGTGTGACGCTCATCTGCTGGGCGAGGGCATGCAGTGAGCAATATCGACTTGTCGTCAGCTTGCGTGCTGACGGCTGTGACGAACGGCTATCGAGCTAGATCCCATCGGGGCGGAAGCGCGTCAAGCTGGACCAGACGTTGTTCTTGTGGGATTCAACGAGCATTAGCCTTGCACTCAGTCCAGCCGTGCAGCAGAGGCGCGGTTCCAGTCGCGAGCGACGGCGTGGCACATCGGCCGAAGAACTCCGTCAACGTCGGCGTGAGGCTGAGCGCGCGTGGGAGCGCATTCAGGCCAGCGAAGGGAAAAATACGAAGAAAGCCGCAGCAAAACCGGACGGTAAATGACCAGTTGGTCGTGCGGAACTGCAATCCCGATTCGAGATGTCCCTTCATTCGCGACCTGAACGGCGGAGGGAAGATCGGCAGATGCACGTTGACCGCCGAAAGAGTTACGTCGATCTGATCGAGCACGTAGGCGCAGGTATTCGGCTCGAACGCGCTCGCGACAGGGCCCCCGACCGTCCACGGCGAGTAAGGCAACGCCGCAGTCGCTGATCTACCAATGGCCAACAAACAGCTTGGACCGCAAGGACCGCAAGGACCACCCGGACCTCCTGGACCTCCCGGACCTCCCGGACCACAAGGTCCGCGCGGCGATGGCGGCGAACGCCACCACCCCGGCAAACGCGGCGACGGCGAGTCAACGACTCGCGACACGTTGCTCGCGGAAGTCCACAGCCACATTGACGACATCTACCGAGAACTCGACGTGCAGTTGAAGCGCATGTCGCAGATCCAACGGCAGGTTGACGAACTTCGCGAGAAGGTGAAATCGCTATCTGGATCGTGACCGTTGATCGACGGCGCGATCACGCTATCTCGCACGATGATCACAAGCGGACGCCTGGAAACGCGATGCAGAAGAATCAGTGGGGCGTGTGCCCGCGTTGCCATCAGATGAGTGCCGTGCCTCGCGATGCAGGCGAGCACACGATGGAATGTTTGGATTGCGGGTACGTCTGGAACGACGATCAGAACCGACCATTGGAATCGCGGCGGGCCGCAGACGGGATTCGCGGGTTGAAATCGCCCAAGTTGTATAGGTGACGATCCAATTTGAGTCTCATGCTGCCGTGAACGCCGACCACCGCAATCCGGTCGAGATGCGGCCGTTTTCTGCGTTCCCCCTCGCAATATCGTCGGTCACTGCTCCGCGCTTTGAGTAGCAATCGCCGCAAGATGAAACCACGCACGTCTTGCGAGCCGCGATCGAGCAGCGGCGTAGTCCGAGCCGTGCTCAGGCAGCGACTCAGGATGACAGCAATGACGGATGTGACGGTCGATTTAGGGCCGCGAGGACGTTCATCAAACAGCCGGACTGAACCGTAGCGTCTCCGGTTCATCCTTTGCGTGCTGGAGGTCATGGCAGTCCGGTCGGGGCCAACTACTGAACCGGAGTCCGAACCGTTGGACGAGCGGGTAGAGCGCCTGGAATGGCTGGTGGAAGAGATGGTCACCAACATCGACAGGCTCACTCACGCTGTCATTACGCTCCAGAATCAGCTCGATCTTCTCGCCACCTCGAACAAGAAGCGGTCACCCGAGCCCACTCGCAAGCGTCGTCTCAGGATCGTGAAGAGCAGCCGATAACCATGCTCGCGGCCAAGCCTGATCGCTGTTTTGAGACCGAGCCTTGAGCGCCGTGAAAACGGACAGTTTCGACTGACGCCATGACGGGTGTGACGGTCGGGACGAGCGTAAATCGGTTGGTGCTTACCCGACCTGCCGCAGCTTTCGAGTCCGCTGGCGGTACTGAAAGGTCCCACACTGCGGGCATGTGTAGTAATCCCATTGTTCGCTGTGACGCTCGCTGACCCCGCCGACGAAACTGTGCTCGTATTTCAACGGCGCATCGCATGCGCTGCAGGTGAGTTCCGGGGGGAGAAGCGGCGGCATGCTGGTCATCGTGCGGGCGTAGATGTGCGACAGCATCACCCGATGTCGCGCGGTCACCTCATGTGAGCGTTCAAGACTGGCTGCAGCTTTGGCGAGCACGACCGCTGCGCGTCCGCGCGCCGCGACGGAGCGCGCCAGCAACCGCTCGAGTTCGACCGCCACTGTCTCCATGCGTGTCGGCTTGGTGAGAACCACGTCGGCACCGGCGCTGAGCGCGCGGCTGGTTTTCGGCGCGCGTGCCTCTGCGGTCAGAACCACGATGGGCACGTCCTTGGTCACGCGATCACGCCGCAGAATTTCGCACAGGGCTACGCCGTCGATGATGGGCAGGTGGAGTTCGGTGATCAGCGCGGACGGTGGGCGCGTCAGCGCCTTCACCAACGCATCGCGTCCATCGACCGCTTCGATGACGCTCCACTGCGGCGGGGCGAACGACGCGGCATAGAGGGCGCGCGTGTCCGCATCAGCGTCGGCAACGAGAATGCGAGCAGGCTGCCGTATGCAATTCGTCACGGATTCTATCGTCGTCATCGGTCTGGCCTCCCCAAGGTGTCCGATGCCCACGACGAAGGGTGCAAAGGGCAGAGCCACAGCCTATCACTCCGACGACTATTGTTGTGTCCTGGATTAAACGGTTGAACCAGCGAACAATCATCGCCGCACTTGCTCAGGTGTCCGCCCGAGAGTGTCCGGGTTTTATCCGTGAACGCTGCCGACCGGCCCCAAACCGGCACAAGCTGATCAACAGGAGAGGCCATAAACATTGGTCCGAGTCGCGGAGGGCCCGGTGCCCTTCCTGGCTGAATGGCCCTGTGAACTCGACGTTCTCGACCAGCACCCTTCTACACGCTCATCGCAAGCGCCGAAGCGTTTAGTTGCGAGACGATCGCCCGACCGCGTTCGCGCCCCACAGTAGCCGAAATCACCGTCATTGCCGTCACGCCGTCACGGCCGCCGACCGAAGGTCGGCACGGAAACTGCCGCGCACGATCGCGTCACGCCCTCGCGCGATAGGTCGCGCGCACACGAAGCTGCCGTCGGATGTCCAACCCCTGTCAACGCCGGTCCAAAATCCGACAGTTCCGCCGGTTGAAAATCCGACAGATCGGCGAGGGGACGAGCCTCAGGTCGTCGGGGCCTCCTGACGAACCGGAGTCCGGCGGCGGCGGCCGCCGGCGGATTCCGGTTCGTGCGCCGCGTGCAGCGTCTGCCACAGCTCGGTGTGCTGCCGCATCCGATAGCTGTTCCCGCGAATCGTGACGAGATGGCAGTGGTGCACGAGGCGATCGATCAGCGCCGCCGCCATGACGTCATCGCCGAAGATGTCGCCCCATTCCTCGAAGCCTTTGTTGGACGTCAGCACCGTCGACGCGTGCTCGTAGCGGCGCGTCATCAGCTGAAAAAAGAGCATCGCGCCCGTCCGCGTGATCGGCAGGTACCCGATCTCGTCGACGACCAGGAGCGCGGGATGCGTGAGGACCTTCAGGCGCGCCTGCAAGCGGCCCGCGGCCTGCGCCTCTTCGAGCGACGTGATGAGATCCGCGAGCGTGCCGTAGTAGACGCGCCGCCCGCTCTGCGCCGCCGCGATGGCCACGTTGATCGCCAGATGCGTTTTGCCGACGCCGGGCGGGCCGAGGAAGATGACATTAAACCCCGCGAACTCGCCTCCTGATTTCTTCAGCAAATCGGGTCACTCTGACTGTCGATCGGGTGGCCCGAAACCAGATGTTTCTCTGCTGCCATCGGCATGCGTCTTGATGGCCAGCCGAGGCGGTGAAGACTCAGTGGCATCACGGCTGCCGGCATCTTGCGCTGATTGCCGCTGTGCTGATGTTGGCTGAGGGCTGCGCTGCAAAGAGACCGCCTGCCACTGCGCCGCACGCGCCCGCCGAGATGGCCTTCGTCGCCACCGCCTACTGCCAAGGCGCGACGACTGCCACAGGCGTCACAGCACGGCGCGGCATCGTCGCGGCTGATCCAGCCGTGCTGCCGATGGGCGCGCTCGTTCGTGTGGAGCGATCAGGCCGTTACGACGGCGTCTATACGGTGATGGATACAGGGCCGAAGGTCCAAGGCCATCACGTTGACCTGTTCATCGCGGATTGTGCCGCCGCGAAGCGCTTCGGCCGCAAGAGCGTCCGCGTGACGATCGTGAACGCTCACGACTAGCTGCGACTGCGCGCGTCGAGATCGCGCCGAGTCTTGGCACTCCCCTCAGCAGGTCCAAGCCGACCTGGAAGAACACCAACAGCGATGCAACGAGCGCTAGGTATTCGGTGACCGTGTGGTGCTCGAAGAGGTCGTGAACGGCAAGCCAGTCGGCCGCTGGGAGCAGCGACGTATGGTTCGTTCGAGCGGGTCAGGACGAATGCGTTTGAGGTCCGGCTTTTATGGTGTCCTAACTGAACTCATCTGTTTCCGATGTTATACATGGGTTCCGCAAATTCCACAGTGCCGTCGAAAGGAGAGGACATGGTCACCAACCCATGCACCCAGGGTGCGATCGTTCCAGCATCGACTGCGATCTCAAGACGCAAATTGATCGGCGGTGGGCTCACTCTGTTCTCATTCGCGGGGGGCAGTGCGATGGCCCAAGGCGCGCATGTGCCTCCGGGCGATCCCTTTATCGTTTTGCTGCAGGGACTCTATCAGGGGGTCCCTGCGGGCGAGGGGCCAGCTGACAACCTTGGTTTAACTACCGTAGACCTGAATGATGGCACGTATGCCAAGACGATGATTTACCCGGTGTATGGCATGCCAGAAAGCCGGGAGCGAGGCCATGCGATTGGCACCTTCTACGTGTCGCTCGCGACTGGTAAGTGTGCGCACGCTCTTCCCGGAGGCGCACTGGCCCAGCAGTTCACGGGTGGAGGTTTTGGCCTGCTTATCCCTGACGGGCATGGGGGTCAGTTTGACGAAGGGACCTTCGAGCTAACGGTCCTGGAGGCGAATGGCGTGTATTCGGCCTTCACAAATGGCCATAATCACATGGTCGATCGACTGCATCAACTCGTAGCCGGTCCCCCCTTTACGGGTTTCCCGTCGTCTGGCTACAACGAGTTCTGTTTCTGTAACTTCACCACCTACGATTTCCCCTAGTTTGTGAGCGCGCAGGTCCCGAAATGCGTTCCGATACCCAAGACGATTGCCGGTGCGCGTGCCGAACACGAACGGGCCGCGTTCGTCCTTGGAGCGCAACCAGCGAAAGAAGTACGGCCGCAGTGCGAGGGAAAACGGCACGGTGCGCTCCTTGCGACCTTTTCCCATGACGGTCAGGAGAAGGCCTTCGAGGCGCACCTTTGAGCGTTCCAGCGTGAGCGCTTCGGTGATGCGGACGCCGGTGTCGGGCAGCAACAGAACGAGAACGTGGGCTCGCCTCTGTTGGCGCGATGTCGGCTTGAAGTGCAGGAGCGCCTTCACCTCCGCATCCGTGAGCAGCGTGTGTTGATGCAACGTGACTCGGAGCAGTTTCACACGCAGTCGCCCGTCCGTGTGTTGCTCGTCATGCAGCCACGTCAGGTAGCTGTTGATCGACCGGACATACATGTTGACGCCACCGGGCGTGAGGCCTCGTTCGCGCAATCGGATCACCCACTGATCGAGGTCGATTTTCGAGGGCGCTTCCATCCCGAGGGTTCTCAGGCCTTGCTCATACGTGCGCAGCGTGCTCGGGGACCAGTTCCGCAGAAACTGTCCGGCCTTCAGGAATGCGTCGTGGAGCGGCAGAGGCGACTGTCTATGTGTAGGGTCACGCGCGTTCTCCCCAGGAGCGGGGAAACCGCGTAAGTTGTTCGAGGACTTCAGGTTGGTGAGCCGGGTGGGAATCGAACCCACAACCCGCAGATTAAGAGTCTGCTGCTCTGCCAATTGAGCTACCGGCCCTAGGAAATTTCTAATTTTATCAGAACGGCGCGTCCCGTCGAAGCTCGCGTCAACGAAGACGCGAGCGAAGGCGGATGGCGCGCCCGACAGGACTCGAACCTGTAACCTTCGGCTCCGGAGGCCGACGCTCTATCCAATTGAGCTACGGGCGCACGAGAACTCACAAGTGTAGCCTGACTCGCGTCAAACCTCCACGACGCGACGCGATCTAGGCTTGCCGCGCCCCAGCCACAGCAAGACCCGGTCGCTGACGCCGCGGCTCCGCGGAGACGGCGCGGTTGACGTTGGCGTGTCGGTCAGCCAAACGAGAAATGTCGGCGCGCCCGGCCGCTTCGTTCGCTGGACACGTCTGCGAACTCCGGCGCGCCTTGGACCAGCCAACCATAGCTCGCCAGACTGACAAGCGGTCGAAGGTTGGCGCGCCCGGAGGGAGTCGAACCCCCGGCCTACAGGTTCGAAGCCTGTCGCTCTATCCAGCTGAGCTACGGGCGCGCGCAGTTCGAGTGTATCACCGCACGCGCTGGTATCGCGCTTGCTGCCTTGCCTGCGAACCATCGCGATTCGCTACAGCAAGGAGGCAGCATGGCGAACGAACGGAAACACCCGCGCGACAACGACCCGATCGCTGACACCAACGATGAACAGGTGACGGGTCGCGCCGAGGAATCCGACGAACGCGACGATGAGTTCGAGGATGCGGACGAGGCCGATGACGACCTGGACGAGTTCGACCAAGACTGACGACGCCTAACGACCAACGACCGACGACTACTTCGTCTTTTCCGCATACCGGGCGACGCGCGACAGGTCGACTCCCTTCGACCCTCGCAGCGCCGCCCACAGATCGCCGACCTGATCCACTCTCGACGGCATCGTTTCGATCGTGAAGTCCTCGCGGCGGACGCCCTCGTCGACTTCCTTCCACGTCAGCGGCGCGGAGACGCCCGCGTATTCGCTGGCGCGGGCACTGTACGCGGTCGCCAGCGTTTTGCCGAGCACGTTCTGCATGAAGTCGACGTAAACACGCGCGCCGCGCGCGCGGACGCTGCGCTCGACGGTCGCCACGCGCGGATGTTTCTGCGCGACGACGGTCGCGATGATCTGGCAGAGAAGCAGCCCCGCGTCGTACGGCGTCGAACGCGGCAGCGGAATGTATACGTGCAGGCCGGACGCGCCGGAGGTCTTCGGCACGCCGACAGCCCCGAGCGCGTCGAGCTCGTCGCGAACCCATTTCGCGACGTCGAGCACCTTCGAGAACGGCACATCGTCCGACGGATCGAGATCGAGCGCGACGTAGTCGGCGAATTCCGGATGTTGCACGCGCGAGAACCAGGGGTCCTGGGAGATCGCCGCGAGCTGCGTCGTGTAGAGCAGCGCGAGCAGCGTGCCGCCGATGATCTGCGGCCGCTGTTCCGCGACGCTGACGACTTCCGTCCGTATGCCAGCTGGCACGTCTTCGACCCTGTGTTGATAGAACCATTTCCCAACGACGCCGTTGGGGTACCGCTTCATGACGAGCGGCCGATCCGCGATCGCTGGCAGGATGCACGGCGCGATGCGTGCGTAGTAGCGGAAGAGGTCGCCTTTGGTCAGCTTCTGTTTCGGCCAGAACACCTTGTGCAGGTTGCTGACAGTCAGGTGCTCGCCACCCGGCAGCGTCAGGACACCGTCACGCTTCGACGCTTCTATCGCTGAGAGGCGATCGAGCAGTGTCTGCGTAGCACTCCGGGTAGCGGGTTTCGGGTTCAGGGTAGAGGGTTCCGAACCCGCTACCCGGAACCCGCTACCCGCTACTCGGCCCGCCTTCTCCCGGCTGACTTCACCCGGTTTTTTGTCATCGCGCAGACCCAGATAGACGGGATGCCGCAGCTTTCCGTCGGTCGTCCATTCCGTGAATTTGATCTGCGCGACGAGCTGCGGCTTCACCCAGTGCGGGCGCTCGTTCGTCTTCGGCCTCGGTGTGAACGGACACTCGTCGGTTTCCAGCGGTTTCAGCAGATTCGAGACGCGCGCCAGCTCTTTCTCGTTGAAACCTGTGCCGGTGTGTCCCGCGTAGATGAGGCGATCCTTGTCGTACACGCCGAGCAGGAGGGCGCCGAAGTAGCTGCGCGTGTGTCGCGGCTCCGTCCAGCCGCCGACGACGAACTCCTGCTCCTGGACGATCTTGAGTTTCCGCCAATCCGGCGTGCGCTTGCCGGATTTGTAGAGCGACGCCGCCTGCTTCGCGATGAGTCCCTCCCAGCCGTGCTCGAGCGCCTCGTTGTACATCGCGCGCGCGTCTCCGCGCACCTGCGCGCTGACGCGCAGCAACGGTGTCTTCGTCCTGGTGAAGAGTGTTTCCAGCTCGGCGCGGCGCTCCGTCAACGGGCGATCGCGCAGATCGCGACGGCCGATGCGCAGCACGTCGAAGATGATGTAGGCGACGCTGCCGCCGCCGCCCTCGGTGAGATGGATGCGTCCCTGCAGCTGCTGAAAACCGGTCGGCTCGCCCTTGCCGTCGAGCGCGACGATCTCGCCGTCGAGGACGACGGGCTCCTTGCGCGTGTGCGCCCAGCGGGCGAGTGCCTCCGCGATCTCCGGAAACTGATGCGTCTTCTCGTTGCCGAGCCGCGACCACAGATGCACATCGCCACGGCCGACCTCCGCGATCGCACGGATGCCGTCGTACTTCGGCTCGTAGACGAACTGCGGATCCTGCAGCGGCGCGTCCATGAGGGACGCCAGCATCGGCGACAGGAATGCGGGTTGCGGAGTGCGGATTGCGGATTCTACCTGTTTTATGCGGCCGATTTCGCGCGCTTCGTCTTCGTTTTCGTTTGCGCGAGGCTGCGGCGGAGGCGCTCCATCAGGTCCACGACCTCGGCCTGCCGCGGCTCGACTTCGGGCTCGAGCGTCGCTTTCGTGCCCTTCGCCTTGCTCCGGATAATCCGCATCAGGTTTTCGCGGTACTGATCTGAGTACTTCGACGGATCCCAGTCGGTGGCCAGGCTGTTCACTAGTGCCTTCGCCATGTCGAGTTCCGGCTTTCGCACGCCGCTGTCCGACGGGAACTCGAAACTCTTTTCCTCGACGAGCTCGTCCGCGAAGCGCATCACGGTGAGCACGATCGCGTCTTCAATCGCCTCGACCGCGGCGAGATGCTGAGCGTCCCGCAAGATGAACTTGGCGATGCCAATGCGATTGGATTCGCGGATCGCCTCGCGGAGCAGCGCGTACGCCCGTTCGCCGCCTTTCGCCGGCACGAGGTAGTACGGCGTTTCGAAGAAGCGGTCGTCGATCTGATCCGCCTTCACGAAGTCGATGATGTCGACCGTGCGCGTTTTCTCGACTGCCGCCGCCTTGAAATCTTCCGTCGTCAACGTGACGAAATGGCCCTTCCGGTACTCGTAGCCCTTGACGAGGTCCTCCCACGCGACCGGGTGTCCGTCCTTGATGCACACGCGCTCGAACTTGACGGGCGACTTGTCCTTGGTATGCAGCAGGCGGAATTTCGGCCGATGATTGCGGACGGCCGTGTGAAGTTCGATGGGGATGTTGACCAGCCCGAACGACAGCGAACCTTTCCAGAGGGCTCTCATTTTTG
>Ga0126381_100004111_pt1 | contig 15800 bp, 17 predicted proteins | sample PanSoiMetPlot_28_FD_96465 | JGI IMG/M metagenome (GOLD analysis project Ga0126381, IMG submission 96465) | Tropical forest soil microbial communities from Panama - MetaG Plot_28 | ecosystem: Environmental > Terrestrial > Soil > Tropical forest > Bulk soil | place: Panama | collected 2016-02-17 | reverse complement strand
GCCTGCGCATCGGCTAAGCTCTGACAAGTGTCCGCCAGCGAAGAACCGCTTCGGTGCGATTGTGCGCAGAAAACTTCCGCATGATATGCTGGATGTGCATTTTGACCGTGTTTTCCGAAAGATTAAGCTTGGCCGCGATCAACTTGTTCGGAAGACCGAGCTCAAGTTCCGCGAGTACGTGCTGTTCGCGCCGCGTGAAATGGGCCAAGGTCTTTTCGGGCGCATCTCTCCTGATGCCGTTCGCCTCGCGGATCGCGGCCAGCGGGGGAGAGCAGGGGAACGCGATGGACGGCGCCCCATTTTCGTTGATGGTCTGTAGCGGCCGATAAATCCCGCCGGCGAGAACAAGACGAAGACCGGCGATGGCGATTTCGACCGGAATCGAGGTCGGGAAGAAACCGCGGATTCCCCGCTGCATCGCTGCTACGGCGGTGGCCTCGTCATCACGATTTGACAAGAGTGTAACAATGGCACTCGGACACCAGTGTGTAAGCCGCGCGAGATCATCTTCGACCGAAGGATCAATAATGGTTCTGTCCCCGATAGCGAGCGCAACCAGGCGGACGTCTCGACCTGACACACTGTCGATCTCCTCTGTTGTCGTCATCTCGAGGACCTCGAAGCCGACGAACTCTCGCGTGAGGATGTTCAGAATGCAGGTGCGAGTGAGAACCAGAGGCTCGATGATGACCAGAACCGGCAATTGCGCCGATCCATTTGTTCGTTCGACAAAACTGGTTACGTCGTCCATGATGGTTCCAAATTCTACTGGGCGCCTACCAACGAGTTATTGGTCTAGTCATTCACGGCTCTATTGTTGGCGCGCGATTCCTTTCCGCGTACATCGAGACTGATGCATATGTTGCGATACGCCGTTGTCGCCGCCGATCCTGGATTGCCGTCGGCGACATAGGCCTCATCTTCTTTCACGAGGTACAAAAACGGACGCTCGCCAATGTCCTCGCCAGACGTCTTTTTGCCTTTGACGTGCCCGCAAATGGTATCGACCGGCTGCCCGAACGTATTTTTCCGCATGGCGCGCTTCATGTCCTCGAACTCCGCGGATGCCGGATCTTCCATCTTGGCAGCAATCGTTGTTTTTGCTTTTGTCATGACATGATCGGCCGTGTCAGCCGGCTGAGCGGACCCGGCGACATCTGTTTTCGCCGGAATTGCTGGGCTCGGTTTTTTCAGTGCAGTCCTGGACGCGTCGGAGGGCCGGCCCGGAGGTGAAGTTTCCGGCTTCATGATGACCGGTGAGTCCGTGTTTTCTTCTGCAGTCCCGTCCCCGTTGACCGGCTTAGTCGACAATGGCGCAGCCCTCTTGGGCTCAGTCGTCTTGGACTCAGCCGTCTTGGGCTCAGTCATCTTGGCCAACTTTTTTGGCTTCGCTCTGGCCGCGGGACCGGGCGTGAATGGCGCTGGAGTGATCTCGGACGCTGTAGCCGCTGCGGTTCTGTCGAAACAAGCCAGCGCGGTGCATCCTTCCAACATCGCCTGCGGCGAATTCAGGCAGCTGCAGCCAGCCAAGGTGACCGACAGTGCACCAACGAGAATCGTCCTCATGCCCTTTCTCCCTCAGGTCAAGAATTCAGCTCGCATTTCTTGCGAGGGCCGATCGCTTTGATCGGTGCGTCGATTCAGTACTTTCCAACGAACGGTGCGAATCTGACGTTCAAACGTGCCCACACGGTTTGAATGTCAGCATGCGCACTCGTGACTGTTTCTGGAGTCACAAACCCGGCGTTCACGGCTTGATTTCGGTCGCCGATGTTGAAGCGAGCGAAGTTGTATTCGACGCCCGCGCTCACATACGGGTTGAAGGCATATTCAATGCCGGCACCCACCGTCCAACCCCCGTCGCGATCGCTCGAGCTTGTGCTCGTCAATCCTGTACTTGCGACGAACGTGTTGAAATCGATTTTTGAGTTCGCATAGCCGCCCTTGATGTAGCCAAGCCAGTTGTAGGACGCATAACCAAGACGTCCTGTGACAAGGACCAGGTCGGTTATTTTTGATTGCCGAAGGCGATCGGCAACACCCATCGAAAGCGAGGTCTCTTTTAGATTAGTCCCAGACCACGATGCCTCGATGCCCGCCACCCAATTGGAATTAAACTGGTAGAGATATCCGATCTGCCCGCCGGCAATCCAGCTCGAACCGCTCTGACTGATTGGTTCGAACGTTGCGCCGTTGAAGAATGTCCAGTCGGTCGTAGACCACGCACCGCCGGCATTGCCGCCGAGGTAGAAGCCCGTCCAATTGATTGGTGACAAAGGTGTGCCTAGCGGCGGCGCTTTGACAGGGATGTCCGCCGCCAAAGCAAACTGCGTGAGCGTGATGGTGGAAACAACCGCAAACACTACAGCGGGAACACGATGCATGGACCCACCCCCCGGTTGTCGGGTGTAGGCCAGAAGAAATCCAATCGACACAACACCCCGCCACCATTAGCGAAAGATGGTTAACCGGAGCTACGGAGAATTTAGGCGAAGGTCACTGCGCGGGCACTTGTTGTAAACGAGGCGCGTCAGTTGCCTCTTCTATCTGGTCTTCTTTATTCATGGCATGCGCGAAAGCAGCAGTGGCGACCAGCCCGGCAATGCTGACAAAAGCCATCAGAGCAAGAACACCGATCAGACCCCAGGCCGCCTGGAGTTGAGGAACAACAAAAGTGCCAATGGTCGCTCCGACCTTTGCGCATGCCGCGGCGAAGCCACTCGCCGAAGCCCGGATCGCTGTCGGGAAAAGAACGGGAGGCAGCGTAAACGTCGTGGCGTTCGGCCCGATATTCATTGCGAAATTGAAAAGGACAAAACCGGCGATGACCAACCCAAGATGCATATCAGGCCCATTGCCGATCGCGGCCGCAAACATCAAAACAAGCATCCCTAGCGTCATTCCAGCGAAGCCGGCGACTTGCATTGAAATGCGCCCGAACCGCGGGACAGCAAACATACCCGCGATGAAACCTATCAGCAGGAACAGATCAACAAGCCCACTTCCTTCGGCATCGCCAAGCACAGCTGCGACGGTACCAGTGCCCGTGGAAGCAAAATGCATCGCTCCAAGGATGACAGGAGTGAATAGCCCGACGCCATAGGTGGCGATGTCCATCATTAGCCAAGGCAGAGTGACGAGCAGTGTGCGCGTCCTGTAGTGCGAGGTGAAGAGAGTAGCGAACCCAGGCGGTTTCGCCACTTGCGTCCGCAGTGTCGGCGCACTCGCAGACTCCTCCAAACGTGCGAGCGAAACGGGAATATTGGTGAGGCGCGCGAGCACCTCGGCGGCTTCGGCCAGTTTACCTTTTTCAGCCAACCAACGCGGGCTCTCAGGGATGGACAGACGGGCCGACAAATAGATTGCCGCCAACAAGCCCGCCGTCCCGAGCAACAACCGCCAATCCGTCATCGCCGGGTGCGTCCGGAATACCACGATGGCGATGACTGCAGCCGCGATCATGCCGACGGATTGAAGTGCAATCGTCGCGACCGTCATTCTGCTGCGTAACGAGCGTGGCATGATCTCTGACACGTACGAACCGCTGGTGGGGAAGTCGATTCCGATTCCAACGCCAATCAGAAACTGGCCCGCTAGGATGAGCGAGGGCTCATGCGCCACCACGCACAGCGCCGAGCCGACTGCGAGAATTGCCATGTCCGCTACAAAAGTGCGCTTGCGTCCAATGCGATCCGCTGCGACGCCACCCAACGCCGCTCCCAGCACAGCTCCGACCACTAAAGCCGAACCGATAAGGCCAACCAGAATTGGACTTATTGTCAGATCGCGCTTGAGTAACGGAATGGCTATTCCGAGCGAAACCACCGAAAAGCCATCAAGCAACGTTCCGCCGCTGGCAAGAAACCAATAATAGTAACGCACCGAGGTCATCGGTGCTTCGTCGAGTTGTTCGAAGACCGATGTCTTCGACGATATTGTGTGTTGACCCGTGTTGCTCATCAGCCAAATTCTCGGCACAACTTACGACAAGTGGCATTCAAAAAGTGCGGCTAGCGCGAAGGAAAGAAGACGCGTAGCCTAATTGCCACCACTTTAAACGCCGGTTGCCTCGCATAATCTCTGGAAGGCACGACTGCTTATCTTATTACCGTTTTATTGTGCACTGTGGTCGTGTTTCGCGGAAGCTACAGATAGCTTTGGATGTGATCCTCGGTGTGAGCAGCATGACGAGCGAACGCGTCGCAACTTCGCCAAAGCCCACGGGAGCGTCAGCGACGACGCCAATTCCCGCGGCGTTCCAGCAAACCAAGTCGTCAGCGGATGGGTTGTCTTCAGCAGAGGCGCACCAACGCCTTGCGCACTATGGTTTGAACACGATCGCGGAGCGCAGCGAAAGCAAATGGCATAAACTTGGGACGTATTTCTGGGGACCACTGCCGTTTCTCATTGAGGCCGCAGCCATTATCTCGGCGCTCCGTCGCGACTGGGCAGACTTCGCCGTCGTAGCCGGACTTCTCTTCTACAACGCGGCCGTAGGTTTCTGGCAGGACGACAAGGCCGCAAATGCGCTTGCCGCTCTTAAAAAGGGATTGGCATTGCGTGCTCGTGTTCGCCGAGACGGCAAGTGGGAAACAGTCAATGCGACAGATCTCGTGCCCGGAGACATTGTGAACATTACTGGCGGTCAGATTGTGCCCGCAGATGTTGTTCTCATCGAAGGCGAGTATCTGAGTTGTGATCAAGCGGCGTTGACCGGGGAGTCGCTGCCCGTATCCAAGAAGGTCGGGGATCAAGCCTATTCCGGCAGTATTGCGAAGCAGGGTTCGATGAACGGGGTCGTCACCGCCACCGGTGGCAATACTTTCTTCGGTCGCACGGCCAAGCTCGTCGGATCGGCGGGTGCGGTGTCGCACTCGCAACGCGCCGTTACGCAGGTAGGGGACTTCCTCCTGCTACTGGCCCTGATCTTCGCCGCAATTCTGGTTGGCGTTCAGGGGTATCGGCAGCTTGTTTTGGCTGACGACTGGAGTTGGGCCGAATTCGGGAGCATCGCGCAATACGTGCTTGTGCTGCTGATTGCGTCGATCCCGGTGGCGTTGCCGGCTGTGATGTCCGTCACGCTGGCTATCGGCGCTTATGCGCTATCGCTGCAGAAAGCGATCGTTTCTCGGCTAGCGGCAATCGAAGAACTGGCAGGCGTGGACATTCTCTGCAGCGATAAGACCGGCACGCTGACGATGAATCAGCTTACGGTACAGGCCAGCATCCCGTTCGGTTCTGCCAAGGCCGACGACGTGCTTCGTGATGCTGCGCTGGCCACCCAGAAAAGCAGCCAGGATGCGATAGACCTCGCAATCCTTAAAAGCAGGGGCGGACGCGACGACGCAGCGAACACTAGGCAGACCGCTTTCGTCCCGTTCGACCCGGTGAACAAAAGAACAGTCTCAACGGTCGAGGATCAAGAAGGCCGCATTTGTCACTATGCCAAAGGTGCGCCGCAGGCGATCTCGAGCCTGGCCAGGCCGGATCCTAGAACCGAGAAAGCCTACAGTGAGACTGTCGCGGACCTCGCGAGCAAAGGTTATCGCGCACTCGGCGTTGCCCGCTCCAACGATGGCAAGGACTGGGAGATTGTCGGCATCGTCTCGTTGATGGATCCGCCGAGGGCCGACGCCAAAATGACGATCGCCGAAGCTAAGGAGCTTGGTCTTAACGTCAAAATGGTGACCGGTGATGATGTCGCGATCGGAGACCAGATTGCCTCGCAACTCGGAATTGGCAGCCATCTGCTCGTCGCGAGCAATGTGTTCGGAGAGGACACGGATAAACCGGCCGCTTTGAGCAGCTCGGTTATGGATGCTGTCGAACGCGCCGACGGGTTCGCGCGGGTGTTCCCCCAGCACAAGTACGAGATAGTTAAGGCCTTGCAGAGCCGGGGTCATATCGTCGCGATGACGGGTGACGGCGTCAATGATGCACCAGCACTTAAACAGGCCGATTGCGGTATCGCAGTGAGCGGTGCCACGGACGCCGCCAGAAGCGCTGCGGCGCTGATACTCACGGCTCCGGGCCTGTCGACGATCATCAACGCGGTGCGCGTTGCCCGCCAGATATTTCAGCGCATCGAGAGCTACGTCTACTATCGCATTGCGATGACGCTCGACATCATGATCCTGGTAGTCGCGTCAATCGTGATCTTCCAGTTCCAGCCGGTCACCGCGATCATGATCGTGGTTCTTGCGTTGCTAGATGACATTCCGATCATGACGATCGCCTACGATAACGTGCCACCAGCTGCCCGCCCAGTTCGCTGGGATATGCATCGCATTTTCTTATTTGCGTCACTCATGGGTCTTTTGTCGCTCGTCGAAACTTTCGGCCTTCTCTTGACAGGTCTGCGGTGGATCGCTGATCCGCACCTGCAGGCGATGATCCATCTCGACCCGGATCAGCTGAAAACGGTGATGTTTCTGCAGCTAGCGGTCGGCGGGCATTTACTGCTGTTTGTCGTTCGCACCAAGCGTTCGCTCTTCGCGCCGCCGTATCCCAGTGCGCGCCTTTTCTGGGCCATCGTCGCTACACAGATCGCGGCCCTGTTGATTTGTTACTTAGGTGTCGGCGTGCGCGCCATTCCGGCCGCGGCGATTTTGGGCGTTTGGATCTACTGCCTCATCTGGATGGTTGTTCTCGACGTCGTGAAAATCGGGTATTGGCAAATTTCCACGGATCGGGATGAAGTTAGCTCAGGACAGCGGTCATCTTTGATTGCCTGACAGAAAAGGAACCCCCGTGAATCTCACCAAACGGTTGAAGGTCGACCCTGGCAGCAAGGTCAAGCTTGCCGATATCGACCCCGATTTTCATGGCACGCATGACTCCGAGGACGAAGCCAAGGCCGAACTCCAGCACAATCTGATCCGCATCACCGATCTGCAGCGAAAACTTTACGCCGACCGTCGGCATTCTCTGCTTATTGTCCTGCAAGGGATTGATGGAGCGGGCAAGGACGGGACCTGTTGGCATGTCGTAAGCGCAATGGACCCTCAGGGGGTCAACGTTGTGGGATTCAAGCAACCATCACCGGAAGAGCGTGACCACGATTTTCTATGGCGGGTTCATCCCCACGCGCCCGGCCTTGGTCGCGTGGCGGTCTTTAATCGTTCGCACTACGAGGACGTTCTCGTCGTGCGGGTGCACGAACTTGTCCCGAAAAAGGTCTGGAAGCGGCGTTTCGACTTCATCAATGACTGGGAAAAGCTCCTGGTAGACGATAAGAACACCACAATTCTCAAATTCTTCCTGTACATCTCCAAGGACGAGCAGCTGTCGCGTTTCAAAGAACGCCTCGACGATCCTGGCCGCCAGTGGAAAATCAGCGACAGCGATTATTCCGAGCGCAAGCTCTGGAACAATTACATCGACGCTTTCGAGACGGTTCTATCGAAGTGTTCAACCAAACATGCGCCATGGTTTATCATCCCGTCGAACCACAAGTGGTTCAGGAATTTTGCCGTCTCCCACATTGTTGCTGGCGCGCTGGAAGATATGAAGCTCGAGCTGCCAAAGCCGACGGTTGACCTGCACCAAATCCGCAAACTTTATCATCAAGCCGCAGGGGATAGTGGCGCCAAACGAGCGGGCAAGGGCAAGTAGTTGCGCGCTAATATCCGCAACTGGATTAAGCGTCCCACCAACAGTATTGCTACCTGCCGACAGAGCGATCGAATAGGCGGCGCGATGCCCGCATCGGCACTTTGAACGTGTCGGCGCGTATGCGGTTTTTGACCAAAGCCAGATAAGCGACGTCCGCACTGTTTAAAATTCAAGTTCTGCCCAGACGGTTATCCCTGAAAACCTCGCAGCCCAAAAGTCGGTGAATGGCTGTGCGACGGTACTTGGTTCCGCACATATCCTTGCGCGGGTCGGTTAATGTCTGCAGATGGATCAGTTTACCAAATACGTGCTCGACGAGATCGGGGTCATCGGCGACGCTCCAGTCGTCTTTGGAGCGGCCATATTGGTTGTAGCGGCAGCTGTCTGGTCGATTTTGAGTTGGCGATATTCCGGAATTATCAAGAATAGAGAAAGAACCATTGCACTTTATAAGAATAGACTTGATGGCGCGTCTCCGGACGAAGCGAAAGCTAAATTAGATAGTCTGGAAGGACAAATATGGACTCTAAAAGATCGTGTATGGCCAAAACTGCCCCCGGCCGCGGTCGCGGATCTAGAAAACTCACTTAAGACGAAGGAACCTCCGAGACAGATTTCGATTGTTCCTCAAGACATCGATTCGATTTTCCTGGCACGGGATCTTGTCGATGCGTTCACGCGTATTGGATGGGTCGCCAAACAAGACACCAGCGTGAATGGAATTCCTGACGGTCTTAGCGTTTGGCCCGATAGTGAGTTGGGCCGCGCCGTCCGTGACGCTTTAGATAAGGCTACCGGCGCTCAGGTCTCGATAAGGGAAGACAACCACGCGCGGGAAAACGGCAATATTGCAATTGGGATTGGGTACAAGGTGGATTGATGCCACGCGCGAAGGCAGACGTTTTGCAGACATTGCGCGCGCCTTTAAGCCAAAGCAAACATGAATATCTTGCTTTTCTTCGTGTTTTGGATCGTCTTCGCGTTAGGCGTCCCCATGATCCTTCATGCGTTGTTTGGGTCCACTGAGTACCCACTCGTATCGATTGGAGTCGTTATTGGATTTGTCGGCGGCGCACTTTTGTCGGCGCTGATAACAGGGCTCTTTAAGGCCGAACGGCCGCCTCAATCGAAGTAGTTCTCCGATGTTTCACAATGAAATTCGCCGAAACGCGCGAACTCATTCCGATTCCGCTTTTTTGTGATGGCCATCACAATTTGGAAGTGGCCCAGTTCACATCCACAGACCGCCCGCAGGTTTACACGAAAGGCCGTGAACCCCTTTTCCTAAGGGAGGTCGCCATGACGATCACCTTGATGAAACAGACCAGCCAAGCCGCTAAGGCAGGACGGCTCCGTCCCCAAAACTGCAACGAGTTGCGCGGCGATTACCATCTGCCTTTCGCCAAGACCGAAGTACGGATAGAGGTTGCGAGGCGGCGCATAATTTTCGCTTCGCTTTTAGGTCTGGCTACTTTTTTCCTCGGCCAACAGCCGGCGAAGGCTTATGAAACTCCGTGGTGTGCGGTGATCTCTGAGGGGTATTGGGACTGCCAGTATCGCTCGATCGAAGAGTGCCGGCCCAATGTGCTGGCCGGTAACCGCGGTTTTTGCAACTTGAACCCACGTTGGAGCGGTTGGTATGGGCCGGGCGAACGTCGACCTTTGCGCTATTGACGGCTAAGCACTTGCACGTCCGCTCAATACGGATCAGGTTTTGACGGAGTCCCTAATATTGCCACTGCCATTTTCTGACGGACGACGTTGGCGCTTCGCCAGTAACGTGGATGCTCGTCTCGTGCATATGCTCTTTGACGAGCGCGAATAAGGTGGCGGCGTTCTGTGGATGTAGCCTGATGCAGCCGTGCGATGCCGGACGGCCGAGATGAGAGATCTCGTAACTGCCGTGAATGGCGTAACCGCCATCGAAAAAAATAGAGTACGGCATCGGCGACCAATCGTATTTTCGAGAAAACCATTTCCGTTCCAGCCGCTCGGGGCGATAGCTGCCGTTTGGCGTGCTGTATCCCCAGCGCGCAGTAGAAACCGGCCATTGGTAGCGGAGCGAACCGTCGATTGCGACTGATAGCCGTTGGGCCGACTTGTCGACGGTGACCACGATGCTGGCTTGGGCGGGCATGCAACAGACGCCGCACAATGCGGCAACAATAACGATCCCAATTACAAAGCGTGGCATGTCTTGCATGTTGTAAACATCATCCGTCTTCTCGGCTTCGTGAGATATTGGACCGTGGTCCAATCGTAGTTGCCAAAAAGACCAACTAATACGCGTGTTGCCGCTTGCGCGAAGCCTTGCGACCTAATGACCCATAAGGGCGCAAACGCGATTTAATTAAGACTCGGAAATTGTGCCGTCTGCTATCGTCCTCCCAATCAATAAACGTCTCTTTGAACAACAATAAATTGGGAGGAAGTCATGCGGATCAAAGTAGTCCTTGCCGCCAGCGTTTCGGCGGCCTTTCTGTTCCTTTCAGCTGCGGCGCATTCCGCCGAACCCGAGGTGATGGCGCTCGCGCCGTCTGAAATGAAATGGAGCTCGCAAGGCGGTTTAGCATTGCCCGGTTTGGAGCAGACCACGCTCATTGGTGACCCGAGCAAGCCGGGACCTTATACGATCCGCCTTAAATTTCCCGCCGGTTTTAAGGTCGCCCCGCATACCCACCCTGATTCACGGGAGGTCACTGTCCTGGCTGGGACCTGGTACACCGGCTATGGAGACAAGGTAGAGCCCTCCAACCTCAAGGAATTGCCGGCGGGAAGTTTTTATACCGAGCCGGCAAACATCGCCCATTACGTAGAGATACGCGAACCCACGATGATCCAAGTCAGCGGCAACGGTCCGAGCGGCCGCAAATTCGTTGGTCCGGACGCGCCAAAATAACCCGCGATCCCGGCAACACGCCTGATGCACAAACGAAACCCCGACCACACGGCCGGGGTTTCGTAACTCAATGTCCGCGCGCAAGGCGGACATCGCGTGGATTTGTTGCCGGTCAGGCGAATTGTCGAAGCCGAACGTAATGGCCAGCGCTAATCGACCCGCGCCACGAAATAGTCGGAACGGAAAAACGCACCACATTTGCGGCAGGCATTTTTCCCGCCACGCGGGACTGAGTAGCGGTCGCCTGTCGCACCGCTTCATTCAATTGCTCTTCCGTGACGCGTCGTTGTTTGATCAAACGGCCGGCCAGCCATTCGACCTCAGGCATGTTATTTTTGATAATTTCAATGGCGCGGAGATAAGCGGCGTTTCTGATTTGAAGTTGGTGGTCGTCTGCCAGCCCTTCCACAAGTGCGCTGATTTCTGAAGAGACAGCGAGCGCGTGACTGCGGCATTTGAAAATTGTTCGAGAGGCCTCGCCAGCGGAGAGAATTGCGATCCGCTCGATGAGGGACAAGTCATCGGTGGCGCCGACAATCTCGGTCCTGCCACTGCCATCTTCGCGAATTGCGAGCTCGATGACCTTTAGCCCAAAGTACCGTGCCACGACCGCATTCCCGGCCTCATGGAAGGCGGTACCGCGAACAGCATTACTCGCGTAGCTCATTTTGGGACGCTCATGGATCGTCCCCCCAGGACTGTTATTTGCATAAATAACTGCGCCTAAAATGCGGCGCGCTGCAGAGTTTGTTTGCCAACTCAAGGTTGTCGATTTCGCCAATGGTGGATCGGTCGCGACAAGGTTGCTGACGATCGCTGGCAACTACATCGAAAAAAGGGGTGATGTGTTACATTTGCGCCCGGCCTTATACATTTTCCAAACACGGCGAAATGTCCGCCGTGCACGCCCGGAGACGCCGCAATGAAAATCGATGGAGCCTGTCACTGTGGCCTTATCGCCTATGAGGCGGAGGCCGATCCAGAAATGACCGGCATCTGCCACTGTACCGACTGCCAGACTCTATCGGGTTCGGCATTTCGTACCGTCGTGCCCTCGCGGCAAGGTTCTTTTAGGCTTCGATCAGGAGAGCCGAAGATATACGTCAAAACGGCCGAAAGCGGCACCAAACGACAACAGGCGTTTTGTCCAAATTGTGGGACGCCAATTTACTCCACAACGGTCGATGACGACCCAAAGGTTCACAGCATTCGAGTAGGCACCCTGCATCAGCGCAACGAATTTGTGCCCAAACTGCAGTACTGGTTTCGCTCCTCCCAGGCGTGGACCACTGGCCTTGGCGCCGTTCCAAAGACTGAGAAGCAACGCTAGTTCGACGACAAAAATATAGTGCGATCTGCTCAGGGAGGCAGCGGCGAATAATTACCGGCGCGCTGTGCGATGCTACCGCGCCTCTGTCGACGACTCACTCATATTACTGTCGGCGATGACAGTAGCGTGCCACGTGTCCCGCAGAAGAATGGCCCGCGGATTACTGTTCACGCGCGGTTTTGTTCTTCATCACTGTAATTGTGGCAATCTGTCGGAGGTTCCAGGTCAACGCCACCGAATGAATTGCCGTACCAGTTGTCAAAGTATTTTCATAAAGAAGCGGTGGTTCCGGTGCGTTTCTACCAGTGTGCGTTACGGAAAGCACCATAGGGAATCGAACCGGCCACGGACGATATGGCTACAATCGACATTCCAGATTCGTGGACGCCAACAGCGGAGAATTTGTACGCGCTACCGAAGCCGTTGCGTCGGTACATTCACGACTTGCAAACGAATGTTGATTCTGTCGAAACGATGCGAGAGAACTTTCGGCTTTGGCAGGAGAATGCAGCGCTTAGAAAAAAGCTAGCCGGAACGTTCAACGAAACTGGTCCTTTTTTCGCCGATCACTTTACCTTCAGTCCAAAAAGTTGATTATCCGTGGCAATCGAGCGCGCTTGTTCGCCGGGCCGCTCGGGACGGGAAGGGGCTTTAGCACGGGTCTTGCTCATCCACCGCCCCCTGTAGCCCTCCGACGATATTGAACAAAATTACGCCAGCACACCTTGGCAAGCGAAAAGCGCGTAGATTTTCCTGCGCGAACCCATCGTCTGCCCGGTCGCCCGGTTCTTGCCTCTATTCGGTCTCTTGTCTGCCCCAAGTTGCTGCACCATTCGCGGCGTAGCCACGAACCGACTGAGTGAGCTAGGATTTCCGTCAAATGATCGAGTCGATCATGTATTTCGGGATGGGGTTTCTGCTCGCGACCCTCATCGCGGTAGCCCTTGTCCCCTTTGTCCATGGCCGCGCTGTGCGCCTGACGACGCGGCGGCTGGAGGAGTCCGTCCCTCAGTCGATGGCGGAAATCCAGGCCGACAAGGATGCGCTGCGCGCCGAATTCGCAATGTCAACGCGACGCCTTGAGATCACCATTGAAGAATTAAAAAATAGGGAAACCAACCAGCTTGCCGAACTCGGCAAGAAGGAAGACGCCGTCAATCGGCTCAAGATGGAGCGCGGTGCGCAGAAAGTTGAGGTGGGCGCGCTCAAAGCCGAACTCAACACGCTTAAGGACCGCCTCACCGCAGCTGATAGGGAAATCGAGGCGGAAAGAGTCCGGCGTCACACAGACGATCTCGTCTCCCTTGCATCGAAGGAGTGGCCGCCAGGTAAACAAGTTTGGGCGGCACGGGGGGACTCTGACGTTTCTGCTGGGTCGAAGGCAGCGATACCTTCGATCCAAGTGTCCCCTCGCGCCTTCGGTAATCAGTTCGTGGGCAGCGAGCTATCGAGTGGCAGGCGAATAGCTCGCAGTCTTTTGCACTTTTCGATTGCGGCTCTGATCGGCGCCGGGGTCGCCTTTGCGTGGCAGTCATCTGGCGGCGATGCAAACGAGATGATCATGACCTGGATGCCGTCGATAGGTAAGTTCTTATCCGTTCCCACGCCAAAGGGACCTTCCGACGTTGCAGCCAAGCGACCGGACCCTCCGCCCACGCAAGATGCGGTATCGTTGCAATCAGTGCCCGTCAGTCCGACAGCAATGGCCCCTGCTACAACAACTGCTCCTGAAGCGGTGCCGGAACACGAGGACACCTCGGAGCATGAACCGGCCGGCGTACAGCCCAATGAAGATGAGTTGACCGTCAAACGAGAAGAGACGGCCAAAGATATTACGACGCTGCAGCCGCAGGACTCCAAGCAGGAAACGCCTTCCCCTGCGACACGAGATCAGCCGACGCCCGCTGTGGCACCGGAGACAAAACCGACAACCGTAGCGAGCTGGACGCTCCGTGAAGTTATGAACAGCACGGCGGTCTTACAGGGACCTGCTGGCACTTTGAGGGTGATGCGTGGGGACACGGTACCGGGACTCGGGAAAGTCACTTCCATTGTTCGCTGGGGTAACGGCTGGGTGGTCTCCGCGACCGCGGGTTACTGTACGAGTTCGCCGGTGGATCACGCAGATGGAATCTGCGAACCGTATCGGGACTAGGTTCAGTCTTGTTGGCTATTCGTGGAGTTCAATTTCCGCGGGTACACACCGCGCGATACGCATTCGCTGCCCGAGAATTAGAAAAGCCGTAGTCTACGAACGCTATGTCTTCCTTCACGAGATATAGAAACGCCCTTTTTCCGGTTTCCACACCGGCTGTATTTTTTCCTCTAACGTGGCCACAAATGGTGTCAATGGACTGCCCAAAAGTATCCTGCCTGACCGCTCTCGCCATATCCTCGAATTCGGCAGATGCCGGGTCTTCCATCTTGCTCGCGATCGTAGCCTTTGCCTTTTCCAGGATAGGATCGGAGGGCCCAGAGGCCGGCCCCAATGCAGCTACGTTCACACTCGTTCCGACATCGCTCTTCGCGTTCGTGACGGGTTGCGGAGGCGGGGGAGAAGCATCCGGGGTCAGATTGGTCGGCGATGAGACTTTTTCCTTGTCGAATCCGTCGTTTGTGCGAGGCGAGTTTGGTTTTACCGCCTTTGTAGCCACGGGCGATGTCTTTGCGTTCTTCGCCGCGTTTTTCGATCGGACTTTTGTTGCCGCAGAATTGGTCTTAGATCGTGCTGGCTTTAGATCGGGCGGGGAGCTTGCAGCCGTTTTGAAAAAACACGGCTTTGAAGTGCAAGCATCCAGCATCGCCTGCGGTGCTGGAGGGCAGCTGCAGCCAATCAAGATCACAGACAAAACGCCGACAAAAAAGATTCTCATGCAATTTCATCGCCTCGCGAAAGGAGTCTCGTGAGTATTTCTTAAAAGGCGATCGCCGAGACGCTTACAACTAGAGATAAATCACGTGGCCGAACGGTGAGGTAATACCATCGCCGGAATTTACTCGGCGCATGGTTAAATTCAGCCGTGGATCGCGGCCAGATCCCGTGTGCGTCAAAGACCGGAGACGGAGACTTCGCTCGCGAACACAGCGCGCAGTATCGATGGTACAATTGTGCCACCGCCAGGCCGATACAGGATTTCGGTCATGCCTATGCCACAATGGAGCAGCCGATTCCGATCATGCAAGCGATGCAACTCCTCGCATCGGGCGGCGTGACCATGGCCGCAGGGGCCATGATCTCGTTTTCGTTTGCAGTATCCCCACCCTTAACATTGTTGCCGCCGCTCCCTGAGCGGTTCGACATCAACGAGAACGTCACGACGAAAGGGCACAAACCCAGTGAGACGGTGGGCGCGGCCGTCGCCAACACTTTCGAGCGCCGCTGGCAGCCGACCGACGAATCCCCCTTAACTCCAGTGCCGCGGCGTGACCCGCTTGAGGGTTTGGTCGGCGGCTTGTTGGCGCTGCCGCTGGCGCAAGATGCGCCACAGCTGGCACAGGCCGAGCCCCTTGATTTTGCCGATGCACCGCAGCCCAGTAAACAAGAGTTGGTAGGAGCCACACGGGCCACATCCGATATTTGCTCGCGTCATGGCTTACGCAGGGTCGGTTACAGGCAGAACCACCACCACTATTGGCGCTGTGCAAGGCGCTGATAGCTTTACTGCACGCTGTCATTTCTCCTTGAGGCTGCACGACGGATCACGACGGCTTGAAATAGCTGCCACATGATCCTTCATCCCGGGGCGTCGAGATCGAAATTAGATACGGAAACTCTTGCGTGCGTTGCAGTTAGCGAGCCCACTAACGGAGAGTTTGGCCAATAGCGGCCACTATTGTTGAAAAAGAAAACTTCGTGATTTCGTCACGCTACTGTTAGTTCGCCCTCCTAAGCACAGGGCGCTGGGACCTGTGCATAGGAGATCTTCTCATGAAACTTTTTACAATTTTGATATTGGT
>Ga0126381_100004110_pt1 | contig 15801 bp, 16 predicted proteins | sample PanSoiMetPlot_28_FD_96465 | JGI IMG/M metagenome (GOLD analysis project Ga0126381, IMG submission 96465) | Tropical forest soil microbial communities from Panama - MetaG Plot_28 | ecosystem: Environmental > Terrestrial > Soil > Tropical forest > Bulk soil | place: Panama | collected 2016-02-17 | reverse complement strand
GTACTACCGACACGTCGAAGCCTTCCCCAAGCATCTCCGCGTGCTCGCGGCCCGCACTGAAGGGCCCATCCGCGAAGTTGTGATGGAAAATCTCGAAGAGGAGGAAAATCTCTCCCGCCCGCACCCGAAGCTGTGGCGCGATTTTGCCGCGGGAGTCGGTGTCAGCGAGGATGACATCACCTCTTGCCCCGCTCTTCCGGGCGCTCAGGCTGTCGTCGAAAAATTCCGCGAAATCGTCGGTGATCGCACCGTAGCCGAAGCCGTGGCCGCCCTCTACGCGTATGAATCGCAGGTCCCCGAAATCGCTGCCACGAAAATCGAAGGCTTGAAGAAGTTCTACGGCCTGAACTCCAAGGAAGGACTCGCATACTTCGAAGTCCACGAAGAAGCTGACAAGGCTCATCGCGAAGCTTGGCGCCACTGGCTTTTGGAACATGCCGAAGGCAGCGAAGAGGAAATCCTCGCCACTACCAAAGAGGCCCTTGATTCTTTGTGGGGCCTACTGACCGCGGTGCATCGCGCAGCGCCAGCCCGACAAGCGGTAGACTGCTAGCCGCGCGACGAAACAGGCCGGCTCAGGGCCTAAGGCCTGGATAAGGCATTGTCTGAGCGCCGTAGGTGCGTGATTCCTGGGATGGTTCAAGAAATCAAGAAGGCCCCCGATCGGGGGCCTTCTTTGCTGCAATTGGTTAATCGTTAATTGCCTTCGCCACCCGCGGCTGCCGCAGGTGCCGGCGTGCTTCCGCCATCCTTCTTGGCCTGCTTCTCCCGCGCTTCCTTGATCAGCGCCTTTCGCGACAAGCGGATCTTGTTACCTTCGATCGCCAGCACCTTCACCAGCACCTGATCGCCCAGCTTCAATTCATCGCGGACGTCGCGGATGCGATGCTCGGAGATTTCGCTAATGTGCAGCAAGCCGTCGGTGCCGGGAAACAGTTCGACGAACGCACCAAACTCCGCGAGGCGCACCACCTTGCCCAGATACGTTTTCCCTACCTCGGCGCTTGCCGTAACGTCGCGCACCATCTGCAACGCCTGGTCGCCGCCGGGGCCGCTGGTTGAGAAGATGTGCACCGTACCGTCTTCCATGACATCAATCTTCACGCCGGTCTGTTCGATAATGGACTTAATTTTCTTTCCGCCCGGACCAATCAGGTCGCGGATCTTGTCGGTCGGGATACTCAGCTTATACAGGCGCGGCGCGTAGGACGAAATTGTCTCGCGGTGCTTGCCGAGGGTCCTCTCCATGATATCGAGGATTTCGAAGCGCGCCCGCTTCGCCTGCGCCAGGGCTTCGCGCATCATGTTGATACTGATGCTGGTGACCTTGATGTCCATCTGCAACGCGGTGATGCCATCGCGCGTTCCGGCAACCTTGAAGTCCATGTCGCCATAGTGATCTTCGGCGCCCGCTATGTCCGTTAGGATCGAATATTCGCCTTTGTCGCCAACCACCAGCCCCATGGCGATACCCGCACAGGGAGCCTTCATCGGCACGCCAGCATCCATTAGCGCCAACGAACCACCGCAAACGGTCGCCATCGAGGACGAGCCGTTGGACTCTAGAATGTCACTCACAACGCGCATCGCATAGGGGAACTCCACTTCGGGCGGAAGCAGGTTCGCCAGCGCGCGCTCCGCAAGAGCTCCGTGACCGATTTCGCGACGGCCAGCACCGCGCAACGGTTTTACCTCGCCAACGCTGAATGGCGGGAAGTTGTAGTGAAGCATGAAACGTTTGAAAGTGTCGGTCTCGAACAGAAGGTCCAGCCTCTGCATGTCTTCTTTGGTTCCAAGGGTCAGGGTGGCCAGCGCCTGCGTCTCGCCTCGGGTAAACAACGCCGAACCGTGCACGCGCGGCAACAAACCGGCCTCGCAAGTGATTTTGCGAATTTGGTCGAACGCTCGGCCATCTGGACGCCGCTTCGCTTTTAGCACTTCCTGGCGGAAAATATCCTCCCGCAGCCGTTCGAAGGCACGGTTCGTCAGAGCACGCTTCTCTTCTTCTTCTTCCGGCACGGTCGCCAGAATCTCGTCGTGCAGTGCATCCACCAGGTGATAGCTTTCTTTCTTTGGATGCTTCTCCGTGTTCAGGGCGTCCTGCAGTTTCGCGCCGAAGGTCTTCTTGATGCTGTCATAGATCGCTTGATCAAACGGCAGAGGCGCAACCTCCACCTTCTTCGGCTTAATCTGACCGTGGAGTTCCTTGATGCCCGCCACGATCTTCTTGATCTGTTCGTGGCCAAACTCCAGCGCTTCCACCACCTTCTCTTCTGAAACTTCGAACGCACCGGACTCCACCATCACGATGCCTTCCGCTGTTCCCGCGATCACAATGTTCAGTTTGCTGACCTTCTGGTCCGCAACCGTCGGATTCGCCACCAGCTTGCCATCGAGCAAACCCACCCGCACTGCGGCGATTGGGTCGGTAAACGGTAGGTCGGAGCAATAAGCAGCCGCAGAGGCTGCCGTCACGGCAATCACGTCGGGATCATTGTCGCTGTCCGCCGAGAGAACCATGGCAATCACCTGGGTTTCGTTTCTCCAGGAATCGGGGAACAGCGGGCGCATCGGCCGGTCGATCAAGCGGGAAACCAAAATCTCTTTTTCCGTGGGGCGCCCCTCGCGCTTGAAAAATCCTCCGGGAATCTTGCCTGCAGCATAGGTGTTCTCGCGGTAGTCCACGGTCAACGGCAAAAAGTCGCGGTCATTCGGCTTGGGAGCCATGCACGCCGTCACCAGCAAAATGGTGTCGCCGTAGCGGGCGGTCACGGCGCCGTTTGCCTGTTTGGCAATTTTTCCGGTCTCAAGGATGAGGGGACGTCCCCCGACTTCGATGGATACCTGGAACGGCGCGGGCGTGTGGTTATTATCGGACATGTATATTTTCCTTTGGCTCCGCAGCTAACGGAGCTCGTCTAGCAGGCCATGCCTGCTGGCAATTGGAAGAGAAGAGGGCGCCCGCCATGAACAGGAAGGCTTCTTAGGGTGACACCAAGGCGAAAGCCAACAGGCCCGTGGAAACAGGCTTGTCACATTCACGTCCGGCGACAACCCGACCGGGCGACAGACTCCGCTGGGAATTTGTTCGTTCGTGAAGGCGCAAGCAGAAGCGCTTTTCGCGCGGCCCACTGCTACTTGCGCAGGCTAAGGCGTTCGACAATCTGGTGATACCGATCCGGGTCCCGCCGGTTGAGATAGTCCAGCAAACGCCGCCGCTTGTTGACCATCATGATCAATCCGCGGCGGGATGCGTGGTCTTTTACGTGCGACTTGAGGTGCGTCGTCAAATAGTTGATCCGCTCGCTCAGCAGTGCGATCTGCACTTCTGGCGACCCCGTGTCCTTAACGTGTGCGCGGAATTGCTCAATCAACATAACTTTGGCGTCGCTCAAGTGCCCCCCACCGTCGTCCCTGAAATTTTCCTCTTTTCTTCGACACTTCTAAACTAGCACAAGTATGTTTTCAGTGTAAAGCGCCCGAGACGCATTTCCCGAAGGTCGAATCCTCAGGCGTGAGTCAGGTTTCTGGACGCCCCGCACGAATATGAAAATAACACTTGCCAGCAAACATACCGATGCTAGGCTTATGACCGTTTTGGGTGTCCTCTCGTATGTTTTCCCGCCTGGGAAGTCTCGGTCCCCGGTATCCCACCACTAGGAGTGAAAACTTTCATGAACTTCCAACTCCGACTCTTCGTCTGTGCCCTTGGTGTGTCTGCATTTCTGTCCTTTGAAAGCGTCGCCCAGCAGCCCACCACCCGGCCGCTTAAACAGCCGATCCCCCTTCCGCTGTCCGTTGCCGATTCCCTGCGGGGCCGGGTTCAGTTTCTCCATCCAAGCAACCGCGCCGTCCATTCGCTGAAGGCCCACAACGCCGCTTCTGGGCACCACGACACAATCGTTCCCTTCCTCGGTGACATAAAAACCGTCCCGGTCTTCAGCCGATCCTTCTCCTTTCAAGGGCAGACGTTTCCTTTCACCATGGTTGGCCATGACCCGAACACCCGCCCGTCAAAGACAGACACCGTGCTGATTCCGGTGATCCTCATATTCCCCGACTTCGTCGATAACGCCGGAAATCCATTTATTTTGGATCCGACGGGCATTGTGGATGCCACGCTTGCTTCTCCGATTTGGTCTCCCGCAAGTTTCCCGGGGACCACGGGACAATTTGGGGACGCGGTGATGCGAGCCACGTTTCACAACCGGGCTAATGACGATTGGCACGACCGTATCGATCGGCCGAGAATCCTGAAGCCCGTGGTTGTGGAAGTCCCGGGGGACGACGCAAATTTGTTTTTTCTGCCCCCTAACGGCTCGCCGTTTGCTGTCCTGGACTCGGAGTTCTGGAATTCGCAGCTCGGCACCATTCTGCAGCTCGAAAACATCCAGGTGAACGAATTTGTCGTCGTGCTGACCCAGGACATGTTTATCGCCCCCAATGCCGATCCAAGCAACGGTTTCGCGCTCGGCTTTCACGAAGCGTTCGCCACGGGGCAAGTAAAGGACGACCTCGAGATTCAGACTTTCGCCTGGGCCAGCTGGGTCTCTGCCACAGCACTGCAAGGTCAGTTCAGTGACATTCTTCCGCTCAGTCACGAAGTCGGCGAGTGGCTCAACGATCCGTTCGGCATCAATCCGGTTCCGCCTTTCCAAATCCCCGGCGCCGCTCCGGGGACCTGCCAATCCAATCTCGAAGTTGGCGATCCGCTAGCTGGCGTGCCCTTCCCTATCACTGTGAACGGGAACACCTACAACCCTCAAGTCCTGGCCTTGCTGCAATGGTTCGAACGCAGGGTCCCTTCAAACGCGCTCGACGGAGATTACAGCTATCCCGATCCAACGCTGCTGACTTCGCCTCCGCCTGTCTGCAAACCGGCGAAGTAGCGCTGCGAAAATCGATTGGCCGGGCTTTCGAGGAGCCGTGGTTCGCTGCTTGTGGCGCCGGGCGGGTATCGGCCGCGTTTCACCCGATCGGTTAAACGCACGCAGTGATCCTCACGATCTTGTCTCGTGGTAAAGTATGCCGGGAGGACACAAAACATGAACCGCAAACTGACGATCGTCGGCGTAGTGGGAGTGGTTCTTGCCGCCGCTTTAGTGGTCGTCGCGCAGCAAGACAAATCCAAAAGGCCTAGCCCGCCAGCCCAGGCGACTTGGGATCTTGGTGGCGGAAAGGTCGTCACGATCGATTATTCCAGCCCCCGCGCCAAGGGCCGCAAGGTTTACGGTGAACTGGTTCCCTTTGGGCAGGTTTGGCGGACCGGCGCCAACGAAGCCACCACACTGACCGCTCCTGTCGACCTCAATATTGGTGCCGCCACCGTTCCTGCTGGCAAATACACCGTGTTCACCATCCCGAACAAGGATAAATGGACCCTTATCATCAGCAAAAAAACCGGTGAGTGGGGCACCGACTATCCCGGTCAGTCGAACGACCTTGCGCGCGTGGACATGAAAGTCTCCGCCGCCCCCTCACCCGTCGAGAATTTCACCATGTCGTTCGAAAAGGGCGGGGCTGGCGCGAATCTCAACATCGACTGGGAAACCACCCGCGCCTCAGTGCCAGTCAGCAAGAAGTAACAAGATCGAACCAGTTTTTGTCGTTGGGCGGGGTCTTGTGGACTAAAGGATTTAGCGCCAGCCCTGTCGCCAAAATTTCAACGTCGCCGGAGGCTGCTTCGTCGATTCCCTTCAGGTTTCGGGTTCGGCTGGGCCTTCGGAATTTTTCGCTTTAGATTTTCTATTTCGGGTTTCCGGCTTCGTCCCGGCTCCCATCGCATACAAAACCGATTCTGAAATCCCATCCACCCGCAGTACTTGCTCGATCTTGGTGTCCATGAGCGCCATTGTGCAAAACGGCGCCAGCCCTAGCCAAGTAGCCGTCAGACAAAACGTCTGGCAAAGGTGCCCTGCTTCGGCCAGTACCGCCCGGTAAGCCCGTGCATAGTCATATTTCCACTGCGTCCGCTGAAAGATCGCTGTGAGAAACACCACAAACGCTGCATCGCGAAACCACCACTGTCCCGCAAGCAATGTCTGGATGTCTGCCGAACGCACTCCTTTTCCAATCTGCTGCAGCCGATGTCCCACGGCGTCGTAGTGGTAGACTCCGCGCGGAACACTTGTAACCTTGCGGACCAACACATACGCCTCGGCCGGATGCAACCCGCCGCCCGAGGGCGATGTTTTCAGCGCAAAGCTCCGGCTCGGCGAAATCTTTCCCCAATCCTGCACACCAAATGACAAGTCCAGCACCCGCGCGAGTTGCTCCTTTGAAACTGGCTTGTTGCCAAACTCCCTCCAGGTACGCCTTTTCAGCAACACTTCGGGGAATTCGCCGTTGCAGGTTTCTTTTGGAAGTGGAATCGTCCACGTCGAAGGCCATCTCCTCACGGGAGCGGGAATACGCTGCCGCCGCATGAGGTTGGCTACCCATTGAATTTCTTCGGGTCGAACTTCTTCGCTGTAGGAATCTTTCGTCTGAAAGTGGAAGAAACCGGCAACAGGATTCCAATTCTTCCAGTGTTTCAGAGCCCGCTCGGCCGGGCTCCGTTTCGAGGTTCTTTTGTTCGACTTGTGTAGGAAGGACTCCTTCACCAGCCGCCCAGCCGCATCCCGGAGGGACTTCTGTGTATATTCAGGCCAGCGACGAAACATCCCTTCTTCCCGCTTCCAGCCGGAGAAAAAATCCAGCAGCGCCGCAGTTTCCATCGAAGCCGCGATTTTCTTGCGCGAAAGATAGTTCTCTATGTACAGCTGTTTGCCTTGCCAGTAGGAGACAAGAAAGGGCGCTCGCCGTAGAAATGCTCCGCGCGTTCGATCCGGCTTGGAATTTTTTTGGGGTGCAGGCATCTTCCGGGAGCTCCGATTTCAGCGGCTCCCAGGGTAGCGCTTCATGTTTGTGATTTACTTGCCGCTGCCAGTATAGGTTGCCGACATCCTTACGCGGCAAGCAGCCAGGATCACATCGATGGCCTGGATCTGCGCAGCGATGACTTTCTGATCGTTGGCCTTCACGTGCTTCTTGATCTTTTTCAGATGCCGCTTGGTCACCGCTAGCTTGGCGTTAATCGTCTTAAATCCCACTTTGTACTTCTTCGCCATTTTGCCCTCCTTGCCGCCGATGCTTGAAATCGTTTTCCGGCTTACGGGACTGCTCAGCTTGGTTCGCCTTTGCCTACTTGGCATTGAAGAACGCCGACATGCGAGGATTGCCGCGTCCACAGGAATTGAGAATCACATCAATTGCTTCAATCTGCGCGGCAATGGCCTTCCGGTCCTTCGCTGTGACATATTTCTTGATCTTCTGTAGATGCCGTTTGGTAACCGTCAGTTTGGCGTTGATCGTTTTGAAGCCCACTTTGTACTTCTTCGCCATTGCACCCTCCTTGCCGCCACGGCATGCATTGTTCCGATGCGGACGTCGTTCCGCTCGGCACTCGCACGCCTCAGCGAGCGGAGTCTATTCGACACCGCGAACGCCGTCAAGAAGTTCACTCCACAAAATGGATAAGTCATCTCTAGTGACAACGCGCTTTATTTGGAGGCGTCTGCGGAAACGTCATGCCAGTGGGCGATCAGTTCCTGAAAAGCGGGCTCGTTCCGCAAAAATGCAAACTGCGGGTGTACGGCCAGGTTTGCAAGCCGCCCATTACGCTCGTCAAATGCCTTCTCGAGCCAGTCGATTGTCTGCTGCTTGTTGCCCAGCCCCGAATACGCCATTGCCCAGTCGTAGGCGGAAATATACTGATCCGCCTTGATCTTTGCGAAGGATGCGAGAATCTCGCCTGCCTCGGCCCGTTTTTTGGCGCGCCCGTACACCGCAGCCAGTTCCGCACGCCTTGAAACGTCGCCCGGGGCCAGCGAAACATAGCTCCGGCCTGCGTCGATCGATTCCGCAAATTGCCCTTTCTCCGAATACGACTGGCTTAAATAGCCATAGGCCACGCCGAAGCCCGGATCCAGACGCAGGGTTTCCTTTTCCGCCTCTATCGCCTTGTCGTAATCCCCGGCCAGGTAGTAACACCAGCCGATATTCGCGTTGATAATCTGTGAACGCGGGTCAATCTGGTGCGCCAGCTTGATCTCGGTGATCGAGTCTTCCTTGCGCCCCTGGGCGCCAAGATACAATGCATACCAGTGCAATCCCTGTGCGTAACCGGGATTGAGCGCAATCGCTTTCAGGAACTCGGTCTCAATGCCGCCGCGCTCCAGGTTATAGAAGCGGATCACCGCTAGTGCCGCGTGGGCCTCCGCCAACCGGTCATCCAATGCCAAAGCCTTTGCCGCTGCCCGCAAAGCCTGCGGCATCACCTCGGTCGCCGGAGCCAACTGATAGTTACTGAGATTCATATACGTAACCGCGAGTCCTGCGTAGGCCTCAGCGAAGGTGGGATCCTTCTGCGTAGCTGCCTGAAAAAATGTCAGCGCGGCGTGTAACCCCTCCGGTGTCCGCTTCGAATCCTCGTACCGTCCCTTCAAATAAGCTTCATACGCCTCGGGCACAACCGTCCGGCTTCGCGCCAGTTCCGATGCTTCCGGTTGACTCAATTCCACCTGGATCCCGCGCGCGATTGCCGTGGCCACATCGCTCTGCAGTGCAAGAATGTCGGTGAACTTTCGGTCGAAATTGTCGGCCCACAGCGCGCTTTCGACGTTTGTTTGAAACAATTTCGCGGAAATCCGCACGCGATCCCCGGAACGCACCACCGTGCCTTCCACAACCGCATCTACGTTGAGCTCCTGTGCGATTTCCTGCAGCGACTTGTGCGTTTGCTTGTACTGCATGACCGTGGTTCGTGAGATTACGCGGAGCTTCTTGATTTGCGACAGCTCGGTAATCAACGCATCCGTCATTCCGTCAGCAAAATACTGTTGCCCCGGATCCCCCGAAAGGTTTTCCAGCGGAAGCACGGCAATCGACTGGATGGCCCCCACCATCACTTTTTCCGGCTTAGCCGTGGACCGCCTATACAGCCAGTACCCGAATCCACCAGCTAGCAGAAGCGCCAGGGTCATTAGGAGAATATTCCGGGTGGCGTGCGTTTGCGCTTCGCCGTCGCGCTTCGCCAAAACACTTAGATATTCATGCGACCGGGAACCAGTTGTTGCGGCCTCCAGCGCCGCCCGTACTTCTCCCGCGCTCTGATAGCGCAGCCCTGGATCCTTGTCCAAGCACCGGTCGACGACGCTCTGGAGAATGGGCGGTAGCGGCGGCTTAATCAACGGCGCGCGCTCTCGCAGAATCGCCGCGCTCAATTCAAACGCCGTGTTGCCGCGGAACGGCCGCCTACCAGCAGCCATTTCATAAAGCAAAACACCCAGCGACCAGATATCGCTTCGCGCATCTCCTTCTTCCCCTCTCAGCACCTCCGGTGCGACATAGGGAAGCGTGCCTGTGAAGGTATGCTGCGATTCCCAGGACTTGTCGAACTGCGTGGTCCCGTCCCCGCCCTTTCCAGGCTCCAGCCGCCGCGAAATGCCAAAATCGAGCACTTTCATGCGACCCTGCGGTGTCACGATCACATTTGCGGCTTTCAGATCACGGTGAATGATTCCCCGGCTATGCGCGTGGCTGAGTGCATCGGCCAGTTGCATTCCATATCGCTCTACTTGGTCCAGGCTCATGCCGTTGGCGGGAATCTCCATCGACAGTGGCCGGCCCTCCACGAATTCCATGGCGATATACGGTCTGCCCTCGATGTCGCCAACTTCGTACACCGTGCAAATGTTGGGATGATTCAGCGCAGAGATAGCACGCGCTTCCTGCAGAACGCGTTCGTGGCTTGCAGAGCCGCCCGTAGGCAAGCTCTCCAGAAACTTCAAGGCCACTTGCCGCTGGAGTTTTTCATCCCTCGCACGATACACCACGCCCATGCCACCTTCGCCGAGCTTTTGTTCGATTAGGTAGTGGCCGAATTTTTGACCGATCATGTAATCAGCGTTGTTCCGGAGGCTTGCGGCGTTCACCTAACGCTGTCATCTCCCGGCCCGCCCCTATGCGGATAAGAGCCCATGTGCCGATCATTTTGACAGCTTTTTTCCGTCGCTCAGTTCAGCGGACCCAACGGCATGTAGGAGAGTTCATCACAGGCTAGGTCCCGGAGCAAGCAAAAGTCATGTTGTTTGTGCGGGTTGCGGGATCGCTAACGCTCGAGGTGTTTCAGCCTGTTTGTGCCACGGTCGACCAAGACGACGGCCCCCACGACGAGGGCAGCCGCAAGGCCGACGCGAAGCGTCACCACTTCGCCGCCATATAACCATCCTAGAACGACGGCAACCACTGGATTCACATACGTGTGTGTCGCCACCAGCGTGGGTGAGAAATGCTCCAGCAGCCAGTTGTAGGCTGTAAACGCGATGATCGAACCGAACACGATAAGGTACGCCAGTGCCCACCAGGACTTTGCAGTGACCTGCGAAGCAGAAAATCCCTTCGCTTCGCCGGCCAGCGTCCCGGTGGTAAGCAGCATCGCGGCTCCGGCCAGCAATGACAGAGCAGACAGCAGCAGCGGACTGCCCGAGAGTTTCGATCGCCTGGAATAGATAATGCCCACCGACCAGAAGAATCCTCCTAACAACACGGCGATGGGTCCCCACGCGCCACGTTGGCCCGCTTCGAGGCCAGCGCCGCTTACCAGGATTCCCACGCCGACCAACCCGAGCAGAATCCCTGCGAACAAGAGTCCGTTCATGCGCCACACGCGCGCGGCGGCCGAAGAGAGCAGAAATACAAGGATTGGCTCAACCGCGATCAACAGCGAAGCCATTCCGCTCGGCACATACTGTTCGGCCCAATGCAGCGAGCCGTGCCCCAACAGGAAAAAGAAAAAGCCGATCACGACACTTGCTTTTATCTGTGCCCAGGTCGGTCGCTGCCCATTGGCAAGTGCCCAGAACAACAAAATCGTTCCGGCCACCAAATGCCGGAACCCTGCCGCGTAAAGCGGCGGAATCGTCTCCACGGCATAGCGGATGGCCAGGTAGGTCGAGCCCCAAATGACATAAATCGCCAGAAACGCCAGGATTATCCGAACCCGCTCCACTCTACCCTTTTCTCCCTTGGTCAGCAGCCCCGCCGACCCTATGGCTTGTGTGGTATCGCTCATGGCATTCCCGTGTAATGAGATAACAGTGCTATACTCATTTCATCGTAACGCTCGCGACGTAATGAGTCAAGGAGTTTTATCTCGTTACCATGATTCCCGCTTCCCATCCTTTTCGCATGCATCATTTCGGCGCCTCACCCTGGGTCGACTTGGCCAACAGCGAAATGTGGGACGGCTATGGCCAGCTGACCGACTTTCTCAACGACCCACAGTGGATTCGAGACTTTCTCGAGTTCTGGCGATTCCGCGTCTCGCCGGCCGGACCGGCCGAGATTCGCGAACTCCGCACCCTACGCAAACTCTTGCGTGAAGTGGTAAAAAAAACCTCCAAGGGTAAGGCCATTGAAAGGGCCGATGTCGAAGCATTGAATTCATGGCTTAAGATACCGGTCTTCCGCCAGCTCGTGGAGGACCAAAATGGGTTACGGCTTGAATGCGAAGCGGTGCAAATTGGTTGGCCCGAGGCACTGGCACGCATCGCCGCTTCCCTGGCGGAATCTTTGGCCCGCGAAGCGCAGCAACGCCTGAAACTTTGCGCCAATCCCGGTTGTCTATGGGTTTTTGTGGATCGCACCAAGGGCAACATCCGACGCTGGTGCAACGATGCCACTTGCGGCAATCGTGATCGCGTGCGCCGCTCGCGCGCGACGCAGAAACGCCTGAAATGACGCGGGTCAGTTCAGGGGCTTGCGAAACACAAGCAGGTAGTCGCCGTCTGACCAGTCGTCAATCGACTCTTTCAAGGCAAATCCTGCCGCTTTCACCTCTTCCATGAGGATTTTTTTCGGAATTCCATGCCCGCCGCGATTTTTCGGCACTCCCGGCACCGGCTCGCTTTCGCTCAGCTCCTTTCGCGGAGCAAAATCTATCACCGCCAGCAATCCGCCAGGTTTCACCGCACGCAGTAGGCTCGCGTCCATCTCCGCGGGCGCCGTGAAGTGGTGGTACACATGGCGAACAACGATTCCATCGCAACAATTGTCCGGCAGTCGCGTTTCCTTTTCCGCCGCCTCAACCACCGTGACGTTTGTCAATTTCCGGCTCTTCGTCGCGTCCTCCAGAGCAGCGAGCTTTTTTTTGTCCAGTTCGGTCAGATACACCTTGCCACTCGCCCCTACTCGACCCGCAGCCGCAAAGCCGATTTCTCCTTCGCCCGCCCCCACGTCAGCAATGGTCTGCCCGGCCTTCCAGTCCATCACTTCGGCCAGGCGCCGGATCTCCGCATCAGAAATCGCGGAGGCGGCAGAAACAAAAACAGCGAAAAGGAGCGCGCAGGAAACAATCCGCTTGCCCTTTCGCATACTCCCCCTCGCTTAAATGCGACCTTGCAGCCGTTAGCTGGCCTTAGCTTTTCTTCGAACGCACCAGCGACAAAAACTCGTCCCGCGTCTGCTTGTTATGACGGAACGAGCCTAGCATCGCGCTGGTCACCGCCTGACCATGTTGCTTCTCGACACCGCGCATCTGCATGCACAGGTGCCGCGCCTCGATAATCACGCCCACGCCTTCCGGGCTGATCTTTTCTGAAATCGCTTCCGCGATCTGGCTGGTCATGCGCTCTTGAATCTGCAGCCTGCGCGCATACATGTTCACGAGCCGTGCGATCTTGCTCAACCCCAGCACGCGCTTGCTTGGCAGGTACGCCACATGGGCCTTCCCGAAAAACGGCAGCAAGTGATGCTCGCACAGACTGAAAAACTCAATGTCCTTTACCACCACCATCTCGTCGTAGTGCACGCTGAAGGTCGCGCCATTCAATACGTTATCCAGGTTCTGATGGTATCCGCTGGTCAAAAACTTCATCGCCTTCTCGAAGCGTTCCGGCGTTTTCCGTAATCCTTCGCGGCACGGGTCCTCGCCCAACAGCGCGATCACCTTACGTACTAGATCGGCAATGGTCTCTTTGGGTGTCTCAATCTTCGTTTCGGTTAGCAAAATCTCCGTTGGTTTGCTCACTGCTGTCTCCCCGTTGCTAGACCGGGTAGCGATCCTAAAGTTCTTCCCCGGCATATTCAAACGTGTTATTCGACGTCTCTTCCACCCGCACGCGCTCGAGCTTCGCCTTCGGAAAGCGTTTCAGGCGCTGGTAAATCTCCTTGCACAGGTTCTCGGTCGTTGGCACAACCTTGCGGAATGCAGCCACCTCTTCGTTCAGCAACTTGTGGTCGAAGGGTTCGATCACTTCCCTGTCCACAAAGCTGTCGAGGTCAACAAGGCTCGCTATCATGCCCGTCGCGGGATCCACGGTACCTGACACGCGGACCTCCACCACGTAGTTATGTCCGTGTCCATGAGGGTTGTTGCATTTCCCATAGACGCGGCGATTCTCTTGCTCACTCAGCGATTCATTGTTCAGCCGGTGCGACGCGGAAAACCGGTAGCGCCGACCCAATTCGATCTTCAGTCGGTCGGTCACGCGGGTCGCGCTCCGTTGCGGTAACATTCCGCAAACAGCTCCGGCGTCTCGTACAGGCGTACCTTGTAAAGCCGTCCCTTCTCTATTTTCGGCTCGAGCAGATTAAAGATCACCCGAGCGATGTTCTCGCAGGTTGGAATCTGCCCTTTCAACTCCTCGACCTCGTAGTTCAAAAACCGGTGGTCCATGCGCTGCGCGATTTCCCGCTCTAGAATCTCTCTCAACTCCTTCAAATCCAAAACCATTCCAGTCACGGGATCCGGCTCGCCGGCCACCGTCACCTCCAACGTATAGTTGTGCCCGTGGCCGTGGGGATTATTGCATTTTCCAAATATCCGCTTGTTCTCCTCGGCGCTTAGCGCCGGATTATGATAGAGATGCGAAGCGCAAAACTCCATTTTTCGCGTCAGGTATATCATTGCGATGTCTATCCTTTGGATGCGCGAGGGGTATCCGCAGGATACGCCCTGCCCTTCCACACGAGCCGCCCGCGCTGGTAGCTTTGCAGCGAGCTCCAGAGAATGCCCGCATATAGGATCCTGCCGGGAAGCGAGTAAACTGCCAGTTGCGGTGAAAATCCAGCCAGCCGCAGTGCCCTGCCATCCAATCTCCAGAGCACCAGGATTCCAAACAGCGCTGCGACCGCCGTGTATCGCGCCGAAAGCGTTGCCTGCCATACCGCTAGCGCCAGAAACGCAATTGCGCATAATGGAAGAATGGCCTTCGCAATCTCGCCGATCACCGCTTCCAGAGAGCCTCCCATCAACGGATACAAATTCTTCTGCCAGCCCTGCCACAACGCCTCAAACGAGCGGTACATCCGCACCCGCACGGTTCCTTTGCCGCTTCCAAACCAGATTGGATACCCGGACTTCTTCACCCGCTTCGCCAGCGCCACGTCTTCCAAAACTTCACCGGCGATGCGCGCATGCCCGCCGACTGCCTGGTAAACGTCGCGCCGAATCAAAATGAATTGGCCATTGGCCGCTGCCGCGGTGGACTTCGAATCGTTCACTTCCTCAAACCGGAACCGCCGGCCCAATCGCGAATAGACATACGGAATCACCGCTCTCTCATACCAGCTCTGCATCACCTGCTCGGGCGAATAGGAAACCATCACCACACCGTTTCTCTCCGCCGTGCGCAACGCCTTCGCAGCAGACACGGGCCAGTGTTGGGCGTCGGCGTCGGTGAACAAAAGCCAGTCACCCGCCGCCGCTTGCGCTCCGATCCATACCGCGTGACTCTTTCCCACCCACCCCGGCGGTAAATCGGGCGCCTCGAAAAGCTGCACTTTTGCAGATTCTTGCATCAGCCCCCGCACAACTTCGGCCGTGCCATCTGTTGAGTGGTCGTTCACAACCAGGATCTCGATAATCTGCGGCTGCACGGCAAGTGATCTCACGCATTCAGCGAGCACCAGCTCTTCATTCCGCGCGGGGACTATGGCACTAACACGATCGCTATTTGAGGGACTGTGACGCATGACCGTCGAGTTTTTCGGGACGTTTTCCCGGTTTTCGGCGAGGGCTCTGTACGCTATTATAACGTCTTATGGATACGATTCTTCGGAAAATCATGGCTTGGGGCAGCATGGGATTCGCCGCTTTCGTCTTGGCCTTTTTCACGCTTCCCCACTATCGGCAAGGCGAATCTTCCGTAGCCGGAAAAACCGCTGAAGACATCGCTCTCAATGTGGACGGAAAATCCGGGCATCTGTCTGACTACCGCGGTAAGATCGTCGTGCTCAACTATTGGGCCACCTGGTGTCCACCGTGCGTCGAAGAAACCCCCGCGCTGATTGAGCTGAATAAGCGCATCTCGCCGCGCAACGGCGTGGTGCTCGGCGTCAGCGTGGATGAAGACGAACAGGCTTACAAAAAGTTTATCCAGGATCACGGCATCGACTTTCCCACCTCACGCGACGCCTCCAAAAAATCTGCCCAGGACTACGGAACCCTGATGTACCCGGAAACTTATATCATCGACCGCAAAGGCAAAATTGCCCGCAAGGTAATCGGCCCGCAGGACTGGAACTCCGCCGAAATGGTCGCCTATTTTGACGCCCTCCTCGCCCAAAACTGAATTTTCCTTCTGCCTCTCATCACCTTTCTAACTAGCGCCGGCCTTTGAGGCGAGGCTGTTCAAATGAGCGCTCAGACTTCGCGAACTTCTGCAAGCCATGCGGCCGCGTCCGCCACTTTGACTCCAGCTTGTCCCAACTCGGCAAGCACCCTTGGTCCGTCTTCATCCTTTACAGCGCGAATCAAAT
>Ga0126381_100004109_pt1 | contig 15802 bp, 15 predicted proteins | sample PanSoiMetPlot_28_FD_96465 | JGI IMG/M metagenome (GOLD analysis project Ga0126381, IMG submission 96465) | Tropical forest soil microbial communities from Panama - MetaG Plot_28 | ecosystem: Environmental > Terrestrial > Soil > Tropical forest > Bulk soil | place: Panama | collected 2016-02-17 | reverse complement strand
GTCGTCCTCGACGACGCAGTCGAGGCTCATGGTGCCGTCCTCATGATGGGTCGGCGAGACGCGCGTGATCTTGGCCGGAGCGAGCGCGTTCTGGGCGAACGTGATCAGGTCGTCCGAATACAGGATGACGTCGATCTTCTCGCCGTGGAGCTCGCGCATGATCGACTGCACGCGGCTGCCGCGCATGCCCACGCACGCACCCACCGGATCCACGTCCCGCTCGCGGGAGCGTACGGCGACTTTGGCGCGCTCGCCCGGCTGGCGCACGGCGCCCTTGATGACGACGGTGCCGTCGTAGATCTCGGGTACTTCCATCTCGAAGAGGCGGATCAGGAGCCGCGGGTCCGTTCGCGAGAGCACCAGCTGCGGCCCTTTCGGGTTCTTGTGCACGTCGAAAAGGATCGCCCGGATGCGCTCGCCCTGGCCGTAGCGCTCGGCGCGCGACTGCTGGTCCCGCGGGATGATCGCTTCGGTCTTCCCGAGGTCGACGATCATGTCGCCGCGCTCGAAGCGCTTGACCGTGCCGTTCATCAGCTCGCCGACCTTGGGGAAGAACTCGTTGTAGACGTTGTCCCGCTCGGCCTCGCGGACCTTCTGGTAGAGAACCTGCTTCGCCGTCTGGGCCGCGATCCGCCCCAGCCCGACGGTCTCGCGATAGATACGGACCTCGTCGCCGAGGGCCACGTCGGAGACCTCGGACGGGAGCTCGCCCTCGGCGCCCGGCCGGAGCACCCGGACCTCGGCCTTGGTGCCCTTCTCCTTGACCAGGGCTTGCGCCTCGTCGAACAGGATCTGCGGCGGCGGCTCCTCGGACTCCGTATCGAGCTCGGTGACGACGGTCCGGGGAGAGTAGACGGTCATCGCGCCGGTCTGACGGTCGATCAGGGTGACCATCGCCTTGTCGTGGTAATACTTGCGCGCCGCCGAGGACATGGCTTCCTCGAGCGCTCCGAACATCTTCTCCGGGTCGATGTCCTTCTCGCGCGAAACCTGTCGGATGACCGACGGATCGATGATCATTGGACCCGCTCTCCTATCGCCCCTCTCGACCCCGCTCCGGCCACTGGTAGTCCAGCCGGGCGAGCCGAATAACGCCGAAACGGACATTATAGATTCTGCGTTCCGCCTCATCAACGACGGTGAGCACGTCGCCGTCGACGCTCTCGAGCACTCCGCCGAAGTTGCGCGCCGGCGAGATCGCCGGCGGCTTCGCGCCGGGCCGCTCGAGCGCTTTCGGGACCACGGCCTCGTCGGTCTTGATCCGCACGCGGCGGCCGACGAACCGCCGCGCATCGTCGAGGGAGTAGAGCTTGCGATCGAGCCCGGCCGACGAAACCTCGAGCGTGTAGCGATGGGAGATTTCGTCCGCCGCGTCGAGCACCGCCGAGACGTCTCGGGAGACCGCCTCGCAGTCCTCGACCGTCACGGCGCTGCCGTCCTGATGCTCGAGCACCACGCGCAGGACGGTGAAGCGGCCCGCCCCCGCCGATTCGATGGCGAGCAGCCGGCAGCCCCGTTCCTCCGCGATGGCCCCGATTTCCCGAGTCGTTTTCTCTCCCAAAGCCGTTTTCATCGAACAAAAAAGCGGGCCGAGCCCGCATTTCGTCAAACAGGGGGTTTCTATCACACGGGGGATGGGGCCGGCTAGGGTCGGGGCCCGACGTAAGACCGGGCCAAGATGTCCCGTATCCTCCTCGAGATGAACCCCACGAGGGCGAGAATCCCGGGCCCCTGCCGCGTGTTAGGGACTTTCTAGGGAATGGCCGTGCCGGAACCGGAGGAGCAGGACCTTCCGTTCGCGCGCAGCTCGATCGCGGCGATCGGCTCGCGGAGGCGTTGGCGTTTCTTCGGCGGGGTCGTCGAAGACGACGCCTCGCCGGCGGACGCCCTGCCCGAGAGCCCGGCGGACGGGAACGACGACGAGCCGCCCGGGCGGAGCATGCTCGGCCTCGGCGTTTTTTCCGGAGTGCCATCCAGCGCGTCGGATTCCGTTCGGCGTGTTGGAGCGGGCGGGTCCGGCGACGGCGACGCGGCCCCGTTTCTGACGGAACGCTCAAACGACGGCGACCACGATGAGCCCCCCGTCCGAAGCATGCTCGGCCGCCTCTCCGACGAGGCCGGCTCCCTCGCGCCCGAAGCCGAAGAGGACGAGGACGCGGGGCCGGCCACGATGCTCTCGCTCGGCGGCGCGGTTCCGGGGGCGCCGGCCGCAGAGGAGGACTTCGGCCATCTGACGCAGCACAGCACGATCGCCGAGCTGGCTGGCCTCGAGGAGCACGTCGCCAACGAGTGGCCGATCGAGCGCGGCGTGCTCATCTCGCTTCTCTTTCACATTTCGCTGATGCTGATGCTCCTCTTCTTCCCGTCGCATCTGGGCGGGTCCCGTGGCGGCGACCTCTTCGCGATGCTCGAGCCCCAGCCGCGCGACAACACGCCGATCCCGGTCATCCTCGACGCACCCGGGCCCAAGCGCGCCAACCCGAAGCCGGCGCCGCTCTCGGACGCCGACCGGCGCGCCAGCGGCGGAGACCGGTCGAAGCCGAAGTCCGACACCCCGTTCATTCCGAAGACCAATGGCATCGAGGGGCTGGCCCAGGGGCCCCGGGCGCCCCGAATCCCCGGCAGCCCCGGCCCGAGCCGTCCGGCGCAGCAGGCGGTCCCGCCGCAACAGGCCGCCGGAAATCAGACCCCCGACCAGACCAAGCTCGCGGAAAAGTCTCCGGACGCGAAGTCCTCGGAGTTCCCGACCGACACGCGCCAGGGCCAGACCGGACCGCGCGAGGTCGGCAAGCTCGCGAACCTCGGCCAGGCGATCCAGGACGCGGCGCGCGGCGCGGTGGCCGGCGGCGAGGGTGGGGCGCCTCCGGCCAACCCGGACGGCGGGTTCGTGGACTCGGGTCCGATCTCCTTCGACACGAAGTGGTACGACTGGGGGGCCTACGCGGCCGAGATGGTCCGGCGCATCAAGCTCCACTGGGACATTCCGGAGCTCGCGCGCCTGGGCTGGAAGGGAAGCCTGACGGTGCGCTTCTACATCATGGCGGATGGCACGGTCGCGGACCCGAAGATCATCCGTGTCTCCGGGATTCCGCCATTCGACAACGCCGCCTTCCAGGCGATCGTGAAGTCCTCGCCCTTCCGGCCGCTCCCCGAGGTCCTGCACGAAGAACGTGAGGGCGTGACCGTAACCTTTTTCTACAACATGCGTCCTGAATCGGAGGAGGCCCGAGCGCAACCTTGAACGAGCCCGACCGCATCCGGAAGGCCCTCGAGACCGCGAAGACGATCGCGGTGGTCGGATGCTCGCCCAACCCCCTGCGTCCCTCCAACGAGATCGCGCGCTATCTGCAGCGGCAGGGATACCGGGTCGTCCCGGTCAATCCGGGGCATCGGGAAATTCTTGGGGAAGTCTGCTATCCGAGCCTGTCGCGAATCCCTCCCGAGATCGCTGTCGACATCGTGGACGTCTTCCGGCGCTCCGGGCACGTGGCCGGGATCGCCGACGAGGCGATCGCCCGGAAGGTGCCCTTTCTCTTCATGCAGCTCGGAGTCGAGGACCCGTCCGCCGCGCGCCGGCTCGAGGCCGCCGGGGTCGGGGTCGCCATGGATCGGTGCATACTGATCGAGCATCGGGGCCACCGGATAGCCGCCAAATCGAGGAATGCGGACGAACCCGGCGGCGTTTCATCGATGTCTCGCCAGGAGACCTAGGGACCTTAAGATTGAGGAGAAAGATTTCCGTCATGGAAAAACGCACGCAACGTGCCCTTTCGTTTTCGGCTCTGATCGCCGCGGCCGTCGTGTTCGGCATGGTCGTCGCGGGGTCGGTCCACATCACGCCGCGCTCGGAAGCGCAGCGTGAAGCCACCCCGGTATCGCACGTCCGCCCGAACGTGCCCGGGGGCGTCTCGTTCGCCGACATCGCCCAGGAGGCGATGCCGTCGGTCGTTTCGATCACCTCGACCGACATCGTGAAGGGCAGCCAGAACCGCCGATTCTCCCAGCAGAATCCGTTCGGCGGCGACGGCGATCCGTTCGAGTTCTTCTTCGGAGGCCCTCCGGGCGGCCAGCGCCGCGGCCAGGGGGACGATGAGGAGCACAAGCAGGTCCAGGGAGGAACCGGCTTCATCATCACCGAGGACGGCTACATCGTCACCAACAACCACGTCATCGATGGAGCCGACAAGATCGAGGTCCGGGTCAACAACAAGGAAAAGTACACGGCCAAGGTGATCGGCCACGATTCCGCGACGGATCTCGCCCTCATCAAGATCGAAGCCAAGCAGCGCCTGACGCCCCTGCCCCTCGGCGATTCCGAGAAGGCCCGCGTCGGCGAATGGGTCATGGCGATCGGTGATCCGCTGGCGTTCGACAAGACCGTCACGGTCGGCGTCGTGTCCGCGAAGGACCGTTCGGGCCTGACCGGCGATCCCGCCACGCGCTCGTTCGAGAACTACATCCAGACGGACGCCGCGATCAACTTCGGAAACTCCGGCGGTCCGCTCATCAACACCAACGGCGAAGTGATCGGCATCAACACGGCGATCTTCCGTCCGGCCCAGAACATTGGCTTCGCGGTGCCCGTCAACACCCTCAAGCAGATCCTTCCGCAGCTGCGCGACAAGGGGAAGGTCACGCGCGGGTTCCTCGGCATCAACATCGTCAACGTCGACTCCGACCGGGCCGCGGCCTTCGGTCTGAAGTCCGAGGACGGCGCCTTCGTCGAGTCCGTCGAGCCGGGCAAGCCCGCCGACAAGGCCGGCGTCAAGCCCGGAGACACGATCGTCAAGGTCGACAGCGTGGCCGTCAAGGACACGCGCGACCTGATCGGCTACGTCTCGGGCAAGGCTCCGGGCAGCAAGGTGGATCTCGGCGTCGTGCGCGACGGCAAGCCCGTGACGCTCACGGCGGCGCTCGCCGAGCGCAAGGACGACTCGGGTAACGGCAAGGACAATCCGGAGAAGCTTTCCTCGAACGACTCGCACGAGCGCATCGGCATCCAGGTCACGGAGCTGACGCCCCAGATGCGGCAGATGGAGCGCATCAAGGCGGATGTCGACGGCCTCGTCGTCGTGCACGTCAAGGAGGTCTCTCCCGCCGCCGATGCCGGCATCCAGGAGGGCGACATCATCACGCAGGTCAACGGGCAGAAGGTCGGCTCGACGGAGGACTTCGGCAAGGTGGTTGGGAAGGCGAAGAAGGGGGATTACCTCAAGGTCTACGTCTACAGCCCCCGGGCGAACGTCTCCCGCTTCGCCCTCGTCAAGATCGACGACTGAAATAATTCCCGCGGTTGACTCGGTTCTGCGCCCGCCATCCGGCGGGCGCAGGCGTTTTCAGGCCTTTCTGAAGAAAGGGCTTCCTTCGCCGCGGAGGGAATAACGTCGGGCCGGCGGCTGTAAATGAGGGCGATGGCGCAGAGGATCCTGGTGGTCGACGACGAGGCGGCGATCCGCGACACCCTCCGTATGGTCCTCGAGTTCGAGGGGTACGAGGTCGCGACGGTCGGGGACGGCCGCGCCGCGCTCGACGCCCTCGACGAGTCGCCCGCGGCGGCCGTGCTTCTCGACATCAAGATGCCGGGGCTCGACGGCCTCGAGACCCTCGACCGCATCATGGCGCGCGAGGAACCGCCCCCGGTCCTGATGATCTCGGGCCACGGCGACATCGCCACGGCCATCGAGTGCACGCGCCGCGGAGCGGTCGATTTCCTCGAGAAGCCGCTCCAGCGCGAGCGCGTCCTCGTCTCCGTCCGGAACGCTCTCTCGGGCAACCGCCTGCGAGCCGAGAACCAGGAGCTCAAGCGCCGGGTGGACGTCGATTCGGTCCTCCTCGGGGACAGCGAGCCGATGAAGCGGCTCCGCGCCGAGGTCGCGCGCGCCGCGCCCACGAGCGCGACCGTGCTCATCCTCGGAGAGAGCGGCACGGGGAAGGAGCTCGTCGCGCGCGAGATCCATCGGACCTCCCGCGTCGCCTCTGGCCCGTTCGTGCAGGTCAACTGCGCCGCGATCCCGGAGGAGCTGATCGAGTCCGAGCTCTTCGGCCACGAGAAGGGGTCGTTCACCGGCGCCGTTCGCAAGCAGATCGGCAAATTCGTCGAGGCCGACGGCGGGACGATCTTTCTCGACGAGGTCGGGGACATGTCGGCGCGGGCGCAGGCCAAGGTGCTGCGCGTCCTCGAGGTCGGCGAGGTCGAGCCCGTCGGGGCGGCGAAGTCCGGCCACGTGAACGTGCGCGTGATCGCCGCGACGAACCGCGACCTCTCGGAGTCGATTCGCTCCGGACGCTTCCGCGAAGATCTCTATTTCCGCCTGAACGTCGTGCCGCTGACGACGCCGCCGCTGCGCGAGAGGGCGGCCGACGTCCCGGCCCTGGTCCTTCACTTCGCGGGCGTCTTCTCGGACCGCGACCACCGCAAGGCTCGGCGCTTTGCTCCGAGCGCCCTGGGACTTCTCGCGGCCCGCTCCTGGCCGGGCAACGTCCGGGAGCTGAAGAACCTGGTCGAGCGCGTGCTCATCATGACCGACGCCGATCCCATCGAAGCCCGTGACCTGCCGGACGAGGTCCGCGTGCAGCCCGCCGAGATCTCCAACCGCGGCCTCGAGCTCTCGACGCTGTCCGACTTCAAGGAGTACGCCGAGCGGGAGTTTCTGGTGGCGCGCCTGCGCGAAAACGGCTGGAACATCAGCCGCACGGCTGAAGTGATCCAGACGCCGCGCTCGAACCTCTACAAGAAGATCGAGCACCACAAAATCTCGCGGGAGAGCGACGCCTAACAAAGAGGCGACACCCCTCTCCCCCCGGGAGAGGGGGTAGGGGCGGGGATCGAAGCGTCCAGTAGACTGCGCGCCATGATCACGCTGCGGGATTTCGAGGAAACCGGTGCGCTCCTGACCGGTCACTTTCGTCTCTCGAGCGGGCTTCACTCCGACAAGTACCTCCAGTGCGCGCGGCTCCTGATGTGGCCGGCGCGCGCCGAGCGGGCGGGCCGGGAGCTCGCCGAGAAGCTGCGCGAGTTCGCTCCGAAGGCGGTCGTCTCTCCGGCGCTCGGAGGCGTCGTCATCGGTCACGAGACCGGCCGGGGACTCGGCGTTCCGGCGATGTTCGTCGAGCGCAAGGACGGCTCCTTCGCGCTGCGGCGCGGCTTCTCGCTCGCGCCGGGCGAGGACGTCGTGGTCGTCGAGGACGTTTTCACGACGGGCAAATCGACCCGAGAGGCCGCAGCGGCCGTGGAGAGCGCGGGCGGGCGCGTCGTGGCTGTCGGGTCCATCGTCGACCGGGGACTTCCCCCGGATGCCTTCACGGTGCCGTATCGGTCGCTCCTGGCGCTGTCGGTGCCGTCCTGGCCCGAGGCCGAGTGCCCGCTGTGCCGACAGGGCGCGCCGATCGACTCGCCCGGCAGCCGCTTTCAGAAGGTTCAGAAGGGCTGACGCGGCGAGCGGAACGCCGCCATCGCGCGGACGGGTCGCGCGCGAGGACGTTCGTTCACGAGTCGGAGTTCGTGATCACCGGCTCCCACCGCGCCGGCGATTGTACGCATGCGCCGCGCTCCCGTAAGATGGCGGCATGGACCTGAAGAGCGTCTGCGTCTACTGCAGTTCGAGCGCGAACCCCGAGCCCGCCGTCGAGAAGGAGATCCGCGAGTTCGGACGCGAGTTGGCCAAGCGCGGCGTCCGCCTGATCTATGGTGGCGCCTCGAAGGGTCTGATGGGCGCCATCGCCAACGAGGTGCTCGCGGCGGGCGGCAAGGTGACCGGCATCATCCCGAAGGCGCTCGAAGGCCGCGAGTCGGCGCACCGGGGGCTGACCGAGCTCAAGGTCGTCGGCAGCATGCACGAGCGCGAGCAGCTCATGTTCGACCTGTCGGACGCGTTCGTCGCGTTTCCCGGCGGCTTCGGGACGATGGAGGAGGTCATCGAGATGATCACGTGGAAGCAGATGGGCATCCACGGGAAGCCGATCGTGATCGCCAACATCGGCGGCTACTTCGACCCGCTGCTGGCGCAGTTCGAGCGCGCCGTGCAGAAGAAGTACGCGCGGACCGAGGACCGGATCCTCTTCGGGGTCGCCGCGACGACGCAGGCGATCCTGACGTTCCTCGAAGGCGCCCCGGTTCTCTCGCGCAAGGCCGGGGACTGGGCCTGACCGTCGCCTCCGCTTCGCCGGCGAAATCTGCGCCTTCGGCGCACCGGCCGGCGGCTCGCGGAGCACGCTCGGCTCCCGCGGCGTGAGGCTCCTCCTTCGCTCCGCTCGGGAGACTTCTCACGCCGCGAGCCATGGTCTCTGGCTGGCAGAAAGGACCGGAGGAGCAGAACGTTTGCCCCGAAGTCTCCCCTCTGGTAAATTCCGCCGTCCTGGTGCTTCATCGCCCCGGGAAGGGTCTTTCACAATCAGGGACGAAGGCCGGGACCAAAACGCCCCTGCGGGCTTCCGGCCGGTAGCCCCCCGGGAAACCGGGATCGAAGAACAGGCTCGTAGCTCAGGGGGAGAGCACTACCTTGACACGGTAGGGGTCAGCGGTTCAAATCCGCTCGAGCCTACCAATTTCTTCTCCAGGCGCTTAGCTCAGCTGGGAGAGCGCTTCCTTCACACGGAAGAGGTCAACGGTTCGATCCCGTTAGCGCCTACCACGAGGTCCATCGAACGCGGGGTGCCCGCGTTTTTTCATTTTTCGGAGTAGAGGAGACAATGGAAGCCCTGGCGCACACGGTCACGGTCACGCTGCCCGACGGCTCGTCGCGTTCGGTCCCGGCCGGGACCACCCTTCGCGCGATCGCCGAGGGGATCGGACCGCGCCTGGCCAAGGACGCGCTCGCCGGGAAGATCGACGGCAAGGTCGTGGACCTCTCCGCCCGCGTCGAATCCGACGCCCGGGTCGAGATCGTCACGCCGAGATCGCCCGACGCCCTGCCCCTCTACCGGCATTCGACGGCCCACCTGACGGCCAACGCCGTCAAGCGTCTCTTCCCGTCGGTCCAGATCGGCATCGGCCCCGCGATCGAGAACGGCTACTACTACGACTTCAACCCCGAGCGGCCGTTCACGCCCGAGGACCTCGTCGCGATCGAGGCCGAGATGCGCCGCATCATCGCGGAGGACAACCCCGTCGAGCGCCTCGAGATGTCGAAGGAAGACGCGGTCCGCATCTTCGAGGGACAGAAGGACGCGCTCAAGGTCGAGATCATCAGCGGCATCCCCGACGACCGGGTGTCCTGCTACCGCCAGAAGGACTTCATCGATCTCTGCCGCGGGCCGCACGTCCCGTCGACCGGAAAGCTCGGCGTCTTCAAGCTGACGCACACGGCCGGCGCCTACTGGAAGGGCGACGAGAAGAACCCGATGCTGCAGCGGATCTACGCCGCGTGCTTCCTGACGCAGAAGGAGCTCGACGAGTACCTGAAGCAGCAGGAGGAGGCAAAGGCCCGGGACCACCGTAAGCTCGGCAAGGAGCTCGACCTCTTCTCCTTCCACCCGTGGGCTCCCGCCTCGCCGTTCTTCCACCCGAAGGGAGCCGTGCTCTACAACGGCCTCCTCGACTACCTGCGGGGCGAGTACGCGAAGCGCGGTTACCAGGAGGTCCTGTCGCCGCAGATTTTCGACGCCGAGCTCTTCAAGCTCTCCGGCCACTACCAGAACTACCACGAGAACATGTACTGGACGGAGATCGACGAGCGCGAGTTCGGCGTCAAGCCGATGAACTGCCCGGGCCACTTCCTGCTCTTTCAGCAGCGACTGTGGTCGTATCGCGAGCTGCCCGTGCGCTTCGCCGACTTCGGACGTCTCCATCGGTATGAGCTTTCCGGCGTGACGGCCGGCCTGACGCGCGTGCGCTCGTTCTCGCAGGACGATGCGCACATCTTCACGCCGTTCGAGCGGGTCGAGGACGAGATCTTCCGCTTCCTCGAGTTCACGGACGCCGTCTACGCGACCTTCGGGTTCACCGACGTGGAGATCTCGCTGGGACTTCGTCCGCCGAAGCGGATCGGCACGGACGAGCAGTGGGACCAGGGCGAGCGCGCCCTGGCCGCGGCGCTCGAGAAGGCGAAGCGCCCGCACGTCGTCACGCCGGGCGACGGGGCGTTCTACGGACCGAAGATCGACTTTCGCGTCAAGGACGCCATCGGACGTCCGTGGCAGCTCGGAACGATCCAGTGCGACTTCGAGCACGCAGAGAGCTTCGACCTGAAGTACATCGGCGAGGACGGGAAGGAGCACCGGCCCGTCATCATGCACCGGGCGATCCTGGGCTCGTTCGAGCGCTTCATCGGAATCCTGATCGAGCACACGGGCGGCAACTTCCCGTTCTGGATCGCGCCCGTCCAAACCGTCGTCCTCCCGGTGTCGGACCGCTTCGCCGATGCGGCGCGCGGGGTGACCGACCGGCTGCGGGCCGCCGGCCTGCGCGTCGAGTGCGACGACCGCAACGAGAAGCTCGGCGCCCGCATCCGAAAAGCGGAGCTCTCGAAGGCGCCGTGCATGCTCGTCGTGGGCGAGAAGGAATCCGCGGCGGGCACGGTCGCGGTGCGGCTGCGCCACGGCGGGGACGCCGGGACGATGCCGGTGGAACAGTTCATCGCGGCCGCCGCACGGGCGACGGCCGACCGGAGCCGCGAACTGACGACGGAGGTGAAAGATCGATAAGAAGAACATCCGTATCAACGACCAGATTCGGTGGAAGGAAGTGCGCCTGATCGGCGCCGAGGGCGAGGCGCTCGGCGTCGTGGCGATGGCCGACGCGCTCGTGAAGGCGCGGGAGGCCGGGCTCGATCTCGTCGAGATCGCTCCGACGGCGGCGCCGCCGGTCTGCCGGATCATGAACTTCGGAAAGTTCATCTACCAGCAGAAAAAGAAGCAGCAGGACTCGAAGAAGAAGCAGAAGACGACGCAGGTGAAGGAAGTGAAATTCCGGCCGAACATCGACGACCACGACTACGACTTCAAGATGAAGAACATCGAGAAGTTCCTGGCGCATGGCGACAAGGTCAAGGCGACCGTGCAGTTCCGCGGCCGCGAGATGGCGCGCCGCGAGAACGGCCAGAAGGTGCTCGACCGCCTGCTCATCGATTTGACGGGCAAGGCGGTCGCGGAGTCCCGTTCCGAGATGCTCGGCAACCGGCTCTACCAGATCCTGTCGCCGGTCAAGCACGAAAAGCACGAGAAGGGAACCAAGGCCGCGGGCTGATCCGCGCGCCGGGAGTGAGACATGCCGAAACTGAAGACGCACCGGGGCGCCGCAAAGCGGTTCAAGAAGACCGCATCCGGAAAGTTCAAGAGGGCCAAAGCCTTCAAGAGCCACATCCTCACCAAGAAGGCGCCCGGCCGGAAGCGCGGGCTCGCCCAGGGCACGACGGTCTCGAAGGCCGACATCGGCCGCGTTCGGGAGATGTTGCCTTACGCCTGATTCGTTTGCGCGGCGAGGGGACGCCGCGTCGGCAACCCGATCGGCGAAGCCAAACGGGGTGCCGAAGAAGAACGTTCAATCAAGGAGAGAACGATGCCTCGCGTAAAGAGGGGAACCAAGAGAAAGAACCGCCGGTCGAAGACGCTGGCGCTCGCCAAGGGCTACTACGGGACGAAATCGAAGTCCTATCGGATGGCGAAGCTCCAGGTCGAGAAGTCACTCGTCTACGCGTACCGCGACCGCAAGGCCAAGAAGCGCGACTTCCGGGGACTCTGGATCGTCCGCATCAATGCCGCCGCCCGCGAGCACGAGATCTCGTACAGCAAGCTCGTCGACGGCCTGAAGAAGGCGGGCAACGAGATCAACCGCAAGATGCTGGCGGATCTCGCCGTGTCCGATCCGGCCGCGTTCACGCATCTCGTCGGGGTCGCCAAGCAGGCCTTGAAGATCGCCTAGCCGCCGCTTGTCCGATCGCGCGCCCGACGACGAGATCGCCCGGCTGCTCGCCGCCTTCCGCGACGAGTCGGGCCGGGGTGCGTCGTCGCGCGCCGAGTTCGAGCGCCTCAAGGGCCGCTGGCTCGGCCGCGACAAGGGACTCGTCCCCGAGCTCTTCGGGAAGCTGAAGTCGCTCCCGCCGGGCGAGCGGGCGGGATTCGGGGTGCGCGCGAACGCCGCGAAAACCGAGGTCGAAGAGGGGATCGTCCGTCTGGGCCGCGCGCTCGAAGCCTCGGAAGCCGCCTCACGCGACCGCGCCGCCGCGGTGGACGTCACGCTCCCGGGGAGGGGCGTGCGGACCGGCGGCCTGCACCCGATCACCATCGTCCGACGCCGGATCGAGGACATCTTCCTGCGGATGGGGTATTCCATCGCCGACGGGCCCGAGGTCGAAAACGACTTCCACAACTTCGAGGCGCTGAACTTTCCGCCGGACCACCCGGCCCGCGACTCCCAGGACACGCTCCTCGTCGACCGGGAGGCCGCCTCGCCGCTGCTGCTACGCACGCACACGTCGCCGGTGCAGATCCGCGAGATGCGCAAGCACGGCGCGCCGCTGCGCCTGATCGTGCCGGGGCGCGTCTATCGGAAGGACGAGGTCGACGCGACGCACTCGCCGGTCTTCCACCAGGTCGAGGGCCTCGTCGTGGACCAGGGCATCTCGATGGCCGACCTGAAGGGGACGGTCGCCGCTTTCCTCGAGGAGCTCTTCGGCAAGGGGACGCGGACCCGCTTCATCCCGACGTTCTTCCCCTTCGTCGAGCCCGGGGTGGACGTTTCGATGAGCTGCATCTTCTGCGGAGGCTCGGGGTGCGGCAAGTGCAAGGGGTCGGGCTGGATCGAGATCATGGGTGCCGGCATGGTTCACCCGCGCGTTCTCCAGGGCGTCGCGATCGACCCCGAGGAGTACACCGGGTTCGCGTTCGGCCTCGGGCTGGACCGCGTGGCGCTGCTCAAGTACGGCTTTCCGGACCTGCGCCTTCTCTTCGAAGGCGACGTGCGCTTCCTCGGACAGTTCGCGGGGGTAGCGTGAAGTTCTCGCTCTCCTGGCTCGCCGACTTCGTCGACGTCGAGGCCTGCGGCGGCGCGGCCGGCGTGCGGGATCTCCTCGACCGCGCGGGCATTCCGATCGAGTCAGCCGAGACGCGCGGCTCCGACACGATCCTCGAGGCCGAGATCACGCCGAACCGTCCGGACGCGATGGCTCACCGCGGCCTCGCCCGCGAGGTGGCGGCGATGGCCGGACGGCCCATGCGCGACGTCGAGTCCCGTTACGCGGATCCGCAGGCGAGCGGCGACACGACCGAGCACCTGACGTCGGTGGTGATCCAGGTCCCGAATCTCTGTCGGCGGTTCGGGGCGCGCCTGGTCCGGGACGTTTCGGGACGACCGGCCTCGGACCTCGTCCGGGCGCGGCTCGCGGCGATCGGCGCCAAATCGATCTCCGCCGCCGTCGACGCCACCAACTACGCGCTCTGGGACACGGGTCAGCCGCTCCATGCGTTCGACTTCGACAAGCTGTCGGGCGCCCTGCTGTTCGTCCGCAAGGCGCGCCGCGGCGAGAAGCTGGTCACCCTCGACGGAATCGAGCGCACGCTCGACCCCTCCGACCTCGTGGTCGCCGACGCGGACCGGGTCGTTTCGCTCGCCGGCGTCATGGGCGGGCTCGACACGGCCGTCGGTTCGCAGACGCGCAACGTTCTCCTCGAAGCCGCCTGGTGGGACCCGGCCACGATCCGCCGGACGGCGCGGCGGCTCGGCATGCACACCGATGCCTCCCACCGCTTCGAGCGCGGCGCCGACATCGACGCGATCCCCGGCGCGCTCAACCTGGCCGCCCGCCTGATCGTCGAATCGGCGGGCGGCTCGGTCGCGCCCGGGCTCCTCGACGCGCACGGGAACCTCTTCCGCGTCCGGCGCACCTCCCTGACGCTTTCCCGCCTGCGCCTGCTCTCGGGCGACGACCGCATCGACCTCGACTTCGCCGAGGAGGCGCTCCGCCGGCTCGCCTTCACGACCGAACGCCGCGCGAAGCGCCTGTCCGTCGCGATCCCGCTCTTCCGAGGGGACGTGCGGCGGGAGGACGACCTCGTCGAAGAGGTCCTCCGCGTGTGGGGCTACGACCGCCTGCCGTCGCGCCTCCCGCCGGCGTCGGGGGCGGGAGAGGTCCGCGAGCCGCTGCGCCGCGTCGAAGATGCGCTGACCGACCGGGCCGCGGCGGCCGGCCTCTTCGAGACCGTCAACTATCCCTTCGTGGATCGAGCCGCCGACGAGTCGCCGTGGGCGGGCTGGCTTCGCGAGACCGGCGCGGCGGCCGAACCGCTTCCGATCGTGAACCCGCTCGACGCCTCCCGGCGCCACCTCCGGGCGACCCTGCTGCCGGGGCTCCTCGACGCCGTCGCGCGCAACCTCCGCCACGGGGCGCCGAACGTCGCGCTGTTCGAGGTCGGCCGCGCCTTCGGCGAAGCGGGCGAGCCGGACCGTCCCGAGTCCTACGAGTCGCGCCGCCTCGCGTTCGCTCTGGCGGGAGACCTCCGCTCGCACTGGAACGTTCCCGACAAGCTCCGCGGCGCCGACTTCTTCGACGCGAAGGGTCTCGTCGAAACGCTCGTGCGGGAGTGGGTCCCCCCGGCCGAGCTCGTCTGGAAGCCGGTCCGCGTCGCGGCGTTCACGGAAGGCGCGGCCGCGACGGCGGAGACTCGCGCGGGAACGCTCGTCGCGATCGCGGGCCTGCTCTCCGGCGCGGAGCGCGAGCGCCGCGGCCTTTCGACGCCCGTCTTCGCCGGGGAGATCCTCGTCGGCGCGATCCCGAGCCAGGCGCGGCCGTTCCGGTTCGCGCCCTATTCGGACCTGCCAGCGATCGTGGCGGATCTGTCCCTGACGCAGCCGAAGAGCCTGTCGTGGGACGTGCTCTCCTCCTTCGTTCGCGGTGTCGGCCTCGCAAACCTCGAAGCGGTGTCCTGCCACGACCGTTACGAAGGACCGGGAGTTCCGCCGGATGCCGTGAAGACGACCTTGCGTCTGACGTTCCGCTCGCCGGAGCGAACCCTCGAACAGGACGAAGTCAACCGCGAAGTGCGGCGGCTCGCCGAGGCGCTGTCCTCGCGGCCCGGCGTCGCGGTGACGGGAGCATAGGGAGGAAGAAGGAAGGACGATGGATACGGTCAAAGTTTTCGACAATCTGGATCGGCGGATCGAAAAGCTCCTCGGGCGCCTGAAGCAGCTCGAGACCGACAACGAGAAGCTGCGCTCCGACCTGGCCGCGTCCCGGAAGGCGGAGAAGGACGCCGGCGAGTCCCGGGGCGTCGTCGAGCGTCTCGAGCGGGAACAGGAAGTGGTCCGCGAGCGGCTCGAAAAGCTCATCCGGGCCCTCGAAGCCGCCGAGGAAAAGAAGTCTTAGTCCTGCCGGGGTTTAACCCTAAAGCGTTGACTCGCTTGCGCGTGGCGCACTAGACTCGGGTGGGAAAGGAGTCAGTGTCTCGATTTGGATAAGCGGGGCAGTGTGACTCAGGTCGAGATCTTCGGACAGACGTACAGCGTCCGGGCCGAAGGGGATAGCGGCTACATTCACGATTTGGCCCGCTTCGTGGATTCCCGGATGAAAGAAGTGGCGGAACGAACGGCGACGGTCGACACCACGAAAATCGCGATCCTCGCCGCCCTGAATATTACGGACGATCTTTACCAGGCGGATAAACGTCGGCAGGGCGATCCCACGGACGCAAGGGCCCGCGCGGAACGCCTGATTCGAAAACTGGACGACGCCCTGGGCGCCTGAAGGCGAGGCGTCGGCACCCCGAGCAATCGGGGAACACACGATTGGAATTACGAGTGGTCCTGAGGACGGGCCCGGGTCAGTTGGCACATAACCCTCGTCGGAAGAGTCGCTTCCGGTCCATCGTGTAG
>Ga0126381_100004108_pt1 | contig 15802 bp, 13 predicted proteins | sample PanSoiMetPlot_28_FD_96465 | JGI IMG/M metagenome (GOLD analysis project Ga0126381, IMG submission 96465) | Tropical forest soil microbial communities from Panama - MetaG Plot_28 | ecosystem: Environmental > Terrestrial > Soil > Tropical forest > Bulk soil | place: Panama | collected 2016-02-17 | reverse complement strand
TCACGGTGCCCACATAGCCGAGGCCAACTACTGCCACCTTCATCGCATCACTCACCTAGCTGGCGCTACCCGGCCATCTTTTGTGTCCATGAGAGCGACAGCCAGACACTCGTGATACCGCGATGACCGGCCGTACCGACGGCGATAAGGTTCTGGCTGGTCAGTGACTGCGCCCTGAGTGCCCCGGAGTTTCCGGTCGGTTAAACATGTCGGAATCCGTGACAGATTCTGCAAGGGCCGGCATGATGGCCAGCAGCACGAGGGGGGATCCGATTGATAGCCCGGCGCAGACGCAAGCGCTGGCGCGGGGTCTTCATTGCACTATTCGCGCCCTTGTTTGTGGTTAGCGCTGCGACCGCCAGGTTGTTCATCTGGCCAGTCCACGGCATGCCGGCTCGGGTAAGCGCGATCGTCATGCTGGACAGCCCAGGCACCGCGCTTCGCGTAGCGGTGAGCCTGGCGAAGCAACACCGGGCGCCGTTCCTCGTGGTCTCCAGGGGAAGTTCCGCCTCCCACGGCGCGTGCCCTCGCGCGGTGCGAGGAGTGAGACTCATCTGCTTCATACCGAGGCCCCCGACGACTCAGGGCGAGGCCGAGTTCGTCGGCCGACTCGCCAGGAGGTACCGCTGGCGCTCCGTCGCATTGGTGGCCATCACGCCCCAGGACTCGCGCGCCCGGCTGCGGGTAGAACGCTGTTTTGCCGGCCACATCTACGTAGTGACAGCACCAATCGCCCCGGCCTCCTGGCCGTACCAGATCGCCTACGAGTGGGGAGCGCTACTCAAGGCCCTTGTCATTCAGCGCGGCTGCTAGATCGAAGCCGGCGTAGGACCGCGGCACGCCCGGATCGCAGTCGCCCGCGATCAGCTGCGAAGAATGATCGGGCGCACCTGTATCAAAACTAGGCCACAATCAATCTTCTGTTATGTGCAAGTATCGGCTTGCTGCGCGACTCCCGGCTAGTAGCGAAAGTTTAGTGACAGCGCTGGTGGCGGGTGCTAGGCATCTGGAAATGCCGGCCTCCGGCCCGCGAATGCTAGGCGACAGATTGTATGCCGCAACCGGTAAGGAGCGACTGTTCCGTGTACGCTTACGTCATCAACTTGGCACGCTCGACCGATCGGCGGGCGCACATTACTGCTGAGTTGGAGAAGACCGGCGTAAAGTACGAGATCTTCACGGCCGTCGACGGGCGTGAGGTGGACCTAGCTGACACAAGCATTATCGATCCATCGCTACCCAACTTTACTCAATTCCTGCCAGGAACAGCCGGCGCGGCGTTGAGCCACTTCAGCGTCTATCAGAAAATAATCGAGGACGGGCACGATGTTGCGCTGGTGCTCGAGGACGACGTCACGCTGCCTGCTGATCTAGATAGCCTCGCTGACGCTGCGGCCTTGCAACTCTCCGGCCCGGAGGTTGCCCTCCTCAGCTACGACAGTTACGAGGCGTGCAAGATGAGCCGAGAAGGCGCAACGCGCCTCCCGGCCTCACGGCAACTCGCACTGCCCATCGACATTAACCAGCCCAGTAGCGGCGGCGCGTACATAATCACCCGAGAGGCATGCAAGCGCATGGCTAAATTCATACTGCCGGTGCGCGTAAACCCTGACGATTGGTGGTATTTCTACCGGGAAGGGGTTATCGACCGCCTACGGTGCGTCGTTCCCCTTTCAGTTTTCAAGACAGGCAAACTGACCTCCACTATGGGATCTTATTCGCTCGGCAACGGCGTCAAGGGCCGCGTAGCCTGGGCGCTTGTCAACCGCAAAATTCCCCTCTTGCATCAGTTGCTTGCCTACCGGAGACAGCGAATTTATCGTCAATGGGGTCGGTTCGAAATAGTTGACACGCCGTTCATCGATAAACCATCCCGATTGGAATAGGTTAACGCCAGCCGATGAGCATGTCCGTCGCCGCCCTTCGGCGCAATCTAGGTGCAGTAACGCTCAGCCCGGCCGAAGCCAGGGAACGCTCAGTCCGGCGCAGGGTCAATGCTGTATGGGGGTTGCTGTACCTGGACACCCTGGTCTTTGAGCCCGGCAGCATTCTGAAAATCCCATCCTTCGCCGGGAAAGGCATCACCCAGGGAGCACTCCCGCTGGCGATTCTGGTGGCACTGACCATCAATCCCAAGATCAGGGTGCGTCCGAACGTATTCCTTTGCCTGCTGAGCCTGCTCGTCCTGGATACAGTGATCACCGCTGCAGATCCGCAGCACATCGGCACGGTGTACCGGACATTCCGGCTTGCCGAGTTCGTCTTCGCACTCTGGCTACTGACCCCTTGGTGGGGCCGCAGCGACATGCTGCTTCTCCGGTGTCATCTTCGCTGGATCCTGGTCGCACTCGGCACGGTGGCTGTCGGCCTCCTGGTAGCCCCAGGGCACGCTCTCGCCCAGGACGGAAGACTCGCCGGCGTGATCTGGCCGATGGGCCCGACGCAGATCGCGCAATATGCGGCCGTCGCGATCGGCATCATCGTACTGCTGTGGCTCGCCCGCTTGCTGAGCGGGCGTATCACTCTGGTAGGTGTCGTCGTCATCACGCCTATCCTGCTGCTGACGCATACGAGAACCGCGCTGGCCGCTCTGGCGGCGGGCATTCTGGTTGCCGGCCTGAGCCTGTTTAGGGTCAATGCCCGGGTGCGGAAGTTCTTCGCGACTGGCGCGGCGCTGGTGTCGATAGGAGTCGCGACCGCAGCCAGCGTCCTGACCAACTGGCTGGCGCGGGGCGAGAACGCCCAGGGATTGACCACGCTGACCGGTCGGACGAATTTCTGGGCACTCGTGCTAAGCCAGCCACGCACCAAGTTCGAGGTGATCTTCGGATTCGGCCTGTCTAACGCCAGTGTCGATGGCCTCCCCATCGACAGTAACTGGTTCGCGTCTTACATGATGGAAGGGCTGTTCGGGGTGATCGTCTGCGCCATGATACTGGTGTGGCTTTTCACAAACTCCTTCTTCCAGCCACGCGGCGTGCAGCGTGCGCTCGCCCTATTCCTGATCACATATGGCACGGTTTCCTCGTTTACCGAGGTGGGCTTCACCGACGTCTCGACGTACCTGCTTAACTTCGCAGTAGCCGCGTCGCTGCTTGTAGTGCCCTTAACGCGAAGGGAGACCACCTGACGAGGGCTAGTGATTCGCGGTGATCGAGAAACTGCTGACGTGAAAGTTCTCGCTCAGGCCGCCGGTAGAGCAGATCTCCCAGCCATAGCCTATCGAGAACAAGCCGGTGTCCGTGGCCATGTACCGGTGGGCCACGAGCCAGTCCAGCATCGCCAGGATGTTCACCTTGCCGGAGCGCTCGTTCGCGCCGGTCAGCTTCCAGACGAGCTCCGAGCCGAACTTGCATAGATTCCACTTCTGCACCGGCACCCCAGCAGAGCCGCCGAAGGTCGCGCTCGCCACCGCGGTGCAGGCACCGTTGTTCGCGAAATCATGCTGGATCATCACCTCATTGGTCGATTTCGACCCCGAACTTGACCCGAGCCAGATGTCATATGTAGCCCAGGCGGTGGTCGCGGCGCTCGCGTTCATGTTCTCGCTGAAGGACGAATACAGCGACGAGAACCCCGACAGCGGCGCTGCGTCACCGGAGATCTGCCCGTAATTGGCGCCCACACTCGGATAAGACACCACCGCGGTGTTCCCTGGCGGCATATTCGCCGTCACCCACCAGTCACCAGGATCCACCGAAGAGAGCGTCTGCTTCCACCCGCTGATAGGGCTCCACACATTATTCCCGATATTCGTAGCCGACGTCGTCCCGGTAATCGGCGCATAGTGGTTATACGGGCCGCACGACCCCTGCGCGGCGCTTACCGCACAAGGAGCGGATAGCGGGGGCCTCGGGAGCTTATGCGTAGCGGTCGCAGTGCTGCCGCATCCGACGGCGAGAACAGCCACGAGCACTAGTGTCACGGTCTTCAGGTTGGTCACCACCAAAGAAGTTATCGCGGGGCTGGAGTTAGCTACCCCAGAGATACCCCAGTTAGCGTCCCTGAAGGTTCGCGGACAGCAAATCCTTGTCTGACCGTCATCGAAACGACTCACGACACTTTGCCTGCGACAAGGAGGCGCCAGCTCCGGCGTTCCCGGCCTCCGCGATCGTCCCGCCGCTGGCCGCAGTACGAAGTGCCCCGCAGCATGTATCACGCTGGCGGCGCCGCCGATCATTCATCATGGGAATCTAGCTGGCGACGTTCCGCAGAATCCCGGACTGGGACGATGGGATTCGAGCCGACGCAGGGGGCTAGCTAGTGGCTATTGCGGCTCGGAGGATCCCGGTGGCGTTGTCGTGGCGCTCGGTGCGCCAGGGGAGTCGCCGTCTCACCTGGGGTGTCGCCGATCAGGCCATGTCCAGCCTGACGAACTTCCTGCTGACCATATTCGTCGCCCGCTCGTTGCACGCGGTGCAATTCGGCGCATTCACCCTGGCCTACGTAACGTACGGGTTCGCGATCAACGCATCGCGGGGCCTGTCCATCGAGCCGCTGCTGGTCAGGTTCAGTGGCACGGTCCTGCCCGCATGGCGGCGCGCCGCGGCGTCCTGCACGGGCACCGCGCTACTCGTGGGCCTAGTCACCGGCGCCTGCGCGGTCGGGACAGGGCTGCTGCTCGGCGGCACGACGGGACTGGCCTTTACCGCCCTGGGTCTGACACTGCCGGGACTGCTGCTGCAGGACAGCTGGAGGTATTCGTTTTTCGCGGTCGGTCACGGCCACCATGCATTCATCAACGACGCGGTCTGGGCTGTGCTCCTGCTCCCCGCACTTGCGCTCCTGAAGATCACTGGCCACGCGAACGTGTTCTGGTTCGTTCTCGCGTGGGGCACGACGGCGGCCATCGGGGCTGCCATCGCACCACTCCAGGGGAGGGTCATCCCGAGCCTTGCACGCGCGCCGGAATGGTTGTCGCGGCACCGTGACCTCGGCCCCCGCTACCTAGCCGAGAATACGGGAGGCAATGCTGCCGACACGTTGCGCAGCTACACTCTCTCGGGCATTCTGGGCCTCGCCGCTGTCGGCTACATCCAGGCGGCCAACACACTCATGGGTCCTTTTAAGATCGTCTTCTTCGGGATAAGCCTGATCACGCTGCCAGAGGCTGCCAAGCTTCTGCGTCGCTCGCCGCGGCTGATGCCTCTTTTCTGTGTGGCGGCTAGCGCCGGGCTAACCCTGCTGGCCCTGGCCTGGGGAGTGGCCCTCCTGGTAGCACTGCCACGGGGCCTGGGACACGTGATGCTGGGCAGCTTGTGGCGACCGACTTATCCGCTCGTACTACCAGCCGCGCTTTACATCATGGCCAGCTGCGCCACTACCGGCGCGCTCACGGGCTTGCACGCGCTTGGTGCCGCCCGCCGCAGCCTGAGAGCGGTGATCATCACAGCAGTGCTTGTCTTCACCTGCGGGCTCGTCGGAGCCGAGACGGCAGGAACGCTAGGCACGATGCGGTTTGTCGCAGTGGCAGGGTGGCTCGGGGCAGTGGTGATGTGGTGGCAGTTGCGGCGCGCCCTGCAGGAGGCGGGCGTCCCGGCACCGAAGTGGATGCTTCCGCGTTCGGTGGGAAGCCATCGCGGCTCCCCGGCTAATTCCCGCCGCCACCACCGCGGCCGGACCGGCGCGACGGACGGACCGGCGCCACAGGCAGACGCTGACAGAACTGCCGATGGAAGCGCTGGCAAGCAGAATTACCCAGCTGCTTGATCGAGTCCGACGGGACAAACTACCTGAGAGGAATATCACCCACCGGTCAGCGAACGGTGCTTACCTCTCTCCTCGGGCGGGAGCGTCAAGCCAGCCGTGTCAGATGGCGGTACGTTAGCCGTAACCTCGGCGTCGCGAACCACGCTCTGTGCCGGGACCGCGCCCAGGCTCTCGTCGGTCCGGTCGGCACCGACGAGAACGGCGGAGACAAGGCGTGTGCCGGATAGCCGTACCATCTCGCCGACGGCGTTGATCTTCGTCCATGTTGACCGCCCGGCGGTAACAATGACGACGGCATCGGCCGCCCACGTTCGGAGGTACTCGCCTCCCGCGGAAGGGTCAATGCTGACCAGGGTGAGCAGAAGATCTGCCGATCCGCACGCAGCGGCTACTGCCTGGCTGAAGGACGAGTGCTGATCCCATGCCGACACCCGGCCAAGCGGTCCGGAAGGTGCGACGTCGTCCCGCTCGGGGATCGCTACAGCTAGGCGAGCGTCTTGCGCGTCGACCGTACTAACCCCGGGGCTTGCTGCTCCTAGCAGCCGCGCCGCAGGGGCGCCGATGGACAGGTCGGCCAGTACAACGCGCTTCCCCTGCCGTGCGCATGTCGTGGCCAGCGAAACCAGGGGCAGGGCAGCGGCTTCCGGATCGTCAACGGCGACGACGGCCAAGACGTCGATACCGCGGTCGTTTTCCCAAATGGCTCGGCCGAGGTGTGCGGCAACCCGTGCGATGTCGGCTTCTCGGTCCGCGGCGCGTCCACGCCGAAGTGTGAGCGGCGACAGCCGACGACCCGAGAGTAGCGGGCCGGTACTAAGTTTCACGGAAGCGCCGAGTGCGTTCGCGACGTCGTCACGCCGGCGCAGCCTGTCGGACACGATTGCCCTGATCAGAACGATCGCCATAGCCAAGGCAAGGCCGGCTATCAGTCCGGCGACTGGGTAGATGAGAATGCGCTTCAGGTGCGAGCGCGGGAGCGCGCTAGCCGCGTCGAGCACGCGGCTGCCGTTGATGGCGGCTGCGGTGGCCGGTTCAACAGTCGCTTGGTCGCCGGCCACAGCTTGCTGGAGATTTGTCAGCGTGGTCGTCGCGGTATTGAGCTGTGCATGCAAGTTGTGTAGCTGCGACTGCTGTAGCGGAGACGCAGGCTGGGCCGACGCCTGGCCGATCTGCGTGGTGATCGATTTGATCTTGAGCTCAACCTGAGCGACCTGCTGGTTGAGCGCCACCAGTACTTGATTCTGTTGCTGTACGAGCAGGCCTGCCCGGACCCGGAGCAGTTCAATGGCTACGGCATTCGCCCCGCTCACCGCTGCTTCGGCCGACGGCGCGGTGAACGTGACAACAAGCACCCGCTGGCTGTCCACTGTGATCAAGTACTCTTTGGCGAAGGCTGTCACGCTGTCGTGAAGCCCCAGTCGCTGCATTGCCAAGTTCGCCACCGTGGGGCTTTGCGCGAGAGCCTGATCGTCGCCCGCCGACCCTTCGCCGTTCTCATACGGACCGTCGGTGACCAAGATCGTGGCATTGGCCTGGTAGGGAGCGGGAAGTGCGACGTAGAGGCCCGCGCCGATCAGGAACCCCGCGATGGTCATGACGCAGCAGAACGCGGCACTTCGCCGGATAGCTGCCTTGAGAAATGCGAAGCTGACGAGCCCGGCGGAAGGATCGGCGGCCCAGCTTGCAGCTGCCGGCAGATCATCGTCGTAGGAGCCAGGCCCGCTGGCCAGCCCGGCATTTCCAGTCAGGTAAGGCGTAACCGCGAACTCTCTGTCGGTCACCGTCTGCTCTCCGTCGCTGCTGTGGTCGTGCGCGTCGGCATTCGCCGCTCCCCAGGTCGACCCACCTGCGGTATGCGACCGGTCGTCTGGTCGGCCGGGTCCGGATCCGCCACGAGTATCCCCGCGATGTCACGATCGTCAACCGCGGCGCTGGTCGCGACTCGTGCCAGTTGCTCAGCCGTCGCCGCACCGGCGGACACACTCAGCACTGTCGTTGTTGCGCGCACCGCGTGAGCCACCTGCGGGTTCTCGCCGTCGACGACGCCGACCGCGACAGTCAGCGCCGCTCCCGTCAGCATTCCGAGGTTGTCGTGATCGGTCACGGCCACCATCAGGTGGCCCGATCGCAATGGCGGCGCCGCAGCACACGCCGCATACAGCGTGGCCGCCGCGTTGTTGTTCTGCTGCGGGCCGACAACGAGAGCCGTGCGGATCCCCAAAGAGGCCGCGAACGCGGCTAGCTGCGGACCGAGAGCCAGCGCGGCCCGATCGGAGGACAGCGAGAGCACCAGGAGCGATGAGCTGGCAGCGTCCGGCGAGCCGCTGGTGCCCACGGAGCTGGCAGGATTCATTCCGACAAGCCCCAGCTGGAACAGCGCTTTGCGAATGTGCCATCCGTCCACAAGCCCCGGTTCGTAGCGCTCGAGCAGCTTCGCCCAGCCCGCGGCATCGCGGGGACGCTCCGCGGAGACCGAAGCCAGCACGGGAATCCCGATCGAATCCGCGATCTGGTCGCGCTCACGCAATCGCCGGTCGCCACGGCCGATTGCGAGCGCCAGGATGATGCCGATCAGCAGGCCGGGCAGCAGGCCGATCCCCGCCGTCTCGGCCATCCGCACATAAAGCGACGTTCCCGTCGCGGGCGTGGCTTTCCCAATTTGGCGTGCCTGAACCGGGCCAACCGGGCTCGCGGCCGACTTAAGGAACGAGACATAGCTGACAGCAACAGCATTCGCAGTTGCCTCTGCCTGCCTAGCGGTCCTGCCCTCCGCCGTGATCTGGACGACGTTAGAAGTCAGGCCGGTCGCCTGCACGCGCTTGCGCAACGCTGGAAGCGACACGGTCACACCGACGTGCGGCAGAGCGCCGGCGAGCACCGGGTCACTGTGTGCGATCACGACCTGCGTCTCGATGTAGGCAGAGCTCGGCGTCACGAACCCCTTCGCGGACGGGACTACGACCAGAGTGTCGGAGGTGAACATCGGCGGCTTGTACTCGGCGTATCCAGCTCCCGCGAGCAGGCCGAGGACAACGAGGGCGCCTACCAGAATCCGATGCCGACGAATGATCTGCGCTGACCTCTTCAGGTCTAGGGCCTGCCCGCTCACTCTGCCTCCGCTCGAATTCGCATGCGCCCCCATTTACCAGAGCACCGACGACGTGACGTGATACGACTGCCCGGTTAGCAGTAGTTTTTACCTTTTATTGGTGTCAGGCCTACTGCGAGCGTGGCTTACGGCTGGTAGGTCAATGCCCTACCAGAAGGGTGTCACGCCGAAGACGCCCAGTTGTGACTCTCCGCGACCAGAACGGTACCCGATGCTGATGCTGCGTGCCCGGAACCAGCGCGCCGAAGCCGGCCGACGATTTCGGCCAGGCTCGGCGCGCCGTAAAAGAGCGGCAGTCAGCGACGGGCCAGGGACCTTGCTACCCAGGGCGCCGAGTTGTGCGTACCCGCGACAAACCGCATCGACGGTCCCAGGCTGGCCGCCGCCGACGCCCCCATGAAGTACAGACCGGGAACGCTGGACTCGCAGCTACGGTTCAGGACCGGATAGCCGTCTACGGTACGGATACGCGACTTGAGCTCTTCAGCTAGGTACGGCAGATTCGCAACGTCGACCTGGTAACCGGTTCCGGCGATAACGTGATCGACGTCGATCGACGATCGTTTCGGCCCGTCGAGCAATAGCTGCAAGCCGCGGCCAGCCGACACCGCTCCCTTGAGGTGGTGCTCGGTCAGGACGTCGACGATGCCTTCGACCCGCTCTTTCAGCCACCAGGATCCGTTGGGCCCGAGCACGGTGCGCGCCTTGGTGACCCGCATATCTTCCGGGAGGCGCCGGAAGGCAAATGGTGAGTTCCAGAAGGCGCAGTGCCATCCTTCACAGAGGTTGGTGGTGGGCCGCTTGATGTGGCCCAGCTTGCTTATCTGCTCGGGATTCGGCTCGATGAAGTGGACAATTCGACCCCGTACGATGATCAGAGTGTCCGCTCCGGTCTCATGGAGCAGCGCCGCTGTCTCGAGCGCGGACTGGCCCGCGCCGATGACGGCGACGCGGCGACCGCGGAAAGGCTCAAGATCGCAATGATCTGAGGAATGGGACACGAGCTCCGACGGGAGCCCACGCAACTCGACCGGAATATGTGCGTAAGGGCGAACACCGGTCGCTACTACCACTTGCTGAGCAGTAACAGGGTCAGCGTCCGCGAAGGTGACCCGGAACGCGCTGCCGGCGGCCGCGATCTCAGTCACCGTAGCGTCGCTCACGTCTGGAACAAGCTGGCTGGTAAACCAGTCACCGTAGCCCAGGAACCGATCGAGCGGCAGCGGGCCGAGTCGATCAACGTATTCGTGGCCGTGCGCTCGGCAGTAAGCCGCGATGTCGTACCCGCCCGAGGGCGCTGAGAAGTGAGAGCCGTAGGGCTCAGACTTGAGATTCATGCCTTTCGGCATGTGCGCCCGCCAGCTATCCATGGGACGGCCCACTATGCGGTGACTGATGTTACGGCCGTGCAGGTGGGCGGAGAGTGACAACCCAAACGGTCCGGCGCCAATGATTAAAATCCTGTCAGGGGACACGGCCACTGCCTTATGCACTTGGGGATGAAGTTGAATTCCATGATCTGCGCACCGCGATTGCAGTGTTACGCAGTTCGGCGAACGCCGGCCCGAGGTCGCGCCGATCGATACAATCGTAATGGTGAGTCTTAATGAATTCGGTGCCAAATACGCAGACAGCTCGCGCGAGAGAGACACTATCGGGTCGTCCAGAGCGTCCGTAGTTATCGCGCAGCCATCGCATGTCACCCCGTAGCCAGCGCGTCCGCACGCCCGTCTGATAGCCAGCAACGGGAGTCACTGGCTGTCCGGTAGCCCACTGCCAGATCATGCGCGGGAGATCGACACCAGAGCGCACGGCGTTCTCGATGGTGCCCGCAAGCCGAGCATTAACCTCCATCAGAAGCGGCCGGCCGGCCGCGTCGCGTCGGAATTCGACTTCACAGACGCCGGTCAAACCGATGGCCTTAACCAGGCTCACCGCCGCAGCGTAGATGTCCGGCGGCGGCAACACGCTCTTTCTCATGACGGACGCGCCACCCAGCGGCGGACTCGTCCGGAGCGCAACATGAGCGCAGCACGCCAGGACCTCTTCCCCGGCCACGAAGAGCGACACGCCTTCACGTTGGCCGCTCGCCCACTCCTGCACAAGCACGCGGGCGCCCGCGTCGAGGAAGACTTCGATCGCGCTGGCGGCCTCAGCCTTGTCGACGACATCAACTGGCGCCAGGCGAGCCGGAGCACCGGGCACCCAGGAGATCGTCGGCTTAAGCACGACTGGAAACCTGAAGGAGTCAAGCACCGCCGGCACCTGGTCGCGAACGTCGATCCGTACCGATCTGGGGTAGGGGATGGCCAGCTGTTCCGCGATCGCTAGCGTTCTGTCCTTGTCGTTAGCTACCGCAAGGGCTTCGTCCGACGGAAGTGCCAGCACGCAGCCCAGCTCGGCGAGCTCCGCTCGCCGCGGTGTCAGCGCAGAGATGGAGCCGTCCATGGTTGGCAGAACGACCCGGGTTGGGTGCTTGCGGACGAACTGAACGACCTTAGCTCCGAAGTCATTCGCGTCGTCGGCATAACTGGGCAGTACCAGGTTGTGCAGACAATGCCGTGACCGGAATCCCACGACCGGCGACGCCCGCGCGCATTCGGCGAAGCACTCGCCCGCAACTACGCGCAATCCGGCGCGGCCGAGACTGCGGACGGACGCCAGGCTTTGCTTCGTTGCCGCATCGAGGACTAGCACATCGTATTCGCCGCCGCAATCCGAGCTGATGACAGATGGTGCGGCAGTCACCACGGATGCTGGGGCGACAACTGTGCGGCGGAGCTGAACGAGTCCCATTTCCGACCCTCCGCTGCAGTACCGCGAGACCTGTAATGAGACGTATGACCTATAACAGAGATCAAGCCACCAGGTCCTGATACACAGACGTTCAAGATTTAATCAAGGCGCGACCCGTCACGGTCGGGTCGATCAGCTGTTACCGCCTCTGCCAGCGAAAAGCCGGTACAACCAGAGGCGAAGGCCGCGGCGCAATTACGGCGCGGGATTGCCGAAGCTGGCCCTAAGTGGCAGTCGCGATTGCCGTGACAGTCGGCCAGCCCGCGGCACGCTCGCACCTGCGACCTGAGTAGAACACCCCGCTCGCTGGCATAGGGCGATGACGCGCAGGCCACGATATCGCCACCGAGTGCCGCCCTCCCTGCTACCGGCAGCTGGGCTTGTCAGGCGGCCGATCGCCGGTCAATGCTCTATGACGGCATCGTCGCGAACGTTAGCGGCGTGGCGAGCAAATGAAGAAATATTCGACTGCCAGTTTCCGACTGATGACAGGGACGTTGAGGTCGAAGTACCTGTTGGCAGCCTTCACAAGCTTCTTGCCGGGTTCTCCGTGCTTCCAGTTGTGCGAGGTTGGCAGCTGCCTCTGAACGATAAAGTGGCGTTCCAAGCTGGCACGAAATTCCGAAAGCGGGCGGACATTGCTGTACGGCCAGTAAACAGCCCTCGCACGATGGCCGAAGTTAACGTAGGACACGAGAAATGTACCGTTGTCCTTCAGGATGCTAGCTACCTCGGCAAATTTCTTTGACTGAAATTCACCGATGTATTCAAAGAATCCTTGCGCGACAATAATGTCAAACTTCTTATCATCGAACCTGATGGGCGTCTTGAGGAAGTCCGCCTCCATAAGGTTCGGCGCGCTCTGTTGGATCGCAATATCGATTCCATAATAATTGATCTTCGACGAAATTAGCCGCATCAGTGTCGCCGGGCCGCAGCCTACGTCGAGAAGCGAACACTCCCGGCCGCGGGCCAGCTTGTTGACTATCCGTGCGGACTTCTCTAGACGATGATGCGGCCGGGCGTACTTTAGGTTCTCTTCGGCCCAGAAGTCCTTCTTGTAGTACCGCACCGCGTGATCGCCGAGGGCTTCGGAGCGACCGCGCCCGCTCTGTGCGACCTCATTCATAGGGCCCGTCCTCTCCAGGAGTGGAAGTGGTGATCGTCCTGCTAGGCCGCAGCGGGCATCTCGCTGGCCGAGCTATCAGGCTGACTGCATCCGAGCAGGATCTCCGACAGCCGAGCGAACTGATCGTCGACGAGTTGCTCTTGCATCGCATTCCGCACGGCGAGAACCTCTCGCACCTCGGCGGCGCGCGCCTCAAGTTCGATGAAGCGCTCGGCAAGCTTCGAGACGTCAAGCGATTTGGCGTGCTCGCAGAACTCAGGAAATCCCATATCGGCCATCAGTGCGCTGTGCTTGCTGGCGTAGCCGATCGCCAGTGTGGGCTTCGCCATGCGCAATGCGCAAACTACATTGTGGAAGCGCGTAGCGACAACGATGTCCACTGCCGCCATTTGCCGCATCACGTCGTCAAGCGAGGCGGCTGGCTCGAAGATAACCTGAGATGATTCAATCTCGGGACGACTCGCGTGCAGGTCAGCGAGAATCTCCATAGCGACTCCCTGGTCGTCCCCGTCACCAATAATGAGTCGTACCGGGCGGCCCTGGTCGACGAGCCAGCGAACAAATTGCTTCATCTTCTCGACATACGCCTGATGAATGGCGCTTGCCTCGGCCCGGTCGTCGTTGCCGCCTGAGTACTCCATGACGCCAACGCCCACAGCGCCGTGCGGGCCAGTGCCATCCGGCGGCTTGGGGAGAGAGAATGCCACGTCTGGGTAGACAGGATCCCTCTGCGCATTGACGCCCATTGCCAGCATCGCGTCCTGGGCTGCGGTGTCACGGTACGACCGGTAGTAGGCCAGCCGCGCAGCGGAAGTGAACAGCCAGCGCATAGGCTGCTGGTCGATCGCGCTAGCTCCTACGCTTACCAGGGCGATTTTCGTCCCGAATATCCGGCCGGCGGCACATACGATAAACATCCAGTACGGGGTATGCCATACTCGCAAGGGAAGGGTAGCCTCAAGGACGCCCATTCCGGGCACGATGACGACTTCGTGACGACGAACCCAGTTGCTGATGCGCACCGCGTCGATGATCAGACTCAGGCTAGCGCCAAGGCTGCGCATGATCAGTCCATATATACGCGAGGACCCAACTTTGTCTGAGTGATACCAGCGCAGTTTCGCGGCCGGGACGCCGTAGCGTGCGCTCAGCTGCTCGGGGCCGGCGCAAAGGAAATCAAGAACGGCGTCAGGATGACTTCTCCGCAGGTACGCGACCACAGCCTCGAGCGAGCCGTCGTTACCGAGATTCCCCCTGCCCAGAAGACCGCACAGACCCACCCTGGGAGCGCCACGCCTTGGCCAGGGCCATAGCCCCGCTCGCTGGAACATGTTCACGACCTCCCGGCAGGCTGGCCAGCGACGCGATCTTCAATTGATATTCCGTAGCTGGCGCTGTTAGGACGCTGCTCAGCAGCTATCTGCCGAGGGTGTCCGGTGAGCACTCTCCCGGCTACCCGGCTCGCCAGCCAGTCCATCAGGTGGCCATAGCATTCGCGCTTATGCCTGGGCGACAGCGGCGAGCGGCCGATTGAAGCGGCGAGAGCCCAGACATACTCGCCGTAGAGGCGAGCAGTCGGGTGTCTCAGGCGGTTGGCACGGCGCGGGTCTGTGTTCGCGCAGCGGGCCCTCACTGTGCTGCAGGCGCGTTCGGCTCGTCCAGGGTGCTCCCGCCGGAAGTACAGCCAGTCCGGGACATGGTCGAATGAACCCTGCAGCGTAAGTTCTGCGACGAACCCGCGGTCGGCCCGGTGGTAGCTGTCTTTTCTGGAGATGGCCCTCAGCACGGCAGTCCGGATGACACCGTAGTCGTCGTCGCCGCCGTCGTCGAACAGGACGCTCCGGAAGCGCTCGGGCGCATGTGCTGAGGCAGTCGCAAGCGGATACTTACTGGCCTCTACGACTGCCCCTGACTCCTCGATGAAAGCGGTCCAGGAGTGGGCGAGCACGACGGTCGGCTTATCGTCGAGGATTTCAATACACCGTCCCAGCAGGTCACGGGCATATAGGTCATCATGCGATGCCCATTTGAGGAACTCGCCTCTGGCCTGATCCAGAACGAAGTTGTGATTGGGACCCAGGCCAATGTTGACCACCTGACGGTGGTAGCGAATGCGCGAGTCCTGCCGGGCGTAGCTGCTGCAGATGCCGGCCGTCCCGTCCGTCGAGGCATTATCCGAGATAATTAGCTCGAAGTCCTCGTAGGTCTGACCGAGCAAGGCATCCAGCGACTGGCCGAGGTATTTCTCCCCGTTATACACCGGCAGCCCTACAGTCAGCCGAGGTACGGCAGTCACATTCCACCGACCTCTTGCCACGCTGGAGGCAGGAGAGCAACATACGCCTCAGCAGGGCAGCCGAGACTGCCGGCAACGAGAACCCTCATCGCATGGCCTTCCGGTTCGAAGAGACTAAGTCGTCAGCCGAGTTGACCGCGACCAGCAACCACTTGATCCCAACCCGGCGGGCGTTGATACAGACGGACTCGGCCGATTCGCCGCCACTGGCCGAAGCGCTCGCTGTGCCGATGAACGGGTCACCCGTCCCGGCGGCCTCGTCGTCCTCACCATGCTGACTCCGCTGAGCCCGTACCGGCTCACGGAATGGTTTATCTGCTCCGACTCTCGACCGGCTGCCGGCCGTGGTGCGCAAAGCGGCACGGACCCGCATGAGCAAACCGCGGCTCGTGACTGGCGGCGCTGTACGGCGACCGCCTACCCGATCGTGGCCGAGCGCTTCTAGGGCCCAAGGCTGCCCTGTATCATCCTCTGCCGGCCATGCTCATGTACGTAGCTGGCGAGGATCCCGGAATGGAGGCACGGTGGATGTCCAGCCGATAGCGGGCATCGGCGGCGCACTGTTGTTCACCCCCACGCCACACCGGGACGAGCGGGGTTTTTTCAGCCGGACCTTCGACGCTGAGATTGCCCGCGCGGCGGGCCTCGACCCGGCGGCCTTCGCGCAGGACAGCATCTCCCGATCCGCTCGCGGCGTGATCCGCGGAATGCACATCCGCAGCGGACGCGGAGAAGCGAAGCTCGTCCGGTGTTCCTACGGCGC
>Ga0126381_100004107_pt1 | contig 15810 bp, 18 predicted proteins | sample PanSoiMetPlot_28_FD_96465 | JGI IMG/M metagenome (GOLD analysis project Ga0126381, IMG submission 96465) | Tropical forest soil microbial communities from Panama - MetaG Plot_28 | ecosystem: Environmental > Terrestrial > Soil > Tropical forest > Bulk soil | place: Panama | collected 2016-02-17 | reverse complement strand
TATCAAAGGCATTCACATCTTTTAGCCAGCCCTTGAACTGATCTCCCATCTTTTCGAAGTGTGTATTTATGAATCCTGTCATTTTAGTGGGGCCAATCAGGAAATACTTAGAAGTTTGCTCTGCCATCCACTCGTCGAAGTCGAACCATCCATTGAAGAAGTCCATATGATGCTTAAAATCACTCCTAGTACTATCAGCAAATACCCTTGCATGATCCATTGCCGAGGCTTTAAATGCTAGATCTTGGATATCCTTCGCACTCCTAATTTGTCTACTATAGGCATTATACATAGCTATCTGCGCTGCGAACGGGAGCTTGCCGAAATTATGCCAAGCAATCAAATGCCCGATCTCGTGGAATGCAGTTTCATATATCCAATGTAGGCTAGCTTTATCTGCTGGCACATGTACAACATAGTGATTGTTTCCTAGATTCAGGAAAAAACCAGCAGTAGCATTGGGACGTATCAACGAGCTATTGCGATGATCTACTAACACACTAGCGCCAGGTGCAAGTCGCTTAATAGCAGCATTGATCAATTTCTGCTGCCATGGAGAGAAGAAGTGTGCATTAACGTCCAAAGGATCATGCGAGAATATAACCTGTCCAGGTTTAAGGCCATCTTCTATATCCCTCGGATCTAGCTTAGTACCTTTACTATCGCGCAGTGTCTCTCCTCGCATTCTCTGCCATATATTATCCCAGTTATCATGCACCTGCGCTACGACATCCGAGTCCGCGAACTTCGGTAATAGATCCCGAGGCAGATTCATGATCGGCCTGCCGAGCTTTTGCATATAGTCGATTGCACGATTAGTAGCTCGCTCGAGATCGAAAGTATTCATATCAACAGTCTTAACTGGAAGCGTCTCACCCTCTCCAATAGTGGCTGTTGTATCCCTGGCTGTAATCCTGCCATCCTTGAGGTTCACACGTACAGTATCCGGAGACATAGTCCTGCCATCATCCGATGTCAGCTCCGGCCCGCCTCGGATCTCGTCAGCTATTTGCTTCTCTACGCTTTCAATCAACGGTTGCAGCGTTTCGATCGTTTGTACTTGATCCGTGACGTATTTCTTCAACTCGGGTCGGAGATTATCATATCCACCTGCATCTTGTATCCGCTGCCGCACTACGTTAAGTATGCGATTAACATGTTCGCTATCGCTAACAGGAAAGGCCTCCATAATCCTGGGATCGATCTTAGTATAATCCCCCGGTTCGCCTTTCGCGCCAGTTCCGTCGCCGACTCCAAAGAGATCTTTAACATGCTTGCTGAATGCCGGATCAGGATCATGCGTCGGCATAACTCCGCCGACGAGGCCTGAGAATAGTGTGCCGTTCGCAGCTGCATTAAGAACGTTCTTAGCTGTTTCAGGGCCCAGGAATTGATAATTCTGATCAACGAATGAACGAGAAAGATCCATTATACCTTCTTGAACAGCATTCGCTACTCCGCCCGTTAATCCGAAGGCAGCAGCTCCGGCGGCCCTCCTAGCAAGGAAGCCGCCGCCGAGCATCTTCGCTATTCCATTTTGCATAGTAGATACGAAATCGCCAGCTAGATTCTCTGGCAAGCCTAGCCGGGCGCCTATAGCAAAGGGTATAGCTGATCCAGGTAATCCCGCTGCTAGACCAGTTCCAGCCGTCAATAGTGGATCGATAGTTCCAGTTTCCTGATACTGCGCCTGAGCGGATTGCGCTGTCGATTGTGCAGCCTGGCTGAGATAGCCGCCAATCAGCGCCCCTCGCTTTGCAAACTTACTAGTCAGTGCTAGCTGAGCAGCTGCATCTGCGCCGGCCTCGGCACCCCAGCGAGCAGCCAATCGGCCAGCTAGAGCACCTAATCCTTCACCACCAGCCAGCATTGCTAAATTAGGCGCTAGCTCGAAGCCATTGTAGACTGCATAATCCAGCAGATCGCCCCACCCTCCTTTTTCAACTATATCCGAGAGACTATTATATTGCGGCTGAATAGATTCCTTCGTTGCATCCAGCCGGGCATTGATATCAGCGAGATCCTGCAATCCCTGATCATCGCCAGTGATCTTATCCCATAGCATGTGCAGGCCAATGCCGGTTTGCCTTATATCAATCATGCCAGCCCGCAAGCCACGTCCCGCTTCGCCGAAGACTCCAGTAGGCGGCGCCTTCGGTATAGCAGCCTGCTGCATTAAATTCTCAAGGTTAGCGAAAGGATCGCTAGGAGTGGGCTGGGCTCCGCGAGGCGCTCCATCGGCAGTATCGGCCAGCGCCCATAATTGCTGTTCATTATCATTAGTAGGCCCGCCGGCGCCTATTGTGCCGTAGCCCTGAACGGCGCCTTTCCAGCTACCGGTTTCTTTATATCTCGCCGCTAGATATTTGCCTGCAAAGTTTATGGAAGCGTTTGGATCAGTGGGATCTACTGGATCCAGCCCATAACCGGGCTGCCGAGCTGTTGTTGGTAGGATCTGCGCTATGCCTGTGGCTTGTGATGAAGAGTTGAAAGCATTCGGATCGAAATTCGACTCCGTGTGTATGAGCTTGTTCAACAATCCTGCAGGAATGTTGTTAGCTTTCTCTGAATCCGCGATAGCGCCACTGAAAGGAGAATCAGGTGTAGGCGGAGGGGCCTTGGGAGCTGGAGGAGCTGTAGTAGCTGGAGTAGTATCTTTGGCGCTCGGTAGCGCCATTAGCTTCTCTAGATTATCAAAGGGATCATCCTCGGCCATTTACTGCTGCGGTGCGCCAGGTCGCCGGAAGCTGGATAGCGGAGATGGAGCGGTAGCAGCCTGCGGGACAATTGGTGGCTTACCGCTAGGTGTTCCTTGCAGCTCATGAGCCCGCTTTACGGCATTATCGAAGCGAATGCGCCAAGCTTGAAGCGCTGTATCGGATACCCCCTTCGGCTCCATAGCTGTCCGAGCAGCTGCAATCTGGTCCGGGGTTTTGTTAGCAAAGATCGATGGATTGCTCTCTATCTGATCGATAGTGGGCAATGGACCAGTCGGGGCTACTGCACCTGGAGCAGCACCACTAGGAGGAGCCAATTCGCTAGCTGAATAACCCATCTTAGATGGATCAAGTCCTAGCTTGCGAGCCTTCTCCGGAGTTAATCCGAAAGGCATAGGATCAGGAGGCGGTTGCCCTGGTAGAATAGCTTTTGTCCAAGCATCATAGGCAGCCCTCGCTCCAGATAGATCTAGCGCGGCGGCCCTCGCATCGATTGCAGCACTCTGCGCCGAGAGGGTCTGTATCTGGGCCTGATCACGCTCCGCTATAGCTTGATCCAGCATACGTTGATTTTCCAGCCTGGCGTTTTGAATATCTGTCATACTTTGCAGCTTGTCGATCTGGAGCTGCAGTTTCTGCGGTGCAATATCAGCTTCTGTTTTGAAAACGCTAGTCCGAGCTTTTGCCTCCTCAACGTCAGCAGCTTGCTTCGTCGCTTCTTGCTGTTGCGACGTAACGCGGCCTGCAGCTTCACCAGCAGCACCGAATGCCCCTCCGATCATCCCAGCTACAGATTGATGATACCGAGGCTGCAGGATGTTAGCAGTGAATTGGCCCAGCGCCGCGGTTACCCTCGGATCGCTGAATAACTGCATCCAGCCTGCCTTATTCGCAGCATGCTCTTCCGGAGTAGCAGGCGGTTGCATCGCTCCCGGGCTGCCAGTCATCAATTGCCCTACTGGCTGACCACGTGCAGGATCAGGTGGACCATCAGCTGGATCGAAAGGTGAGGCGCCGGGCCCAGGTACAGGCATTACCGTTGACCTCCGATGAGTGCTCCTAATGGAGCTGCCAATTTCTGCGCCGGAGTCGAGAGGTCGCCGACCATCGCTAGTAGATCAGCTGGCGAGAAGCGATGTGTGATCTGCGGTAGCGCCGGCGGGGATATAGGCTGATATTTATCTTCAGGCATCTTGATAGCACCGAGTGCTTTCAGCGCCTCACCTATTTTCGCTGCCTGATCTCCAGCTTGAGTTCCCGTAGCCGTCGTATCCGGCACACCAGCTCCCCAAGCTCCGCCTCCTTGCAAACCAGCAGCCTCGCCTGGGATGTGAGCGGTAGAAGTATCGCGCACGCTTGCTGAATCGGGCGAAGTATCACTCTGCGGACGCAGCATGGGTAATGGAGGGTCTGCCATACCCGGGCCGCCGCTAGAACCGGATAGCGCCGCCGAGCTAGGATACTGCGGCGGTGATGTTTGGCCTGTTACATTTCCTGCAGCAAGTGGAGCTTGTTGGGCTGGAGATACAGTAGTCCCCTGTGCAGCTGGCGAGGGTCCTGCGTCCTCTTGAGTTCGAGGAGTCATACCAGCTGGCGGCGGACCCATGCTAGCTAGGATATGTGCAGCCAGCATCGGATCACTATGGGCTATAGCTAGCGCCGCCGCTACGTTTTGATTAGCCTGAGTATTGAAGTAGCCAGGTGTCTTTCCTGTTGCTTGTCCTCGACCAACGCTACCCATTTGCAGGATGCTTTGAAGCCAATCAGAGAATGTGCCAGGATCACCAGGTACTTGATCGCCGTTTGCCATGTTACATGTTCCTTGGTGCACCGCCGCCCAGCAGGAAGTCGGGCCGGCTAGGGATTTGGAGTGGTTGCTGCATGATCGGATGTATAGGCTGCCGCTGCAGAAGCTGCTGGATACCGCTCATTACAGCAGGATGTATAGGCTGCGGCATAAAAGGCTGCTGCTGTGTGAAAGGATGCTGTGTGAAAGGATGCTGCTGGAACGGCTGCTGCATCATTGGATGCTGCGCTTGTCCTTGAGGTCGTATTCCAGCCTGTTGCAGGAACTGCTGTGCCATCCTATGTTGAAAAGCTTGAGCGGCCGGTGAAGTCATTGCAGGATTAATCTCATGATCCCCTCTACCCACAGTCCGTCCCGCATCAGCGGACGGCTGCATCACGCTACCAACAGTAGGTTGTGCTTGTGCTTGCGGAGGTGGAGCACCTGTCCACGGTGGCTTAGTTGTCTGCGCGCCTGCTAAACCTGCACCGGGCATCGGAAGTTTACCGACGTCAACTTGAACATAGGGAGTGATAGGAATAGGCCCTACTGGAGGAGTGGTGGCGAGCTGACCTAGCAGCTGCCCCATATTCACATTGCCTGGAACCGCTGGAAGGGGCATTTAGATCACCCTTGACATATCTACGCGAAGGATCCCATCAACTTCGAAGCTGGCCCACGGTACATCCTGCGCCATGATCCCCTGTACACGGATACCCGGCAGGGCTTTATATTCGAACTCATATAGAGGAATACCCCTTGGGGTTGAGCCAATTCTGATAATATTCTGCTTGATCCTGCGATCGCAGAATACGCCTGCGGCTGATAATCCAGATAGCAGTGTACCTGCAGCTGTCCCGCCACCGAGGAGCAATTGGAGCGGCGACGTCCCAGCGCCTGTTTGCTGCGCCTGAGAGCTTCCACCTGGCATACCGAAGGCCATCGATGCGATTTGCTGGGCAATCGTTAGGGGCATAAATTGTGAGGTATAATATTGCTGCATAGCCGCGTCGATTGCCTGTTGCTGCAATTGCTGCTGCTGCGTGCCTACGGCGCTCGAGACTTCAGCCGGTAGCATACCTGCCTGAGATACACCAGGAGCGGACATTAGGGCGCTGGTCATTGCATTCAGGCCCTGACCGTAGCCCTGCGAGGCCATTTGGGCAGCCGTTGATCCTATGGATTGCAGATAATCGCGGTTAGCCTGTGCTGTTTCAATAGCTTGGCGATTGTAACCAAATTGACCCGCTCTCTGTGCAGCATCATTAATCCCCGGAAGAACAGTTTGCTGGAAATTCTGGCTAATTGGTAAAATAGCAGCATTAATGGCAGACTGCAGATATGGATTGCTGCGAGCGTCGAGAGCTTGTCCGGATGTGAGCCAGCCTGAGCCGGCCATGGCTTGCTGAGTCTGGTTCATTACAGGACCCAGAGCAGCGCCTAGGGCTAAATTCTGACCCTGTGTTGTTTGGGGCGAGACGGGAGCGGTTAGTGTACCGCCATAAGCTGCTGGAGGATGCTGAGCATATCTCTGTGCTATAGGCATAACATCGCCTAATAGCTGCTGTTGTTGCGGCGATAGTTGTTGTGTAGTCGTAGCTGTGGTAGTCCCGCCGCCGCCTGGCATTTTGCCCTCACTGCAATGTCACCAGCGGAAGATGTACGCGAACTCCCGTTGGGACGAAGCCATATTTCATAAGCATCTTTGAGATGCTGGGGTGAGTAGTTGCCTCGATATAATTAGCATGCCGATCTCTACTCCAGCGTACAAAGAGTGGTAGGAACTTTCGTGTCATCGGCGCGAGCTTTGAGCCAACCATCAGGCAGATATTAACCGCCCTACCTGCGGGATAATCAAGTATTTCTGTTAGCATAGCTAAACAAGGATATTCCTCGCCAATCACGCGGAATAGCCATAATTGCATTCGACCGGCAGCAACCATCTCGATTGCCTGATCAATAGAATATAGTATTGGAACACGGATAATCTTGCCCTCGATCAAGCGGGCCAAATCATCACGATGCTCGTATGCTTGCTCCTCAGGCACGATGAGGAGTTCATACTTTTCATTATAATAGCCTTCTGTTTGAGCTGCTAGCCCCATATCATACTACCTGCACTAGCTGGTGGCACTGCTCCGAAGAAATTCCATATGCTGCCATCATAACCATAGAATCCTCTACCATGGCCAGGATTCCAATCTGTTCCGTCAGCTAATACAATCATACCAGTAATCAACCGCGGCGGCGCTACGTGGAGCATTTGTAACTGAATCGCTTGTACTCCATCAAACGCAGTAGATACACTTTTCAGTTCCCGGTATACATATGAAACTATCTTTTGCATATCCGCATCTGAGATAACAGGGCCAGGATGAGGTTCATACTGGGTCATGGTATACCTTTTCGTTTCAAAATGGTATACCTCACCATTCTCCCAACGACTCCACATCTAGATCAATCGAATTAATCTCGCCTTGGTTCTGACCAGTCCATGAAAAGCGCAGTCCGAACAAGCGGCAAGCCTGATCTCCAGTATCATCTAGTACTCCAATATAGATATCTGACCCAGGATTAAAGGGTAAGCTAGTGCCCCAGGTTACGGCGCCCTCAATCTCGTGCTGGCGACCAACTTGGACAGCAAATGGACCTCCACTCGCACTGATCCACATACCACGCACTAGCTTACGAACATCCTTATTAGATAACGGCTCGCCTGATTGCGTTGTGCCCGCGATAGATAGACCTGTGCGCTCGACCTGGCAATCATAATTAGCATTCAAATACTGCTGCGTCTCATCCATGCGTATAATCGCTGTGTCAACCGGATCGGCCTGCAATAGCATACGTGAGTAGGCTGTAGAAGCATTTTGCTCCCACTGCATTGTAATAGTATTCCATGTAACACTTATACTACTCCAGGTAGTACCAACCGTCGCACTCAAATCAACACCTGGAGTTATAAACGCAGCATTTTGCAGGTTCCTAAATCCAAACGTGGAGTCAGCAGTGTTCCAAACTATAGCTAGGTTAGGATATCTATTGCCAAGTGTAGGAATGCACGTCCAGATCTCGTTCTGATCCGCATATTGCACAACATAGCTATTAGCCCAATAAGTCGTATCTATATTCCTGATGATCCATCTGCGCAAGCGCTTATCCGCGACCGACTGCCTATTTTGGCCATCGTGTACTATGAGATCTTCACCAGTGAACACAAAGTGCTGCGCCGGCTCGCCAAAGTTGCATGCGCAATCCTGCGATAGAGCGCCGGTAGTTTGAAATATCGGATAGATATCCATCACATAGATACCACCGGTGAACTTCATTCCCCATGTGGCCCTTTGCTTATATATAATGAACTGATCCCGCAAAGGTAGCCCGTCGATAATCTGTCCATTTTGTATATCAGTCAGTTCATTAATCCCGGCTTGCTTAGTTAAATCTGTATCATCCCAGCTAATAGGAATTCCTCCAGGCTGTGCTGGATGGCTCCATCTAAAGCGATGAATATACGAAACACCGCTTTCTGTTGTATTCAGCGCAACAAGGAAATTCAAGTAGGGCCGCATAACCTTGCAGCGATTTGCAGTAGGCCAGTTCGCTAGATCAACTAGCTTCGTACTCGGAGATATATTCGCCCAATACTGAGGCATGTCGTAGCCATTATTCAGTATCGGAATACCAGCCAGATTGCCGCCATTCCACTTAATAGCCGCATAGTTTCCAGCTGTCCTAGTAATGTCTGACCATGCATTGCTCTGAAAGCAATATACCTTATTCAGCCCGGCGGCAATCCAGGTGTGATCTAATGCGGGATCTAGTGTATACAGCAGCCAGTAGGGAGCGATCGGAGGAGGATCCATGGTCCGAACTCCCCCTCTGGCTGTCGACACTTTACCGTCGTAGAAGCGTATATTCTGCCCGTTAGTCCAGGCATTCGCCGGCAGCATGTTATCGCGGATATCCTTGATGATGCCTAGCTGCGACAAATCGCCGATAGGGATACGCACTTTCGCCTCACATCTTATGCTTCAGGCCTACCTTTGATTGCATTTTGCTTCCGTGAGGCGGCTCCCAGGATTTCTTCCCGTGATGGATCTCATGAGCGGACATAGTGCCTCTGCCCATGCTATGCTGATCCTCGTGCAGCTCGGGGCCATGCACGTGAAGCGAATGATCGTGCCCGGGCTGCCGTCCTGATTTCGCAGGTCCAAGCGGGGCCGGCCGTGGCTGTGTTCTCGACACTTCACCCTCCTTATAGTTTCCAGGATACTCAGGCCTAGCTGGGCTGCGATGAACGCTCACGAGCCGAACCCTCCTTTGAGCTTCTGATCTCCCGGCATCGTAGCAGGGAACATCGCGTGTGCGCCTGCACGATCAACAGCGCCCCCCGGAGGAGCAGCAGCTTCTGCACCAGACGTCGGCTGCGTCCCACGCGGAAGCTGCATATAGCCCACTGGAGGCTGCCTATGACTGATCTGGGTCTTGTGGGTCGACTTGACGTGGCCCAGAGCATCCATGCTTCCTTTTCCCTTTGCCATTACTTCTTTCCTTTCGATCTCTTTGGCGGCTTACCCGTTTGTAGCGATAAGCCCGTTTTCGCCTGCGCGATGCGGGCTGCTTTACCAGGATCAGCACCCTCGCGCTTCAGCGCTTTGTACACTTTGTCTACTTTCGTGCCCTCCGGCATAGTTCAGCTCCTTCATCCTATTGTTCCGCCCCTTTTTGTTTCCCTGCTGTACTTCTCCGTAATAGGCGACGAGAGCGAGTGCTTCATCTTGTGCCCAGCAGCTGCCCTGCCTACATCACCAGATGCAGCAGCAGCCCTTCTTCGCTCCTTCGCGGTTTGCTTCCGTCCTTCCTCAGTTACCTTGCGCATCCTCACAATCCTTTTCCTGCCATTTATCCGTCCGCTTGGTTCTGCCAGGCCCGCCATCGTAGACGAAATCATCGTCGCTGAGGATATCACATCCGCAGGCATGATCCCAATAGCTATCGCTATCGCTTGCTTTGACAGGATAGTACTTGGGTTTCGGTTCATTCTTGTTTGCCACTGTATTCCTCCTTTTTGTTCAGATCTCCGCTTCCGCCGTCAGATGCACGGACACGCTATTACCTGCCGCACTCCCTGCTGGCGGTGTACCGAAAATAGTTGCACCACTATCAGAGAAGTTTGCCGCCGTCGTCGCTGCGAAATCTGTCGCAAAGCTGTTGTTGCGGATCTGCGCATTGGCTGCACCAGGGTTGTAGGTTGTAATTGTCGGTGTAGCGCGCATCTGTACTGGATAACGCCAAGCAACTTGATTGGTCGCCACACCGGCTGCGCCTTGTTGTGCCCAGGCCAACGCACCAGCTGAAACACTTTGCGCCGGCTGTGTTGCCGCGTTGAACGTCTTGCAGTAATAGCGCTGGCACATCTGCCACTCGACCGCCGCCGGCCGGTACTCGAACCCCGTGAACTGGTTGCCGACCTCGAGCTGCATATTCGCCGTTAACAGACTATCCGATGTCCCCGCCGTTCCTATCGGACTCCAGCCCAACCAAAATTGCCCCTGTGTTGCGTTCGCCGGTACAGGAACAGCCGAAACGAAACTCGCCGTCGTCCAGCCCATGCTCACAGTCGTTGACAGTGACCCATTCAATATAATAGTCTCGCCTGGATAGCCTAGCCCGCGCTTCGCCGGTGCTCCTGTGCCGACCGCCAAGAGAACTTGCACGCTCGTTGCGCTGAAATTCGCCCCGGTCGCAAACCGCACAGTTCCCGTTACATATTTCCCCTGAATATGATTGATCTGATCCACATCCAGCGCCTGCGCAATCGCTATAGGCCCGACGCCCGTCTGCCCAGAATTTCTGAAGTAATTCCCAACGCTTATATTTCCAATAGGTAAACCCCCAGTTCCATAGAAGACTGTTCCTGCCTGCCCCACTTGAGTGCCGAAGAACCAGCGATCGAACTGATATGCATTCGTGCTCGCCGCCACCGCTACGTTGTTGTTCGCCGTCTCCCCAATCCGCTGTGCTCGCTCGAAGTTTCCATTGATCAGCACATTGCGAAAACCGCCGAAACTTGAACCATTCGCTACTGCGCTAATTGGAGATATGAGATTGAAGAAACTTCCACCTGGTCCTACTATAGCCGTATACATCGTCCCTGCTTGAAGTTCGCCACCCACTAATTGTTGTCCCTGGTAGAGCAATCCTATCGCAGCATTGCCATTGACTGCTATTGTAACCGGACCAGTGTTCACGGCCGTAGGTGCAAAAGCGATCACCTCGCCGGGCAGATTGCTGCTAGGAGCAGTAGGATATGTTAATGTAATAGCATTCGCGGTTCCACCCACTGTCGGGAGCTGCGGTCCACACAGGGTTGAAAAGGTATTCTGAAGCGCGGACTTGATCATCCTGAGATGATCGTCGCCCTGCGATACATAATCCGTAACAGGCGGATTAGCCGCAACAAGATCTCTAATATAGGTTGCGGTTTCTAATGGCACTTAATCCTCCCTACCCATCGCATAGGTACGATTTTCATGCTGCATGCCTTCAGTATAAACGAATAAACGCGCTACACCCTCATCGCGTATAGTCTGGAAATATTGGATCCTATTATCATCTCGCGCAGTATGAGCCATCTGATATCCAGCCTCGCCCATGAGAACCTCGCTAGCATTATGCAGCCATTTGTTTTCGCTATCTACAGTCGGCGATAGTGCTGCATCACGGGCGTAATAGATCATTTTAAGCGTGTATACTTGCTGTGGCAAAGGGAATATACGGAAGTAATTGCCATCGAGCGAATAGGCTTTCGGCCCCCACTCAAACCATTCAGCTGCATTTGAACTATCCGAAGGAGAAGCAGAGCCAGTGAACTGTGGCCACAAAGCGCCATACTTAATGCGATTGGCCTGAATATCATCCTTCCATAGCGGGCGCCACTGATTCTGGCCAATAGTGGGATCGGCAGCTGGATTGAAATAATATAAAGCGTCTTCTTCGTATTCCCTAAGGAAATCCGGCGGTAGCGGAACTCGTTCTTCACCTATGCTCGTGGTAATAGTAGTCACCTCAGTGCGTAGAAACCAAGGAAGAAAGCTACCACCGCCAACAAGGAATCGTCCCATATATGCTGATGCAACAATTGGAACTGGAACACCACGCTCATACTTCTCCTGCGCTGCAATTAGCTCATCGATGATAGCGCTAGACAGATCCTGGCGGAAGCCTAAGCGTCGCTGTATCCTAGATACTGCTACACTGCGCATCATTTCTTAGGATCCTTAGCTTTGAGCTTCGCTAGCTCGTCCTGCAGCTTGGCGATCTGCGCCTCGTCAGACATGGCTCTCGCCCGCCACTGGATGACCTGCTGCATCTCATCGACGAGCTGGCCAGTGAGCGCCTGCATCTGCGGATCTGGCGGCTGCTGCTGGCCATGAGCGCGTTGCACGAGTTGCACGGTGACCGCCGTGACTGTGGCGACGCTGATCAGAAAGATGACGAAGCTCTTTTTCATAGGCAAGGTCCCGTCGTTGTCTTCGAGAAGATCGCGCCTGTCGCAGTGATGCAGAGGCTGCCGGCAGCGGTCCCCGTTGTCGGCACGGCGCTCATGAACGGTGTCCCTGCAATGGTGGTGAGCTTGCCAGCTTCGCCGAGTGTCATGTTGCCGGCACCGGTGATCAGGATCGGGTTCACAGTGCCATTCGCTATGTCAACAAGATTGAATCCATTGTCGCTGCCGCGCTTGCCCATACGCCACTTGAGCACTGTATTGTCGGCGAAGTCGATCTCGGTATTCTGCCCTGTCGTCAGGTTGTCGATCCACGCCCGGCTCTGGAAGGCACCCTGGCTGACGACCTCGAAGGTCGTGGCGCTGGCATTGTCACCCTGGACGTACATGCTGTTGGCATTGCCGAGGATGATGCTCGACTGGTTGGTGCCGTTGGTGCTGTTGTAGATCGACCACTGCGGTGCTCCGGTCTGGCCATAGAAGTTGATGGCATAATTCCTTGGCAAGGCGAGAGCCGGGGCGATCCGTCCTGAGGCGGTATCGAGGGATAAGTTGTGGAAGACGATGCCGCTACGGAACTGTGAGTTGTTCGCGAAGACATAAACTGCCGAACTACACGAGGCCAGCGTGCCCCAGGCATTGGTCGTGGCCTCGCCGGCCCCACAGCCCCAGCCGATCAGATTCGTAAGAGGACCGGGCGCTACGCCACTATAAGGATCAACATCGACAACAGGCCAGCGATTGGCCATCTCCCACTCGCCGACCGTGATCGAATTGCTGTAGGCCGCCGAGGACGCCACCGTATCGGCCTGGATATAGGTCGCCCAGGTCGAGTGGGCGTTGCCGCTGGAGAGCGCGTTGGCATCGGCCCGGACCAGGATGTCGAGGGCGATCTGGTGCCAGGAGTTGGCGCCCAGGCTGTGGCTGGCGACCAGTTCGGAGACGATGTTGCCATTGCTGGCGACCATCAGCGAGGGGCCAGTATTAGTTACATTGGCGGTGTAGCCCGGATTGTTGTCTCCCCACCATGTCCGGCCCTGCGCCGTGTTGCCGAACTTGCCCGCCTGGGCCATCAGCGTGTTCGCCATCACCGTCGAGTTGATGTCGTAGCGCTGACCCGAGCCGAAGCGCACGGCCGAGGCGGCACTGGTGGCTTGCGCATTGTTCGACAGGACGACGGCACCGGTCCCGGAGGTATAGCTGACGACGGTCGGCCAGATGCCATTGCCGTCGTAACAATCCGTCGATGGCGTGCAGAAGACGGTATCGCCCGCGTTGATCGCCAGCCCGGTCGGACAGGTCAGCGTCGCCGAGCCGGTGGTGTAGCCGCAGGTCGTCTGGATCGAGGGCACTGCTGTCGGATAGAGCGAGGTCCCCATGTTGTTCAGCGGGCCGGCGGTGATATTTCCGCTGCCATCGACCACGAAGCCTGGCGACTTGAAGGCATCGGAGGAGAAAGTGCCGGTGCTAAAGTCGATACCGTGAGCGACGGTACCGAAGGGATTTGTGCCGCAATTGTTGACGTGGCACATGATGCCGATCAGAGTGCCGCCAGATTGGATGGGATTGAACCCAGCATAGGTGCCGAACAGCATTCCGAATTGCCAACCGGGCGTCGTCCCGTGGCCATTGGCCTGCTGGTTAAAGCTTAATCCGACTGACTCGCGAGATGCATCAATCGTATCCACTGTCGTTGCAACGATCTGTTCGCCGATTTTGTCGGCGACTGAGGCGGAGCCTGAAACTTCAATATCAATCTCTGCGCCGACTAGGCCGGTCCAGAAAGTAGCAGTTCCGTTAAGGCCAACGCTTGGATTTATTCCAAACAACGCACCGCTGGTGCTAGTGGGGAATGACGTGCCATTATCGTTGACATTACCGAAGACATCGAAGCGGCCGCCTACGTAATTGCCACCGCTGTTGCCGGTAGTCGCCTGAATAAACGTTCCGGTATAAAGAGCGGCTCGTCCACCCGTGCTACCCGCAACATTTACCCAGTCCTCGATGTCAGAGGCGACGACCTGCCGGCCATTGGACGACAGCAGCCCCTCCTTGATCCTGATGCGATTGAAGGCGCAGTTGTCGGGACCACCAGCGCCTGTATTCGGCTGCGTACAAGTGCCGGTGATGTTCCCGGTCGGCCACATCCAGAAGCCGCTGTTCGGGCCGGGAAGATTGCCGCTCCCGCTGCTGCTTTCGCTGTTGCCGCTCCAGGTGTAGTTGGCTGAGCGCAGGTTGACGCCCTGAGGAAACAGCGCTGTACCTGCCGCAGCATCCTGCAGCGTCACGCCCTTGCCGCTGTTGTAGAACATGACGCCGTCGCCCGAGGTGCGAGTGCCCTGCCACTGGGCGGTTGATGGGTTGCTCTGAGCAAATGCCACGCCAGGCAGCAAAGCGAGCAACAGTGCGAGAATTTTCTTCATCTAACTTATCCTATACCAGGCGCTGTTGTGATACTGTATCGTAGCGCTACCGTAAGCAACATCAACCAGCACGGGATTGAACACTCCGCCGATTGTACCCTGGAATGATATCGCATTACTACCAGCATTCCCGGCAGCATCTACAATAGTATAGACTAAACCATCAAACAGCACAGACGGCGGAACGAGTGCTAGCGCAGCTGTACTATTGTATACGTATATAGTAGAACTTCCAGCGGGCAACTGTGCTGTTCCACCAGCTGCTATGATATCAGTTGTACTGCTTACTGGCGGCATATCACTTACACTTACTGGGCATATCGCAGGATCTCTAACCCAATTACTCGGATATGGGACGCAGCTCATCTACCATCTCCTCTTCGTCCTCGGACTCCTCCTCAGCAACAAGCTTCTCGAACTGATTAGGACCAATCTTCCGGACGCTGCGCGAATCGAGCTCCAGACGAATATGTGCAGGACACAAATCGTCGCCCAGCTCAAGCTTTTCGATTAATCCTTTGATTGAGATTTCCACCTCATCGCCGATCTGCAGGCCTTTAACATCTTTGTTATCCACTTCCACACAGACGTCATCATCTTCGTCCATTCCTGGGTGACCGATTGCTAGGATTGGCATGTATACCTATTCCTCTCGCAAACATATACCATCAGAACCTGCGCCCCGGCTTAATGAGCCTGAAATATAGAGCCTTCAGTAGGTGAAACTGCAAATAGGGTGTATGTCTGATCGCCCCTGACGGACGGTTCCTCAGCCCGATCCCAAGATCTTCATTCCGGCGATCCGAAGGAGCATCGCCTTGCGCTGATTGCCCTGGAGGGAGGACCCCTGGCGAATAGCTGCTCCTCCGCTCTCCAGTTGAGGACCCAGGTTGCTGCCAGCCTGGGGCGGTGTCTGGGGTTCTGGCCATTCCTTTTTCTCCATAGGTTTTAGTGGTTTCCTCACGGCATATCTCCGCTGATACGATAGTTGATAGTTCCGCTAGTGTAGACTGAACATCTGAAGCGAGTCTGGACATCTCGCTCCGGTTGTACCCAAGCAATGTTATGCGGACCAGTGTACGAGTTGGCCGTGCCAGTTCCATCGATGCTGACAGGTAGCCAGTTCGCTCCTTGATCATAGCTTTGCTCCAATACAACAGTGCCTGCGAACACGCCCCAAAGAGCTGTATTGTAGCCTCCGCGGAGCACGATAGAATTACTCGTCCCCGTTGCTGTGAATGTCCCTAGGACAGCATTCGCACTCATCTAGTCCTCCCTACGCGCTCCCTTAGGCGGTGATATAGGTGCCCTATTTACAGCAACTGTAGCAGCCGGCGCAATATGGAACCCTCCGAGATTAAAGACAGAAGATTC
>Ga0126381_100004106_pt1 | contig 15813 bp, 13 predicted proteins | sample PanSoiMetPlot_28_FD_96465 | JGI IMG/M metagenome (GOLD analysis project Ga0126381, IMG submission 96465) | Tropical forest soil microbial communities from Panama - MetaG Plot_28 | ecosystem: Environmental > Terrestrial > Soil > Tropical forest > Bulk soil | place: Panama | collected 2016-02-17 | reverse complement strand
GCCCTGAACGCGTAACTTGCAGCCATACGCACTAAGTTAAAGGCTTGGTGGACCGAAGAAGTCGACCTAGAAGATCGATTCGGGAGGATTGGTAGCCAACGCAGCCTGCAAGGTTTTCGGCAACCAAGCTTCTTAGTCCGGCGAAGGCCGGATGGGTCGAGCTTCCTAGCTCGGCGTACCGGCGCGTCGCCAAGAAGAATCAGTGTCCACACGTTTAAACTAGCGGTTATGGGGCTAACGAGTACCCGCTGTCCACCAGATCGCCATAAGAGGCTGCATGCCGGTGAAGAGAAAGCGCGCGCAGCAGCTTAACTATCTGCTTCCAGACTGTGGGATGTTCGTAGTCGGACGGGTGGATTCCTATTCGGACCAGGGAGCAATCCCTTATCATGCGGCCTAGCGTGCGATTCCAAGCCAGGCTCGCAGCGACGCGCCATCGGGCGCGCGTACTCCATACCAACGATCGCGAAACGATCTCATCATTATTCTTGAATCGAATTAGCGATCCGATGCGCGTCGTATAGAGAAAGTCACATTGTCGCACCGCGCGTTCTGCCTCTTTCCCGAGCAACCAAGCAGGCGCGATGAACCCGGAGATCTTCCCGGACAGAAACGACAGATCGGCTAAGCCGCTCTTCAGCCGATCGCTTGCCTCCTCGAACGAAAGATCAAAGAATTCACCTTCGCCAGCAGTGTACACTTCTGTGGTCAATCTGGATAACAGCGAGTCATTTTCGGACCTCATTCGTTGATGATAGTACCCATGCAAAACTGGCTCGTGTCCGGACTGGACCCTGCCAATTAACCACCGCTGGAATACCTGATCCTCTGCCACCGGCGCACTATGGTGATAGTTAGGAATCACCAGGAGTGAAGTCCGTTTGATGCCCAAATCTGCGAGCTGTTCAAGAATTCGATCGCAGATCAGCCGCGTGACCGGCGAGACGTCGTGAATGGAAACGACCAAGCTTCTCATGACGCCCGCTGCAGCCGGCCAGAGATCGCGAGAACCATCGCGATTGTCCCGCAGGCGATTGCAAACCAATCACCGTATTGACCGTAGACTGTGGTATCGAACGGATTTGGTGGATCGATTTGACCAACGAAAACGTCCGGTGCCGCGGAATCATGCCCAGCCAATGCTCCAAAGCGACTAACGATTGCTGAAGCACCTTTTCCTGCGGAAAAAATCAGGGGACGCCCAAGCGCTACACTCCAGAGCCGAAAATTTGCCAGCATCTGTTGAAATCCGACGTTGTTTGCCGGATTCGCTAAAACCATGGGCACCTGGACACCTTTGGTCAGCGCGGCGCGAATCAACAAAGGATCGCTCCCTTCCCAGTTCAATAGCGGCATCCAATTTGTGTCCTTGTACAAAAACGGATTTAAGCTCCGGCCCGATAAACGAAATCGCGGTTGGAAAATGTTCTCGTTGACGGGCATCACCAGCACATTTTTTACCGAGCCCGGAATGATGACAACGGCGCCGCCAAGACGATCCTGTTTAGCACCGGGAACACCTGCAACGACACCGCCAAGCGCTGTAACCTTGCCATAATCACCGCCGGAAATCTTGGCGGCACGCCAAACGAACAAATCAACCGGATCGGTGGTCGCAGCTTTGCTGATTTGTATAAGCCGATCCGGATCGAACTCCCCGCTTGAAACAAGTACGATCCGCTTCAGGCCGCTCTCCGGCTGTTTCTGCAAGGTAACGAAACCAAACAGCGCGATGGCGAAGATCCCGCCCAAGGTCGCAAGAGCGTCAAATCGAGACGCCCAGTTCATCCGGCCGAGCTCAGCGAAAATGCGGCGAACCGTAGTCAACACGATCAGATTGGCGAAGACCACAACAAATGATAAACCGGATCCGCCGGTCAAAGAAACGAGTTGTAGCAACGGCAGATTATTCTGCAGGACCGTTCCGATCAGGTTCCACGCAGGAAACAACACGCCGCGTGCCCATTCCAGAAACGTCCAGGCCGCTGCAACCAGCAGTGCCGTCCGCAGATGCGCAATTGATGCCTTCCATGCCTCCGGTCGAAATCCGTAGCCAGGTAGTATCGGGGAGAGTTTGCCGTTCTTGTTTGCAGGTTTTTCCGGCAAATGAACGAATCGGTTAATGAATATGCTCCAGCCGCCCCCTACCACCGCCAGCCCAACGACGTTCCAGGCCCAATCGCTCTGAGCATTTGCCATCAGTCGCCAAGAAAATGTTAGTCCGCCAAACACGGCACCGAATACCGCTCCTTGCGCAAACGCTGTCAGCCAGGTGCTTCGGAGAAATAGCAAAGCTAACAAAACCGGAATAAAAGCTACCCAAATTATCCACTCGAGATTCCAAGGCGGGAACGCCACGGCAACAAGTACGCCGCTTAACGCGGCAAGCGTCAGAGCGAGTAACTCTTTGAAGATCGGTTTCAAGAATGTGTCGGTAGTTGATTGCTCGCCAATTGGCCCGCCGCTTTAGCTTCAAGCGCGCAACGCCACGCTAAAATTGCTATTAACGGATAGATAGCAGGATGAAACTGCTGCGGAAGCAGGAAAGAGAAGCACAAAAAAGCGCAGGCAGCCAGCGCGCCCAGCCACAAATACCATCTCAAAAAAAGTGGCTGCTTTCGTTCGAGCAAAAGCCAAATCCCGGCCACAAAGTGAGTCGGTAAAAGCCAGAGCAGATTATAGTTCGCCCGCACCTCCCAATGCAGGCTCCAGACTGCCATCCCGGCGAGGAACAGTCCTGTCCCGCCAACTAACAAGAGAAACAGAGCAGTCACCCATCTTGCGTGCTTGAGCCCACGGACGAGCCAAAGACAAAGCCAAAGGACACACCCCGTCACGATTATTGGAACAGGAAACAACCACGGCTGAGGCAACCGATTGGCCGGATACAATTCTTTCCTTTCCGGACCAAGATTCTGCCCACCGTTTTTGCTCATCTGCACGGCACGCTCCAGGTCGGCCGGTAAAAAGCATGCTTCCCGAGGTGTCACTGCGCGATCCACTTTCGACCCGAGCAAAAGATAGACGCCGAACTGGATCCATGGCGTCCGTTCAAAATAAGGATCCAGCATTTGGCGAAAGGTTCGTTTGCCGATGCCAGGTTCTGAGACCGGGCCACCGATTGTCCGCTCGAAAGCATCTCGAACTCTTGTCGAGCAATTATCCAGTAGGAAATCATACCGATAATAACGGTTCTCCGGTAACAGATTTACTTCGAGCGCCTCGAACAACTGCTGTTTCTGTGGGAGGGCCAGATTCAGCACCACCTCTCTCACCCCTTGTCCGTAAGAGGCAACAACAGACTGGATTTCTTCTTCACCCGCCGTCACCGTAAGTTGATAAAGCAAATCGCCTCGCGCGAACTTCAAATAGAAATTGGGTGTCTCAAAATCGAAGACACCGAAGTTGTACATCCTGTCCATCCCATAGGTGTCATCTTTGATTCGGATGCAGCTATGCCCGAAGGCCTGGTAAAGCTCGGGGCCTGGTGAGTAAGTGATGAGAGAGACCTGAGCTGTTTCGGTAAGCTTGGGAAGACCTTGAATCGATTGTCCATGGACGCTGAGCGCCAGGATTGGAACCAGAACAAACGTACAGAATATTTTCAGAATCAGCCTCACGCGAAGCTGCTCAATTAAACCAGAAATCGAATTGCTGCCAGCGCCGCTCGCATCAGCGCCTCAAGCTAAGAGAGCAAACGGATTAACCAGACATTCCGTAATCACTGCGGCACAAATTTCTTGTGGCTGCATCTATTCCAAACTATATCGTTAGTGGCTCCAGGAATGCCTGCCCACCCCCCAACCGTCGAGGCAGAGTTCCGCAAAAGGACCACGTGGATACTTATGAGTGATTTGTTGTCAAAACAACTAAACCTCTTTTGTCCGGCCCCTTCATGATCCCCCAATCCTTCGAATATCTCCGACCGAAAAACATTGCGGAGGCCTTTTCGCTCCTGCAGCAGCACGGAAACAACGCCAAAATTCTGAACGGCGGACAAAGCCTTATTCCGATGATGAAGATGCGTCTGGCACGGCCTGAGTACCTCATCGATATCAATCGTATCCCCGATCTACACTACATCAGGGAAGCAGACGGGTATCTGAAAATAGGCGGCCTGACGCGCGAGTCGGATCTCGAGGATTCCGATCTTATCAGAACCAGATATCCGATCATATTGGATACTGCCAGTATGATCGCCGATCCACAGGTCCGAAATATGGCCACGGTCGGAGGGAATCTTGCGCACGGCGACCCAGCCAACGATCACCCGGCTACCATGCTGGCGTTAAGCGCCGAAATCGTCGCTTCCAGTCCTCGCGGCGAAAGAGTGATACCAATCAAAGAGTTCTTCATTTCTCTTTTCACCACCGCACTGGAGCAAGACGAGATACTGACCGAGATCCGAATCCCAACTCCGCCCGAGCATAGCGGCGGTGCTTATTTCAAACTGGAACGAAAAGTCGGCGATTTTGCAACGGTCGGCGTGGCCGCGCAAATTACGCTCGGGGCGTCGGGGATTTGCGATCGTGCGGGGATCGGGTTGACCAACGTCGGGCCGACTCCTCTTCTCGCGCAAAGAGCGAGCGAGTTCCTCCGAGGAAAAACTCTCGATACGGTGAGCGTCGACCAAGCCGGTCGACTTGCGGCAGAAGATGCACAACCAAGTTCCGATTTACGGGGCCCAGCTTCCTATAAAACCTCGATGGTTCGGGAGCTCACCGTTCGCGCGTTGGTTCGCGCCCGTGAAAGGGCGTCTCAATGACGGCGACTGAAATTTAGCTATGAGCACGAAAGTACGGATTCGCTTTAAGATGAACGGAGCAGACCACGAGGCGGAGGTAGAGCCCCGGCTGTTGCTGATCCACTTTATAAGAGACGTTTTGGGATTAACCGGAACGCACATCGGTTGCGACACCACTAGTTGCGGCGCGTGCACCGTTCTTCTCGGTGGAAAGCCGGTCAAATCGTGCACCCTGTTCGCAGTCCAAGTAGATGAGCAAGAACTTCAAACGATCGAAGGTTTGATCGAGAATGGACAGCTCCATCCGCTGCAAGAAGGGTTCAGGGAGGAACACGGTCTTCAGTGCGGATTTTGTACGCCCGGGATGATCATGGCGGCGCACGCCCTTTTAAAAAAGAATCCTCATCCGAGCGAGCAAGAAATCCGCAGGGGTATTTCCGGTAACCTTTGTCGCTGTACAGGATACCAGAACATCGTCAAAGCGGTCCGATACGCAGCGGACAAAATCAAATAATCGGAGGACGAGATGCTACAAAAGACCTCGGCTGAAGTCGGCGGAATGGGGCACTCAGTAAAACGAAAAGAAGATCTACGTTTTGTTCAAGGCAAAGGCACGTACGTCGACGACGTGCGGCTCCCCCGGATGGTTTATGGGCAGATGATCCGGAGTCCTTATGCTCACGCCAAAATTACAGCTATTCGCACAGAAGCAGCGAAGAATCATCCTGGTGTTCTGGCGGTCATTACGGGTCAGGATCTTGAAAAGGCGGGTCTTTCCTGGATGCCGACTTTATTTCATGACAAGCAGATGGTGCTAGCCACTGGAAAGGTTTTGTTCCAGTCGCAGGAGGTAGCTTTTGTCGTCGCCGAGGATCGCTACACAGCAGCCGATGCCGCCGAGCTGGTCGAGGTCGAGTACGAGGAGCTGCCTGTTCTGGTGAATCCACACAAGGCTCTCGATGCGGATGCTCCCATTCTCCGAGACGACCGGGAAGAAAAGACGAATCAGATTTTTCATTGGGAGGTAGGCGACCGACACCGGACCGATCAGGAGCTGCAAACCGCCCCGGTTCGTGCCGAGGTTCGGGCCGTCTTCCAACGATGCCATCCAGCACCGCTGGAAACATGCGGCTGCGTCGCTGACTTCAACCCGGCAACAGGGAGACTGACAGTTTGGGAAACTTCGCAGGCCCCTCACGCTCATCGGACCCTTTTCGCCCTGGTTGCGGGAATCCCCGAGAACAATATTCGGATTATCGCTCCCGATATCGGCGGTGGTTTCGGCAATAAGGTACCGATTTATCCGGGCTATGTTTGCGCGGTCGTTGCTTCCCTGCAACTTGGCCGTCCGGTAAAATGGATCGAGACGCGCTCCGAGAACCTGCAGTCGACCGGCTTTGCGCGCGATTATCATATGACAGCCGAAGTGGCTGCTGAGGCCGATGGAAAAGTCAAGGCTCTGCGCGTCAAGACACTGGCCGATCACGGAGCGTTTAACGCGGCGGCCCAGCCGTCGAAATTCCCTGCGGGATTATTCAGCGTCTGCACCGGCTCTTATGATTTTTCGACTGCCTTTTGTGAAGTGGACGGCGTTTACACAAACAAGGCGCCCGGCGGCATCGCTTATCGTTGTTCTTTTCGAGTTACGGAAGCTGCTTATTTGATCGAGCGCGTGATGGATGTTCTGGCTGCCGAGTTACAGATCGATCCGGTTGACCTGAGATTAAAAAACTTCGTTCCGCCCGATAAATTTCCTTATCAATCTCCACTGGGCTGGACTTACGACAGCGGCAATTACCAGGCAGCAATGAATCTGGCGCTCGAAAAGATTGGCTATCGAGAACTGCGAAAAGAGCAAAAAGAAAAGCGCGAGCGCGGTGAGTTGATGGGTATTGGCGTTTCCAGCTTCACCGAGATCGTCGGCGCCGGACCCGCGCACACGTTCGACATCGTCGGAATCAAGATGTTCGACAGCTGTGAGATCCGAATTCATCCGACCGGTAAAGCAATTGCGCGCATGGGAACCAAAGCTCAGGGTCAAGGCCACGAAACAACGTTTGCGCAAATTATCGCGCAAGAGCTTGGCATCCCAGTCGCAGACATCACTGTAGAAGAGGGTGACACAGATACTGCGCCCTATGGTCTCGGTACATACGCCAGCAGAAGCACGCCTACCGCCGGAGCAGCGACGGCGATGGCTTCACGGAAAATCAGAGAGAAAGCAAAAAAAATTGCCGGTCACCTGCTGGAGGTAAGCGCAGAAGATCTCGAATGGGAGCCGGGCAAATTTTATGTAAAAGGTGCACCTAGCAAGGCCAAGACAATCCAGGAGATCGCTTTCGCGGCGTATACCAATCTTCCGCCGGATCTGGAGGCAGGACTGGAGGCGGTTCATTACTACGATCCGCCTAATCTTACGTTTCCGTTCGGCACTTACATTTGTGTTTTGGACATCGACAAAGGCACCGGGGAAATCAAAGTCCGAAGGTTTGTGGCGGTAGATGACTGCGGCAACATTATCAACCCGATGATTGTCGAGGGTCAGATCCATGGCGGCCTGACCGAAGGACTGGCTATCGCGTTCATGCAGGAAATCGGTTACGACGAGAGCGGGAATGTCCAGGGAGGAACCTTCATGGACTATCTGGTACCAACCGCGGTCGAGACGCCCAATTGGGAAACCGGTAAAACTTGTACACCTTCGCCACATCATCCGCTTGGGGCAAAGGGAGTAGGCGAGTCGCCGAACGTCGGTTCGCCCGCGGCATTTGTAAACGCCGTTGTTGACGCGCTCTCGCATTTGGGAGTGCGACACATCGATATGCCTATCACTCCCTGGAAAGTTTGGCAGATTCTTAAGGAAAAGGGGGTGGCAGAATAGTTAGTTATGGCAATCAGGATCGAGAAGAGTTTTCAGATTCAGGAGCCGTTGGAAAGTGTTTGGGCTTTTCTGAGCGATCCACGCAAAGTGGCGAACTGCGTTCCCGGCGCCCAGGTTACTGAACAAATAGACGAACACACCTACAAAGGGTTGATCAAGGTGCAGGTCGGTCCAAGCGTAACCGACTACAAAGGGCAGGCGCACATCGAACGCCTGGATCACGACTCACATGAAATTGAGATGGTCGGAAAAGGACAGGATGTTAGAGGTAAGGGAAGCGCCTCCATGAAGATGACCGGCTCGGTTCGGAGTTTGCCGCAGGGCGGCAGCGAGGTCGTGACTGTCTCGGAAATCAATGTGGTAGGTCTTTTAGCGCAGTTGGGCGCCAGGATGATCCACGAAGTATCCAACAAAATGTTTGAACAGTTTACAGCGAATTTGCGGAGAGAACTGGAGAAGGAGCGCTCCAAGCAGAGTGGATCTTCGGCTTCACCTGCCGAAGAAACCGGCAACGAACCGCAACCAATCAAGGCCTTGCCAATCGTCGTTTCTGCAATCGGGGAGGGTATCGCGCGGTCTGTGAAGCAGATCTTTGGAGGAAACAAAGATCCGTGATCATCGCGTTTTTCGGCGATTTCAGAAACCAGATAAGATGCCCTCTCCTACTGCCGGCGCTGAAAAGCCTGAATTACGAGAAATCGGCGAATTCATAAACGGATTCGGACGCCTCGGATACGTTGCTGACATTGGATTGGCAACTGCGGTCTATCTGCTCGTGCGACTCCCGAAACCTTTACTAATCGAGGGGCACGCCGGGGTGGGAAAAACGGAGGTTGCTAAGGTTCTTGCTTCCTACCTCGGAACGGAACTCATCCGTTTCCAGTGTTACGAGGGATTGGATTCTCAATCGGCGCTATACGAATGGAACTACCAGAAGCAACTACTGGCGATTAAAGCCAGGGAGCACAGCGACAAACCGGCCGAAGAGCTGGAACGCCACATCTTTGGAAATGATTTTCTTTTGAAACGACCTCTTCTACGATCGATTCTTTGCGAATCGGCGTCCCCGGTATTGCTGATTGATGAGATCGATCGCGCGGACGAAGCCTTTGAAGCGTTTTTGCTGGAAATCTTATCGGAGTTTCAGGTCACGATTCCGGAGCTCGGTACGATCCAGGCAAAACAAATCCCGCACGTGGTACTGACCTCTAATAGCACCCGCGAGCTAAGCGATGCGCTTAAACGCAGGTGTCTCTACCACTGGATTGACTACCCTTCTCTGCAAAAAGAAATCGAGATTGTACGAGCCAGGCTGCCTGAGTTCGATCACGACCTGGGCTCAAAGGTTGTTCGGTTCGTCCAGTTGATCAGACAAATGAATCTCTCGAAGCCTCCAGGCGTGGCCGAAACACTCGACCTTTCGCGGGCTTCCATGCTTCTCAGAATGAAGCAATTCGATTCTGCAACCGCCGAACAGATGTTAGGATGCGTGCTGAAATCGGCCAGCGATCTGGCGAGAATCAGGCAGGAGGGAATCGAGAACCTAATGTCACGAATCGCTCAATAACGCTATGAAAGAGGGTCGCATGCTGTCAAACTTGGCTGCGCCTACGCCCGGTCAATCGATCAGTGATGACTTTGAGTCGAGTATTGTACAATTTTGCCGGTTCGCCTATCGGAATGGGCTGGATTCGAGCGTCCGGTCAACAATCGATTCTGTACGCGCCGCGCGCATCGTCGAGGGAGAGTCGCTGAGAAATGCGCTCCGAACGGTGCTTTGTCACTCGAAAAAGGAGTGGGACCTTTTCGATCCATTATTTGAATCGTTCTGGTCTGGGCGCCCACTGGATAAGCCCGAACGGTCCGTTGTCCGGCTGTTCGGCTCGACGGGCAAGACCGGCGAGCAGAGAGCTTATTTTTTCTCTGGCGATCACAAATCGAAAGAGTCTCAGACAATTGTTCGGAAGCGGAAAACGGTCGCTGGTGCAACATCGATTGAACGGCTGAGCAAGATCGATTTCTCTCAGCTGGCGGGGGAAGATCTTGCCCAGCTAGAGCAGCTTTCGGAACGATTGCTGCGTTGGATGAGCTTTCGACTTTCACGAAGAGTTCAGGTCGTCCATTCACGGAGTAGAATCGATTTGCGGCGCACGATAAGGGCTGCGGCGGCGCGTGGAACCGAATTGATCGAGTTGCGCTACAAAGGACGCAAGACCCAAGCATCGAGACTGGTAATTCTATTAGATGTCAGTGATTCGATGAATCCTTACAGTCATTTCCTGTTCAGATTCGCTTACGCCCTCAGCAAACATTTCGATCAGTTAGCTTGTTTCGTCTTTAGCACGCGGTTAGTAGACGTAACCAGCGCCCTGAAAACGACGACTCTTCCTGAAGCATTAAAAGCACTGTCGGCGATCGAAACTTTCTGGTCAGGAGGAACAAAAATTGGAAGTGCGTTGCGTGAATTCAACCGGGGGTACGGCCGGCGAATACGTTCCACCGACACAACCGTTTTGATCTTGAGCGATGGTTGGGATACGGACGCGCCTGACACCTTGGTCACTGAGCTTTCGATCCTGAAACAACGGGCCAAAAGGCTAATATGGCTCAATCCGCTGCTGGGACTCGATCAATACGAACCGGTTACACGCGGTATGAGTGCTGCCCTTCCCTTTATTGATGTATTCGCGCCAGCACACAATTTGCAGAGCCTGCTGGATCTAGAAAGACGGCTGTGAACAGATTGATTCGGAGATAGCTATGTTCGAGGATTTCTTTGCCAAGGCTGCCTCGCTTCGATCCGAGGGCTCACCGTTCGCAGTCGCCGTTGTTGTTCGCGTCCAATCGCCGGCGTCCGGAAAACCGGGCGATAAGGCGATCATCCAGGCCAATGGCGAAATTTACGGATGGATCGGCGGTGGTTGCGTGCAAACGATTGTGGTTCAGGAAGCTTTAAGGACAATTTACAGTGGAGAGGCTAAACTGATCAGGATCACTCCGAGCCCGAAACCCAAACCAGAAAACGGGGTGATCAACTATCACATGACGTGCCAAAGCGGAGGGGCTATGGAAATATACGTTGAACCTGAGCTTCAAGCACCGCAGCTTCTGATCTTTGGGCGCACGGCAGTTGCCCAAGCTCTGTGCAGGCTTGGAAAGGCAATGGGTTATCTGGTAATCGTGGCCGCTCCCGATTCAGATCCTCGCCTCTTCTCCGATGCCGATCGTCTGGTGCGGATTCAGGAGGTTCGCCGCATCGACTTTAGCCGGGAAACTTTTATTGTAGTCTCGACCCAGGGCGAGAACGATGAACAAGCACTTGAAGAAGCTCTTCAGGCAGACGCTTCCTACGTTGCGTTCGTTGCCAGCCCTGCCAAGGCGCTGAAAGTTCTGCAGTTTCTGGCTGATAAGGGCGTCGCCGCAGGCGCGCTGAAACAAGTGAAGGCACCGGCTGGGCTCGACATCGGCGCTCTAGGCCCTGAAGAGATTGCGATTAGTATACTTGCGCAGATCATTCTGCAGAGAAGGAGCAATCAAGCCTGCAGTCAGAGTGAAATTGCAGACGAGACAACTCAAATCGCTAAGGTAACGGATCCAATCTGCGGCATGACCGTCGACCCAGCAACCTGCGGGCATTCTTCCGAACATAACGGCCGCGTTTATTATTTTTGCTGCGCCGGCTGCAAGCAAGAGTTCGATGAACGACCGGAGGCGCACATCGGAACTTCGCGAACAGCCTGACATCCCCCATCGATCTCAGTGTGTACCAGGACTTCTTTTCAACGCTCAACGAATTGAGTTCCCGAGGCGCGCCCTTCGCTATCGCGACCGTGATTGAGGTCGAAGGATCGGGCTCAGCCAAACCCGGTTCAAAGGCGTTGATCGACGCCGATGCCAAATTGATCTCGGGTTGGGTCGGCGGTGGCTGCATCGAAAATACGGTCCGGCAGGAGGCGGTCGAAAGTATCAAGGAGGGCAGGCCAAGAATCGTATCGCTTGACTTGACCGATGAAGTTTTTGGGATCGGAATGCCCTGTGGAGGAACAATGAAGGTTTATATCGATCCGGTCTTGCCACCGCCCGAATTGGTCATCGCCGGTCATGGCCGTATCGCTGAGACGCTGGCTCGTTTCGCTGAAATGGCAGGCTTTTATGTGATAGTCGCCGACCCAGGCGCCGCTCCAGAGGCTTTTCCAACCGCAAACCGTCTTGTGACCACTGGGTTTAACTCCGCAGAAATCAGTGTCGGACCAAACTCCTACGTGGTCGTAGCGACTCAACATAAAGGCGATCACTTGTCTATAAAAAAGGCGATCGAGGGCGCAGCCGCCTACATCGCGCTGGTCGCGAGTAAAAAGAGGGCTCAACTGGTGTTCGAGTATCTGGCAGCGGCAGGCATCGATCAGGAGAAGCTTGCTGGAGCAAATGTGCGCGCACCCGCGGGTTTGGATATTGGCGCAAAAACGCCCGAAGAAATCGCATTAAGCATCATGAGCGAGATTGTCCAGGTGCGTCGCGGTGGCTCAGGTCAGGCCATGCTTGAAGCCAAAGGCATTCGAATCCGGAAAGGCACCTCCCATGCAACCGAAAACCGACCTGTCCGCCGTAGCTTTGGCGGAGGTGGAAAACTGACAACCGAAAACTGACAACAGCGCGCCGAAGGCGCGCGCTCACCCAACGCGTTTCTTTACGTCCTGCTGGATCCAATCCCAGAGCCGGTCTAGCGCATCCGAAAGAGCCTTCTTCGCTTGAGCTAATGTAGCTGCCACCGCTTCCGAATTCTTGCCAAACAGATAAAATTTGATCTTAGGTTCCGTACCCGACGGGCGAACTGCAACTCGACGAGCGTCGGCAAGCTCAAACATCGTCATCTTTTCTTTCGGCAGGGTGTCTCCTTCGATATCCTTAATTCCGCCAACCGAGAAATCTTTGACGGAAACCACCTTTGATCCATCCATCTCGGAGGGCGGCTCTTTCTGATAAGACTCGGCCAGGCGACGAATCTTGTCCGCTCCTTCCGCTCCTTCAAAGACAAGCGATCCATTCTTCTCCAGGTAGTAGCCGTACTCGAGATAGACTTGATCGAGTAACTGATCGAGCGTTTTGCCTTGCGATTTCGCATAGGCGGCAACCTCAGCAAACATCAGGGTCGCTGCATTCGCATCCTTATCACGGACAAAATCGCCTCCACTGTAGCCGTAGCTTTCTTCGCCACCGAACACAAAGAACGAAGAATACTTCAGCCGCAACGCTCGCGTCTCCTCTTCTGACAACGAACGATACCGTGCGCGGACATCGGACGGCAAAGCCGCTTCATACTTACCGAGTTTCTCACCGATGTACTTAAAACCTGTCAATGTTTCGACACAGCGAACATCTTCTTTTGCTGCGATTGCCTTTTGCAGGTCAGTTGTGACCAGAGTCTTGATGATGACACCTCGACCTTGATTCTGGTCGTTCAATATGCCCTGTTCCTTCAGAGTCTTGGTCCGATAATAGGCCAGAAGCGACCCAATCTGGTTGCCGGTCAGCAACTGCATCCTTTTTTGCGAATCGCGGAAGGCGACTCCCATCCGGTCGCAATCCGGATCGGTTCCAATGACGAGATCCGCTTCCTCCTTTTCCGCTAGCGCGATCGCCGTTGATAACGCTTCCGCATTTTCGGGGTTTGGTGACTTGACGGTCGGAAACAAGCCATCGGCCTTGTCCTGGGCCGGAACAGTCAAAACCTGGAAGCCGAGCGAACGCAAGACAGGGACCGAAATCACTGCCCCAGTTCCATGGATTGGAGTGAATACAATCTTGAGATCTTTCTGCCCGGCTACGACTTCAGGTCGCAACACCAGGCTTCGTAATCGGCTCTTATAAGCTTCGTCCAGCTCGGTGCCTAGAACGTTGAGCTTTCCTTGCCGCTCCTTGGGCAAAGGCTCGTAGCTTTCTGCCCGATTCACATGCTCGATGATTGCGGAAGCATGCGGCTCCACGACCTGTGCCCCGTCCGAGAAATAGCACTTGTATCCGTTGTCGTGTGGCGGATTGTGGCTCGCAGTAATTACGATACCCGCAGTGGCATTGGTGTGACGGACTGCGAAAGAGAGCTCTGGAGTCGAACGCGCGTCCTCGAACAGGAAGGCATCGCAGCCGTTCTCCATCGCCACTTTGGCCGTTAATTCAGCGAATTGGCGCGAAAAAAATCGGGTGTCATGGGCCACAGCGATACTCGGCCTTCTCCCGGACTCGGTCTTGTCCAAATGCTCTTTCAAGTAGTTCACCAAGCCTTGGGTTGCCCGGCTCACATTGTAGAAATTCATCGCGTTCGTTCCCACACAAGGAAACTCCGGACATGGACCGCCTGCTGCAGCACCTGTTTCCGCTTTGGTAACGATTTTCCCGATGGTTCGCCCACGCAATCCACCGGTCCCGAACGCGAGCGTCTTAAAAAAACGATCGTTTAGTTCGGTCCACTCCTGTCGATCTACAAGTTCCTCGATCGACGCTCGAGAAACAGGATTGTCCTCACGCGAAAGCAGTTGCAGGATATTCGCAACGGTTGTGGTCAGGAGCAGACCCTCTTCCGCCGCATGCTCAAGAGTCTTACGCAGATCGCTCATAACTCTCACTCCAATTATAAAATTGTGTTTTTGCCGGCACGACTAGCCTGTCCATCCTGATACCAAAGAGCGATGTTTCCAATCGAAAAGATTCTAGCGGCAATTGATAAACGCAGATCGATTCGGTCGCCTGATACAAATGCGATCCGGTTAGTCGATGGTTCCGGTGACGGGTTGGTCGACCTCATAATCGACGATTTCGCGGGCCGATGGCTAATGCAGACTAGAAGCCGTAGCACGCCGGCGGTTTTACCAGGTAGCCTCGGCTACCAATCACTCTATTGGAAACGACTGCACCAGACCGAAAGAGCCGCTCCGATACTTCTGGCTGGGACGCCGGCCGATCTGCCATTTTTAATTCTGGAAGATGGCCGCTTGTTCGAAATCGATCTCCACGCTGGCTACTCACAAGGGATTTTTCTCGATCAACGAACAAACCGGGCAAAGCTTTTCACACTAGCCGCAGGAAAGACCGTTTTAAACACGTTCGCTTATAGTTGCGCATTTGGGGTCGCCGCAGCTGCAGGTGGTGCGACCACAACGAATCTGGATCTATCCAGGCAATCTCTGGAATGGGGCAAGCGCAACTATCAGTTCAATCATCTCGACCTGGCAAAACACGATTTCATCTACGGTGACGTTTTCGATTGGCTGGGCCGATTCAGCCGTCGAGGCCGGCAGTTTGATATCATCATTCTTGATCCGCCAACTTTTTCCCGGAACCGGCAATCAAAGATATTCCGGGTCGAGACGGATTATGGTTCGCTGATTCAGCTGACTTTGCCCTGTCTAGAACCCGATGGCGTCCTGGTTTGCTGCACCAACTCCAGAACGTTGACCCATGAAACCTTCAGAAAAATTCTGCGCCAAGCGATCGCTGGACGTTGCAAGATCGAATCCAGCCCGATGCCACCAGACTTCACTGGCGAGCAGTATCTGAAATCTTTCTGGGTGCAGACGTAGTCGCTCTGTGGCGGACATGGGAAATGCAGCGTTTGTTGTCGCCTTGCGGCAAACGGCTCTATCCCTCCCCCTCTTCACGCCCTTGAGTTCTTCCCGCTTCTGTGGCATTTGGTCGCATCGTTACTGTTTTCCTCCTATGATTCGGATCCTGCTTTTTTGTCTAAGTCTCGCGACCTTAACGTTAACCGGATGCGACAACCGCACACAGGAAGCTGTCCGTTGGGACCAGATCTCAAAGAGAGTGGATGCAGACAAGAGTCAGCCATGGAAAGAAGCAGGGTACCCATGGCGCAATGAGCACTATCACACCGGCACGGCGTGGTAGGAACGCCGACATCGCCGACAGTGCTGACAACGACGACCAGCTAACCTTTCCTCGCCCTTTGGTAAAGGCGTACCTCGAACTCCGGCGTTTCAAGAATCTTCTCATCGGGTGCGAAATCACTTTCGAACTCGGGGAAGAAGGCGTCGCCGTCGTATTCCCGTTTTACCAGCGTTAGATAGATTTTTTGGCATCGCGGAAGCAGCTGGCGATAAATTTCCGCGCCGCCCATTACGAAGACTTCTTTCCCATCCTCTTCAAAGGCCGCCGGCTCGAATCGCTCCAGGTCGCG
>Ga0126381_100004105_pt1 | contig 15815 bp, 31 predicted proteins | sample PanSoiMetPlot_28_FD_96465 | JGI IMG/M metagenome (GOLD analysis project Ga0126381, IMG submission 96465) | Tropical forest soil microbial communities from Panama - MetaG Plot_28 | ecosystem: Environmental > Terrestrial > Soil > Tropical forest > Bulk soil | place: Panama | collected 2016-02-17 | reverse complement strand
TTCATACAGAACTGATTCGGTGCGGGATCGACTTCCTCTTTGGCGACCATCGCAAAGTATTCAAGGTCGGTCTTGACCTGATCCTCAAGCGACTGATTCCTCAGTACGGCCGCCGGGTGGTAAGTCGCCATAGCCCATGCGGACGTCTTCAAGGAAGGCGTCCAGAAGTACCCGGCAGCTTCGCTGATCCGCGTGGCAACCGGGCAGAGGGCAGACAGCGCGACTCCCCCGAATACGAGGACATACTTCGGGTCGAGGAACTCCATTTGTGAAGTCAGGTTCGTTGAGCACGCTTTCACCTCCCTCGTCGTCGGCGTCCTGTTTGGATAACAGCAGACCACATTCGCCCATGCGACGTCAACTGGATTCAGGCCAGCGCCGGCGAGCCATTGACGCGCCAGTTGGCCGGACGGACCGACGAACGGCTTTCCTGCCTTGTCCTCTTCCCGCCCAGGCGCCTCCCCAATCACGAGAATGTCGGTGTGCTCCACAGGTGAGTCGAACGGGATTGGGCCGTGCCCGACTTCGTACAACGGACACTGAGCGCACTCACGAATCTTATCTCTTACGAGTTTCCTCTCAATCAACCCTGTCATCGCCCATCCATTCTGGTCGTCCAGGTTTCCCCAACCACCACTCGTTTATCCCGCATCGATGGCCCTCGCCACTACACCCGCAGATACAGATAGGACGAAGAGGACCGTACTTCCTGCTGTAGTTCCCTGGCACCGGGCCGCAATCTCTCGTGTGCTGCCATTTACAACACTCGAACTTACCTTGCGCCCCTGCGGTCGTTATGACGTCGGTTGGTTGCCAGAGAGGGCTTCCATCATCTTCATCGCCCTCAGTCTCCCGATCCCCTGTACGTCCATCAGTTCCTCTTCCGTACACGTGAACTCCATAGGTACGCCGCCGAAATGATCGTATATACGGCCCGCTACTTCGCTACCAATCCCCGAGAAACTCTGTAAGAGGTGTATTCCCCATTCTCGGTTGTCCGCCGACCCCCAAGCCCCCTGGGCTTTCGGGCGGCTCCGCAGGGTTCCATGCCGGTCCTTCGATAACCACGTCTCCAAGGATTTCACGCAAAGTGCCGTATCGGAAATCGTTTCCGTTTGTAAACACCATGCACCAGTCATCTGGACGGAGAATAACACGCCCAAGAGTTGGGCTTTCGTGAACTGTCGCGTCGACAATAAGTAGCCCTCTGTGCTCCATTGCATCTTCCCTTCCACGATAAGTACGGGGAGGTCGAGGTTGCTCCACTGACCAATCTCTTTTGCCAAACGGCCGTCTCTCAAACTCGACACTAAGTCGTTTATCTCTTTCCTCTGCACTCCCACCAAGCCCGCTGGACTCGCCCATAAGAAGTCTGCTCCGTATCGCTCTGGCGTAGAAGAAACCCGCCCCAGGTCTTTCAGCAGGGCGGGTTCCGTTGGACTAATAAGCATTCACTCCGTCCTACTCATCCATTCTTCGATCTGATCGGCGTGCCACCTGAGAATCTCGTCGACATTGAAAAGGTCGTTGTCTTCGTGAACATGGTACGTGCCGTCAATACGAAGGAAGATATCAACTCCGCCGTGCTCGCCGCTCAGAGCAACGAGTTGTCCCCATCGTTTGATTCTGTCTCGGAGGTAGTCCATCCCGCTATCGGGATCAGGTACGACTCGCAGAAACTCTTCATTGTCTCGCCCTTCATCTGCGGCCGGTTCCGATCCCTGATCGTCGTGTACGTCCATTCCCCTTGCCTCGGTTCTGCGAGCAATAAGACGGTATGGAAGAGAAAACCAAGATTCTTCTCGCCTGCCGGTTTCACTCCGTACTTCCCAAACTCGGCCCGAATCTCGGTAGAGTCGCCACCACTCCCATCCCGGTTCGGATTCTGAATCTGGTCGGCTCTTGCCGTTACGATCACGTTTCCCTTGAATCTCATCACCTCCGTCATGAAGGCACCGTACATCTTCTTGATGACGGCCCAGTTCATACCGTACTCACCTGCGAGTGGATGCCCACTGGATTCCGCTCGGAACTCTACGAACCATGCGTCCGCAGTCTTCCCGAACACCTTCTCTATGAATCCGTTTTGTGCGCTATCCCATACAGGATCAACTCGATCAACGGCCAACCAGTCGTCCCTGGTTCCCCGTACAGTAGCTTTTCGTATTCCCGCCAAGTAATCATCCCACTGTTCCACGCGTTCCACAATGACGTTATCTTGGCCGTGGTAGTTTCGCTCAGCTTCGTATGTGGTGTCGATAACGTATACGCGGCCGCTAATATTTCGAGCGATGTCTGAGATGGCCGTTGATTTTCCCGCACCCCATCCTCCCATCAAGAGAATCTGTTCACGAGGCCCGTTGCTAGTTATCACTACTATTCAACTCCTGCATGTACCGTAGTACGAGGGATTCCAAATCGGACTGTGCTTCTCTGCTGGTCAGCTCCCGTTTCTCTCGTTCACTGAGCAGCTTCTCAAACATACTGTCACCTACCACCATCCAGCCTAAGCTCATAGCGGCTGCGAACTCTAAGAACCTGGCGTACTCGCCTCGGTTCAGAGCGGTCTGCATGGCATCTAAACTCGCCCTACTGACCCATATGTTATGCCATAGTTCTTCAATCAGACGACGTTCCTCCGGAGTCTCCCCCAGGTTCGTCTGTTCCTCTGTCATCATCACCGCCCTTTACTGTGACTCGGACATTCTTGTACAAGGTCTCTGTGTAGTACGGGTCGACGTCGATCCCGTCATCCTTCATCTTCTCGACCTGTAGCGTCTTCCGCTTGGTCTCGTAGATAGTCACCTTGCTGTTCTCCGTCTCTACCTTTTCTCGATCCCCCATACTTTCGCGTATGCTTTCGCGCGCCGCCTTGACTCTAGCTTGCGCTGCCTTCTCTGCCACGCGGGCCTCTTCAAGCATCTGTACGAGATCATCGAGCACCTCGTCTTCCATTATCTCAAGCGACTTCTGTTGCTCAAGATAGTAGAACGGGCATGGGAAGTTATTACTACTACACTCGTTCGGTAGCTCCCCTCGACGAACCCACTTCTCAATCTCCAAGACTCTCGCCATGATCTCATCCATACTGTAGAACGGATCATCGACGTACTTTATCTCAATCTCGCCACTGTCACGATTCTTCACGACGAAGACGAGACCTTGGTTCAGGGCGTGCATGTAACACGACACCTGCCACTTGTATCTCTGAACATGACCCTGCGTGTTCCAGCCGTCCGACTTCCACGCCTTGAACGGGTCTTTGCCCATCGACTTTATTTCGAGAACACTCCCGCCCCACATGCCGTCGATATGACCGACGATCGTGACGTCCTTCAGAATAGGAATCGTCACTTCCTGCTGAGTGTCTGTAACATTACCTAGACCCTCGATTACGGACTTCTCATGGAGCGCGCCCTCTCGGGCGTAGTTCTCCATCTTCTTGCTCGTATCTAGAGCCTTGAATCCTAGTTGTGCGGCCGCTTGGGCCTTTATGCACCCGCCTAATCCGCTAGCGCGGTATATTCTCACGATCCACAGCACCCCCTGAGTTATCCACAGGTTATCCCCATGTTATACACTCTCACACACTCTCACCCTATTATACACCATCTGTCAAGCATTACGGCAGATCGAACGCGTATTCCATCCACGTACCCGGCGTCGTAACAACCGTAAACTTCCCGTCGCCCGTCGAATAACACGCCGCCCACGGCGCCGGTTGGTTCAGAACGCTCGGGTTCGGGTTACATGCGGCGGCATTCGCCAACGTAATACGACCCGCTTGCAAATCTACGACCGCACCACGGAAACGACTCGGCTCGTTCTGAGTCCTCGACGGAAAAGCGAACACGTTATCCTCCAATGTAGGGACACTTAGCTGGTATGCGGCCGCTACAGCAGGCCACCTTGCGATAGTCAGATCGCCTGGACATACCGTATTACTACCAGGCATGTTACGGTGCGGCTCGACCTCAGGGTTCACAACAATCCACTTGTGTGCCCGAGCGTCCGCCGCAATCTCCGCCATCATTTGCAAGTCCATATCTGTCACGGGGTAATCCATACGATTCCCTGACAGACACACACCCATCGTTACATGGTTATAGTTCAGCGTCGAGTAGTCCTGCGAGGGCTCTCTGAACCTTCGCCACTGACCGACACCGATCCCGTATGAATATCCACCGTCAGCGAAGGCATAGTTGTTGTTCGGTGCCCCCGCCCCCTGATGATGTTGCACTACGACTGTAAATGGATATGCCACTTTTCCTCCAAACGTGCGAAAGGGGCGAGAGCGGGACCGGGTGGGTGGTCATCTCTCGCCCCTTTCTACCCCTTCGTGTCTTGCCGCCCGCGTATGGGCGATCTAGCCAACCAGGAGTTATGCCGCGTTGGCGCGCTTCTCAGCGGCCTTCGCCTTGACCTTCTCAGCCTGCTTCCGTGCCTTCGCACGCTCATTCGCAACGTGCTTCTCCATCTCACCTTCCTTGACCTGAGCCGGATCGTAGTAGACCCACAGGCCGTGCCGCTCGGTAGTCTCTCCGTCCTTCTTGACGTTCACGAGACGAACAGCAAACGTGTAGCCCGAGTCCTCGATCTTGCGCCCGAACTTCGCCCGAAGCTGGTTCGCAGCTCCGCTCGCCGGCTGCTTCTCCGCATAGTGCGCGATGCAGATGGCCTTCTTCCACTTGTTCTCGTTCGCAGCGATGTCACGAACAAGTCCGTACAGGGGGGAAGTCCGCCCTGCGCCTTCCGGCATTTCCTCAGCTACGGCGAACTCGCCATAGGAAACGTCCGTCGTCATTATGACCTCCGTAGAGTCTCGTAGAGCCCATTATCTGTCGTGTCGGGGAGCTTCCGGACGAGGGCATCGTCGGCTAGCACACCGTCGACGTCCAGCACCTTATCAACCCATTCCTTGTGCGGCAAGTCCTTCGCCAAATCCTTCATGATTCGCATGATCGGACTGTCATCCGTGCTAACCGGGAAAGGGGGCGGCTCCACAGCCGTAATCTCTTCCCCATCTTCGGTCGTCCCGAGGAACTGCTTCGGGTAGTTCCTGGTCGAGACACCCTCCGTGCCGTCACGCAGCTTGTAAGGGGTCTTGACGGCCTGCATGTACCAGCGGGTACCAAGCCACGTCTTGGCGGCTGTGGGCAGCCCACGGGCCTTCAGGACCGGACGGGCACCACTCTCCAAGACGGCAGCGAACAGCTTCCCGGCCTGACTTCTCTCACTCCACACTTCACGCGTCGGGTGATTGATCGTCTCGCCACCATCGTACGACCGCCAATCGGGGCCGCAGTTCCAACGTTCCGTGATTTCCGGAACCTTCTCGTTGTCCGTCTTCATCTTCCAGAACACGAACGTCGGGCTGTCGTTCAGGTTGGGATCAACAGCGAACCAGCAATCGACCACTTCACCCGCATAATCAGTGACGAGGTCTGTTTCTGGGCCGTCCCAAGGGTCTTTGTCTGTCATGTATTCGCTCCTGTAGATAACACGGATGTAAGACTACCGCCCGAGTAGGAGGTGGATGGAGTGTACTGCGTATATAGCGGCTGTGCAAGCTTTGGCACCAGATTTTGCGGCTCAAAGAGGCGAGGCTCTATAGGCGCTTCGGTGACAAGGAAGGCTTCCACAACCTCGCTCAGAAAGGGCGAACCTTCACCTCAACGTCATCCCAACTGTCCACTTCGCCATCGGTAATCAGGCGCGTCACCTTCATGATCGCACCTTGCTCGTCCTTTGCGAGCGTCTTCTCCAACAGGATTATCTTCGCATCCTTGCCGATCACACGGCCCTTGTCATCCTTGGGCATATGCAACACGGCAACTTCGTACAGGTTCATATTCTCTCCCATTTGATTGCTTCCGTCCACCAAGACGGAAAGAGCCCTCTCGCCTTGCTCCACAGATCATCGAACATGGCGTCTAGAATGTACATAGTACAGTGGTCGTCCTTATGCCTCACCCCCCTTCCGGTCATCTGTACGACCGTTCTTACTGTCTGAACGGTGTACCAAGCCTGTCCACCAGGCGAATGCAATCGTGCGCTCACCTGACGATCCCCCAAGTTAGGGTAGGGAATCTTGGCGATAACGACTACTCGGCAGAGGTCGTCGGGGAGGTCAATCCCCCGATCCATGCTCGGAGCGAAGAGCACGCCCCCTTCCGATCGCCTGAATCGATCCAATGCCGCAGACTTTCCATCTGATCCTGTATAAGTGGAGCATTCCACTCCAACCTCTCGGCAGCTTCCAAGTAGTTCGCCATGAAGGTAGCTTGCAAGACTGTAAGACACGCAATGCACGAGCATTCGCTCTTCAGCGTGTCGTCGAATGACCTCTCGAAGTGCCGGTACAAGTTTTCCAGATTCGTCATCTTTCCTCGTCATCTTGGCCGCCGGCTTGAAGATCACCGGGCGGTTCTCCTTCGGGAAGGTGCTGTCCACCTTCACGATCGTGTACGGTTTGTCCCACCCTAGTTCGTCTAACATCGCGCCCGGTGAGATCACGGTGGCGCTCATCAAGAGGAAACGTTCCCCCAATCCCCATAAGAGTCTCCCGTACTTCCTGGTACTGACGGGCTTGAACTCGACTCTTCCGTCGGTTCCGGTGTAGACCCATCCCGTTTCCCCGACTGGACGACCCTCTGCAAAATCTCCGTCAGTTTCGACGAGTTCCTTCCTAACGTCTCTAAGCTTGGTAACGAGCCTTTCAAGTCGATTTCGTTCCCTCTCCGATCGTAGATCCTCACCTTGAATGCGAGACCCAGCTCTCTTGAGTCGGGGAACTGCATCGTCCAACCACTCTCGCCAACTATCTGCCACAGTGCGTCTACTAGGTTCGCGTAGCCCGTACCGTAGACAGGTGCCTCTTGAAACTTCGACACTGATCCACCTCCGTAGTTCACTCTCAAGCGTGTCCGCTTCGTCCAAAATCAGCAGCCCTCGCCCTCTGAACTTTCCGGGTCCGTTCCCTTCGGTGAGCAGATACGACGTATTGAGGACCGCCAAATCTGCTGCCAGCGCCTCATGTTTCGCTCGCTCGTAAGGACAAACACTAAGGCTAGGGCAATAAGGACAGGGGCTAGGTTTACGGCAATCCGCAGCCGTAATATCAACTCCTTCGTCACCCACCACATAGTTCTGGCGTCCTTTCAGCACCTTCGCATACGGATAATCGTGCAAAATCTGTTCCTGTAGTGCCTTCGTATGGCACGTATAGATCGCCCTTTCGTTCAGAAGACGGCGTACTACCTCGGCTATTAGGGTCTTTCCGCTTCCTGTCGGGGCGTCTAGAACGACGACATTCCCGGTCTCAAAGCCCGCCATTATCTCTTCGATAGCGGTTATTTGCCACGGCCTGAACTCCCGCACCCAAGACGGTAGACCGAGAAGTTTCGGATTCTCGAAATCTACCGCCCTGGCTTGTGCGGCAGCGATCAGGCGTTCTGCCCGATCGCTAAGCATTACGATAGCTCTAGGCGTTCAACGTGGGCTTCGATGCGATTCAGAAGTGTGAGCAAGCCATCGTAGACGAACGACGATAGCCCAAGGTCTTTGGATTCGTGCAGAGTGGCCCGCACGCTCTCTCCTAGACTCAGGAACTCGTCACGACTCTGTACGGCCATGAACATCTTGTTGTAGTTCTCTAGGAGTTGGTGCGAGGCGTCGATGCTGGCGAGTCGTTCTTCGACCTCGCTCTGCCGTACCATAAGGCGGTAGAGCTTATCTACTTCGATCGCATCAGGATCAAGCTGCGTGAGAAAATGCAGGCGATGAATGAGTGCGTCCCGTACAAGCTCATGCGTATTGAGATACGGATACCGCTTGTCGGCGACCAGATTACCGACTTGATAGGCGACGTCGGGCGGAAGCGAGAAACGAATCTGCTTGCTATGCCCTCGTTTGTCGGTTGCCTTCGTGTAAAACTTACCAGGGTCGTATTCCTCTGCCACAACCTCTCGCTATCGCGTCATGAGGCGTGGCACCATACCAGTGACCCGTTCCGTCAGGACATACATAATGCGCCGCCTCTTTGTGGACGGTAGTTGTAGTCGTCGTCGCTGCCGGTTTTCTCTCCGGTGCGATCTTGCCTCCACCGCCGCATCCTGCTATAATGAGGCAAATCGGTACAACTACCTTTATGACGCGCATTACCCTATACCCCCCATTTATTCCCGTCAATACCCTGTGACCAGGGCTTTTACTTCTTCTCATAGTGAGAAGAAGCTTAGTGCCACCGGCGGGATAGGGTGGCATGGGGAACTTGACCTATATAACCCCTATATGCCGCCATCCCCACCCCGCCGGCCCTCATCTTAGCGGGCTTGTCAAGCCCCCCCTAGACGACCTCTGCTTTCACTTTCCCGTGTAACGCGTAGTGATCCATGAACTCGGACGGATCGTTGCTGAACAACTCTGCGACCGCTTCGCCGACCGCATCGTCATCAACCTCTTCGCCTGGGTCAGTTGAGATCGCCAGGTCTTCGATCTGTTCCTCGCTCAGGGTTACACGGCAGGTAATCTCTACCGTTACAGACACGGCTCTTCCCGAATGAGGGCGAGCTTCTCGGCCGTCTGCAACAGTTCGTCCACTTCGCCGAAGGTCCGCCGAGGACTGTCGTTCCAGTTCTCGATGGAAGCGAAGTATGCCTTACCGTTCACCACCGTCGCATCGTAGATGCAACGCAATCCGTCGAGATGGGAGAGCTTCCCGTACTCGGCGTAGTCGGCGAACTTATGAGCGTCCTCAGCGACCACCATCCCGTAGGCGCCTACGATGCACCAGCCGACGCCCAGGTGCTCCTGCTCCCCGTCGGGAAGCTCGTTCCAGGCATCGCCTTCGTATTCGCCCTTGATCCAGTGAGTCTCCATAAGAAGCTCACGAGTCTTGCGAATCTCTTCGCTTGCTTTCACCTATCCCATCCTCTCTCGTGCTGCCGCTTATGCCGAGGCAGCGTGCCGTTTGCGAGAATGATGAGCAGCTTCCGACAATGCGGGCAGCGGCCCATCTCCTTCCGTAAACCCCAACCTCCTTTCCCTGCGAGAACGATGACTTCAGGCGCGAAAACTTCCCCAGGAACCGTGAAGCTCCCAGGGCAGCGGATGTACGTCGCGTTCTCGGCTCCGCCTCTTCTTTCTCCCCTACTCATCGTCTACCATTTCGACGGTGAGGTTAGGGTTGTACATAGCGGCCATACGAAGCTCCGCCATTTCGTTCCAGGCTTCCTCGGCAGTCGTTTCCTTATGGAGAATAACGATCCGACTCCGCTGCAAGAAGCCCAAGCCATACCACGGGCGATAAGTCTCCGTGATCTTGATATGGTACATCCTCTTCACGGTTACTCCAAGACGCTGTGGACGATTTCCTGAGCGATATCTAGGCCGTATATCACCCCTTCCGTCATTATCTCCTGAGTCTCGTTGGGCGGAGCCTCATCTGCGATCATGACCCGACGCTCGTGAAAAGCGTCGTCAATCTGGCCGAGAAGAAACTCCTTCGGCAACGGATGGCTCCCACGAACGAGAGCCAACTCGCACCGTTCCTCATCGCTCATACGGTCCAACATCTCGACCTCATCGGGCGATAGATCCTTGATGATGCGGACAGAAGCAACGGTACCCCACGTACCGCTGTCTCCGTCAATCCAGATATCCAACGGTTCCTCCTAGACGAATCGACAGACGAAACCACTCCGTTTACCACTCGGGCCACCGTGGAACCAGTTGCCCGTTCGCTCCCACGTCCGTGTGAAAGCAATGACGTCGCCGGCCTTCAACGGAAATCGGAGCAGTTCATTTCGTACCATACGAAGTGCTCCGCCCGAGAGGCTCTGACTTCCTTTGTAGCCAGGGTCGCAATACCTGAACGGACCCTTTGCGAACCATAGCTGACCGGAGCCTTCCGTGCAACCGACGATCCGCTTCTCGTAGTCGTACCCGTCGGAGTGCCAGGTGATCTCGTTCTCCGGAGGATACTCTCTCGTTGAGAAGTCGAATACATCGTTTGTCGCCGGATGCCGTCCTGACCCACTCCACTGATAGCGAATCTTGTTTGTGTCGTCGGGCCAGGCGATCTGGAACTCTTCGCTTCCGAAGAATCCCGGCAGCCATAGCGGCTTCTCCTTCGCCTTCTTCCAGTCGATGACGTGAAGCATCTCTTCCGCCATATCTGGTGCGTACTGTTTCTTCATCGCAACTGCTTTCCTTTTCCCACCTCTGACGAAAGGGTCAGGGCGGTAGGTGGCGGCCGCCCTGACCCTCATCCCGTCTAGTTCTCCTTTCTCGCTCCTCGGTCACGGACTTCCTGGTTGTATTCCAGAGTCCGCCACTCTTTCTCAGACCGCTCTCGTGTTGACTTATGGACTGGCACGAGACCGCCTGACCGACACTTGAAACCGTTGTGACCGCAATCCGGACAAATCGGAATCTGTATCGACTTCATGCCCGGATAGTTGATCCAGCGAGCGGGCTTCATGCTCCCCGCACACTGGACTCCTCGCTTAGACACCTTCTATCTCAGCGAGCCGACTCCGACGATTGTCGTAGGCAGCCCACTTGCTGTAAGGGCGATCCATCGCCGTCATGGCTGGATGAGGGTTGATTGCGGCTCGATCGTCGAGTTTCAACCACTCGAAAATCTCGTGGTCCTCCAAGGCGAGAATCGTGAGATGCACCGCCTTGATCCACTCTCGTTCGGTCTGATCGCGTCGCAGTTGGCACGGAGCAAAGAACTTCTGTAGCCAGTCTCGCTCGTGATAGGAGTTCCGGACGGACTGACCGGGCGGGCCGATGAACAAGTCAGCGGCATTCACCCCGATCGCATACGTCTGAAATACCCAATCCTTATACGAGACCCGACGAACGAAGTCCTCGACTCGCTCCTTGAACGTCGGCTCACCCCACGGCTCACTGAACCTCACGAGGTGTCACCTCCGTAACTTCGTAGGTCCGCTCCAACTTCTTGACCGCCTTCACATTGCTGTAGTCGGCGGTGAGAACCTGGCGGATGAACTGGTGGAACGCACTCCACTCACGAACGACCCACTGATTACCTGACCGAAGCGTGTAGTCGTCGTAGTTCCGCATGTACCAAGTCATCCACTCGGACCAGTCAACCGTAACCTCAGCGGTTACGACGACCTTGGAGGTACCCTCCAACTTGACGGGCGCCTTCTTGCCGTATCCGTCGACGTTGATCCCCAACGTCTTTAGCCAAGCGACCCGTCCTGGGTTGCATCCGCCATCGAAAGCGAAGACCTTGTCGATGATCTCGTCTTCAGTCCACACCTTCGTTCCCGCCGGAATGATCCGACCGGGAATCTCTTCTTCGCTCATGAGAGCCCATTTCCTTCTCCGCAACTTTCAACTGTTGGGTGGCGGCGGGGCAGGGAGACAGTTGCGGAACAACCCACCCCGCCGCCTGACGATATGGAACTTCGGTCGTGGACCTTCTCCATACCATCGTGCCCCGCAGAGCTTTGACACTCTGCGGGGCGGAGATACTTATTCCCGTATCTCGGGGATATTCTTGTCTCGTAATGCTTCCTTGACGAAGTAGCGGGCTACCGTCCGTGTTGTCACCCGCTGCCCTGCCTCACGTTCTTCCTGCGTGTAGTGGAACAGGTATCCACGAGGCATCGAGTAGCGACGCTCATCGAGGTCGCCATTCTTGTCGTAGATATCGTCCCTCTTGGCATCGCACGTGAGACAGACGAACCGGAACACGATGTACCGGCTCCGGTCGCCTTCTACCTTCAGGAGGAATCGTCCTGTCTCCTCCCACTGGTGCCTCCGCATCCTGCATGGCTTGAACTCGTAGTCCGCCATACGGGAATCCGGAGTTATCCGTTTTCCGTTAGCCATTCATCAGCTCCCGTGTCAGATCGACCCAGGCGAAGAAGTTCTCATCGGTCCTGAGGCCGTTCGGGAAGAGGATGGAGGCCGCTTCAGCAAGCCGACTCGACTCCGCAAGGAGCATCGACCGCTTCTTTGACCCCCTCTGACCGTACCGATACCCCTCGTCATCTCCAAGGCGGGGCTTCACGATCCTTCCTTTCTCCGCCTGTTGCCGGCGGTAGTATTCCCGGCTGGCGACTCTTGCCGCCTGCTGTGCAGGAGTCAACTCTTCCCACGGAGTCACGCCTCGGCGTTCCCGCTTCGTTCCTACCGGCAATCCCGGCGTCGGAAGCTTGAGTTGCTCGTTCTTCAGGGTGTAGAACGGAACTCTCTGTCGGCGGCCACGCGCGTCCGGTCGGACAACGGTGGACTCCTTCACGAGACCGATCTTCACCAACCGCCGCATGGTGCTACTCGCATTCTGCGGGTTGATGCCCGCTTCCTCCGAGTATTCCACGGCGGTCATTCCTGTCCTACCTGAAAGAAGTTCCACGACTTCGGCGCGGACTTCCTTCGTCTTACGTCGCTTCTCAGGCATTATCGCCGTCTTTCTTCCATCGTGGCAAGTACCATGCACACGAGGACTAGGACGATCCAGCCTCCGATGTAGAGCACGGCGATCAGTCCGTTGCTCATCTCACTCGTACCTTAGTAGAGCGGATGCGAACCTGATCTTACCGTTCTCATCCTTGTATTGCCGAGCGGGACTCACCACGTCAGCACGACGAACGCGCCCTGCGACAAGCCCACTTACGACATACAAGACACCGTCTTCTGGATCAGGAACGGGATCATCGTCACCTGGCGTCAACGTCAGGATCGGAACGGTTACCGTCCCATCTTCGCTCTCCACGACTACCCTCTCGTCAACCCGGTAGTGCGTATCGAGCCTGATCTTTCCTGAGCTACGGAAGCGGAGATTGTTCGCCTCCGTTCCGAGCCGGAGTGGGTGGTCCGTCAAGTTGACGATCCGGACCACCCGCCTCTCGTTACTCATGAGAGATTCCTCTCAACTAGCGGATGGATGGTTATTCGTCTTCGCTTCCTTCCTCCCCTCTTAGTCCTAGAACACGAGAGATGATGAAGCCGACGATGAAGACGACGCAGAACACAATCCACGCCGCCAACATCGCTCCGAGGATGATCGTCACTTGCCGACCTTGATGAGTTCAAGGTACGACCCGCCGACTTCATTCTCGTTGTTGTCATCCCATCGGACGGCGAACTTGCTCCGCCGGCCAGTCATGAGAACCTTCGTGATGGTGCCGACCGCTCCGTCGCGCATCCCACCGTACTTCTGTGAGTTGCCACGGAATCGAACTCGGTCACCCACCTCGAACGAACGCTTCCGACGCTCCATGTAGCGGCTTCCGCCACCGAAGTAGTCCTTGGCGTCCACGACAGGGATGTGTTCCTCGTCAACTTCGTAGGACTTCATGAGGTTGCCTGCCATCGCCACTGCGACGACGTCCATGACATCCTCCGTCGGTCCTTCGACGATGAGTCGGACTCGTATGATTTTACCTTGCCGAGCCATGCGGCCCTCCTTCTGCCTTATCGGTACTTCCGATAACGGCAAGAAAGGCCACGACGAATGCCGTGACCTCTCCTGCGATTACCGATCGCCTTCCTCTAGCTTCTTGCGGATCATGTACCGAGCGGTCCACTTCATGCACGCCTCGGTCGCTCGCTTCTGTTCATCGAGCGCGCGAAGTAGCACGAAGATAATGACCAACTCGATTATGGCGATGCCCCAACCGAACACGGCTACCATCTCACCTCCCGCACTTCCATGAGCTTCTGCTGGCGTCGCAGAATCTCGACGATGTGCTCTTCGCACATCGGGACCGGGTTGGCAGGACGGTTCCGGAACACGAACACAGCCACCGCTCTTGCGTGGTCGCACGTGAGCCGAACACACCGTGCCTCTTTCGGGGCGGGCGTCTCAATCCACCCCATCCCGCTTCCTTTCGTACTCGTTGTCCCAAAACAGCCGGCGAGCGGCCTCGGACAGAATGGCGTCCTTCGTGACCTTATCGAACGAGCGCGGTTCATCCCGCACCTTTTCGACTCGGACGGCGAGCGCCCTGTTCGTGTAGGCGCGTGCGAGCATACAAGCGGCGCGCACCTCTGCACTAGGCTGACTCATTTCGCAACTATCTCCTTTCGCAACTGTCTCTCACTTACAAGGAATGGCACGAGGCCACGGTTGTTGCGTCCCCCGCAACCCCGTGCCATTCGATCTAGGTGAGGATGATCCCGCCCTCCGTAGGAATGTTCTCAACGAACCAGAGAAGCATGTTGAGAATGTCGAGTGCGGCCTCGCCGGCGAAGAGCGCTGATCGCTCCTTGCCATCGGTCGGTGTGAACGAAACAAGCGCCGTGCTGGTCCGCTTGTCCGCACTCACCGTCATGCTGAGGTCGGGCTTCGCCATTTCTTTCTCCCTTGTCAATGCGACCATGCGGCCGCCGTTGGCCGCCGCCGGATGGCGTGCGGCATTCGCACCCTAGCTGTTCTTGCGAGGGCGCGATTCGTTGCCCTTAGGCGCGAAGCCTAAAGGTGCGAGTTTGTTGAGTTTGTCAGCGCGCGCCGCCTTCTTGTCCCGCTCGTTCATGATGAGATGCCACGGCAACGGTTTGCCGGTGGGCGCCTCGTCCACGTACGGGTCAGTGAAGGTAGCGTCGTTGACGCGCTTACGAGCCATATCGGCTCCCTTCTCCTAATGCCTACATGACGCGCACCCTCCCGTGCTCACTCAGTCTTTCCGAGTGAGGGTAATGCCGGGCGTGTGCCCATCGGTTGCGATGTGCACGATTGGTGCGCCGTTGCCGAATGCAGCCTTCGCATTCCGGAACGCGTCCGAAACGATCGTGCTGAAACGCGCCGGGCCACCGTGAGCTTCGTGCTGGTGGAGTTGAGCGTAATGCCGGACACTGTTCCAATCCGTGCCCGCCTTCACGCGCTTCATACCACCGCCACAAAGGTCGCATGTTGCTTCCACCGTGAAGGGGAAGTCATACTTGACGCCGGGCGAGTGACCGTTACTCAGGCCGCTCGCCTCGCCGCTTTTCCCACAGGAGGGACCACCGTGATCGACGCCTTCTCGAAGTCGTCGACGGCCTTCAACGCAGCCGCCTTCAACTCGGGCTCGTCATCGAACACGCCGCCCTTTGCCAAGGTGGACAGAGCTTGCGCCGCCTCAGTGAGTCCGATGCGCGTCTCCGAAGAGACGGTTTCGGTCACCTGCTCCTGCTCGGCGATCGCTGTCTCGACTTCGGCCTTGCCGATCGTGTCAACCGACGCGATCGAGTTGGCTTCCATCACCGTCAGCAAGCCTCGCAGATGCACGAGAAGCGCCACAGCCGTGTTGACCTGGCTCTGAGCCGTGACGAACGCTGCTACGCGCTCGACAAAGTCCGTGACCATGCTTTGCAGCTTTTCCATGACTTTGCACCTCTTTCTGGCCGTAGCCATAGCGAGAGGGTACGCGTCATGTAGGCACCAGGATGATCGACAATGCGCGCTGCACGCAGAGCGGGATCTAGTTCCCGACACACGCATTACCTGATTTTGTCCATAAAACGCGCCGATCGATTTCGGGTCGGCTCCGAATCTTGCAAGACCAGTCTGACAGAAACGGCAAAATCTGTCGACCCCAATATGTGCCTTATATACCATATGCCCGAATAATCCCTTATAAATATCGATTTGCCCCGATATGTCCTAATAGTCCCTTATGTCCCTTATGTCCACGAACACATGATCGCACGAACAATCGTTCGCACAAACATATGTTCGCACGAACACCTGTACCCCCACATTCCTCGCAATACGGACAACGGGGGCATACGGCACAAAACGGACATACTCTCCCACTTCGCCCTACCCTTTTGCCCCTACGGGGCAAAAG
>Ga0126381_100004104_pt1 | contig 15816 bp, 13 predicted proteins | sample PanSoiMetPlot_28_FD_96465 | JGI IMG/M metagenome (GOLD analysis project Ga0126381, IMG submission 96465) | Tropical forest soil microbial communities from Panama - MetaG Plot_28 | ecosystem: Environmental > Terrestrial > Soil > Tropical forest > Bulk soil | place: Panama | collected 2016-02-17 | reverse complement strand
ACGCAGTCTCAGAAGGCACGGGCGAGTTCAATCTTATAACAGAGCAATGGGAGTTTTCTGAACGGTCGTTCGACACGAAAACCATCTTGCATCCCTGAAGCATCTGAATAAGTGGGGACCCTCTTTAACGCAGTCGCATCGCCCGGTCTTGGCAACGTGCAAGTCTAGCCTCCGTGCACGCCCAAGCCACCTCTGTATTAGAGAAGGGTCCTCCCCCGCCCTCGCTAACAAAACCTACATTGCCATCCGCCTAAGTTCTGATTGACGCGATTAGTCGCTGTCGTCCCAACAGTTGTCGCAGAGTCGTCGCAAATCACTGAAAAGCAAGTCGGGAGCAGTCGAGCAAACAGGTAGACGCCAGTCAATTCTTGGATTCATAATCCAGTGTGATGGCGGCCTGAGATTCATGGCTGATGACGCGACAACTTGAAAAAGACGAGGCGTGCGAATTCTGTTACGCGCCAGCGGTTGCGGTTTGCATCCATTGCGGGACTGCTGTGTGTAAAGAGTGCTCAGAGACGAGTAACGGGCGAACGGTTTGCAATGATTGCCTCGAAAGCGGGGATTACGAATTTGATGCTGGCGGCGAGAGCTAGTGTGTTGACCTGCCCGACGACGAATGGATGGACCCATTTTGGGTGGGCTTTTTGTCTCGCTTGCGATTGAGGGACGAATCCTTAATGAGTTTAAGCTAAGAGGTAAGGGGTGATATGCAGGTGCATCTGAACCCTAGATTGGTTTTTCAGATTTGAGCCTTTGCGAAATGCGAACATGCCAAGCGACATCCACCTCTAATGGGTCCTTCACTCATACATATAGGAATTTTCTTAGCACGGCCTTTGCCTACGATGCGAGTGGGATGGTGTTACGACTTTTGGGCTTCGTTGTAAGCGTCGGCGCCGATGTCGATTGCTTCCTGCACCTTCTGCCGCGCAGTGTTGACGGTCTTTTGCGTCTGGCGCTTCAGTTCCTTTAGCCCGTCATTCAAAATTTCGGTAAGGTCGTCATGCAATTGGTCAATTCTCTTTGAACCAAGCATGATAACAGCCGCAGCTCCGACTCCTATTCCCACAAGGAATGTAAAGAGTGCTGTTGAATCATTTCTGGACATTGAAAGCTCCTATTCCTCTTGTTTAAGGACTCACGTTTCGATTTAGAGTTCGTATTCTACATCATGGAGACTCCAGTCAAGCAATGAGATGCCGTGGATTGGATTGATGCCTTGTATGGAAAATTTGCTGGGCGACGAACTGCTCTGCACCGCAATGATGATTAGGAAAATCACTACGATACAAATCACCACGATGATTACAAGCACGCGGTGTAGATTGACAGTCATCCGTGAGACTTCTACCACACAGAGCAGAACGAAAGAGGCGGGTGCTGGAGGGGTGCTAGACGCGCAACGCTTAGTACCTGGTTCGCAGGCAGCTCGCCCCTATACAGAATTGAGGTCGATAATAGCACCTAGAACCATTTCACACACCAGCGCGCATTGTGGGTTGATAGTCATTCAGCAGGATGCTGCTACTTCCGCAAGAGCCATCCAATTCCCAACACTAGGCAGGCCGCCGCAACGAGTAGTCCATAAGGTGCACGCTTTCGGATTGAACCGTAGACCCAAGCGGCGGCTATAAGGAACCAACGGATTGCGAGGAGGGTTGCCTGAGGCGTCGTCAGCAGCATACGTCGTATTCGGGCGTTCGTCACTTCGAGGAATGCTATTCTGTCCGCCGTAAGGAAACAACCCCGTGGCTGTAGGCTTTGAAAAGTTCGATGAAGGCAAAGAACGCGAGAGACTTCTCAACCTAAGTGATGCGGAGTTAATTCGGGAGGGTAAGTCCGCGAGATACATGTGTTCCCCTGCTGCTAATTTCGGAAAACCGCCACGGGATGTCTACGTGGCTGCACTGCGGTTGTGTAAGGAAGAATGGCGTCGCAGGCATCCAAGGGTGAACGTCACCACTAGCCAGAATGAAGGGCATTGAAGAGGCAAGGATTAGATGGAGGCATCATGAATCCCATGAGAGCGTCAGAGCTGATGGAAGAATTGAAAACTCGTTTACCCGATGCACCAGTTTATGCAACCGAAGGTAGGGACCTAACGATAATTACATCGGTCGGGCAGCCTCAATCTGGCGACAAGACAGTTCTTTTGTTTGGGGAAGCTCTTGAGCCGGAGCGAAGAGGCCGTAGGAGAGCCTACCAAATGTTGACGGAAGCTCTGCTTCATGGCGAGCATGGCAGGATTTTTGAGCCTCAGATTTCCGAGTCTCCTAAAACTCCCGGAAAATTAACAGTGAGCATTGACGGTCTCACCCCGATAAGCAGCGAGTTCGACACGGAAAAAGAGGCAATGGCGTTCGCGCAAGGATTTGTGATGGGTTTTACTGCTGGAGGAGGCATCAAGAACATAGCTAGCGGCGGATGAAAGGTTGTGAGCGACCGCCAAATCCGGCAAGGTGAACTTGACTAAAATGTATTAACGCGATATCGAGCGATACCAATGACGCCTGCCGAACGTGAACGAGTGACCTTTTATTTGGCGGAGACACGCGAGAACCTAGTGTGCTCGACGCGACATCTATGGGGTTCCCAACTGCAATTCAAGCCTGGGCCAGACCGTTGGTCGGTGGCCGAATGCTTAGAGCACATAATCGTCGTGGAGAGTCTTATTCTGAGCAACATAGAGAAATCATTGCAGCAGGGGTCCCCTTCTTTCAAGCCAGACATGAGGGACAACGAAATCCTGAGTACGGTCGTCAATCGCACGTCTCGCGTCAAAGGGCCGGAACGCCTCATGCCTACGGGACGCTGGTCGCATGACCAGTTACTTAGCGAATTCGATGCAACTCGCACGCGTACTTCCGTCTTCGCCGCCTCCACCAATGCGCCGCTCCGAGAACATGGCTACCCGCACCCAATGTTCGGCCAGCTCGATTGCTATCAATGGCTCCTCATGATTGGAGCGCACGGCGAACGTCACCGTGCTCAGGCGGAAGAAGTAATGGCCGAGGCAGGCTTCCCGCAGTTACGTTTCCCGAATCTAACTACGGGGATTGAGATATAGCGGCGGTCGCCAGCCGAGCAGGCAACCCATTCTTATGCCTGCTCAGAAATCTAAGGGTTCGTTTGCTGTTCAAGAGATGGGTTTACCGTCGCACTCTCACCACTGTTGACAGTCAGTGTTTTTTCCCAAGTCTTGAATCCCGTTTTTTCCAACCTAATCTTGTGGTCACCCGCACTAAGACGAAGCGTTGAGGGCGTGCTCCCCATGTATTTTTCATCCACCGTGATTTCAGCTCCGTCCGGCGTGGATTTGATATTGATAGACGACAATGCTGGTTCATTTGAGTTCGAGAACGGTGCTGTAGAAGCATTCGAGGGTGCTTGAGCAGCTGCATTCGCTCCAGCATCTGGCGCAAATTTCGCAGGATTAAGGGGAACGTCACCGTCAATGTAAGCCGTAATCTCAGTCCCCTTGGGAATCGTTATATCTTTGCCATCCATGAGAAGAAACAATGGGGCCGCTGGAAAGAAAACAATTGCCGTTGCAACGATGGCCCCGGTCATTGCACCTTGGTGCCCTCCACCTTTTGCTTCCTTGACGGCGCGCAGAGGAACCTTCTCCCCGTCCGAAAGCTTTACGTCATCAATATTGATATTGAGCTTCCCTTCTCTGCCCATTCGACGCTTCGCCTGGGCCTCAGTAATCGTTCCCCAAGCAAGTCCGCCACGCGGAATCACAACGACATCGTGAAGTTTCACTTCCTCAAGAACTTCAAAGTCCAGCGTGTCGTTGACATGGGCGTCGGCGGAGGAAACGGTGCGATTTGTTCGCAGCTTCACCGGAGTACCGTCCTCCAGTCCAAATGGAAGGGGTTGCTTAGCGGGCGGCGAAGCGGTTGAAGGCTGCGGGTCAGGCTGTTTTCCTTCTTGCTGCTGAGCCGAGGAGCCCATCAAAGGCAGGGGACGTACAGCAAAGACACACCGACAGGAGTAGCGAGAAAACGACTCTCATGGGCTGGGTCTCCGTGAGTCGCGTCCGTGAGCTGATTAACTGAGCGCTAAATAACCCGAATCAGACACTGTGTCAAGCTCGCGTTTCCGGGTATACGGTGCAGCTGGCAATAGGCGGCGTACGCCCTGATGCTTTCGACCTGCTAGCCTAGTTAGGCTGATGATTCTCCACCTTGAGTAACGCCTCCAGCTGCCTCATTGCCCGGTTGGTGCTCTCAGGAACATCTTTGATGTAGTGGCGCTCCGTGGTGCTGATGCTGGAATGCCTCAAGAGGCCCTTTGCCGCAACCGAGTTTGAAAGGTCGGCGATGGTCGTCGCGATTCCTCTTCTGAGGGCATACCAGCCGTACCAGACAATTGGCGGGTCGGCTTGTTTTAGCGCCGGAATCACGACGCGATTCCCGAGATTGTGAAGGTCAAGCGGCTTTCCCGAAGCACCGCGGAGAATTGGTCCGCTAACAGGGTTGCCGTCGCTCTCGCGCAACTCCGCCAGGATAGCTCGCAGCGGCTCAATTATCGGGACTGGCTTGGCGCTGCTCTTTGTCTTGGGCGAGGTGGTGTGAGTGTGCCAAATGGACTGGCGCACCACCAGCTGTCTTCCGTCGAAATCTTCCCACGAGGCACCTCTAGCTTCTCCTGGGCGCAATCCGGCGAAGAATATCAATGCTACGGCTGCTCTCGCCTTGTGCTTGCTGGCCTTCGCCAGTACATCCATTATCGCCAACACTTCGTCAAGTGTGGCAGCGTGAGTCTCTTCTGAAGATGCTCTCTTCGGAATCATCGCTCCATGAATCGGATTGACGCCGTCCACGACTCCCTGATTCTTGGCGTAGGTGAATACGCTTCCCAAGAACGACTTGATATGGTGGAGAGTCGTGCGTCCTAAGTTATGGGCTTGGTGAATTTCAGCGAGCAGGTTGGCCGCATCCACGGTTCGAAAGTCTCGCACCACAATCCTGTGAAGACGCGAAGCGAGGTACATCTTCCAAGTGCTCCTGTAACCCGCAATTGTTGACGGCTTGCAGTTCTCTTCGACAAAAGGCAGGAAGTGGTGTTCAACAAACTCCTCTAGAGGAAGCGTGCTCTCTGGCCGTGTCTTGCGCTCATTGAGAGGACGAAGGATTTCGTCGAGCAAAGGCTGCACATCACGCTGCGTGCGATAGCGCTCATTGTAATCAGCCAGCTTCTTGGAGCGTTGCGTTCTCACGACTCGTCCATCTCGCAACACGTCTTCCCACCAACGCCCGTGCCAGCTTCGGCCCTTACGCCAAATGTAGCCCGTCTGGTGTCGGAGCATCTATCTTTCGCCTTTCGAACTACACAGGTGCTGCGCGAAAGGCAAGAACACGTCCAGCCTCCAAGTGCTTGGCGTATGTCACGAAGCCACTGGATAGGTCGGAAGAATCGTCGAAGAGCGTATAGAAACTTCCTGTAGAGCTAGAGAGAATCGGATTCCCTAACCGAGGGTCAAGACCAAGACGTAGGTGAGCAAGAGGTTAGAAGCTTGGTTGCACGGTGATTGCACAATCGCAAAGGAAAGTGCGATATCGAAGGACGTTGGTACTCTCAGAAAGCAAAAACTGAATCGGCTATCGTATTTGCGCTCCCCTCTTAGTTCGAGTTGCATAATTTGGTGCACACACGGCAGCTCAGGGTTTCTACCACCTAAAGAAAAGGGTCCATCCAGGGCGCTAAGGTAAGTCAAGCTACTGGCCTAGCGGCGAAAGATTATCTTAAAAATCTCAGGGCCGAAGCGGTTTCAAACAGCCGATGGACGGCTCCGGTCCACGCGCTTCCGCATCAGCAGCAAGGCTCCGAGTCCAAGGGGGATGAGTGCCAGGGAACTTGGCTCTGGCGCGGTTACAGGGGTTGCACTGCCACTATGCGAGCCTGTTGTTCCTCGATTTTCCGTAACCAGGCTAGATAGCTCTTCTCGATGGCAGGCGTCACTGCGATGTTCTTGGCCTTTGCACTGGCGCGGAGGCGCTGTAGGTCTCTCTCTCTTTTCCACTCTTCAAGGCCCGATAGATAGTAAATTAACAGTTGGTGTGAGGTTCCGAGATCGAAAGCCAATGCTCGCAATTAGGACCTATCTGCTGGTGGCGCTCGCTTCCACGCTATTAGCCGCTCACGGATTTCCATGGAGCGGGATTGCTGGTTTGGCTTCCGCCCTCTCGTGACAACTTCACAGGTTATCCGTTCGTTTTCCATGATTGGTCGCGAATTTTTGGCATCATTTTGGTATCAAAACCCCGGTGAGATGGGCTGGTTTGGGGTGCATCGAGGGGGTAAGAGCAACAGAATCACAGGCGGTTAGAGTTTGTCCTTCGTTTTCAAATCCCATCGCTCACCCCAAACCTTCCGTTTTCGGAACGCCGCGCGGCTTCCAATGGATACTCACAGAATCAACAGCTTACGGACCGTTTGGTGATGGGGTTTTTGGAGCGCAACTCCCCAGACGGCTCGGTTCAATTTCGTTTGACGCGAAGGACGCAACTCAGCAACCACTTATCTTTCTCGGTGATTCTTCCCGTAAAATCTCAATATCTCGTCTAGATTCGTCACTTCGGCCCCAATTCACCCAGATCCCTCTGTCAGTGCTATCGTATGGAATCGTCGTGCAAGGCGCCCGTAAACCCCTGACGGAGGTCCGACCGTGCGAATCCGAAGCCTCACAATCGAACTTTGCTGCATCGTCATTTGCCTCGTCCCTCCGCTCGCGGCCACGTATTGTTCCACCGCCAACGCGCTGCAGTCGTCCGCCACGGATCAGAAGGAAGCGCTTCCCGACGCCCCGAAGCCGAGGCCGAACAATAACATTCGACAATCAACGAGAGCAGACTGGCAACGTCCCGCCAAGGCGCCGGCCGAGCACGCTTGGCCACGCGCATTCACTTCGGACAACGACAAATTCAACATTTATCAGCCGCAAGTCGACAGCTGGGAAGCGAACCAGATCCATCTTTATTCTGCCGTTGAGCTCAAGACAGGCAACGAAGCTGCGGCACGGTATGGGGTGGTCTGGTTTCAGGCGCGCACCGAAGTCGACAAAGTCAACCGGATGGTGACTCTCGACCAGGCCAAGGTCACAGAGGTGAAATTTCCGGCAGCCCACGAAAAGGAATCCGAACTGATTTCCATCTTGGAAAAGAGATTGCCCACTGTCACTAAGAACATTTCGCTCGACCGTCTCGAGGCCGAGCTCGACGCCAATGACGATGTCGTCAAACGTGTTGAAGTTAAGAATGACCCGCCCAAAGTCATCATCGCGAGGAAGCCTTCGGTGCAGGTGCTGATTGATGGTGCTCCCCAGATGCGCGGCGTCCCCGGCACCAAACTGCAAAGGGTGATCAACACACGGTCCATTATTCTCTTCGATGAAGACAAGAAGTTGTACTTCCTCCGAGTACAAGATTGGTGGTTACAATCCAAAGAGCTGGAGGATTCTTGGAAGTACGCCAAGAAGCTTCCCGATGATATGAAGAAAGCGGAGGAGTACATCGTAAGCCAGAATATAGGGCAGGATCCCGAAGGCGCGAAAACCAAGCAGCAACCTTCGTTGAAGGAATCCGGAAAAAATGGTGACGTTCCCGACGTTTACGTGGTCTACGGGCCCACTGAACTCATCGAAACCACGGGAGACCCTAAGTTCACACCCATCCCCGGCACCGGCCTCGAATTCGCCGCCAACACCTCCGGCAACATTTTCCGTCTCGGCACCGACTACTACATACTCGTCTCGGGTCGCTGGTTCAAAAGCCCCAAGCTCGATGGGCCCTGGACCTTCGTCGATAGCCAAGTCATGCCCGCTGATTTTGCAAAGATTCCTGCCGACAGTCCCAAATCCACTGTCCTCGCTTCCGTCCCGGGAACGCCTGAGTCTAAAGAGGCGGTGATCGCCAACTCCATTCCGCAGACTGCGACCATCACGCGTTCCGAAGCCAAGCTCACGGTGCAATACGATGGCGACGCGAAATTTGCGCCTGTAGAAGGGACGCCTCTCAGCTACGCCACCAACACGAGCGCCGCGGTTATTAAAGTTTCTGAAAGCAGTTACTACTCCGTTGAAGCTGGCGTATGGTTTCAGGCCTCTTCGGCCCAAGGCCCGTGGACTGTCGCCGACTCCGTGCCCTCCGAGATCTACGACATTCCTCCCAGCTCGCCCCTCTACTACGTCACTTACGTGAAGGTCTACAGCGCAACTCCTGAGGTCGTCTATGTCGGCTACACTCCCGGATACTACGGCACCGTCCTCTCTTCGAGCACAACGACCGTCGTGTACGGTACGGGTTGGTATTACCCACCGTACATCGGTCCCACCGTTTGGTATGGCTGGCCTTACACGTATGGCGTCGGAGCCGGATTCACTTATAGCACCGGTTCGGGCTGGAGCTTCGGCTTCGGTTACGGCTACGGCCACTACCCTTGGTATTACCCGTGGTGGGGACCGATGGGTTACTACGGTTGCTGCTGGTATCCCTACTACGGTTGGGGCGCGTGGGGCGGTGCCGCCGTTGCGAATGTCTACGGTGTTTGGGGCAACACCGCCTACTCGCGCACCGGCGCAGCCTGGGCCAATCCCTACACCGGGAATTATGGAGCCGCCACTCGTGGCGCTTACTACAACACGCAAACCGGCAGGAGCACCGTCGCCGGTCGCGGTTACAACACTAACATCTACACCGGCAACACCTACGGTTATCGCGGCGGCGCAACTTACAATCCGAACACGGGCATCGTCGCGGGTGGCGGCGCCGGCTACGCTGGCAACATTTACACCGGACAGGGCTCCGCGAATCGTGGCGGTTTTGTCTACAACACCAACACGAACACCGGTGTCGCCGCAGGCAAGAACAACATCTACGCGGGAAAGGACGGCACCGTCTACCGCTACAACCGCGATTCCGGCAATTGGTCCAGCAACAGTGGCAACGGTTGGCAAAACGTCGACAAGCCCCAACCTAAGTTGCAAAGTGAACAACGAGCGCGCACCCAAGGTACACAACGTTCCCAAAGCTTCAGATCCACACGCCCAAGTGGCGGCGCCCGCATGGGCGGTGGCCGGCGGCGTTAGAAACGGTATCCTTCGCAACCGGAGTAACCAAAGTACGAATCGGTAGTGTTCAAGTAAGTGCAGGTCAGTTACTTGCGAGAACGCCTGTTTACAACAGTTACGCAAATTGCTCTACGATCAGCGCATTCGCAGCCGGCTTCTATCCTCGGCGACACTAGCTCGTTTTAATCGCGAAGAGCTGTACGACAGAATCTAGTCGGAACCGATGCGAACAGCCGCTAGATCCCACAAGATATCGGACTATGGCTATCGAACGTATGTAAAGCTCTCAGGATACCTGTCCCCGGTCGAGGATATTGGGCAAAGAAGAGGGGCGGTGCACCGGTGCGTCGTCGGCCAGCGCTGCCACCGATTGTGGCCGGAGGTTGAAAATCTGTTTTCGAAAATTAGAACTCTGATCCAGCTATCTCAAAATGCAACGGAATCCGTCCCGCTGATGAGGAGCATTACTTCACAGCGAGGGCCGTTTGCTTCACGCTCGTAAGTCACCCACCCACAACCTGCTGGGGATCTTTGTCGTCCCGAAGCGCGACAAATCGAGAATGACAGAGGTGATTCACACTGCCATAGAAAGCGGCTGCGCAGCTACAGATCGAGAAGGGCGACAGTGTGATTCTCTCGGACAATGTCGGCCGGGGACAAATTCGACCGGGTGCAGTTGAACCGGGAACATTTCGGTTCCTTCGTTCGTTACTTTTATAGCGAAGGAGCACACGAGAAACAGTCTAGAAGGAGGACGGTGGGACTTTATCGGGAATGAATGGCTGAGTGTTCCGCACAGATGCAATTGAATGCTCGTTCGTCTTCCTCGCCACGAGGGTCGCAGAATGGATATGCGCACAGGATATCTACTTCATGTGTTTTGGCTAGCTCGTTGCAGAATTGTTCGAGCCGAATTGCCGCATCCGTCTTGCCTTCGGCCCACAGTAGGCCGACGCGTTCACCGCAAAGAGCAACGCGAGGATGTTCTGCTTTTGCCGCTGTGGACGCTGATTTGATTAGATCGCTCATACTCTCAAAAAATCGAACTAGGTCAGGTAAGCCGTCCACCATGATTGTGGAAAGCTCTTCGGCAGCATCCAATGAAATGTAGGTTCCTCGTTGAATGGCGTCATCAACGCCGATACCGTCTGCCCTCAATCGCTTAAGAAGACTGTCCCCATGCGACCTTGTAACAAACACAAGAGCCGGGTTACCCGCCTTCAGAGCGGCACCAATAAAGTGAGTAAAGCTGTCTAAGAAGACTGCTTCGTCAGAACAGAATTGAACCTCGTGGCGGCGGGGCGCTTGAGCATACGAGCCCTTGCCAAACTCGTCCTCCTTTAGGTCGCTACTAACAAATTGCCTACCCGCAAGAACCGTTTCGATAGCAGGCAAGAGGTCGGTGGCCATGCGGCGCTTCATCACGTATCCAAGAGCGCCTGTAGCTTGGCAGGTGAGAACGAAAACCGGGTCAGCATGAATCGTCAGGAAAACGATCTTCGACGTACAACCGGATTCTTTCAAATTCCTCACGGCTTCAATCCCGCTCAGAACCGGCATGGAAATATCAGTGATGAGGACATCGGGCTTGAGTCTCATTGCGGCTTCGAATAAAGATTGGCCATCACCCACTCTTCCGACAACTTCGAAGGTTGGTTTCAGGAGACTCGCCACTTTCTCCAAAAGGATCTGATGGTCATCTGCCAGAAGTATTCTTATTTTGCTCAACTGGACCACCGGCTGAAAGCCGGAAGTGGATAAAAAATCATCGCTTCCGTTCTGTGCCTGCGGGCGTGACGCGGTGGAGAAGCCACATCTCTCCCCGCATAACACAGCCTTGTTACATTACCTACGCCTCAGACGGGTTGCCGATAACTGTCAAAACTTACAGCCACAACCCTCGAGCAAGACAGCCAAGTTGGCTTGGCCCTCAAGTCTCGGGGGCAGAGAAAACGCGATGGAACGTGCCTCGCATCGACGATCGTGCTGACTTCACCCCGCGTTTTGCGTGTCGGTCTCGAATTTGGCATCATCTTGGCATCAAAACGCGCTTTAGAGGGGTGGTTTGGAGGCGAACGCCGGGGTAAGTGCAACAGAATCACAGGCGGTTAGAGTTTGCCCTTCGTTTTCAAATCCCATCGCTCACCCCATTCTTAACTAACCGCTCTCGTGTTAGGCTCCGCAGGATTCGTTTAGGCAACGGCGGGAGGGGAATTCCATGGACATTCTGAGGAATCAGGCCCGAGCAGTTCTGCTGCTTTCGATTTTCTGTTTTCTCGACTCTGGCGCGTGTCCACGCGTGATTGCGCAGACCACGGCTCCGCAATACAAAGTGGATCCTTCGTGGCCCAAGCAGTTGCCGAACAACTGGGTTATGGGGCAGGTGGGCGGGCTCACGGTGGATCGCGAAAATCACATTTGGGTCTTGCAGCGGCCGAAGTCAGATACTGCGGACGAATTGGGGGCGGAGCAGACACCGCCGCGTTCGGAGTGCTGCGTGGCCGCGCCTCCTATCCTGGAATTTGACGCGCAAGGGAATTTGCTGCGTTCGCTTGGCGGCCCGCACCAGGGTTACGATTGGCCTTCGTCTGAGCACGGCATTTACATCGATAAAAAGGGCAACATTTGGGTCGCGGGAAACGCCCCGGTGGATCGGCAAGTGATCAAGTTCAGCCCCGACGGAAAATTCCTGATGCAGATTGGCCATCCTGCGCCCGCCACACAGCCGGCGGACAGCGCGAGCCATGATTTGTTGGGCCGCCCCTCAGGAATTGCCGTGGACGACGAGGCGCACGAGGTTTTCATTTCCGACGGATACATGAACAAGCGTGTGATTGTTTTCGATTCTGAAACCGGCGCGTTCAAGCGCCTGTGGGGAGCCTACGGAAACACTCCTAACGATGCTGATCCGGGTTCGTACAATCCGGCTTCGGCACCCGACCAGCAATTCCGGAATCCTGTCCACTGCGTGCATATCTCGAACGACGGGTTTGTGTATGTTTGCGATCGCACCAACAATCGAATTCAGGTTTTTACAAAGCAAGGAAAATTCATGAAGGAACTATTTTTTCGCAAAGAAACGTTGGGCCAAGGATCGGTGTGGGATTTCGCTTTCTCGCCTGACGCCGAACAGAAGCTTCTGATTGTGGCTGACGGCGAGAATAATGTTTTATGGATACTAGACCGCATCAGCGGGGATGTGGTGAGCAAGACGGGCCATAGCGGTCGCAACGCCGGCCAATTCCACTGGGTGCACCAAATCGCGTCCGATTCGGACGGGAACCTGTACACGGGCGAAGTCGACAACGCGAAACGAATCCAGAAATTTGTGCCCGTTGCCGGCGACGAAGGCAAATCCAAGAAGTAGCGACGTCGAGGAGTTCTGGCCATCCTCCGATGGCGCGCCTCACGTTCATAGAGGCATCGCTGTATTCTGCTGAGGGCGCCATTCACAACATCATAGTGATCAGATCTATAGGCTTTCGCGAGGTTTTCGTGGCCCGTTCTCCATCTTCCGCAACCCGAAAGCGCGAAATCGAAGAGAAGGGTTCGTCGCGCGCTCGAAAAACATCCAACTCGAAGCCTCCTGAAGTGGTGATCCCGGCGCATGCAAATGACGCCACCATCGAAGTCGAAAGCACCGAAGTAAAACTCACCAATCTTCAAAAAATATTCTGGCCCAAGCTCAAATTAACCAAACGGGACTTGCTTCAATATTATGCGGATGTATCCCCATGGCTCCTGCCTCACGTGCAGGATAGGGCCATGGTGATGAAACGTTATCCGAACGGAATTTCGGGAGAATTTTTCTTCATGAAGCGGGCGCCGGAGTCGCGACCCCGCTCGATTCCCGTCTGCTCGATCGAGCATCACTCGGGCAATGTGATCGATTTCCCGGTTGTGCAAAATCTGGCGACACTGCTGTGGATCGTCAACCTGGGATGTATTGACCTGAATCCCTGGTACGCGCGCTGCGACGACGTGGAGCGGCCCGACTATTTGCACTTCGATCTTGATCCCACACCCGGCGCTTCCCTCGCTCTCGTGCGTGAAACGGCTCTCGTTGTCCGAGACGCCCTGGCTGAGATCGACATTGCGAGTTACGCGAAGACGACCGGCTCTCGCGGGATCCACGTCTACGTTCCCATCGTTCGTGGCCCCACGCAAAAAGAGGTCTGGTCTTTTGCCAAGGCGCTTTCCGTGGAACTTGCGCGGCGCAATCCAAAATTGATCACCGCGGAGTACCGCGTGGCGAAGCGCCCGCGCAACCACGTGCTCGTGGATTACAACCAGAACGCATGGAACCGGACTCTGGCATCGGTCTATTCCGTACGGCCAAAGCCGGAAGCGACCGTGTCAACGCCGGTCACATGGCAGGAAGTGGAACGAGGCATCGAAATGAACGAATTCACGATGAAAACCGTGCCCCCGCGCCTCCGCAAGCTCGGCGACTTATGGAAACCGCTCCTCGAACAGAAGGGCCGCACGAATCTCGCGAGATTCGTATGACGCTTCCTCTCTCCAAAACCTACGCTCCCATGGAAGCACAACCGGCCGAAGATCTTCCCAAGGGGCCGGAATGGCGTTACGAGCCGAAATGGGATGGCTTTCGCTGCCTGGCTTTTCGAGACGGCAACCGAGTTGATCTCGAATCCAAATCCGGCAAGCCATTGACGCGATATTTTCCTGAGCTGGTTGCAGCGCTCTTCGCTTTTCGCGCCAAACAGTTTGTGCTGGACGGCGAGATCGTGATTCCGTCGGATGGAAATCTATCTTTCGACGATCTGCTTATGCGAATTCATCCCGCAGCCAGCCGAGTTGCAAGATTGAGCAAGGAGAGGCCCTGCCGATTCATTGTTTTTGACCTGCTTGTGGACGCTTCTGGAAAGAAGCTCGCAAATTTGCCGCTGCGCGACCGCCGGCGAGCATTGGAAGGTTTCATCAGCAAATTCGCAGCTAAAAATAAGACCGTCGAGCTCTCGCCAGCGACAAAAGAGATCGCTCTCGCGCGGAAATGGTTCCATATGGGAGTTGGGCTCGACGGGATCGTCGCGAAACGCAATGACATGCCATATCAAACCGGCGAGCGCACTGGAATGCAAAAGATCAAGAAACAACGCACCGCGGATTGTGTAGTGGGCGGGTTCCGCTATCTCGAGAAAAAGCCTCTCGTTGGCTCCTTGCTACTGGGACTCTACGACAAACAGGGCAAGTTGAACCACGTTGGTTTTACCTCTTCCATCTCTAATGACGACAGGGTGGCGCTCACAAAAAAGCTGAAGAGTATGATTAAGCCGCCCGGCTTCACGGGAAAAGCTCCCGGTGGCTTGAGCCGCTGGAGCACCAAACATTCCCTTGAATGGGAGCCGCTTGACCCGCGTCTGGTCGTCGAAGTGCAGTTCGACCATTTCACGGGCGGTCGCTTCAGGCACGGGACAAAGTTTCTACGATGGCGGCCGGAAAAGGCGCCAGAATCCTGCACCATGAATCAAGTCGCGCGCGAAAATAAGTCGGCGCTCGATCTCCTCTAGCTATTTGAGACCTGGATGCGCAGCGGCAAGATTTGAGAAGCGATAACGCAGAACAAGGGTGTTACAACTTAATTGGCGTGGCGGTCACTTCTTCTCAAGTGTTGCGTTCAGATTAATCTCGCTGCCGGACAGAACCTTCATGCTCCGATTCCAATCCTGATAGCCAGCAAGTCGGACGCTCAACTCATGATTCCCGGCAGGCAGCTCGACGGTCGATGGCGTTGAGCCAATCAGCTGCCTATCCAGATAAATTTCTGCTCCGTCAGGGTTCGAATGAACGGCCACTTTGGCCGGCGCAGGCGTTGATTGATCGATCGACTTTAACTTCCCGTCTTCCAGTACGACAACCATGTTGGGGTAAGTGAGCCACGCGCGTCCTTGAAAACTCGTTTCGCGCTGTGGCGTTCCCATCGCAGCCACCACTTCCTCACGCGTCATTCCCACAGTGAGCTGCGCGGGCGGCTTTGCCGGGCTAACAGGCGCCGGCGCGGGTGCTGCGGATACACCCTGCGCCGCAGCAGACACTGGCACAACGGTTCCTGTGTAGTGCTCCGGAGCTACCCAAGGGTCAATCGCGCGAAACACTTCATCCTTGTTCGCATTCACAAGAGTTTGGACTGGAAAATCGAAGGTGATTGCAGCCCACACTCGTCCCGCGCCTTTCTTATTGTTCATCAGTTGGGCCGAAAGCAAAGCCATCGTCACGTTGTCCTGTCCCACGAAGATATTGAAAACATAGAAGCGTTCGCCAACTGGAATTTCAATATCGTTATTCCCGTGGTAGAGCGTCGCAGTGTCACCATGAATCGAACTCGACGCAATCTGGTTGCGGTCGAACGAAGCGTACAGGCCCGGCTTTTGGACCAATACAATTGTTCCCGCCCGCCGAATCGCAGTTCCCGAGCCCATACCCATCATGCCTTTCCCCACGAGCGAAAGCTGATAGGTTTGCGTCAGAACCTGCTCGAGCACCTCGCGGCCGTTCTCGAGGGCCTCTCGGCCGTTCGTGTCCGCAGCTTTCAGCTGAGCCGAAACTGGGAAAAAGGCAGAAGCAACCAGAAAAACTCCAGCCGCCACCAAAAGCGGCAATTTGCGATTTATTAGGTATGGCATGGTGGGAAGTATAAGACCGCCGAGCCATGCAGACAAGGTGCCCTTCTTTTTTTGAGTCCTGCCGCGTTAAATGGCGATTTCATCAATGGCCGGGGT
>Ga0126381_100004102_pt1 | contig 15818 bp, 14 predicted proteins | sample PanSoiMetPlot_28_FD_96465 | JGI IMG/M metagenome (GOLD analysis project Ga0126381, IMG submission 96465) | Tropical forest soil microbial communities from Panama - MetaG Plot_28 | ecosystem: Environmental > Terrestrial > Soil > Tropical forest > Bulk soil | place: Panama | collected 2016-02-17 | reverse complement strand
CTCCGCCGCCCGGCGCACCAACTGCTCCACGTTCTCGCGGCAGGCATCGAGCGAGAGGTCGATGCCGAACTGCGTCAACTTCAACGACACGTTCGGTTCGATCCCCGCCTCCCGCATCGCTTCGAGCGTGCGCAGGTAGACGTCGCGCGCCTGCGCGGCCTCTTCGAGCGAGGTGACGCTCTCGCCCAGGCAATCAAGCGTGATCGTAATGCCCTCGGCATTCAGCCGTCGGCCAACGGCCAGGGCATCGTCCAGGGTCTCGCCGGCCACGAAGCGAGTGGCCAGCTTTCGCGCCGCCGGTGACGTTTCCATCCATCGACGAAGGTGCCTCTGACGCGAAAGGAACAGGAAGAAGGCGCGCACGAGCCTATAGTAACGTGCTGCGCCACATGGACCAACCAATCCTAATCCAACTCGAGGCGCATGATCCTGAAGTCTAGAATGAAACCACCCTTGAGTGCATCCATCCCCAGCAAACCATTGCTGTAGCCGCTGCCGGGCGGTGAGTCCAGGCGCAGGCTAACCTCGCGTAACCCAACAGTTCTCCCGGGCAGCTCAAGTTCCAGGTGTGGCACGAGCTCGGTTTCGAGCTTTATTGAGCCGCCCATACCGCTGAACCCTCGACGCTGTCGCTTAAGCTTCGATCGCTCATCCGGCGTCAAGGTCTCGCGGAAGGAAGAATAAAGATAGGTGGTGTCTCCGCCCGTATCTAATTTCATCGGCGCGGCGCGTCCGGCATGACGAACCTCGACTATAGGCGTCAACCCATCGAAAAAGACGTTCGGATCATTCTGGTGGACCTTCGGGGAATCCGAATGGATTCGGACCTCGCCGCGGTTGGATACGGCGATCGAACCCAGTGCACGAATCGCCGGCAAGCCTACGATTCCATGCAGCCGTTGCGAGCCGAATGGGCCGAAGGCGAGGGCATTGTCGGCAACTACGACAAAGACGACATTACGCAAGTGGGCCGCTCCGATGCGGACATCAGACGCGACTGCCAGGCGGAACGGGAGTTGTTTCCCGGTGTGGTCGGAGCCACCTCGGCCGCCGGAGTCGCGGAGTTCCAGTCCGACCCTCTTCGCTTCAGATTCGGTGACCGTCGAGAAAGTCATGCCGGTGTCGATTACCCACTCCGCATTTCTTCCATTCGCCTCCACCGGAACGTTCCACGACCCCAGGTTATTGAATCTGGCTGTGAGAGGCCTGCCCGTTCCGAACTCAACGGTCTGCGGGCTTACATCTTTCAGACTGTTACAGACTTCGAGCAATGCTCTGGTCGGTCCACGTTCAGGGTCTCCTTGAGCCATCAATTGGAGAACCTGAACCAATTCGACGGCCGCATCGCCGTATCGGCCAAGCCAGATCAGCGCGTTGGCTACTTCTTCGTGGGATTTGCGCCTCATTGTCTCATTCGGATTCGAGGCTAGAAACTCACGGAAGTGATCGACAGATATCTCTTCCTGGCCGAATCGAGCCTCGATCAGCGCGCGGTAGTAGCGTATATCCTGTCCATCGCCGGTCGTTTGGTCGAGAGCTCGACGAAGATCGAAGATCCGCTTCGTTTCCTCGAGCTTTCTCAACTCGCCTTCGTCCGCAGCGGCGAGAGATCGGCCGCTCAGAGAAAAAAGGAGGAGCCCAATCGCTACGCGCATGGCAACAATGATATGCCATCTCCCGCACGCTCCCGCATTCCGAATGTCCGTGCTTTCGCTCCAGGTGACGGTTGCTTCCGGCCGATCTCAAATTTAAGATATTAGACTATGATTAGCATTGTTAGCTCGCGATCTGCACTGTTCTTCTCTCTCGCCGCCCTGACCGCCGCTGTTGCGATCGCTCAGCCGCCCACGGCCGACGTCGAAGGCAGCAAAGATCATCCGCTCGTCTCGCGCTACCCCGGCCTGGTGATCACCGACTACGCCACAGCCGAATTCGACGAATTCGCCCTGCCGCTCGGAAAGGTGGAAGAAGAGAAGCCGGTGAAGAGCCAGCACCTCGAAGGGAAGATCACGCGCATTCAGTACGCCGGACCCGCAGGCCGGTCCATCCTCGAGATCTATCGGAACTATGAGGCGGCGCTCAAGAAAGCCGGGTTCAGCATTCTGTTTACCTGCGTGAACAATGAGGGTTGCGGCAACGGCGTCGTCGCCCTTTATCATGCCAAAGGAAACGACGACTGGAGTTGGGGAGCCGGACAGCGGGCTCTCTCCGCCAAACTGGCGCGCAAGGAGGGGGACGTCTACCTCAGCCTGCACATAGGCCAATGGAGCAACCTCGAGAAGGGATCGGACACGGTGCTGTACGTCATTGAAGTCAAGCCCATGGAGGGCGATAAGGTGACCGTCGATGCAGCCGCACTCGCCAGCGACATCACCAGCACCGGCCACGCCGCGATATACGGCATCTACTTCGATACCGGCAAGGCCGAAGTAAAGCCCGAATCCGACGCCGCACTCCAGGAGATCGCAAAATTGCTCCAGCAGAACGCGTCGCTCAAACTGCTAGTGGTAGGACACACCGATAGCGTCGGTGCCCTGCCCGCCAATATGGACCTTTCCAAGCGACGCGCTGATGCCGTGGTGCAGGCCCTCACCGGGAAACACGGTATTGGGTCCGCGCGCCTGCTCGCGCAGGGCGCCGGCCCCCTCTCACCCGTCGATAGCAACAAAACGGAAGAGGGACGCGCGAAAAATCGCCGCGTCGAATTAGTGGAACAGTAGAGCGCCAAGGCGACCGTATCTTTTGCTGCCGCCACCGGTAATACTGATTGAGCAGCCTGTGACGCCCGAGCAAGCGTTCGATCAGTATCACCAGGCGGTTTTCCGCTTTCTCTACCGCCTGACGCGCCGCGCCGATAGCGCCGAGGACCTGGCGCAGGAAACGTTCCTTGCGTTCCTGCGCACACCGGAGCGCTTCGACGGCGCGCGCGGCTCTGTGCGAACGTACCTGTTCGCCATCGCGCGCAACCTGGCTCTCAAGGAATATCGCGATGTCCGCGGCGAAGAGCCGTTGGAGGGCACTGAGCCACTCGCCGCACCCGCTGCACGGCTCGAAACCGGCGTGGCGGTAGCCGAAGCGGTGAGTGCGCTGGTGCCGCTGCAGCGCGAAGCGTTGATCCTGTTCGAGTACGAGGGCCTGTCGCTGGAGGAGATCGCTGCCGTCGTGGCTGCCGACGTGGGGACTGTGAAATCGCGCCTGCACCGTGCGCGGGAGGCTTTGAAGCGCACTTTAGCGCCGTACCGCAAGGGAGGGAGAGTACATGGAACCGTTGGATGATCGAGAGCTCGATGGGATGTTGCGCGAGTGGAACGTGCCCGGCGCGCCGTCAGGGCTGCGCGCCGCGGTTTTCGGTACGCCGCGACCCTGGTGGAGCAGGTTCTGGACTCTGTCCATCCGCGTTCCCTTGCCGGTCGCCTGTGCCCTAGTCCTGGTGCTGGCTGCCGTGGCGTTCGCGGCTTGGCGCAGGCCCGCGCCGGCAGTGCTGAAGCCCGCGCCCGCACAAGTCATCGTCGAAACCAGAACCGTGGAAGTCCCTGTGGTCAAGGAGCGCGTGGTTTATCGGGACCGCCGCCAACCGTCAACCGCGTGGAAGCCCGTGGCCGAACTGCGGCCCCGAATCATCAGGAGTGGTCAACATGAAAACTAGCATCTTATTCCTGCTCGCGTCGGCAGCGCTGGCACAACCGGGTTTTTTCATGAGCGGCGGTGGAGACTTGAAGTCGGGCATTGTCGTCCACTTTCGCACGATGATCGAACCGCCCGTGAAAGTCGCCGATATGAAGGCTTTTGCGGGCGGTCTGAGCGGCGGCGTGAGCGACGGCGACGACGCCGTGCGCCGCTACATGTGGGACGACTCCATCTACTTCGGATACGACATCGCGGTGACGCGCGTGGCCGGCAGTTACTCGGTGACGTTCCTGCCCTCAACCATCTCGCCTCAACGGATGCTTGGCAAGGCGCTGACGCCTGCTCCGCAGCCCAAGTTCCCCGCGCCGCAACTGGTGCAGGACGGCGATACCATCGCGCTCGATCTGTTCATCAGCCCTGACGGCAAGCACAAGATCGTCGACTACATCCAGATTCTTTCACCGCAAAAAGCGGCGCCTCCGCCGCCGATGACGACATCTACACCTCGCGATTTCAGCATCGATGATGGCCCCGTGAGATTCGCCATCGAGCCCAAAATGACTTACTGGATCGACGGCCGTGAGTTCACTGGCCCAAGCGGCTTCACCGGCAAGCCCGGCGCCACTTTCTGGATCTGGGTCCCCGGAGGGCCGCGCTATGTTCTATCGCTCGCCCCGGCGCCCGGCTTTGAGAAGGTTGGCGCAGTCCGCGACAATGCAATCGCGTTCAGTGCCGATGGCCACAGCTATGAAATCCGTTTCAGCGGTCCGATTGCGGGCGCGGGCGCCGCGTTCAACCTGTACCTGCTCCGCGACACAGCATATATCCCGAAGCCGGAACAGTTAAACGAGATCGTGAGTGGCACTGATCGGCTGGATAAGTTGATCGCGCACTGATGCCAGTCGACGCCCGCAGCCTCGCTACTCAAAGATGGGCGCCAGTCTCGCGAGCACCTCGGAAATGATCGCGTCCGGCACTGTTTCCAGTCTCCGACCCATCCGCGCCGCCAAGTCCAGTGCGCGGGGTTGGTCACAGCGGACAATTCCGGTGGTTTGTGTTCCAGCGCCGGTTAACGAGACGGCAAACCCGGCGGTCCGCGCAAAATTGCCACCGCTAGTGATCGGGACCACAACCGGTACCCTGGTGACCCGGTTGAAGGCATCGGGGGAGACGATCAAAACCGGCCGGCGCCCCTGCTGCTCCTGTCCTTGCGTTGGATCGAGTTGGACCACCCAGATCTCGCCGCGTCGCATCAAATCAATTCGCGGCCGGCAGGCCGGCTGACCAGCCATTCGCGTTCGGCCTTCGTGCGCCGCCGCTTGGGACTGCACTGCGCCAGCAGGTCAGCCAGACTGTAGTGAGGTCGCTTTGTCCGCTCGATCACCAGACGCCCGCGCTCCACGCTCACACCGACCTGGCTGCCCGGCTCCAATTGTACGATCTCGAGCAATGCCGGCGGGACCGCCAGCATGACGGATCCTCCGACCTTGCGTAGTGTCGTGGTATGCACGGATCCTCCAGTTATATTTTAGTATAACTAGGGCATGGCCGGCCAACCGAACGAAACCGAGGGCTACTACTTCGGCTCCGTCTTGAACATCGCAATCGCTTCAATCTCGATCAGCAGGTCCGGCCGGCAGAGGATCGCCTGAATTCCGGTGGACGCGGGCAGCGGATCGAGCCCTTGTTCGCAGAAGAACGCGGTGCGCTCCTCGTTGAAGGCCTCGTAGTCGCGCTCGATGTCGCGCAGGTAGCATGTCGTGCGGACGATGTCCTTCCACGTAGCTCCTTCGGCTTCCAGGAGCTTGGTGATGTTGTGGTACGTGCGCCGGAGTTGGGCCCGGAAATCGCCCACGTGAACCGTCTGCCCGTGCTCGTCGATGGAAGCCGTTCCCGAAATCAGCAGGATGGCTAACCCATTGAGATCAATGCGCAAACCTCGCGAAAAAGAGCTTGGCTTGGGATAATCGTAGGCTTCGTTCAAGACGCGAAGGTTGGTAATCGCCCGCTTCTCGATAGGTCCCGCCGCGGCGGCCTTCAGGAGTTCCGCTTCCAACATCATACCTATTAAGACCCTTTTATCGTTGAAAGTTGCGCTGAGCTAGTCCTTCTTTGCCGCCAGCCGCGTCGCGAACTTCGCGACGTTGATCACGGTCCGTTCGTGCGTGCCCTCGCCGATCTTTTCCTTCTCGTCCCACGCCTCTACCCGGAACTCGATCGTGCGTCCGTCCACCCCGATCACCTCCGCCGTGAACCGGACACTCATTCCCAGCGGAGCGGCCGCCAGGTGCCGCACGTTCACGTGTGTCCCTACCGTGTCGTGCCCCGGTTCCAGGAGAGGCAGCACCGTGTCGCGGCACGTCCGCTCCATGTAGCCGATCATGTGCGGCGTCGAGAGTACGCGCGCACCCTCCAACCCAAGAAAGCTAATAGCGTTCTCGCTCGTCACCAACACGCGCGACTCGCCCTTTGTTCCAACCGGAATTTCAGCCATGCGATCTACACCGCCAGTCCCGCCAGCACACCGCGCATGTAGCTGAAAGAACGCTCGACGCCCGGCATGGGATTGTCGGCGTTGATCTCGTATTCCAGGTTGACGCAGCCCTGGTAGTTCATCTTCTTCAATTGTTTGAAGATCTCCGGAAAGGGCATGATACCGTCGCCTACGTCGCACTGGCTGGCCTTCGCCTGCCGGCCGTCCGGCTGGTCTTTGAAGAACGCCAGATCCTTCACGTGCATATCGATCAACCGCGAGCCCGCATCGGCGATCGCCTTCACTACGTCCGTGCCCGTGCGCGCCGAGTGGCCCACGTCCATGCACAGCCCGCAGCGCGGGTCGAGCTTGCGCACCACCTCCAGCACCGATTCCGGCGTGGGGAAGTTGTGGTCCTCGGGCCCGTGATTATGGATCGCGATCCGGATGTTGTACTCCTTCACCAGCGTCTCGACCATCTTGATGTTGTCGTGCGTGGGCGCGCAGACCATCATGGGCGTGCCGAACGCCTTAGCCCACTCGAAGATCACGCGCAGATCGTCGATGGTCTTCGCCTTCGTCATATCCACGTTGCCGACGCTCATGACCTTCAGACCGGCGTCATCGAACTCTTTGCGAATCGCCTTGAGTTGTTCCGGCGTGGCCTGATGGGGTAGATGCTTATTCGTGTCCTTGATGCTGATCCAGGGAGTTTTGATCTCCTTCAGATACTGAATCGTCTTGGCCCGGTCGAAATTGCGAAAGGTGTAAGTCGCAACGCCCAGCTTGATGCCCCAGGGCTCCGGCACAATCACGGCTGACGCAGGACGCGGAGCGACCGCGGCCAGCCCCGCGATTCCAGTCGCGCCCAGAAAACCCCGGCGCGTAGTTTGGATTGACATGGAAAAGATTGTAGCAAGCTGCTGATTTCGGAAACTGAATGCGATCGCTCCCTAACGGTCGCCGCTCCGAAATGAGGCCCCACACGGAGCCGCGACCGTTAGGGAGCGATCGCGGACTTAGTTTACAATCGCACCGTGGTCCCGTGGGTGCTTTCACGTTCCCAGGAGCAGAAAATGGCTGGTAAAAACACCGCGGTCTTTGGAATTTATGCGCACCGTGAAGCGGCGGAGGAGGCCGTAACTAACCTGCGCAGTGCGGGTTTCCGGAGCACGGACGTATCGCTCCTGCTTCCAGAGAATCCAGGCACTAAGGATTTCGCCCATGAAAAACATACCAAGGCCCCGGAAGGCGCGGCTACCGGTGGATTCGCCGGCGGCATCGCCGGAGGCGTGCTGGGTTGGCTGACCGGCATCGGCGTACTCATCATTCCCGGCCTGGGACATCTGATCGCCGCAGGACCGATGGTGGCGATGCTGGCCGGTGCGGGCGCGGTCGGTGCGCTCGGCGGCGTGGTCGGAACGCTGGTCGGGTCCGGCATTCCGGAATATGAGGCGCGACGCTACGAAGGCCGCATCCGCGAAGGCGGCGTGCTGCTTTCGGTCCACTGCGACAATCGTGAGTGGATCAAGCGTGCCAAGCAGATTCTCGGCGAAACGGGCGCGCAAGACATTGCCGCCGCCACCGAAAAGGCCGGCGACTTCGCGAACGCGGACAAGCCCTTGCCGCGCCGCATCCGCACGGCAGGCGACGGGCCCGGATTTCCAACAGATGAAGGGTAACGCCGCCGATCTTGTCGGCGGCGTGCCTCGACCGCCGGAGTTACTGCGGGCGCATCCAGATATCTTCGAGAACCGTAACTGACGACGTGAGCGTCTGGCTACCCACGGTCAGCCGGACCATGTAGGTGCCCGGCTCGACCAGGTTACCCGCCGCTCCGAAGCCCCCGAATCCACCGCCGCCTCCACCGCCGCCGCCGAAGCCGCGGCCGGATGCTACGAACGGAACGCCGCCGCCGAATCCACCTCTACCGCCCCGACCGCCGCCGCCTTGCTCCGGCGGAGCACCGGGTTGGCCGCCGGCTGCCGCCGGAGCGGCTGCTCCTGGGGCACCGGCTGCCCCGGCTTCCTGCTGCTGCCCGCCCTGACCGCCCTGACCGCGGGCGCCACGACGTCCACCGCCGCCGCCCGCACCAGCACCCGCCGGCGCCGGACCGCGCATGTTCCATTGATAGCGGTTCATGCCGGCTTTGATCTGCACGTCCATGGTGCTGACCACCTGGGTGCCTTGCAGGAACTCCAACTTGGCGGCGCCCATATCCGAATTGGCCCAGATATGGATGGCCGTCCCGCCCTGGGGATTCTGTGCCTTGAATTCGCGATTGGCAGCGTGCCGCTGCGCTTCGGGATCGTTCTTCCACTGGACCGCCGGCCGCGGCTCGAACAGCGCGACATCCTTCTTCGCTATGGACTTCATCTGCTCCAGCGGAGTGATATCGTCCGCGATCAGGATCGACCGCCCGTGCGTTCCGACGATCAGGTCTCGGTCACGCGGATGAATCAGGATGTCGTCGACGCGCACACTCGGCATGCCCGTCATGAACGGTTTGAAGTTCTTGCAGCCGTCCAGAGTCACGAACAGGCCGAACTCGGTGCCAACGAAGAGCAGGTCCGGATTGTCGTAGTCCTCGCGCAGCGCTTCGATATTGCCCTTCTCCGGAAGATTTCCCGACACGCTCGTCCAGCTCTGCCCGTAGTCGGTGGTCTTAAACAAATACGGCTTCCAGTCGTCATTGCGATGGTTATCGATGGCGACATATGCCGTTCCCGGATCGAAGTGCGAAGGCTCGATGCGCGAAATGTGCGTGTAGCCTTTGGGCGCACCCTGGATATTGCCGTAGACGTTGGTGAACGTTTCGCCGCCATCCTTACTCAGTTGCAGATTGCCGTCCTCCGTCCCGACCCAGATGATGCCCGGACGCGATGGAGACTCCCGCACCTGCGTGGCAGTGGAACTGGCCGCATAGCCGTCATGCTTCGAGGCCATCGGCTTGTCGCCGGGGACGCCCATGATCGGCATGTCCGGCGCCCAGCGGTTGATGTTCTTGGTGAGATCCTGCTGGTTCATCCACCATGAGTCGCCGCGATTGGTCGATTTGAAGAAATACTGGGCGGCCATGTAAATCACCGCCGGATTATGCGGCGAGATTTCGATCGGCGCGTTCCAGTAGAAGCGGAACTCCTCCGGGTTGGGCGGAGCATTCATCACGTTGGGAGGACCGCCCCGTCCGCCGCGGCCTCCGGCTGCTGCTTCGGGAGCGGCGCCCGGCGCGGCGGGGGCTTGCCCACCCGCCGGCGCGGTGGTGCTCACATTGGTAGTGGCCGGCGGCGGTTCCGGAGACGGATTCGTTACGCCCCGCCCTCCGCGGCCCTGCCCCGCGTTTGGACGGATGCTCTTCTGCGTTCCGGCCCTCATATCGTGCCGCACCATGTTGCCATCCTGCGATTCGGCATACACGATCGCCCAATCGGTCGGGTCCTGCCGCGTGTAGAAGCCGTCACCGCCCGCCACCGTGAACCAGTCGGTATTCACCGGGCCGGTGGTGGAGCGGAGTGCGCTCGGCGCGCACCACGCATTGTTGTCCTGCAACCCGCCGCAGACGTAGTACGGCCGGCGCATATCTGCCGAGACCTGGTAGAACTGACCCACGGCGATGTCGTTGTGGTAGTCCCAGGTGAGGCCGCCGTCGTAGCTGATATCGAGGCCGCCATCGTGGCCGGTCGCGACGATGCGCGGCTCCTTCGGATTGATCCAGAACGTATGGTAGTCGGTGTGCGACGCGTCCAGCGGCTCCCAGGTCTTGCCGCCGTCGAGCGACATCTGCGCCGGCGTGCCGCCCGCGAAGACCTTCTTATCGTTCACCGGGTCGACCTTGAGGGCGCTGAAGTACATCGGCCGCTGGTTCTGATTGCTCATGAACTGCCAGGTCTTGCCGCCATCCTCAGAGCGGAAGATGCCGCTCTTGTTGGGATCGGGAGGCCCAGGAGGCAGCCCATCGCGTCGTCCGCGCCCGCCGAAACCGCCGGCCTCGGCGCCCTGACCTCCACGGCCGCCTGCTGCTGCCGGTCCCGGCGTTCCTCCACCACCCGCGGGCGGATTGTCGCCAGCCGACGATTCCGTTGCTGCCCCGCGTCCGCCGCGCGCCGGTCCGCCTTCAGCGGTAGTTCCGCCGCCCACTCCGGCACTCGCTCCCGATTCCACCTGCGCATAGATGATGTTGGGCTTGGTGAGGCAGATCGAGATCGCGATGCGGCCGTAGATGCCGTCCTTCGGTTTCGGCCAGCCTGCCCCTTCCAGCTTCGCCCAGGTCGCGCCGGCATCGGTCGATTTCCACAGCGCGCTATTTGTGCTGCCGCCGTTGAAGCCCCACCAAGTCCGCCGCCGTGAATAAGACGACGCGTAGATAACCTTCGGGTTCGAGGGATCGATGGCCACATCGTTGAAGCCGGTATCGGCGTCGATGTATTTCGCCTTCTTCCACGTCTTCCCGCCGTCGGTGGTCTTATATAATCCGCGCTCCTCGTTCGGCCCGAACAGGTGCCCGACCGCCGCCACATATACTACGTTCGGATCTTTCGGGTCGACCGCCACGCGCCCGATCGACTGCGTATCTTCCAGTCCCAGGTGCTTCCAGGTCTTGCCGCCGTCGGTTGTGCCCCAGACCCCTTCGCCGATGGACGAGCTTTGCCGGTTATTCGCTTCGCCCGTGCCCACATACACGATGTTCGGGTCGGAGGGCGCAATGCCGATGGAACCGATCGACTCGTTCGGCAGACTGTCGAACAGGGACTGCCAGTGATTGCCGCCATCAGCCGACTTCCACAATCCGCCCGTCGCGAATCCTATATAAAGCAGCAAGGGGTCCTTTTCGGAGCCTTCAATATCGTCCAAACGGCCCATCATGACAGCGGGGCCTATCGGGCGGAACTCGAACGGCCGCAGAAGCGGGTCGGTGGAAGCATTCACCGGAGGAGGCGCCGGCGGCTGATTACCGCGCCCCTGACCCCAGGACAGGCCCGCCAGCGCGAGGCAGGCGCACACAGAAGCGAGAGAGGTTAAACGCATAGTTTTCGTTAATGTACCACATGGCGAAACGCCCACCCCCTTGGTTACGTCTGTTCCGTTTGAGCCTAATCGCCTGCTAACTCCATCTGCTACAATTCGCAGCAACGTGAACCTTCCACCCGAAAAGCAGGACCCGAAGCGCATGCGGGCGATGTTTCATACTGTCGCCCCGGTCTATGACTTCATCACGCGCGCGTTTTCTTATGGCATGGATCGCGGCTGGAAGCGGCTGCTGGTGGAGCGCGCCGAATTACCGGAGAACGCGCGGGTGCTGGACCTGGCTTGCGGGACGGGCGATTTTTGCCTGCTGGCGGCAGAGGTCAGACCAAGCGCGCGCGCGGTGGCGGTGGACATTACGGAGCGCATGCTGCACCTGGCGCGTAAACGGGGCGTCTGCGGCGCGGTATGCGGCGATGCGGGCGCACTACCCTTCGCCGATGACTCGTTCGACGCCGTGTTCATTGGGTATGGGCTGCGCAATTTCCCGAACCTCACGCAGGCCGTCGGCGAGATCGAGCGCGTCACAAGGCCGGGCGGCAAGCTGGTGAGCCTCGACTTCTTTCTGCCGGCAAATCCCATCTCGCGCCTGCTCTACCTGGCGTACCTCTACACGCAGGGCTGTTTCTGGGGTTTCGTGCTGCACCGCAGACCGCGCATCTACACGTACATTCCCGACTCGCTGCGGGGGTTCGTTTCGATTGACGAATTCTCGCGGCTGCTGCAGCGCGCCGGCTACGGGCGCGTAGATGCACAGCGGTACATTCTGGGCGGGATCGGGCTGCACTGGGCCGCGAAAGAGGACTAACCCTGCATGAAACAACGCTTCCAAGCCTCGGACTATCGCTTCATCGGAATCTGTCTGGCGCTGGCGGCCGTGGCGACCTGGTATTCGACCCGCAACTTCTATCGCGCGTTTCCGGAAGCGTCGATCGATTTCCGCGTGAATCGCGACGATGGCCGAGCCCTCGCCGAGAGGTTCCTCGCGCGTCAGCAGTTTCATCTCGCAGGCTATCGTGAGGCCGCGCGCTTCGATTACGACGATACGGCCAAGACGTTTCTGGAGCGCGAGATCGGACTCGAACGCGCCAATCAGTTGATGGGATCGCGAGTGCGGTTGTGGCGCTGGTCGTACCGCTGGTTCCGTCCGCAGCAGAAGGAAGAGTTTCGCGCCGATGTCACGCCGTCGGGCGATGTGGTTGGGTTCTCGCACGAACTGGCGGAAGAGGCGGCGCGGCCCACGCCGGCGGCGGATCAGGCCAGGACGCTCGCCGAGAATTTCCTGCGCTCGACGACGAGGCGCGATCCGGCGGCGCTGGATTTCGTGGAAGTGAACGAGACGGTGCGGCCGCATCGCACCGACCGCGTATACGTGTGGAAGGAGCGCGATTTCAATCTGCATGACTCCACGTATCGCGTGTGGGTCTCCGTGCTGGGAAACGAAATCGGCGGGTTCGGCGAATACCTCAAGGTTCCCGAGCAGTGGCAGCGCGACTATAGAACGCTGCGCTCGAAGAACGCCATGGCGCAGAACGTCGATCAGACGTTCATGATTCTGCTGATGATGGGGATGCTGATCGTGCTGATCATGCGCATCCGGCGGCAGGACGTGCGGTGGCGGCGCGCCGCGCTGGTGGGGATCGCGGGAATGGTGCTGGCGCTATGCGCGAGCCTGAACGGATTTCCACTGCAGGAGTTCGGTTTTCAGACGACGGACTCCTACGGCGGCTTCCTTTCGCGCGAGCTGATGGATGCACTAGGCAGCGCGCTCGGCGTGGGCGGATTCCTTTTCGTGATGACCGCCGGCGCGGAGCCGCTTTACCGCGAAGAGTACGGCGGGCAGATCTCGATCGCGAATCTGTTCCGGCCGCGCGGACTGCGCACCCGGCGCTTTCTCAAAGGCGCGATTCTGGGAGTCACGCTTGCGTGCATCTTCATCGCGTACCAGACGGTCTTCTACCTCACTGCATACAAGCTGGGCGCGTGGTCGCCGGCGGACGTGCCTTATAGCGATGAATTGAACACCGCGTTTCCGTGGCTGTTCGTGCTGTTCGGCGGCTATTTCCCCGCTGTATTCGAAGAGTTCACGTTCCGCATGTTCGCCATCCCGTTTCTGCGGCGGCTGGTGCGATGGCTTCCGGCGGCGGTGGTGCTGGCGGGCTTCATCTGGGGATTCGGCCACGCCGCTTATCCGCAGCAGCCATTCTTCATCCGCGGCGTGGAGGTGGGGATCGGCGGAGTGGCGTTGGGCATCATCATGCTGCGCTGGGGCATTCTGCCGACGCTGGTGTGGCACTACTCGGTGGACGCGCTCTACAGCGCCATGCTGATGCTGCGGTCGCACAGCCTGTATTTCAAGCTCTCGGGAGCGGCAAGCGCGGGGATCGTGGTTCTGCCGATTGTGGTGGCGCTGGTGGCGTACTGGAGGCGCGGCGGGTTCGAGCCGGCGGAAGGGCTGATGAATGCGGACGAGCCCGGTCCAGTGGAGCCGACGGTACCGGCGGAGGCGCCGCCGGAAGCGGAGCCGACGTACAAGGGACTGAGCACTCGCGCTCGCGTGGCGGCGGTGGCGATCTTCGCGGTGGGGCTCGCCACTCTAGCGATCAAGGTGGACCGGTTCGCTCAGTCGCCCCGATTCAAACTGGGCGCGGACGTGGCGCTGGCGAAGGCAGACGCGTTTCTGCGGTTGCAGTCGATCGATCCGGCGAAGTTCCGGCACGTCGTGTTTACCCAAACGCATTGGGGACAGGACGACAACTTCGCCGCGAAGTACTTTCTGGAACGCGGGCCGGTGAGCCGCGCATCGCGCCTCTTCGAGCGGTACCACATCGCGCGCTACTGGTCGGTACGCTACTTCCGGCCACTGGATAAAGAGGGCGTGAACGTAGGGGTTCATCCCGAGACTGGCGAGGTGTTCGGATTCAGCCACTCACTAGCAGAAGAGGCACCCGGCGCCGACATTACGGACGATGCGGCGCGACAGATTGCAACGGTGTTTGCCACGAACCACGGCATGGACGTCGGCTCGATGGATCTGAAGGAAAACTACTCGGAGAAGAAGAAGGCGCGGCGCGATCACACGCTGATCTGGGAGGCTCGCCCGAGCGATGCGCGCAACGTGGATGAGGTGCGATACCGAACGCAGGTGGACGTGTCGGGCGATCGGGTGACCGCGTGGCGCTGCTATTGGAAGGTTCCCGAGGCATACTCCCGCGCGCGTGAGCGCCAGAACTGGCTATCGATTTCGATCACTGCGCTGCGCATCGGCGTGGGCGTGGTAGTGGTGGTTTGGGGATTCTGGCTGATGATCGCCAGCATTCGCCGCGGCTCGATTCGATGGGGACTGGTGCTGCGGCTGGCCATTGCGGCCGCACTGTTGAGCACGGTAGACAATCTGCTGCGGCTGCCGCAAATCTTCGAGGGCTACGACACTACAGTGCCGCTGGCCAGCTTTTATGCGAACACGTGGATCGGAATCGCGACAGGAATCGTGGGCGGCGTGCTCGGCTTCGGCCTGGCGGCGGCGTTTCTCACATCGTTCTTTCCCGACTGCCTGAGTGCGTTACGCGCAGTGCGGCGGCGCTACGCGGCCGTGGACGCGATTGCGGCCGCGCTGGCCGCAGTGGGACTGGCGATCGCCGCAGGCAGGTTGGAAGCATGGCTCGACGCTCGCTTCCACGCGTATGCACTGCCAGGAGTGGGCGCGCCCTGGATCATCGAAAGCCTTGCGCCTTCGGTTTCCGGGTTGGCGAATGTGCTGCCTGGAGCACTCGCAATGGCAGGGATACTCGCGCTGGTCGCCGTGCTGGCGGGCAGGATGCGGAGGTTCTGGTTCGGCGCGCTCGTTGCAGCGGCCAGTATGTGCATCATTGCCGAGGAAGCGCGGACGATCGCGGAGGCGGCACTGTCCTACTCCCACATCGTGTTCCTGTTCGGCTGCGCGCTGGTGTTGTATCGGTGGTTCGGCCGGCGGAACTACCTGGCCTACGCGCTGATCATCTGGATCGAAGAGTTCCACTCGGGGATCAGCGATCTGTTGGGCAACCCGAATTCGACGTATCATCTGCACGGCTGGATCATGGTGGCGGCCGGTGCGGCGACGATCGTGTGGTTCGTACTCCCCGCGACAAAGAAAGAGGAAATCGCGGCTGTGGCCTCGGCGTAAGCATTGCATTGGCACGCGGAGTGCTCCGCACAGGTGCGTGCGATGTGTGCTGATGTTCGCGGGCGTCCTGCTCTGCGCGGCGGCCAGTACGACGGACCGATGGCCGGTGGCGCAGAGAGAGCATTTCCTGTTGACCGCGAGGATCGAATCGGAACAGTTTGCAGGCAAGGGCCTGACTAACTCGCAGAAAGCGATGCTGACCGACGGCCGTACCAGTCACCTGGCGCATATTCAGGCCATCGATATCTACCAGCCGCTGTTCAAAGGCAAGGACGGTTCCACTGAACAGGATTTCAAAGATAGCTGGAAGTTCAACGTGGCTGCGTACCGCCTGGCGAAGTTGCTCGGGCTCACGGACATGACGCCGGTTTCGGTGGAGCGAATGGTGAGCGGGAAGCATGCAGCCGTCACGTGGTGGGTGGATAACGTGCTGATGGACGAACGCGAGCGTATTTCCAAGGACCTTCAGCCGCCCGACCGGGAACACTGGAACCGGGAAATGGACACGATCCGCATCTTCGACCAGTTGAT